>Ga0307415_100001332_pt1 | contig 11716 bp, 8 predicted proteins | sample DK1Cmetagenome_FD_204524 | JGI IMG/M metagenome (GOLD analysis project Ga0307415, IMG submission 204524) | Maize rhizosphere microbial communities from greenhouse at UC Davis, California, United States - DK15-C-2 | ecosystem: Host-associated > Plants > Roots > Rhizosphere > Soil | place: USA...
TAAATCAAGCAACACTCCGACGTGGCGCCGGGCACCCCGCTTCGACTCGCCCGGTTTGGCCAGCCGCTCGCGATACATCCGGACCGCCCGCTCCCGGAACTCCTGGTCATACTTCCTCGGTGCTGACATGTGCTGAATCCTCCTGTGTTGAATCAGCACCCTCCAGCATTTCCAGGGCGGTTCAAACCCTGGTCAACCCGCGGCTGCCGCTCCAACTCCGCAATGCGCGCACGAATAGGCCCATCAAGCAACAGCGAAATCTGCCAGGCACTGAACCCGCGGACATGCGCGGCGCTCGCCAGGCTCGCCGAGCCGCAGCAATATCGAACGGCACAACCAACCAACGGAGAATCTGGCGATGATTGCGGGCGACTCGTCAACCATAATCAATTGGACGTGATAAGGCGGCTATTTGTCTAGCACTGTATAGGATGAACAAAAGGCGAATCTATTAAAACAAATGATGAATAGAAGGAAACGAGTAAGAAACGCCCTCAGGGTTCCAACAGGGTTGTTCTCGTCCACCATCATTGTTGAACGACTTCAGATGTGCTTGCCCTGCGCTGAATTGGGAGGAGGTTTGACTCCGGCAGGGGTCAAGGTCGCTGTGGTGACTTGGCGGAACTGTGAGGGCCTATCTTTACCCCACTGGAGATTGGCTTCGTGGCGGCTTATTGCCCTCGCCAAACCGATAAGCTGCCACGGTGTTGATCACCGTTGGATGGTTCACCGAACACGGGCAACCATTTGATGCTCAGGCAACGGGCTTTCACCTTCGGTTGCGGCACTTCGTCGATAGCCGGGTGCCGGAATCTTGGTGTCGTGAGGTAATTGAGGGCCGAGGATGGGGAATGTTTGGCGCTGCGGCGAGCCCGGTCGGCTGGAACTGGAACCTGATCAGCCGCGACCGGGATCGGCTGGTCGCGACGGTCGGCATGCCGGTTGGCCTAGACGACGGCGTTCACAACGGTGGACCGATTGGCATCGGACGCAGCGTCCTTGCCGGGCGCTCGGTGCTCGACGGGGTCGTCCCGCCGTTCGGTGTTCTCGCGACTGATGGCACCCGGTTTGCCGCGCAGCAGGACTGGTTTGGCATGGCCTCCATGTACGTCTACCGCTCCCACGGCGTTGTCGCCTTCTCGAACCGGCCGATGCTGCTGCCTTACGTCTTCGGTGACCCCATCCACCCGGACGCCGAGAGCTTCGCCCGATACGCCGCCTGCGATGCCTTCGTTGGCAGCAGCTCGCCGGTGATCGGGGTGAAGCCGCTCGGGCCGGGGGAAGTTTTTGTGGGCAAGCGCAGACTCAACAACACCTGGAAGATCAGCGTGAGGCAAGACACCTGCCTCGACGACGCCGCAGTGGCTGGGGCCCGGATCGCCCCGAAGACCGATCTGGACGGGCTTGCGGTGGCGAGCTTCTCCCGGGCGACGTCGAGTCTGGCCCGTCTGTGGCCCACCACCGACCTCCTGCGCTTCGGGCTTTCCGGCGGCCGCGATTCGCGGCTGCTCGCCGCCAATCTGCTCGCCGACGGCATCTCGCCGCAGTTCTACACAAACACGGAGAATCCCGAGGAAGGTGTGGTCGCGAGCCGGCTGATCGAGCTCGCACGCTGCGCCGACCGGTCCGGCATCGTCCACGATCTCATCCCGCCGCGAAACGGCAGCTCGCGAGAAACCACCGGCGTTGAGCAGCGGCTCACGGATCTGTTCCGGCACTACGACTTCTCCTACCGCCGCCAGTTTGTCCTGCGTGGCCGGCGCATCCAGGACGAGCGCATCCCCGCCGCAACGATCAACGGCGGAATCGGCGGCATTGCCTGGGGCGCCTGGGTGCCGCAGAACTGGAGCCAGTCGAGCAGCAACTCAGCCGGGGAAATGGACCACGCGCTGCGGCGTGGCCTGATTCGAAAGGCCGGTGGGCCGCTCTGTGAGCCGGCCGCGGGCTGGATAGAGGCGTATCTCGGCGAGCTCATCGAGCACGCCGCCCTGCTCGGCCTCAACCAGGTGCAATCTCTTACGTGGATGTATTGCGCGAGTCGAGGACGCACCTGGCCAACAGCGCGGCACAACTTTCATCAGACCATGCTGTACGCGACGCCGGAGTTCGTCTCGGCGGTCATCGCTCTCCCACTACATCGGATGAAGAGCTCCGCCTTCCACCGGCAGCTCACGGAGCGCTTAATGCCCGAATGGACAGGAGTTGACTACGTCGACGGTGCGGGCGTCGCGGACCATACCCCGCACATTTGGGACGGCGACGGCCTACAGGTCCTCACCGAGCTTTCGGACGGCACCACCGCCGAGCTGACCTGGATGCTCGACCGGAATAAGGTAAGGACCGCCCTGGACCGCCTCCGGCGGGGGCAGTTGGACGGCGAGCGGATGTCGACGGCGAACCGGCTGCTCACGACGTTCGCGGTACTTGCCGACGCTGAGCGTGACTTCAGCCGACTCAACGCCGAGCTCGGCGCAGTTGGCCAGCGTTGAAGGCTATCCCGAAACCATCCCGGTTTACGGCCTGCGAAGACGTCGGCCTGCGATGCCGAATGGAGCGCCGGTATGGAACTCTTGCGCTTAGCGATCCTGTGTCTGGCCGTGTTGTTGGCTGGCAGTCGCATTCATAAGCCTGACGAAGTTCACCGACAGACGATTCCAGTCATACTGCTGCAGTGCGACTTTGTGGCCGTTAGCCCCCATTTTCCAACGGAGCTGAGGTTCAGCTCTCAACCTCAAGATGGCTTCCACTACCGCAGTCGGGTCGTCCCATGGCACCTCGAAGCCGACACTCTCAGATCTCACCAGCTTGGCGGCAAGGGGGAGGGGTGTCGTGATGACGGGTACCCCTACCGCGCAGTACTCCATGATCTTGGTCGGCAGACTAACTCGGTAATTGGGCATATCCCGGAGCAAGCACAACCCGGCCAACGAGCCGCTGACTCGAGCTAGCGCCTCACCATTCGGCACAAAGCCGAGCCAACAGACATCACCGGTTGCTGCAGCCTTTTGTAACGCCACCCTCGCCTCAGCGTCGGCGGCCTCACCGATCACTTCTAGCCGGACAGCGCCATTCGTCTGACGGCGCAATTGCCGGCCTACTTCGATCATGGTCTTACAGCCGCGAGATATCGTCACCGACCCGAGGTAGCTGACCCGGTCACCGCCTGCCGGCACTACCCGCCTCGGGACAGAGACGGAGTTGGCAACGACAGGATGCCGGCGGCGAAATCTCGCCTGATAGGAGTACTCGGCCAACACCAGATGATGCCGTCGTTCGGCCATCCGCTCAGCCTGCCGCCATGCGGTGGCCACTGGGCGTCGGAGCGGCTTAGGCATCCATGACTTGACCTGTAGCGCGGCGGCGGGGTCTTCGTGGACATCCCAAATCAGGTTCTTGATGCCAAGACCGGCAGCCGCGAGGAGCAACTCCGGATCATGAACCAGCACCACGTCATGATCTTGTCCAAGCGTCCGCATCACCGTACGGGCTGCGCGCCAGGCCGGGAGCCGGCGTCGGCCACTTGATCTGGCGATGTTGATACAACGCAGATTGCCCCGACCAAGATCACTGCGCTGAGACGGCGGAACGTCCAGCCCGAAGCCGCCGAATGGCGCCACATAAGTCACCTTCCACCCCTCGGCGAGCAAGGCGTTGATCTGGCGCTGCCGGATTCTGGCGTCTTGGGGGTTATGGACCACCGTCATAATCAGAACCGACCGGGTGTGCGAAATCGCTCGGAGATGTCGGGTACGACCCGACGACCGCGAGGCCATCACAGGAGTTGGACGTGGCGGCCCGGCTGCGCGACACCGCGAGTGTCGAAGAAACGCCGTGAGACTGCGGCCATCGCTTCGACATCGTAGTCGCGATGGTCTTGCAATAGGACACAGATGTCTGCGTCGGCCGAGGACTGGTAGACGTCGTCAACGCGGGGGATGTCGTATCCGGAGACTGCGAACTGCTTGACCAGCGGATCATGGAACCGCAGCTCGGCGCCCTGCCGAACCAAGATCCTGGCGAGCGGGATGGCCGGTGACTCTCGGGTATCAGCGATGTCTGGCTTGTACGTCACCCCAAGCAGCAAAACCACCGAGCCGCGCAACGGTTTACCGTCAAGATTGAGCTGATCTTGAATTCGCCGCGCGACGTAGCTTGGCATGGCGGCATTGATCTCCTGAGCCAGCTCGACAAAGCGGAACGGATAACCCAATCGGGCTCGTACCCGGTGAGATAGGTAGTTCGGGTCAATCGGGATGCAGTGACCGCCGACTCCAGGACCTGGCCGGAACGCGTGAAATCCAAAGGGCTTCGTACCTGCGGCATCAATCACGTCCCACAAGTCGATGTGGAGATCGTGACAAAATCGCGCCATCTCGTTGACCAAGGCGATGTTGATATGGCGATAGGTGTTTTCCAGAAGCTTGGCTGTTTCTGCCTCACGTGTGCCCTTGGCGCGAACGACCGTGTCGATGAATCGTGAATAGAACGCTTCAGCTGCGTCGGCGCACGCGGACGTGTGTCCACCAATCACCTTCGGGGTGTTCTTTGGGCCGAAGTTCTTGTTGCCCGGATCGATTCGCTCCGGTGAGAACACCAAGGCAAAATCGGTCCCAGCCACCAAGCCCTCCGTCTCCAGGATGGGCCGAATTTCCTCATCGGTGGTTCCGGGGTAGGTCGTGGATTCCAAGATCACCAGCATGCCGGGCTGCAGGTGTTCAGCAACTGATGCCGCGGCAGCTCGAACCGCACCAAGATCAGGAAGTCCATCGCTCGACAAGGGTGTTGGAACGCAGACCACGATCGTCTGGGCTCGCCGTAGCTCTCGGGCATCAGTGGTGGCGAAGAAGCCGCGGCGCAGCATCTCGACGACATCGGCATCAGCAAGATCGTCAACATGTGAACGGCCCTGATTCAACCCATCGACGACTTCTGGATTGACATCGAAACCAATCACGCCAAGACCCGCAGCGCTGGCTTCCCGGGCCAACGGCAATCCGACATAGCCCATGCCGACGATGACGGCGTCAACCGAGTGATCCATCAGCCCCCGACCTCCATGTCACGATCCGGTCGTTTCGGTGTCGACGCTGCCAGCAAATCAGGCCCTCGCATCAAATCGGCAAGCACAGAGAGCACGTGCGATGAAGATCAGATGAACGATCGATGCCAATGGGCCGGAGTTACCCGTAGGACCGAAGCAGGCCTCGTGCCACCTCGTCCAGACCATCTCGACCGACCGTGACTACAGCCGAGATTCCGTACGCCCTGATCATCGAGGCAACCCGAGCCGCGATGTAGTCCGGCCAGTCAGCTGATTCTGCCGACCAAGCTGCGGCAGGCGTGACAAGTTCCACCAGGTAGCCATAGCTACGGGCTCGACTGAAGGCTGGCGTGTCGAGCAAGAACAAGGGTCGGAAACCAGCGCCCAACAGCTGCATCTCAGCCACCTCATCGATGACAGCATCGGTCACCTTGTCGGTCATCTCGTTATCAGCGACACCGTCGGTCGGTCCGAGCAGAGTGAGCAAAACCACCGGCAGTTGGTGCACGCCGACACCGGCCAGCAACCGGCCGGGCGCTACCTCGGCCTGCGGCCCTGACCCGTTCGACTGGCTCGGAAATATGCGATGAACCAATGCCTGGGCCAAGGCACTCTGCCGGATCCGGGGCACGGTACGACGCCGTACCCATCGATATCCCGGCACCCGGCGAGCCAAGCGCGCAGCTGCTTGCAACGAGTCCTCAGGCATGAGCAGCCTCTAACTGCGCGATCTGCCGGAGATGCCTGGCCGCGTCCGCGGCTCCGTTGCCGCGATCATGGAGGGGAACATTTGCCACCATCTGCTGCCCTCGTTCCAACAGATCACGCAGCAGCAGAGTGGCGGCGGAAACACTGACACCGCTTAGCAGGTGAGCCAGTCCTCGATCAGCGGCGAACTGCGCGCGTCCTTGCTGATCGTCCAACGCTGTGTCCTGGTTGGGAATGAATAACGTCGGAATTCCAAACCGCAACAGCTCATGAAAGGAGTTGTAACCAGCGGCGCTAACCGCCAGGTCGAATGCCCGGAATCGGCGAGAGAGCGGGAAATCACGAACTGCCCGCACGCTCGCACGCGTCCGGTTGGATTCAGCGATCTCAGTCTGCGTCACACAGACTTCGATATCCAACCGCTGCAACGCCGCAACCACTGCCCCAGTCTGCTGGCTGGTGTCGTTGATATTGCCCGCCCCAAGTGCGACCAATGCCACTCGACGATCCAGCGGCAACCCCAACGCCTGGCGTGCCGTCTCACGATCATCAAGCTCCTCTATGTCAAGCAAGGTCACCGGACCGACCCGAACGCCGTCGGCAGCTGAGGTCGCGCCCTGGTCATATGCCTCAGCGAGCTCGCCAGGAGACAGCACCATGTCGAACCACGCAGCCTTGTCCAGCTGCTCCGCGCTCCTCCCCCGGCGCCACATTCCCCGCCGCGACCAGACCCAACGCGCATTAGGGTGCTCCTCACGTACGCGGGCGATGCCGTCGTATGGCCATGTGCCGTCGAACACCACAACCGCCGGGCCCAGCCGGGCGACAATGTCGCAGACCCGCTCGGCAAACAGATCGTGCCAGCGGCGTGAGGAAAGACCCGTTGCGCCAGCCGACGGGAGGTAGTCGAACGGAAACCCGAACTGGCCGATGACGCCTACCGCCTGGGACAGCGACAGGAAGTGCGGAGCTAGCTCACGCTCCACGCGGCGGGCGTACGCGATCAGTCGTGTCAGGTGACCCATCCCAGAGCCGTTGCTGCTGATCAAAAGCAGTGAGGGACGCTCGGGTGCGGCCGCACGGATTGGCGATGAGTGCGCGGGTTTATATGGAGTAACGGTATCCGGAGGTCCGATCAACTCCGCAATCCGCTGTTGGTGAGCCTCGTAACCGAACCGCGCCCGGACTGAAGTCACTGCGCGGTCGACGATGTCCTGGTACGTTGCGCGATCGGCGTACAGCTTGCCCAACACCGACGGCACGTCAGTTGGTTCGGCGTAGATCGCCGCGTCCCCGAACAGCGAACGGAAATGCGGAGGCAGGATTGCCGGCAGGCCGCTGGCCATCGCCTCCAAGATGTTGCGTCCGAACGCCTCCACCCAAGCTGGGTGATGGAAATAGGCGAAGAAATCCAACCGAGCGAGAAAGTCGCGGGGATCCAGCGCTCCGAATGGCATCACCTGCCAGGACTTCGGTAGGTAACCCAACACCTCCCGCACCGGTTCGGCGCCACCAAGAATTTTGACGATGGCCGAGCCATCGACCGGATAGACGGCCTCAATCACGTTCGGATCTGTCGGCCACTTCTGTGCGGAGGGGCGACTATGCCGGCCGATAACTGGCCGGTCGGCCTGCCATCCAGACCTGTTCACGCGCCAGCTGTCAATATCGATGATGTTGACCCAGTCTTGTTCCCTAAGCCCCGCCGGAATCTCTGAAGCAACCGACTCGCGTACGAGAGGACCAATCGGCGCCCAAACCGGATCGACGGCAAACCGCTCCCTTGCGATCCGATCAACCACTTGCGGCCGATAATGCCGATTGCCGTCGATGTCAACTGGCGGCGCGTTCGCCACTAGTACCGCGTGTTCTGTCTCGATTTCGGGAAGTTGATCGGCAGCCGCCTGCAGCACAGCCGGATGCCGCACCACAACAGCCTTCGTTCGGATGGGCCGGTCGCCCAGCAGAAGCCTCGCTCTGCCACAACGGATCTGCTCGCGGATACGCGTATTCACTGGCCTCAGCCAGGAGACCAGCGGGCCATTCATATGCACCAAGCCCGTTGACCAGCCGGCCTGCGCCTGGGCAGCGATTTCTTCCGCGACGCTGTGCGAAGTGCCGCCCGGAAATCTCAAATCCGACAACATCAAGACGTCGACCTGCCGCGGGTGCGACAGTCCATCAGACCTCATCGGTTCCATGGGCACCAGAGACTAGCCCGGAAAGAACACGGTCGATGCCCCAGAAACTAGGGCATCATCTTCTTGACACCTTTCGTTCACCGGGAAGTCGACCGCCACCTCCCCGGTGACCACCTTGTGTGGCCAACTCCTCGGCCCATGCGAGCGATCACTCAACCGTCGGGAAACCCTCCGTCAGATACCGCCCCACCCAGCCTCGCGCCGACTGACGCGAAACACGTATCCACCCGGGCTCGGGACCGAGCCGCCCTCCAGCAGCAGACGATGGAACTACCAGGGTGTCTCGCTGGTTCGACCTGCCTGCGTGTACGCGAAGGAGATGGATCGCTACGTCGAGGCGTGGTCGCAGCCGGGCGCGGCCACCGGGAGCGGCTCTAGCTACGCCCTCTCGCGTCGGATAGGGGAGGAACGAGCGCCGCAATCAGGACGCTGTATCTGGAGTGCTCTCACTTCGCCGAGTCGCTCGCTTTCGTCGGTTGCTAAGCGCCAGGCGATCTCCAACCGGGCGGGCGAGGCGAATGCGGAGCTCAAGACCGAGTACGCAGCCACCGCCATCATCGTTAATGGCGATCACGTGCCTTTTGCAACGGTGTGGCGGTATTCGTCGGAAAATCGCCACGGCAAGCGATGGTGGATGCGCAGCTTCTTCTGCGCGCTGACTTGCGGTAACCGTTCGTTCACCCTGGATCCGTATCGTTCGCTGAGTGAGGGACTGGATGCGGCGGCTGGCCGCCCACTACGGCCGCGTCCGCAGCGAGTATCCCAATGATCAGCTGCTGATCGTCTTCGACATCGACGGCATGATCCTGGATATGCGGCACATGGTCCGTCACGTGCTGCTGTCGTTCGACCGGGCCCACGGCTCGGACTGGTTCCACGGCCTCACCGCCGACGACGTCACCGTCCACGAGAACCAGGTCGACCAGCTCCTGCGCCACATGGCGCTCCCTGCCCCGGTCGCCGAGCGGGCGTACCGCTGGTATCTGGAGCAGCGCTGGCAGCCCGAGGCTGTCCTCGCCGCCCATCGCCCGTACCAGGGCGTGCTCGACGTAATCCGGTGGTTCCAGATCCAGCCCGACACCTCCGTCGCACTCAACACCGGGCGCCCGGACTACCTGCGGGCGCAGACACTGCAGTCGCTCAATGCGCTGGGCGGAGAGTACCGGGTCGAATTCTCCTCAGAGCTACTGCACATGAACCCGCGTGGCTGGGAAGAGGGCGTCGTGCAGACGAAGATTGCGGCGCTCACTGCGTTCCGTGACGCGGGCTACCGGGTCTTGGCGGTCGTTGACAACGAGCCCGGCAACATCGGCGCCATGGCCGAGGCCGATGCGGCGGGGGAGATCTTGTTCCTGCATGCCTGCACGCTGTACGAGTCGGCGCGCACGCCGACGCCGCGCACGGTGTCGGGCGAGGCCTACGACATCACCGCGCTCGTGTCAGAGCGCGACCTCCCCCAGCATGTGCAGCTGGTGTGGCACGGCGTCAACGACGAGTGGAACCTCCGCCAGTTCCTCGCGTCACGCTTGACGTGGGGCGAGTGCGACCTGCGCGTCGACCCGGTTGGGCGGCTGGTACTGCGTCACGATTCGTTCGAGGATACGCCGTGGCGCGCCGATGAGCGGCTGCTGCGGCTCCCCGAGCTGGTGGATGTGTTCGGCGAGCACGACCGGGGACTCAAGCTCGATCTCAAGCAATCGGACCACGATGTGCTGCAAGCCGCGCTCCAGGTCATCGACGGCCGGCTGCCCGAGGATCGACTGTGGTTCAACGCCACGATCGACTCGCTCGGCGAGCCCGGATTCCGAGAGCTGGCGGCCACCTATCCCACCGCGATCCGGCAATGCCCGATCGACTTCCTCGCGCCGCTCGTATTCAGCGCCCCGAGACGTGCGAAGGAGCTGCTTGACATGCTGGTCGGCTGGGGCGTCAACCGGTTCTCAATCGCCTGGGAGACACCGCACACCCGCCGGCTCTTCGACCAGCTCCAGCGCTGGGGTCACGACACGAACATCTACGCGGTGCCCGACCTAGCGGCATTTCTGCAGGCGGCGCTGCTCCTCCCCCGCTCCCTCACCCGCCGACTTCAACTTCCCGCAGTGGCACTACTTCGGAAGAGGCTCCGGCGCACACCTCGACCACCACACATACCGCCTAGACCGCCCGCCAACTCAGCCGATCGCGTCAAGCGACGGCGACGGCGACGGCGCACGGCGAGCCGTCGACCGCGGAGGGCTCGCCCGGAATAGTCAAGGCATGCAAAGGCGGCGCACGCAACGCCGCCAGCTCCGCAGCCGCACAGACCGGATTATGCGGTCTCGGACTCCTCGTACCCCAGATCCCACTCCAGGATGAGCCGCTCCCATTCAGCGTTTGCGGCAACCGCTCCCGGTTGCGGCGGAACTGGGGCCGCTAGCTGGTGGCAGCACTGCAGTCGGCGAGGGCGCGCTGGCCGAACTGGTCGATGAGGCGGCCGCCTCCGAAGACGCCGCGCACCTCCCAGTTGGGCCGCGACCGCCCCAATCGAACTGTCCACGGTTGAATAGCCCCGGTGAGCGCGAGGGTGGGAATGGGTCTGCGCTTGCCGGGGCCGCGGGCGGCTCGGGTTCCGCCGGTGGTCAAATCGTTCGACATGGAGGAGACCTGCGGTAGCCATGTGATCAACGGGCGAGAGAACTCTCGGTTAAGCCTCCATGTCCAGAATGGCATTCGGTTTGGTGACAGCGGGGGCGCGTTGTTGCGGAGATGCTGTGTCACCAATCGGACCGAGAGCCCTAACTGAAGGCGTGCCTAACGAGCTCTTCAGCGCTCGCTTCCTGGTTTGATTGCGCGTCGCTGAGCTTAGATCTCGCCTGCGGTGGCTTGCATGGCCGCGCCTCTTGAGGCGCTCACACGCTCCTAAAAGTTGCTTGCTGCTTGCTCACGGCTTCCGACCGTCTAGCTCGGCCAGTGCTGAGTCCAACTGCTGCCGTCGCCCTGCCAGCTCACATACCTCAGATGCTGCCGCCAGCTTGGCCCGTAACCGCTGCACCTCTCGGGTCTCGGTGGCAGTTGCTGATTTGGTTGGCCCAACCCAGGGGCTAATAGTCGGGAAGGTAGGACGCCCCAGGTGCACCATTCGGCTACTGGCGGGACGGCGAGGCCGCTGGTGCTGAATAGGCCTGCCGAACTGTAGCCATATCGCATTGCACAACCAACCACTAGTGAATGCGATAATGATCATGGTGAGCTTAATCATCAATCAATTCCATAGCGATCGGACGACAATTGTCTAGCATAGATAAGGTGAATAAATGTGAAATCAATGTGAACAAAAGATTAATGGAAGGGAGCGCGAAAGAAACACTCTCAAAGGAATGAGCCTGAAGGCCCCATTCAGAACCGGTCGCCTTCCGGCGAATTACGGCCCGGTCACCGCTGCGCTAGCCGCTCTACGCCACATCGTCGATACCCCCATGACCTCCCGCAGGTGCAACCACCACGCGCAAGGGCTTTCCCGATCTCCTTGCTCACCAGGTCCTGGAAGGCAGTCCTGGCGGGGCCACAAAGTCATATAGGCCTGTTGTCAGCCCGCGCGAATTTGTCAGGATCCTGGTTCGAAGCTCCTCCAGTCGGCACCGCTCGATTCCGGATGGCGCCGCTGGCCAGCCGGGGCAAATCGGCTCTTCGGATCTGAGCATGGGTGAAGGCTGGACAGCTACCGGCGTGTTGATCAAGGCTTGAAGGCGTCGGGGCCTTCAGGATCAGAGGCGACCAAGCACTCTGA
>Ga0307415_100001334_pt1 | contig 11712 bp, 9 predicted proteins | sample DK1Cmetagenome_FD_204524 | JGI IMG/M metagenome (GOLD analysis project Ga0307415, IMG submission 204524) | Maize rhizosphere microbial communities from greenhouse at UC Davis, California, United States - DK15-C-2 | ecosystem: Host-associated > Plants > Roots > Rhizosphere > Soil | place: USA...
TGAGCCCCTAGCGAACGGAGTACAACGACGGGGCGGCCGACTCGACCGCCCCGTCGTTGCAGCACAGTGACGTTTACGAACGAAGAAGATTCATGACGTCGGGGCCGCCGACCGAGAGACCGGAGGCGACATTGCCGTCGGCGTCGATCAGAATCGCGGACGGTGTGCCGGAGGCGCCGAACGCTTCGCCGGTGCGGAACCCCTGGTCAAGCAGAATGGTCGACTCGAAGCCGTGCTCGCGGTTCGCCTCCGGGGCACCGGTCGAGATGAGGACGAGTTGAGGGGCACCTTCAGGCCGGTCTTTCTCCCAATTCTTGATATCTTTGACGAGCCGCTGGCAGAAGCCGCAGCCCGGGTTCCAGAACAGGAGCGCCGTCCGCCCATTGCGAATCTCGTCAAGGTTTACCTCTTTGCCTTCGAGATTCGGTAGCTGCACCTTCGGCGCTTTGCCGCCAACGGGAACGCCGCGGGGCGTCTCAGGCTCGTCCGGTTCGGCGGCCGCCGAGGCATCCAGGAGGTTCGGCGCTTCGTTTCTAAGGAGGGAAATCACCGTCGGCCCACCCACGGCGAGACCAGAGGCAATCTTACCGTCGGCCCCGACGAGCACCGCCGAGGGGGTGCCGCTTGCCCCGAATGCGCGTCCCACAGTGAATCCGGCGTCGAGAACGACCGGCGACGTCAATCCTTGCTCGCGATTGCGCTCCACCTCACCCGTGGAGACGACCAGGAGTTTGGGTGCGCCTTCGGGCTGATCGGATTCCCAGGCCTTGAGATCGTTGAGCATGCGCTGGCAAAAGCCGCAGCCAGGGTTCCAGAACAGCACTGCCGTAGGGTGACCGGCGAAGTCCGCGAGCCGCACTGGTTCCCCGTCCAGATTGTTGAGCTCGACGACCGGCGCGTCTTTACCGATGCTGGCAATTCCCCGCGGCGCCTGAGCATTGGCGGGCTGCCGGGCCTGAATCGGCCGGGGGGCGGCGGCGAGACGCGGTTTGGGCACGGGCACCTTGCCTTCAGCGGCCTGCTTCACCAGCGTGCTGATCTGCTGAGCGCCACCGGCCGCGGCGCTACCGATGGTTCCGTCTGGTCGCACCAATACGGCCGTCGGCGTCCCAAACGTCTGGTAGGCGTCGGCCACTTCGTTGTCCTGTTGCATCAGCACATGGGTCAGGTTGTGCTGCTTCGCCTTGTTGCGGTTGTCCTCGAGCGACCCGCGCGTGACCACGGCGATGGTGAGCTTATCGGAAAGATCGCGCTGCCACTTGCCGACGTCACCCATCATCGCGTTGCATGGCCCGCAACTGGGATCGGTAAATATCATGACCACGGGCTTCTCGGCCGCGCGCAGCGCATCCAGCGTCATCGTCTCCCCGTAGAGACCGGACAGGCTGAACGCTGGCGCGGGAGCGCCGAAGGCAAGTCCTTCCTCTTCGTCGACCTCGTCGTCTTCATCGTCCTCGTCGGCGGCAGGGATCTCGATGTCCGCAGCTTCGAGCGCGGCCTCGATCCGGTCGAGCCGGACGAGCAATCGGCCGTTTTGACCGAGGAGATGGACGAGCAGCCAGGAAACACCGGCGAGTGCGGCGAGCAGGATGACCCCAATCGCCAACATGACCCACTCGAAGGCGCTCAGGCCCCGGAAGACCTGAGTCAGGCCGGGTCCGGGGTTGTTGTAGGCAAAGCTGGAGATAGTGACGAAGGCCGCCAGCACCGCCAGCACGGCATTCCGGATCAACGTGGGTGGACCGATCTCGGACGTCGTCAGCTGTCCGAAACAGTGGCAATCGAACTTGCGGCCCCGGGAGAGGCTGTAGCTGATGCCGGCGATGAAGACCGCCAGGAGGATCAACGCCAGCAGCGCACCCAAGGGCACCGTCGCGGCGGGGATCAGGAGTACCGCGATGACCAGCTCGACGATCGGCAGTGCGAATCCGCCTGCCCGAGTGAACCGTTCCGGGACGCCGAATGACCGCATCGCGGTTTGAGACCCGGAAAGATCGAAGAGTTTGGAGATACCTGATACCGCGAACACCGCGGCCAGGATCAATCGAGCCGCGAGCAACAGCGCACCCATGCGTTCGAAACCCCTGCACGACGAAATGCGAAACCCCGTCTGTCGGTCGGGCCGACGGAAATCCACGGCGGGGTCTGGTCCAGTGTCACCGTAGTGTACCACCGGGCTGGCACACATCCTGAACGACGAACCGATATCCGGACGCGCCGCGCGTCCAATACTAACCAAAGGGAAGCATTAGGTCTAGAGGGGCCGCTCGCACGGTCGATTCGGTGCAGCGGACTACAATTCGAGAATCGGGCACGTGCCGCGAATTGAGCCGTCCTGGGAGGCGGTTTTCTGGAAGGAACGATCGGTGATCGAAACGCGTGAGCGGAAAGCGACTGATAACCACGTCACGGCGACCGAGACGTCGACGCAGGCATTGACCGGGGGCCAGGCGCTGGTCGCTTCATTGATCGCCAACGGGGTCGATACCCTTTTCGCGCTGCCGGGAGTCCAGCTCGATGGTGCCTTTGACGCGCTCTACGCGGAGAGGAGCGCCATCCGCGTCATTCACCCGCGTCACGAGCAAGCCGCGGCGTACATGGCCGACGGCTATGCGCGCACGACCGGCAAGGTTGGCGCGTGCATGGTTGTTCCGGGGCCGGGGCTCCTGAACGCCACGGCCGCGCTGTCGACGGCGTACGCCTGTAATTCCCCGGTCCTGTGCGTGACGGGGCAGATTCAGTCCGATCTCATCGAGTTCGGCCGGGGACTTCTTCACGAGATTCCAAATCAGCTTGGCATGGTCCGCTCGGTGACGAAGCACGCCGAACGTGCCACCACGCCCCCGGAAATCCCGGGTCTGGTGCAACGGGCGTTCTCCCAGGTGCGACGCGGCCGCCAGCGCCCGGTGGAGATCGAGATCCCACCGGACACCCTGTTCGCGACCGCGGACGTCGAGCTGCTGCCGCCAGCGGATCTTCCCGAGCGGTTCGCCGGGGACCCGGAGTTGCTGGAGCAAGCAGCGCGGCTCCTCGGGAACGCGCGGCGGCCGTTGATCTGGTCCGGTGGCGGCGTGTTGCGCAGCGCCGGCTGGGACGAGCTGCGCCGGTTGGCGACGCTCCTGCAAGCCCCGGTCGTGATGACGTCCAACGGCAAGGGCGCGTTGTCGGATCGAGATCCGCTGGCACAGAACATCCTCGGCGGCATGGAGCTCTTGCCGCAGGCGGACGTCATCTTCGCAGTCGGCACCCGCTTCGTCGACCCCGCGACGGCAAAGTGGGGAATCAGTCAGAATCAGACCATTATCCAGATGGACATCGATCCCGGAGAGATCGCGCGGAACGCTCCGGTGGGCGTTGGCCTCGAGGCCGATGCCAAGGCCGGGCTCGCCGCTTTGGCGGACCTCGTGGAGCGCGAAGGTCATGAGCGACCGTCGCGCTCAGCGGAGCTCGAAGAGCTCAAGCGTCGCGTCGCCGCTCGGGCGCGGGCCGTTGGCCTGCAGGCCGAGTACGCGCTCGCTATCCGCCAGGCGCTACCGGATGACGCCATCTTCGTCTCCGAGATGACGCAGGTTGGCTACTGGGCGAACTTCGCCTTTCCGGTCTACGAACCGCGCACATATATCACACCGGGATACCAGGGCACGCTTGGTTACGGCTTCCCGACGTCGCTGGGTGCGAAGGTCGCCCATCCCGCCCGGCCCGTGGTTTCGATCAACGGCGACGGCGGTTTTGGATTTTGCCTGAACGAACTGGCGACGATGGCTCTGCACGGGATCGCGTCGATCGCTATCGTCTTCAGTGACGATGCCTTCGGGAACGTGCGCCGTATTCAGCAAGAGCAGTTTGGCGGCCGCACGATCGCCTCCGACTTGCGTAATCCGGACTTCCTCAAGTTGGCGGAGGCGTTCGGCGTCGCTGGCCGGCACGCCGACACGTCAGAAAAGCTGCGAATGGCGGTGGAGGAGTCCGTGCGCGCAGATGAACCGACGCTGATCGCCGTGCCGATCGGCCACGTGCTGAATCCCTGGACGGTACTCGGCGTACGCTGAGGTTGGAGCGCTGGCGCCGCCAGGAGCCTTGGTCGACTAGGCCGAGGGTCTCGCCACCGGGGATTTTCGCTTCGTGGATCACTTTTGCGCCGCATGTGGGTCGCCAACTGAAGAGCGCCTGGTCGAGGGCTGCAATCGCCCCGTCTGCACCGCTTGTGGCCAGGTGGTGTATCTGGATCCCAAGCTGGCGGTGGCAGTGCTGATCACCCGAGATGGACGTATTTTGCTTGGCAAACGTGGACCAGGCGCCCGCGAGGCTGGCAAATGGAGCTTTCCGGCGGGCTTCGTCGAACGCGGTGAACGGGTGGAGCGGGCGGCGGTAAGAGAGGCGCGCGAAGAGACCGGTCTCGACATCGTCGTCGGGGACCTGGTCGGCCTCTACTCAAGTGACGGCGAAACCGTCGTCCTGGCAGTCTATGAGGCAACGTCGGTCGGAGAGCCGTGTGCTGGAGACGACCTGACGGAAGTCGGATGGTTCGCCCCGTCGGAGTTGCCCGAGCTGGCATTCCCGCGCGACCGGCGCATCTTGGACGCCTGGCTCTCAGCGGAGTCGGAGGTCGGACGTCGGAGGTGAGTTCTTCCGACTCACCGACACCCGACTCCCGACTCCGTCTAGATATGGAGCGCGTGCCCCAGGAGATCGAGCGCAGCCTCGTGGATGACCTCTGAAACGGTCGGGTGCGGGAAGACGCTGATCCCGATCTCCTCCGGTGTCACATCCAGCAACCGGCCCATCGCCAGGCCGCCGATCAGCTCCGTGGCGTGTGGACCGACGATCGTCATGCCGAGCATGTCGTTCGTCTCGGCATCTCCGACGACTTTGGCAAAGCCCTCGGTCTCCCCTTCGATGACGGCCTTGCCATTCGGCCGCATGGGAAACTTGCCGGTCTTGACCGTTCGACCCTGTTCAACGGCCTGTTTTTCCGTCAATCCCACACTGGCGATCTCCGGCCGGCAGAACGTCACCATCGGCGAATTCAGGACGTCGAGCGGGTAGGGCTCGTGTCCGGCGATGTGCTCGACCGCAATGACTCCCATGTGCATGGCCGTGTGGGCGAGCATCTGCTGGCCGTTGACGTCGCCGATGGCAAAGATGTTTGGCACATTGGTCCGCATCATGGCGTCGACCGGAATGAGCCCATCGGTGGTTGCCACGCCGACCGTCTCCAGCCCAATGTCTTCGACGTTCCCCTGGCGGCCAAGGGCGACGAGCAGAACTTCGGCCTCGACGACCTCTTCCTTGCCCCGATCGTCCTTGACCCGCATGCGCACTCCGGACTTGGTCACGTCGATGTCATCCGCAGTTGGACGAGAAGCCGGGAAGACGGCGATCCCCTGTCGCTTGAAGGCACGGATCAGCACGGACGCGGCTTCTTCGTCTTCGGCCGGGACGACGCGCCCGACCACACTCACCTTCGAGCCATAGCGACCATAGATGGACGCCCACTCCACACCGACCGCCCCGCAGCCGCGAATGATGAAGCTCTGCGGCAAAGTCTCGAGCACGACCGCGTCGTCGGAATTGATGACCCACTTGCCATCGAATGGCAGATCCTTGATGGCTCGGGGCCGGGTCCCGGTGTCGATGATGATGTTGCGGGTGGAAAGCGTGAACGGTTGGCCGGCACCAGGGGTGACCTGCACCTGGCCGGGACCCGCGATCCTGCCAAATCCGGGGATCACCGGGATCTTGTATTTCTTATCAAAGAGATACAGCAGACCTTTGTATTGTCCGTTGACGACCTTTTGGGATCGATCCAGCGCCGCCGGGTAGTTGAACGCGACGTCTCCGGCGATGTCGACGCCGAACTCGGCGGAGTGTTGAACCTCCTCGTAAACATCCGCAGACTTCAGAAACGCCTTGGTTGGAATACAGCCACGATGCAGGCACGTGCCCCCCAACTTGTCGATCTCGACGACCACGACGTCGAGTCCGAGCTGAGCGGCACGGATCGCCCCGACATAGCCTCCCGTCCCCCCACCAATGAAGACGACGTCGAATGCCTGACCGTCCCGTGGGCTGTACTGCTGATCTGCCATGCGAACTGTTCCCTCTTCCCGCTTAGTCATTCATGAGTATGCGAATTGGTCGCCAGGTCGCGGAGTTTCGAGCCGGCGTCGGCACAAACGCCCGAGAGTATACGACGGACCCTGAGGCTCTCCTGCCGACGCGGGTCTTCATCGCCGCATGTGCGTGGCTGAGGTACCAAAGGTCACTGGGAAGGGTGGGATCCGCTTCGTCGTCGTCCGGATCGTCAAGAACGTCTTCTTCCGGAAGGAGATTACGAACCATTCGTTGCTGCCTCGCCCCGGCATACTTCCCTAATGGCCCCACGGTACAGCGCGTTCCGGCGGCGAACCAGAAGGGAGAGCAAGTATGGGCGCTATTCGGTGCGTGCGCCTCGATCGTTCCCAAAGCGTGCCGTCCCCGAACCCGATCTTCGTCGGTTCGGTTTCCACTCAGGAAGTCGTCAACGAGGCACTCGCGGATCTGCTCCGCGTGACAGCGGTGACGTTCGACAATGGAGCGGTGAATCAGCCGCACCGCCACACGACGGACCAGGTGCTGGTTGCCACGTCAGGGAGCGGTTTTGTCGCCAGCGACGATGATCACTACCCCCTCGAACCCGGCGACGTGGCATTCATACCGGCGGGGACGCGCCATTGGCACGGCGCCAATCCGGACGGCACCTTTACCCATCTCGCGATCTTGACTCCGGGACACACCGAGATCGATGACGACGGATCTGGGTGGCTTCTCGGGGACTACCGCGCGGATAGGTCCATCCGCGGCTGGATGTGGCGCCGTTGTTGCTCCTTGGGGCTGGGAACACTGGCGCAATTCCGCCCAGAACTCCTAGAAAGCGTTGCCATCGGGGCCGTTGCGATCACGGTTCCCGGGTGCCAGAATGCGACCATCCCCCGCAGATCGAGGCAACAGCTATGGACCGCCGCGGCGGCGCCGGTGACAGGCCGGGTGGTGGCGCGGGGCGCGGGGAGCCCATGTCTCGGGCAACCACTATTCCAGTCGCAGGGCGCGTCGCAGGGGAGGAGCGCCTGACAGAATTGGAGGATCCCCAACGTCCCACGGTTGACCACAATGAAGCGCCTCGGCAGGAGCTACTGCCGCCATTGCGCTGGCTGCTCCAACCAAATGACGACCGGTTTGCTCACCCGGCCGAGATCGAGGTGGCGCGACTCCTCACGTTCTATGGTTTGCGCTGGGCCTACGAGCCGACGACATTCGCGGTGCGGTGGGGGAGAGATGGACGACCGGTCGAGTTCGTCACCCCTGATTTCTATCTTCCCGAGCACGACCTGTATCTCGAGCTAACGACGATGCGGCAGCGACTCGTCACTCGAAAGAACCGAAAGTTCCGGCTCCTGCGGCAGACCTACCCGAATGTGCGAGTGCGCCTGCTCTACTTGCGGGATTTTCAGCGATTGCGGGATGTCTATGGTCCGTCGCGAGTCGAGCGGGAAGCACGCATCGGCGGCATACTCTACGCCAAGCAAGACGTCGAGGTGCGGATCGGGCAGCTCGCGCTCGAATTGGTCGAGACTTGGGATGGCAAGGTGGCAAGTGAACGCGGGCAGCGGCCATTGCTCGTCGGCGTCGGTTCCGGCTCAGACCGGTTTCTGACGTCGTTGGGCGAGAATCTCCGCAGTTTGGGCGTTCCTGTTGATCTCGATCGGGTAGCGCTGACTTCGATCGGCACGGAGGCTGGACCAAGTCGCGTTCGCGTGTCCCGGTCACCGACGACGTCGCTCACCGGGCGATCTGTCACTCTAGTCCAGGAAGTGTTGAGCACCGGGCTGAGCGCGACCTTTCTCACCGGTTGGTTGCGCCGCCGTGGAGCTGGCTCTGTAGAAACCTGCGCGCTCTTGGATCGGGAGGCGGCTCGAGTTGTCGATGTGCCGGTCGTGTGTCGCGGGTTCGCCGTGCCGGACGTTGCGCTCGCCGGGTATGGCCTGGCGCGTAGGCATGAGTTCCGAGATCTCCCGTACATCGCAAAGATCGAGACTGACTGAAGCGCGCCCTTGCCCGGTGTTCCGGAGCGGTTGCCCCGACTCCGGATACGAGGAACTACTTTGAGCCCCGGCCCGAGATACGAGGAACCGTTCGCCTGGTGGGGTCCGGGCTGGCAGGTGCGCGAGCCGCGAGACATCTCCGGGCTCTTGCGCGACGGGACGATCGACTCCTGGACAGCCGCCAACCTATGGGCCGCGCTGGCACGACGCCGCTCTCTGGTGGTGGTCGCCGGTGAGAGTGAAGTAGGGAAGTCCACGCTGCTCGGCGCACTGGTTGACTTCCTGCCGCTAAACACGCATCGGGTCTATCCACGGGGGTGCTTCGAATCCTTCGCTTTCTTGGCGGACCCGGCAATCGACCCGTCGCAGACGGCTCTGCTCATCAATGAGATCAGCCCCCATCTGCCGGTCTACTTATGGGGACCTGCAGTCAGTCGAGTTCTGGAGGCCGCGCAGCGAGGGTTTACGCTACTGGCGACTGCTCATGCCGACTCAGTTCACGAGTTCGTTGGAGCGCTCACTGGGAGTCCCCTCCGCATCCCGCTGGCGCAAGCGGCTGCATTCGAGTACGTCGTGGTCATGGAGCGCGACGGGGCGAATTCGAGCGGGAGGCGGGTTCGCGGCGTCTGGCGTCTGGAGCCGACCCGGGCCGGCCTGGAGATCGGGGCGATGGAGGCGTCACTTCCCTCCGAACACGGCATATCCCATGAGACTACACAACCTCACACCCTTCATCGCACCTGGTTCCCTCCACAAGAACTAGCACGACGGCAGCGCATCCTGGATGACCTCCCGGAGCGGCGCGATCCGTCGCTCCCGATTGCGACTTTGTTGCCTGACGGCGCCTCGGGTGACCTGAACGCTTGAGTCATCACCGGGTGGGCGAGTAGCATCAGTACAGGCGCGGCATCACGCGCCGAGTCACCATCCCTCCTGTGTTCTTCAGAGGCATTGTCGAATCGCCCAGAGTGCACCCGACGCGATGGACAACAAAGAGAGGATCCACACCCGTGAGCGACGTCGCTGCCATCCAGGCTGACGGGGCCGCCCGGCCCTCGACCCTTGGTGAGCTCCGAGAATCCGGATATCGAGCCCACTCGATTCGTGAAGAGATGCGCGAAAACCTCATTGCCCGCCTGCGCCGGGGCGACGAGCTCTTCCCGGGCATCGTCGGTTACGACCGGACGGTGATTCCGCAAGTCGAAAACGCCATCCTGTCCGGGCAGGACATCATCCTGCTCGGCGAGCGTGGCCAGGCCAAGACCCGGTTGGCACGGAGCCTGGTCAATTTGCTCGACGAGGCAATCCCGATCGTCGCCGGGTCGGAGATCAACGACGATCCATTCAACCCGATCTCGCGATACGCCCGCGACCTGATAGCGGAGGGTGGTGATGCGACTCCGATCGCCTGGGTAGGGCGAGACCGGCGCTACGGCGAAAAGCTCGCCACTCCGGACACCACCATCGCTGACCTGATCGGCGAGGTCGATCCGATCAAGGTCGCCGAGGGACGCTATCTCTCCGACGAGCTGACGATCTCCTACGGGCTCATCCCGCGCACCAACCGCGGTGTCTTCGTCATCAATGAGCTCCCGGACCTGGCCGAGCGCATCCAGGTGGGCCTCCTCAACGTGATGGAGGAGCGCGACGTTCAGATCCGTGGCTATAAGATCCGACTGCCCCTCGACATTCTGGTTGTGGCGTCCGCCAATCCGGAGGATTACACCAATCGCGGTCGCATCATCACCCCGCTCAAGGATCGTTATGGGTCGCAGATTCGGACGCACTACCCCGAGACCATCGACCTCGAGATCGAGATCATGGAGCAGGAACGAGCGATCTACGGCACGGCCGGTATCGAGGCCACGGTTCCGCTGTTCATGAAGGAGATCGTCGCCGAGCTGACTCACCTGGCACGTCGCTCGCACGACGTGTCGCAGCGATCCGGCGTGTCGGTCCGCATGAGCGTGGCGAACTACGAAAACATCGTCTCCAATGCAACACGACGCGCCATCCGGCTCGGTGAGCGGCAGACCGCTCCGCGGGTCTCTGACCTGGCCGGAGTTCTCGCGTCGACGACCGGCAAGATCGAGATCGAAGGATTAGGTGAAATCCAGGAAGATCAGATCGTCGACAAGCTCGTCCAGGGCGCCGTCGCCGCAGTCTTCAACCGCTATTTCTCGGTGCGGGACTTCGACCGACTCGTGCTGGCCTTCGACAACGGATTGACTGTCGATGCTTCAGAGATGATGCCATCGCTCGACTATGTGCACCAGCTCAGCCATCTCGACGGGGTCGCCGACGCGGTGTCCAAACTGGACGTGGGCGGGAACCCCGCCGCCGTGGCCTCCGCGGTCGAGTTCATTCTGGAGGGCCTGCACCTCAATCGCCGTCTGAACAAAGACGAAAGCACGTACTCGGGACCAGCGCGATACCACCGCTAGAACGAGGGTGATAGGGTGATGGGGTGACAGGGTAATAGGGGAGACGGAAACGAACTCCCTAGTACCCATCACCACGAGCGCAGCGAGTACTCACCCTATCACCCCCCGGAGAGATTCCATGCCCATTTACCGCTTCGGCTCTCGCTACTCGCGGTGGGATGGCACCCAACAGATCGGACCCCTCTCGGCGGACGATCTGATGCGCGCCATGTCCGAGGACCTCATGCAGGACGGAGACGTCAACCGCGCCTTGCAACGGCTGTTCCGCTGGGGATTCCAGAGACCCGACGGCGAGGATGTGCCGGGCCTCCACGGACTCATGCAGCGCTTGCGCGACCGGCGTCAAGAGCAACTGGAACGCTACGACCTGCAGTCGATGCTCAGCGAAATCGCGGACCGCATCGAGCAGATCGTTGCCACCGAACGCCAGGGGATCGCGAAGCGTCTCGAGGAGGCACGAGAGGGCCAACCGACCGAAGACGGCAAGACAGCAGAAGAGGAAGAAGCCGAAGCTCGCTCATCGGCACGGGGGGGCGAGCAAACCGGTGAATCCGGTAATGTGGGCTCGACCGGTCAGTCTGGCTCGAGCGAAGCTGGTGAGGCTGGAGAGCCGAACGCGGCGGTGGACTCGGATCTTCACAAGCTGCTGGCAGCAATGGCTGAGCGCCGATTGCAACAGCTTGACGCGCTGCCAAAGGATCCCGCCGCGGCCATTCGGGCACTGACCGACTACGACTTCATGACTCCGGAGGCGCGCCAGCAGTTCCAGGAATTGCTGGACATGTTGCAGCAGCAGATGACGCAGCAGACGTTTCAGGGGATGCAGCAGGCGCTGTCTCAGATGACGCCGGACGACATCGCCGACATGCGGCAGATGATGCAAGAGCTCAATGAGATGCTCGAGGCGCGTCGTCGTGGCGAGGATCCTGGGTTCCAGGAGTTCATGCATCGCTGGGGCCATTTCTTCGGTCCTGGGCTCAACTCGCTGGACGACTTGATGCAGCGCATGCAGCAGCAGATGGGCGCCGTGCGCCAACTCATGCAAAGCATGAGCGGAGAGCAGCGCGCGGAACTGCAAGGGCTGATGCAAGCCGCCATGCAGGACGATGGGTTGCGTCAGGAGATGTCGCGCCTCGGGGAGAACCTCGGCGCGCTCATTCCACCCGAGCAGTGGCGCCGCGGGTATC
>Ga0307415_100001336_pt1 | contig 11707 bp, 11 predicted proteins | sample DK1Cmetagenome_FD_204524 | JGI IMG/M metagenome (GOLD analysis project Ga0307415, IMG submission 204524) | Maize rhizosphere microbial communities from greenhouse at UC Davis, California, United States - DK15-C-2 | ecosystem: Host-associated > Plants > Roots > Rhizosphere > Soil | place: USA...
ACCCGCAGCCCGAGAGGAAGAGGAGCCCAATCAGCGCCTCCTGCCCGGGGGCGAAGCCCGCTGCGGCAAGGCCTCCAGCTCCGACCGCGCTTCCGGCGAGCGTAGACCGGCGCGCCCCGTAGCGGTCGACGACGAGCCCGGCCGCCAGGAGGAAGGTCCCGGAGCCGAGGATCGTCGCCGCGAGCGCGGCGCCGAGCATCGTGAGCGAGAGCCCATATGCCTCGCGCAGGTCCGGGCCGACGGCGGGAAGCCCGAAGGCGACGATCGAGACGCTCGCCTGCGCCGCCGCGGCCGCCGTGACACGGTTCGCGGCGAGATGCTCACGGGCGCAGCGCCGTGTACACGGCTGAGTAGTCGAGCGCACCGGCCCCATGCGCCTGGGCCTCCCGGTAGCGCTCCAGGGTCGTGCTCACCGCCGGCGCCTCCACGCCGTGCGCCGCCGCAAGCGCGAGTGCGAGCTCGAGGTCCTTCGCCATGAGGTCGAGGGAAAAGAGCGGCTCGTAATCCCGCGAGGCCGGATGCTCCGGCGAGACGCCCTCGACGGGGAAGCGCGTGCGCAGGACGCGCGAGTCTCCGGTCGAGCGGGTCAGGAGGTCGTAGAGGACGGCGGGGTCGATGCCCTCCCGCTCGGCGACGGCGCAGGCCTCCGCGATCGCGACCATGGTCGCTCCCGCGATCAGGTTGTTGCAGAGCTTCGCAGCCTGGCCGGCGCCGGCGGGCCCCACGTGGACGACGAGGCTGCCGAGCGCCTCGAGCAGCGGGCGCAGCGCCGCGAACGCCTCGGGACTTCCTCCGATCATGATGGTGAGCGAGGCCGCCTCGGCCCCGCGCGGCCCGCCGCTGACCGGTGCGTCGAGGGAGTCGATGCTCACCCGGGCAAGCTCGGCGGCGAGCGTGCGCGCGAGCGCCGGCGGGCCGGTGGACATGTCGACGACGGCATATCCGCGCGGCGCCCCCGCCCGGAGCCCGGCGGATCCGAGGACGACGTCCTCAACCGCCGCAGGCGAGGGGAGCGAGAGGAGCGCGACGTCGGACGCGCGAGCCGCCTCGGCCGGGGTGGCGGCGACCGGCGCGCCGAGGAGCGCCGCCCGGGCGGGATCGGCGTCGACCGCGATCAGCTCGCGTCCGGCCGCGAGGAGGTTCCGGGCCATCGGCAGCCCCATCGTCCCGAGGCCGATGAACGCGACCCGCGTCATGCCGTCAGGCGGCGCCGGGTGCGAGCTCGCTGCCGAACGCGGGCAGCCGCGCGAGTGGGCGTCCCGAGGACGCCAGGGCGACCCAGACGACGATCTCGCCGTCGCGCGGGGCGTCGGGTATCCGCACCTCGAACGTCTGGTGGTGGGAGCGGACCGTATGGTCGTCCTTGTGCTTGAGGGCGAGGTCGATCGCAGCGCCGGCCGGGCCGCGCTTCTCCGCGGACGGAATCAGGGAGCTGCCGCCGACGGGATCCCGTACGAGGTTCCCGAAGCGAAGGTTGTGGATGATCGCCGACCCGTGCTCGACCTCGCCCCCAAGGCCGACGAGCGCGCCCTTTCCGTAGCCCTCGACGTCCGCGGCGCCGAGCGCGCCGAGCGCCCGCTCGGTCAGGAGCCGGCCCAGCGGCTCGCAGTAGGCGTCCGCCACGGCAGCGATGTCCTCGACGAAGCGTCCGGCCAGCGGGTTCGCGACGACGGCGCCGGCGGCCGCGAGGAGCGCCGGCGGCTCGACCAGGCGGCCGGACTCGGACCGCACCTCCTCCACGATCACGCAGAGCTTCCGCAGGCCGTCCATCCCGGCCAAGCATAGGCCCTGGCCGCGGGCCGGTTCCCTACCAGCACCGCGCCTTCCTCCAGATCGTCGAAAGCGGACTAGGGCCAGGCACTCGCGCGTCTCGTTTCCCTGCCCCTTTGACAAGTCGCGCGATCGTAGTCACTCCAGAAAACAAAAGACCTGCGTTTGCAGGCCTTTCATGGAGCTAGCCGGACTCGAACCGGCGACCTCCTGGGTGCGATCCAGGCGCTCTCCCATCTGAGCTATAGCCCCGCGCGGGTCTCAGTGTAGCGCCGGTCAGGCGGCCGGCTGGTCCGCGCCCTGCTTCTCGAAAAGCCTTCCGGCTGTGATCGTTTCGGCCATGTCCTTCGATTCCTCGCGGTACACCGACCCGTCCTCGAACTGGATCACGGGGTACTTGGTCTGGCCGCTGAGCTGCTCGATCTCGTCCCGCTGACCGCGGCCCGGCCACGGTCCGGGGACGACCTCGTACTCGATCCCCTGCTCATCGAGCGCCTTCTGTACGCGCCAGCACGGATGACCCGGCGTCTTCACCCAGAGGTTCTTGCAGCGATAGAGCTTCACCGCCATGAGGGCTCCTTTCTCGACCTGCCTACGATAGTCAGATGCGAGCCATCGGTCACTCCGCGCCGTGAAGTCGCTCCTCTTCTACGGGCCCGGGGACGTGCGGCTCGAAGACGTGCTGCGGCCGGAGCCGGGTCCCGGCGACGTCCTCGTCCAGGTCGAGGTCGCCCTCATGGACGGCCTGGACGCCCCGCCCCCGGTCGCGGAGCTCCCGAGTCCCTTCGGAAACGAGTTCTGCGGGGTGCCCGTGGGCTCCGGGGAGCGGGTCGTGGCGGCCAACTCGCTCCTGAACGGTGCGTTTGCCGAGTACGTGCTCGTCCCCGCGCACATCGCCGAGCGCAATCTCCTCCCCGTCCCGCCCGGCCTCGCCTCCGAGGTCGCCGCACTGGTCGAGCCGCTCGCCGGCTGCCTCCACGAGGTGGAGCGCGTCGGGATCGAAGCCGGCCAAACCGTCGCCGTCGCGGGCCTCGGTCCCATCGGCTTCATGCTCTGCGCCGCCGCGAAGGACGCGGGGGCCAACGTCGTCGCGGTCGACGGCCGCCCGGAGCGCCGCGAACTGGCGACGGACTTTGGCGCCGCGCCAGGCAATGGCCGCGACGCCGACGTCGTCATCGAAGAGCTGACGCTCCGCGGCTCGCTCCAGCACACGCCGAGAACCGTCCGGGCAGCCCTTGCCTTCCTCGCCAGCGGCGCGCACCCGTGGGAGCGCCTGGTCACCCACCAGACCGGGCTCGAGGAGGTCCCGGCGCTGCTCGAGGATCCGCCCCCCGACCTGATCAAGGCCGCGGTGATTCCTTAGGAGAGTTTCGCTGTCGCCTGTTGCGTCATCTGCTGGCGGCGCCTGAAGAGCTCATTCAGCCAAGCCTCGCCGGCAACCGGCAGGTCCGTCATGAAGTGGCCGATGACATGCCCGGTGCCATCCTCGAAGCTCGGATCGTCGGGATCGCCGCAGGCTCCCCCGAATACAGCCTCATAGAAGGCCGCTGACCGCCCTGGGTCCTTGGCAGGAATCCGGAGGTAGGAGACCCCTCCGACCCTGAAGACCCGCGGTTCGTCCTCAGCGCCCGGCGACACGCGGTCATTATCGACAGAGACGCAAGCCTTGCCAGCGCGTTAGACCTTCTAAGCGGGGCGAATCAGCGTGACGCCGTCCCGCACCGTCAGCATCACGCTGACGACGCGGTCGTCGCTGCGAACGTGCTCGTTGAAGGCGCGGATCGCGAGCGTTGCCTCGGAATCGTCTGACTCATCGAGGACGCGACCGCTCCAGAGCGTGTTGTCGGCGGCGATCAGCCCGCGCTCGGTGAGTCGCGGCAGCACGGCCTCGTAGTAATTGACGTAGTTCTCCTTGTCCGCGTCGATGAAGACGAAGTCGAACTCGCCCTCGAGGCGGGCAATCGTCTCCAGCGCCGGCCCCAGGTGGATAGTGATGCGGTCGGAGAGGCCCGCCTCCTCGATGTAGCGGTGCGCGACCGCCGCATGCTGCGCGTCCACTTCGCAGGTGTCGATACGGCCTTCCGCCGGCAGCGCAGCCGCCATCGAGATCGCCGAGTAGCCGCTGTACGTGCCGAGCTCCAGAACGCGCCTCGCCCCCGTGGCGTACACGAGGAACTCGAGAAAGCGACCCTCGATCGTCCCCGTGAGCATCTGCGGCGAGCGGAGCGTCGCCTGGGTCTCCTCGGCTAAGCGCCGGAGCAGCTCCGAGGGCAGGCTTGTGTGCGCCTCGGCATACCCTTCGATCCCCTCCGGGACGATGTAGGTCAGCGCCGCTCCACCCGCGAGCCGCCGACGATGGCGTCGCGCCCGTCCCGAAAGCGAACCCAGGCCTTGCCGCCGCCGTCGTAGTCCGGCGACCAGACGACGAGAGTCGCCTCCTCTCCGGAGACATGGCAGCGCTCCTCGCCCTCCGGATCGACACCCCGCCATACGCGCACGAACGGATTCTCCTCCCACTCCCGCCCGATCGTCGTCTCGTCCGTGTGTCCCGGATACACGTGCATCCCGTGCGGGAGGCCCATGAGAACGTCCATGACGGAGCGGCGCACGTCGTCGAAGTGGTCCCGCGTGCCGCCGACGGAGTTCTTGAAAAGCGTGTCGCCTGTGAAGCAGGCCTCGCCGTTCACGACGAAAGAGAGGCCGCCGGGGGTGTGGCCCGGCGTGCGCAGCGTCTCGACGCGAAGGTCGCCGGTCTCGACGATGTTCCCGTGGGAGAGCGGCTCCGCACCGTCGACGGCCTCGGCCTGATCCGCCAGCACCGTGGCGCCGAAACGACGCTCGATCTCGCCGTGGTTCGCAATGTGGTCCGAGTGGCCGTGCGTCGTCAGAAGGTGCGTGACCTGTACATCGAGCCGCTCGGCAGCCTCAATCAAAGGCGCCAGGGGAGCCCCGCTATCCACGAAGAAGCCCGACCCGCCCGCCTTGTCGGCGACGAGGTAGGCATTGGAGAGCCACGAGGGATCCATGCTCCGTTCGACGATCACGCGGAGGGTAGGATGCCAACGCGACCGATTCCAGGAGGAACTGATGGGTCTGATGAGCCGCACCTCGAACGTCATCCGCGCGTGGTACTCGAAGCTACTCAACCGCGCCGAGGATCCCTCCGTGACGCTCGACTACTCCTACGAGCGCCAGCGGGAGATGCTGCAGAAGGTCAAGAAGGGGATCGCCGACGTCGTCACGGCGAAGAAGCGGCTCGAGCTCCAGACGTCGAAACTCGAGATCGAGATGCCCAAGCTCGACGAGCAGGCCCGCCAGGCCCTCTCCGCCGGTCGCGAGGATCTGGCCCGCGCCGCCCTCGAGCGAAAGGCCTTCGCCCAGCAACAGCTCCAGGGGCTCGACGGCCAGATCGCCGACCTCGAGCAGCAGCAGGACAAGCTCTCGGAGAGCGAGAAGCGGCTCGCCGCCAAGGTCGAGTCCTTCCGGACGCAGAAGGAGACGATCAAGGCGCAGTACTCCGCCGCCGAGGCTCAGGTGAAGATCGGCGAGGCCGCCACCGGAATCGGCGACGAGATGGCCGACACGGGTCTCGCCATCGAGCGGGCCCAGGACAAGACCGAGCAGATGCAGGCGCGCGCCGCCGCGGTGGACGAGCTGGTCGAATCCGGCACACTCGAGGACTACACCAGCACCGGCACCAATCTCGACCGCGAGCTGGCGAAGGTCTCTGCAACCCAGCAGGTCGACCAGGAGCTCGAGCGCCTAAAGGGAGAGCTCGAGGCCGGCGGGGCCAAGAAAGAGCTCGAAGAAGAAAAGCGCTAGAAAGCGCCAAATGTCGCAATCCCTATCGAGGGGTTGAGACCACACCTCGCAGCGCCGAAGTAAGCTGCTCAGGTTCCCGCGCCCCTGCGTGGCGGAACCCCTCGCTATGCGCTTCGGACGCCCCCTCCTCGCGCTAGTCCTGCTGTCTTGCGCGTTTCCGGCTACCGTCGCAGCCGAGCCTGCGCGCCTCGGTTCGACCGAGGCGGAGGAGCTCCCCACCCCTCTAGTCGAGCACAGGGTTCTCACCGACGCGGCGGAGGCCGTCGAGCCCAAGCCGGTGGGACGCCCGCGCGTCGTTGCCATCGCGCTCCGCTACCTCGGCACTCCGTACCGCTGGGCGGGCTCCAGCCCGGGCGGCTTCGACTGCTCCGGATTTGTTATGTACGTCTACGGCCGCATCGGAATCGGCTTGCCCCACAACAGCGTCATGCTCTGGGGCGTCGGCCGTCCGGTAGCGCGGAACGAGCTTCAGCCCGGCGACCTGGTCTTCTTCAACGGTCTCTCCCACGCGGGGATCTACATCAAGCGCGGACGCTTCGTGCATTCGCCGCATTCGGGCGAAGTTGTCAAGATCTCGCGCCTGTCCGAATCCCCATACCGGAGGACCTACTACGGCGCCCGCCGGCTGTGAGCGCAGGGCTCGACCCCGCCCCGGCGAAGTAGGACTGCGTTAGGCTCCTCGCCTTCTCCCGCGAGAGAAGCCCACGCCATGCGTACCGGCCTGTCCTTCATCGCCGTGCTGGCCGCCGCCCTCGCGGTAGTCGCCGTCTCCCCGGCCGAGCCGGGACAGATCTCCTCCAAGCGCGCCGACGCGGAGCGCGTACTCGCCCAGATCGACGCGATCGACATGGAGCTCGACCACGCCGTGGAGGCCTACAACGGCGCGACCGTCCAGCTCGAGACGATCAACCGGGATCTGGCCGCGAACCAGAAGCGCCTCGTCACGGCGCGTGCCAACCTGGCCGCGGCGCACAACCGCGTCGCCAACCGGGTGCTCGCGCTCTACACATCCCAGGAGCCCGACGCCCTCGCCGTCCTCCTGGGAGCCTCGAGCCTCGGAGACCTGATCGAGCGCATCGACTCGGTCAACCGCATCTCCAGGGACGACGTGCGCATTGCGGAGGAGGTGACGCGCTTCCGAAACGAGGTGCGCACCCGCCAGCAGCACCTCGTGCAGGCCCAGGCGCAGCAGCGCAAGATCGTGGCCCAGCGCGCCGCACGCCGGTCGGCGATCGAGGGACAGCTCGCAGAGCGCCAGACGTTGCTCGCGTCGATCAAGGACGAGATCTCCAAGCTCCAGGCGGCCGAGCAAGCCCGGCAGGAGAGGCTCGCGCGCGAGGCCCGCGCGCAGCTTCGCTCCACTCAGACGCAGACCTCGGACCAGCAGCAATCGTCTCCTCCGCCGAGCGACCCGACGCCGCCGGCACCCTCCCCCTCGCCTAGCCCGCCGCCCGCCAGCCCGCCGCCTTCCACGCACGGAGGCGTCGTCGGGATCGCGCTCCGCTACCTCGGCGTCCCGTACCGCTGGGGCGGCGCCTCACCCTCGGGCTTCGACTGCTCCGGCTTCCTCGTGTACGTCTTCGCCAAGGTCGGCGTGTACCTGCCCCATAGCTCGTACATGCAGTTTCGCCTCGGCCGTTTCGTGCCGCGCAGCGCGCTCCAGCCGGGGGACGCGGTCTTCTTCAACGGCGCCTCGCACGTCGGGATCTACATCGGCAGCGGCCGCTTCGTCCACGCGCCGCACACAGGCGACGTCGTCAAGATTTCCAGCCTCGGCGACTCCTGGTACAGCTCGACGTACGTTGGCGCGCGACGGTATTAGCCAGTCGATCCGCGTCCTGGTCGCTTTCGGACGATGGAACTTTGCTGCATATCGCGCTAAAGTCGAGCACCCGGGCGCGGAGGGCAAGGGGCGATGCAAGCCGCAGGCGAGACGGTTCACCCACCGCTGTTCCGGCGCCATGCACGGCGACCTCGGCTCACGCGACTGTTGGACGAGAGCCGCGCGCAGGCCATCGTCATCACCGGTCCAGCCGGTTACGGCAAGACGACGTTGGCCACCGAATGGCTTCAGGGCCGCGAGGACGTGTTCTGGTACCGCGCGACAAGTGCTTCGGCCGATGTCGCCGCGTTTTCCGCCGGCCTGGCTGACCTGATTAGCTCTCTTCTGCCAGGCGCAGGCGACCGACTCAAGCAACGTCTGCGTGTGGCGGACACTCCTGAGCGCGCCGCGCGGCCATTGGCGGAACTGCTGGCCGAGGATCTCGCCGAATGGCCAGAGAGAGCGCTTCTCGTAATCGACGACTACCACCTCGTCGCGGATTCCGCCCCGGTCGAGGACTTTTTCGATTGGCTGCTCACGCTCGCTCCGCAGCTGCGAGTGCTGGTCACGAGTCGGCGCCGTCCTCGATGGGCCTCGGCCAGGCGAATCCTCTACGGCGAGATCGCCGAGATCGGCCGTGACCAGCTCGCCATGAACGCTGAGGAAGCCGGGCGCGTGCTGGGCGATGATCGGTCCAGCGAATCTGTTCGTGCTCTCGTTACTCAAGCCGAGGGCTGGCCGGCGCTGATCGGCCTGGCCGCGTTGACCGCTTCTCGCGAAATTCCCAGCGAGCGAGTCTCCGAGGCGCTGTACCGCTACTTCGCCGAGGAAGTAGTCCGTCGAGAGGCGCCCGAGGTCCAGCGGTTCATGCTGCTCGCATCCGTCCCGGCCACGGTCGACGCCCGAATCGCTCGCGAGGTTCTTGGCATCGAGGACCCCGAACCGACCCTGGCGGGCCTGGTTGAGGAGGGCCTCCTACACCCGGCGGGCGAGCAGCTTCGCTTCCATCCGCTGCTGCGCTCGTTCCTGCGGCAAAGGTTGGAGGCATCGGCTCCCGAGACGTATTTCGAGCTCACGGGACGGGCAATTTCACATTCCCGCGAAACCGAGTGCTGGGAAGACGCGTTTGAGCTCGCATTCCACGCCCAGCAACCGGATCTTGCCGTCGCAATCCTCGTTGACGCCACCGCGAACATGCTCGCGTCGGGACGAATCGAGACGCTTGAGCGGTGGTTTCACGAATGCGGCCCCACGGCGATCCGCACCCCAGGCGCCATCCTCGCAAAAGTCGAGATCCTCATTCGCAAGGGTCAACTCGCCGACGCTGCCGCCATCGCAAAGGAACTTGCGAGCCGACTGACTTCTGCAGATCAGTACACCTCTCGCGCCTATTTCCTTGCTGGTCAAGCCCTCTATCTCGGATCCGGAAGCCAGCAAGCCGTTCAATTTCACCGTCGAGCAAGGGAATTCGCCAACGATACCGATGACCTCAAGCACGCGTTATGGGGGCTGTTCATGACTGAGAACGAACTGGGGTTGGCGGGCGCCGACCAGCATCTCGCTGAGCTCGAGGCAATGGCCTCACAAGACGACGATCTCGACACGCGTTTGCGCGTGGCGGTCGGCCGACAGGCGGCCGGTGCGGGCCACGGTTCCTTCGCCGGCCTGTGGGAAGCATCGTCCCCGCTCATCCCACTCGCGTCCCACGCGACGGATCCCATGGCTCGCACTACTCTTTTTGCGAACGGAAGTTATCTTTGTGTCGCACACGCGGATTACGAGCGCGGTGTTGCACTCGCTAGTACCGCCCTCAACGAATGCAGGCAGCTCGGCTTTGACTTCGCAAAGGGTTATTGCCTTGCAACGCTTACCCTTGCTCACGCTGGACTCCGTGCTTTTGGGTCAGCGCATCAATCCCTTCGGGAATTGGCTGCCGTCGCAGAGGAGCAGGACAACCAGTATCTGCGGGGTACCGCCGAAATCACCTTCATGCGAGTGGCTCTCGCGCGGGGCAAAGCGCATGAAGCAATAGAGGGTCGCGGTCCGAACTTCGCCGAGCACATACCCGTTCCAGCCGCGCAAGGAGAATACCTGGGGGTTCTTGCCCTGGCCGCCGCGGCGACTGGCGACCGCTCCCTGGCCACTTCATGCGCCCAGGCGGCGCGGCGCCTGACGACGGCGATCGAAGCTCGCTTTTTTTCCGGGTTTGCTGACGTCGTCGTGCTGCAAGCCGCGGACAGCGACAAAGCTCGTCGGGAGGCATCTCGACTTGCTGCCGACGTTGTGGATGCCGTCTTCGAGGATTCCCTGGTGCTCGCCTATCGTGCACATCCCTCTATCCTCGAATTGTTACCGCAGGAAGGTCCTTTGGCCTCGAACATCGCAAGCGTTATGAAACGTGCGAACGATCAATCCGCTGCGAGTGTCGAGCGTCGCAGCACAGCTAGCGCGGGCCGCGACCTTATGGTGCCGTTAACGCCACGCGAACAGGAAGTCCTGGCGTTACTAGCATCCGGTCTATCGAACGCTGAGATCGCCGAGCAGCTTTTCATCAGCCTAAGCACAGCGAAGGTTCACGTGCAACACATTCTCAAGAAGCTTGGAGCCAAGACCCGGCTCCAAGCTGCCATGCAAGCCCAAACCCGGCTGGGCAGCTGGGACTAGGCGAAGCCCAATGCGATTTTTGTGGCAAGCGCAGGATGACGCTGAGCCTCAAGCGCAAAGTCTGCCCGTGCTCCGGCGAGATAGGACTCGCTTGACTGAGCGAGGATCGCCTCGAAGGCGGCAACCACGGTTGTATCGAACTGACTTCCGACTGCTTGTGCCAATCGGAGACGTGCGACTCGACTCGGCATCGCGTCCCTGTAAGGCCGACCCGAGGTCATTGCGTTGTAGGCATCCGCTACGCCGATGATGCGGGAAATAACAGGGATGTCTTCCGCGCTGAGGCCGTCAGGATAGCCATTCCCGTCCATCCTCTCGTGATGGTGCCGAACGATTTTTGCAATCTCCGCGTAGTCCTCGACCTTCGACAGAATCCGCTCACCGATCGCCGAGTGCTCTTCCATTCGCCGCCGTTCTTCCAGGGTGAGAGCACCTGGTTTCTCGAGCAGGCCAGCCGGCAAACCCACTTTGCCGATGTCATGAAGCAGACCGCAAAGATGTGCGAGTTGCTGTTCCTCCTTGCTGAGCTGTAGTCGTTCAGCGATATCTCGGGCGTAAACGGCTACGACGGCTGAATGTCCAGCTGTGTATTGATCCCTCGCGTCGAGAGCAGCCACGAGGGCACCGGCGAATGACAGGCTGGCCCTTTCTAATCGCTGGTTGACTGCGCCCAAATCGGCCACGAGGCGCGCTTGCTCCTTGTACATGGTCAAGAGCCTTTGAGCAGCCAAAGCAGGGACGAAGAACAGCAGAACAGTCCACGGCGAGAGCTCGCGGTAGGAGTAGGCGAGCGCTGCGATGACGGGCGTATATAGCGGGACAGTGCTCAGCATGAGCCTTGCCATTGCGTGAGCGGTATCTCTAAACGACCCGCTTCGCCTCAGCGCGATCGTGATTGCGTTCAACACGATGTCGCCGACGGCCTCAGTGACTGACGCAGCAGCTACGGCGACCACAAGGCCGCCGAACGATGTCTCCTCACTTATCAGTAGGCTCGCCGACACCCCGGCTAGGCCCCCCACGAGCGACCGAGAGAAGGTCCAGATCACCCAGCGTGTATACGGACGGCCACAGTCGAGCATAAGGGCCGACGCCGCCACAACCATCGCCGGGAGAGGCCCATAGACGACAGCGGCGAAAAGAATTGGCAACGCAGAGACTGACATCTGCGTCGTCGCAGTGATGTGAACGCTCTGCCTCTCGGCAAGCAAGGCGACCGCGCAAAGCGCAGCGACGATCCACAATGGCGCGCCGAGGTCTCTCTCTGAGTACACAAGAGCCGCCGCGAGGGCGAACGCCATCAGCGCGAGGGAGGTCGCGAACCATTGAAGCCCTCCCCAAGGGCGGTAACTCCGCGTCGATACGAGTTTATAACTAAATGTCACGATCTCTTGAACTCTCCCCCAAAAGGGGTATAACCTTCCCGTGCCGTTATCCCCCGTTTTCTGAGAGGTGGATGTGTTTCTGCACTGGGAAACTCGCGTTGTGAGCCTCCTTGCACTTGCGCTCGGGGCAGGTATTCGCTCCGGCAAGAGCTGGTAAACCTCACAAAGTCTTAGGTTTTCCCCAGCAAGCGACATCCCTCTGTTGAGGGATCTATCAACAGGCTGTGGGAAGGTGTGGAAAGGA
>Ga0307415_100001337_pt1 | contig 11702 bp, 13 predicted proteins | sample DK1Cmetagenome_FD_204524 | JGI IMG/M metagenome (GOLD analysis project Ga0307415, IMG submission 204524) | Maize rhizosphere microbial communities from greenhouse at UC Davis, California, United States - DK15-C-2 | ecosystem: Host-associated > Plants > Roots > Rhizosphere > Soil | place: USA...
GGAGCGGAGCATTCAAACTTCAGTTGTCGTGCGACGGAGTGTAGGCACTATCGCGGCGAGGTCGAAGACGACCAGGGCGGGTTCTACGCGCAACTCCCGTGCGAAGTTCCCGAAGAACTGCTGGTGATCGGTCGTTGGGGACCGGCCAGCGGCCTCCCCGGCCGTTACTTGACCTCGACCGTCGCGCCCTGCTCCTCAAGCTTCGCCCGAATCGTGGCAGCCTCGTCCTTCGACACGCCCGCCTTCACCGTCTGCGGCGCGCCGTCGACGAGATCCTTGGCCTCCTTGAGGCCGAGGCCCGTGATCTCACGGACCACCTTGATGACCTGAATCTTCTTGGCGCCGGCCTCCTTGAGGTTGACGGCGAACTCCGTCTGCTCCTCGACCACCGGTGCCGCCCCACCGCCCGCGCCGCCGGCCGGCGCGCCGCCGCCCACCGGCGCCGCCGCGATCGTCACGTTGAAGCGGGACTTGAACGCCTCGATGAGCTCGGCGAGCTCGAACACCGTCTTGTTGCCGATCGCCTCGAGGATCTCTTCGTTGGTCAGCGTCGTCGTTGCCATTGCTCGATTCTCCTAGATAAACCCAGGCGTTCCTGGAACGCGCTGGCGTGTGATCAGGCGGCGGCGCCGGTCGCGACCCTGAGGACTGGCCGGTCGCGGCGCACGCGGTCTACGCCTGGGATTTATGCAGCGCCCTCGCGCTGACTCCTGAGCGCCTCGAGGGCGCCCACCATCATCGACAGCATGCCGGACATCGCCCCGGCGAAGGCGGCGAGCGGCGCCATGAGGCCGCCCCCCAACTCGGCGAGCATCTGCTCGCGCGACGGCATGGTGGCCAGCTTCTTCACCTGCTCGGTGTCGATCGCCCGGCCGTCGAACATCCCGCCCTTGATGCCGGGCTTCTGATCGTTCTCCTTGGCGAAGTCGGCCAACACCTTCGCCCCGGCCACCGGGTCCGAGGCGACGACGAGCCCCGTGGGGCCGCGCAGCCGCTCGCCCACCAGGCCGCTCTCGTTCACCGCCCGGAGGGCCAGCGTGTTCTTGATGACCACGTACTCCACGCCGGCGCGGCGAAGGCGCCGGCGCAGCTCGGTCATCCGCTTCACGTTCAGCCCCGTGAAGTCGGTGTAGTAGAGCGCCTTGGCGCCCTTGATCTTCTCGGTCAGCTCGGAGACGAGCTGCTGCTTCTCGGTCCTGTTCATGGCGCTACCGGTAAGGGGTCGTGTCGACCGTGACGCCCGGGCCCATCGTGCTCGACACCGCGACGTTTCGCACGTAGACGCCCTTGGCCGCAGCGGGCTTGGAGCGAACGATCTGGTCCATGAAGGCCGTAAAATTCGTCTCCAGGGCGTCGACCGCGAACGACACCTTGCCGATCGGCGCGTGCACGTTGCCGCTCTTGTCGACGCGGAACTCGATCTTGCCGGCCTTCACCTCGCGGACGGCACGGCCGACGTCGAAGGTCACCGTACCGGCCTTCGGGTTCGGCATCAGGCCGCGCGGGCCGAGCACCCGCCCGAGCTGGCCGACCTGCCCCATCTGGTCCGGGGTGGCGATCATGACGTCGAAGTCGAGGAAGCCGTCCTTGATGCGCTGGATGTACTCGGCACCGACGAAGTCGGCGCCCGCGGCCTCGGCCTCGCGCGCCTTGTCGCCGACGGCGATGACGAGCACGCGAACGCTCTTGCCCGTGCCGGCCGGCAGCACGACGGTGCCGCGCACCACCTGGTCGGCGTGCCGCGGGTCGACGCCGAGGCGCACCGCCACCTCGACGGTTTCGTCGAACTTGGCGAACGCCCCCTTCTTCACGGCCTCGAGCGCCTGGCGCGGCTGGTAGCCGACGCCCGGCTCGCGGAGCTTGGCGGCCTCGCGGTACTTCTTGCCGTGAGTACGCATCAGCCCTTCACCTCGAGGCCCATCGACCGCGCGGCGCCGGCGACCATCGCCATCGCCGACTCGATCGAGTCGGTATTGAGGTCGGGCATCTTCATCTCGGCGATCTTGCGGATCTGCGCCTGCGTGACCGAGCCGACCTTGGTCTTGTTCGGCGATCCGGAGCCCTTCTCGATCCCCGCCTCCTTCTTCAGGAGCACCGCGGCCGGCGGCGTCTTGAGGATGAAGGTGAAGGACTTGTCCGCGTAGATCGTGACCTCGACCGGGAGGATCGTGTCCTGGCCCTGCGTGCGAGCGTTGAACTCTTTGCAGAACGCCATGATGTTGATCCCCTGGGGCCCGAGGGCCGTACCGACGGGGGGCGCCGGATTCGCCTTGCCTGCAGGGATCTGCAGCTTGACGAACCCAGTGACCTTCTTTGCCATAGCACTACTCCTTGCGTACCGTGCGCGCTGGCGCGCGCCTCAGACTCCCACTGTCGCTTTACGTCGGAGTGGTCGCCGACGGGAACTGCGGGTCCTGCGCGAGGATCAGGAGTGCGCGTCGCGCGCGACTTCCCATCGACGCCGGCGTACGGACGCTGCTCCGCAGCGTCAGTCGTCAGTACGCCTTCAGCTGCAGGTAATCCAGCTCGACCGACGTCGGCCGGCCGAAGAGGCTTACGCTCACGCGCACCTTCCCCTTGTCCGGCATCACTTCCTCGACGGTGCCGTTGAAGTCGGTGAATGGCCCCTCCGTGATCGCCACCGCCTGCCCGACGAGGAACGGGATCTCCTCCTTCGGCTCCTCGTGCTCCGTCTCGTCGGCGATGCCGAGCAGGCGGTTGACCTCGTCCGGGCGCAACGGCATCGGGAGCTTGTCGTGCCCGACGAACTTGATGACCCCCTGGATGCTGTTGATGGTGTGGAGGGTCGCCTGGTTCATGACCATCTCCACCAGCACGTATCCGGGGTAGATCTTCCGCTCGACGTTCACCTTCTTCCCGTTCTTGATCTCGACGACTTCCTGCGTCGGGACCAACGCCTGACGGATCAGGCGTTGCTCGGCCGGCGCGGCGTCGCCGTCGATCTTCCGCTGGATGAGCGACCGGACCTTGTTCTCGTGCCCGGCCGTGGTCTGGATCGCGTACCAGCGGTGTGCGGTCACTGTGGTCACCATCAGCGCCCCGTGAAGAGCGCCGGGATCCCGCGAACCAGCACCGACTGGAGCACAACGTCGAGCAGCGCGATGACGGCGCCCACGAGCAGCACCACGACGATGATGCCGATCGTCGCCTGGCGCACCTGCCCGACGTCGGGCCAGGTCACCTTCTTCATCTCCGTCACGACTTCGTGATAGAAGCTGACGGCGCGCTTGGGGAGACTCTCGGTAGCAGCCTGGACGGCCATGTTACTTGGTTTCCTTGTGAAGCTGATGCTTGTTGCAGCGCGGGCAGTACTTCTTCCACTCGACGCGCTCCGGGTGGAGGCGCTTGTTCTTCGTGGTGAAGTAGTTCCGGTTCTTACACTCGGTGCAACCGAGAATGATCTTGTCGCGGGGCATGTAAACGTCCTTCCACTAGGGTCTGAGGGTCTCAGGGTCAGAGGGTCTGGCGCTTCGAGGAGCCCTCCAGACCCGTAGACCCTCGGACCCTGGTCTTACTTCAAGATCTTCGTGACCACGCCGGCGCCGACGGTGCGGCCGCCCTCGCGGATGGCGAAGCGGAGCTGCTCCTCCATGGCGATCGGCGTCACCAGCTCGATCGTCATCTGCACGTTGTCCCCGGGCATCACCATCTCCATCCCTTCGGGCAGCTCCACGCTCCCCGTCACGTCGGTCGTGCGGAAGTAGAACTGCGGGCGGTACCCCTTGAAGAAGGGCGTGTGGCGGCCGCCCTCGTCCTTGTTCAGGACGTAGACTTCGGCCTCGAATCGGGTGTGCGGCGTGATGCTGCCCGGCTTCGCCAGCACCATCCCGCGCTCCACTTCGTCCTTGGCCACGCCGCGCAGCAAGAGCCCCACGTTGTCACCCGCGCGCCCCTCGTCGAGGAGCTTGCGAAACATCTCAACCCCGGTCACGGTGCTGCGCTTCTCGGCATTGAAGCCGACGAGCTGCACCTCCTCGCCGACCTTCACCACGCCGCGCTCGATGCGCCCCGTGGCCACCGTGCCGCGCCCCGTGATCGAGAACACGTCCTCGACGGGCATGAGGAACGGCTTGTCGATCTCGCGCTGCGGCTCGGGAATGTACGTGTCGAGCGCGTCGTAGAGCTCCTCCAGCCTCGCCACCCACTGGGGGTCGCCGCTGATCGCGCCGGTGGCCGACCCGCGGATCACCGGGGCCTCGTCCCCGGCGAAGCCGTACGCGGAGAGGAGCTCGCGCACCTCGAGCTCGACGAGGTCGAGGAGCTCGGCGTCGTCGACCACGTCGCACTTGTTGAGGAAGACGACGATGCGCGGCACGTTCACCTGGCGGGCGAGCAGGATGTGCTCGCGCGTCTGCGGCATGGGGCCGTCCATCGCGCTGACCACCAGAATGGCGCCGTCCATCTGCGCCGCGCCGGTGATCATGTTCTTGACGTAGTCGGCGTGGCCCGGGCAGTCGACGTGCGCGTAATGGCGACGATCGGTCTCGTACTCGACGTGGCTCGTGGCGATCGTCAGGATCTTCGTCGCATCGCGGCGGCCCTGCGACTCGCTCGCCTTCGCCACCTCGTCGTACGGCACGTACTTCGTGCCGCGCCCCTTGTCGGCGGACAGCTTGGTCAGGGCTGCGGTCGTCGTAGTCTTCCCGTGGTCGACGTGGCCGATCGTCCCCACGTTGACGTGCGGCTTCGTGCGCTCGAATTTAGCCTTGGCCATGACTGCGCGATCCCGACGGAGAATGGTGCGCCGACGACGCCCGACGACTGCGTGATGCCCCGTGATGCCTTGTGATGCCGGGGCCGCCTTCGCGGCGCTGCACACGCCGAATGCTGCGCGCCGGGCGAACCCGTCCACTCAGCGCGCAGCACGGAGCACTCAGCCGGTGTCCCTGGACGCCCGGACTGGTTCCGAGGGCGTCAGCACGATCGACCCACCCACACCTACAAGCTCGCGATCGGGATTGAACCGATGACCTCACCCTTACCAAGGGTGTGCTCTACCAACTGAGCTACGCGAGCGACCACTTTCCACAACCGAGGGCCGACGACCCCGCTCGTCAGCTCCTGCGAACGTCCACCAGCCACTGCACCAGCAAGCGGGAGACGGGGCTCGAACCCGCGACATCAAGCTTGGAAGGCTTGCGCTCTACCAACTGAGCTACTCCCGCACTGCTGCCCCGCGCCGCAACTGCGTGCGCCATGATGGTGGGGGAAGGATTCGAACCTTCGAAGGCTTGCGCCGTCAGATTTACAGTCTGATCCCGTTGGCCGCTTGGGTACCCCACCTGACTGCGTCGCGTCCCAGTGGTTCGCGCGGTCCGAGACCTCGGTGCTGCAACGCAATGGAGCCAAGTATCTTAGTCGAGACCGGGGTCCGTAGTCAACTGTCTTGCCCAACCCCGTGCAATCTCGCGAAGCTGGCGGCGGGACTCGAACCCGCGACCTGCCGCTTACAAGGCGGCTGCTCTACCAGCTGAGCTACACCAGCGCGACCGGGCCGAAGCCGCCGCCAGCCCGAGTCCCCACGGCCCGCGGTGGCGTGGCGACTGGCTGCCGACTTCCCCGTTTCGCGGAAGCTTTGACGATACCCCCGCCCGACTAGAGTGTCAAGTGCAAGTGAGTCCAGCAGTTAGCGTCATTAGCTCGGCTCACCCAGCGGCTGGCGGAGCCGGCGCCATCGGGTGCCCGTCGGCGTGTCCTCCAGGACCACTCCCTTCGCGTCGAGCTCGGCCCGAATCGCATCGCTCTCGGCGAAGTCACGCCGCGCCCGGGCCGCGTTCCGGGCCGCGATCCGCTCTTCGACGTACGCCCGGACCTCCGGATCATCCTCCTCGCGCTCGGGCACGAGATCGAGCACCCCGTTCACCTCCGCGAACGCGTCCCGCGCCTTCGCCAGAGCCGCTCCGTCATTCCCACCCCGGTCGAGCTCTCGATTGGCGTCAGTCATGAACTCGCGGAGGGCGGCCACGGCCTGCGGCGCATTCAGGTCGGTGAACAGTGCCTCGCGCGCCTTGCGCGCGAGCGAGTCCGCCGCCTCGGCAAGGCCAGGCGTCCCCCCGTCGGCCGTGGCCAGGCGGTCGGCGAACTCCGCGATCCGGCGTACGGCGGTCGCGGCCGCCACGAGCGCGTCCTCGACGAGGTTGAGCTCCTGCCGGTAGTGCGTCTGGAACAGCGCGTACCGCAGCGCGGCGGCGGAGATTCCCTGCTCGCGCAGCCCCTTCACCGTGCGCACGTTCCCAACCCGCTTCGCCATCTTGGCGTCGTCGATGAGCAGGAACTGGCCGTGGCACCAGACGTGGGCGAAGACCTTCCCCGTCGCCGCCTCCGACTGGGCGATCTCGTCCTCATGGTGCGGGAAGATCAGGTCGATCCCGCCGCAATGCAGGTCGATCGTCTCGCCAAGGAGCGCCATCGCCATCGCCGAGCACTCGAGGTGCCAGCCGGGGCGCCCGCGCCCCCACGGGGAGTCCCACGCCGCCCCGGTGCGCTCGTCTTCGTCCTTGGCGGCCTTCCAGAGGGCGAAGTCCTGCGCGTTCTCCTTGGTATAGTCGTCCTGCGCGACCCGCGCGCCGGCCTTGATCTCCCGCGTGTCGAGGCGGGAGAGCCGCCCGTACGCGGGAAAGCGCGCGATGGCGAAGTACACCGAGCCGTCGTCCGCCTGGTAGGCGACGCCACGCGCCACCAGGCGCTCGACGAGCGCGATCATCTGCGGGATGTACTCGGTGGCTTTGGGGTAGTGCTCCGCCGCCTCGATGCGCAGGTACTCGCGATCACGATGAAAGATCTCGACGATCGGCTCGGTGACCTCGGTGATCCGCTTGCCCTGCGCGTTGGCGCGCTTGATGATCTTGTCGTCGACGTCGGTGAGGTTCATTACCTGCTCGACGCCCCAGCCGCGGAGGCGCAGCGTGCGGCGGAGCAGGTCCTCGAACAGGAACGTCCGGAAGTTCCCGATGTGCGCGGGGTCGTACACGGTGGGGCCGCAGGTGTACATGCGCACGGTGTGCCCGTCGGCGGGCGCGAAGGGCTCGACGCTTCGGGTGAGCGTGTTGTACAGCCGAAACTCGACCGTGTCGTCGGTCATGCGGTCCGTCCTCCGTCCGTGCGCGCTGAGCATCGCCGAACTGCGCAAGCTAAGCGGCCGCGGAACGGCCGGTCAACGGAGCAGGCGGCCGGCGGCGATCGAGGACGGGCTCCCCTGCGCGCGCTCGGCGACGCGGACGCCCGCCTCCAGGCACGGCGAACCGGAACCCGCGGAGCCGGCACCGCTCGGCGTCCGAATGGTCGGCGAAGCCCCGAGGCGGCCGTCCCGGAGCACGGCGGTGCGCGACGCGAGCCGGGTGGCGCTGCCCAGCTCGGGCGCGGCGAAAACGACCGCAACGCCCCGTTCCGCGAGGGCATGCAAGCAGCGCACGACCGGCGCGTCGCCGTCGCCGGGATCGTGCGGGCCGGCCCGCGAGACTCCAATCGACCCGGAAATCAAGTCGTCGACGAGAAGGAGCGCCGGCCGGTCCAGGAGCGCGTGCGCGAGGCCGACGCGACGCCGAGCTGCCCCCGGCAGCTCGGCAACAATTGCGTCGGCGTGGTCGGCGAGCGCCGCGGCGATCAGTCCGTCGTCCACGGCCCGCCGGCGCTCTCGGGTGAGCCGCCCACAGCGACGGGCGGCGTGCTCGAGCCAGCCGCGAAGCGTTGATCCCGCGCCCGCGGGCGCGACCTCGCGCGCGCCGGCGGCACGGACGTATGCGACGTGTCGGGGTGGGAGCCCGCCGCGCGCCGTCCACGAGCGGCGGGCGGCACCGAACCAGGCGACGGTACCGGCGCTGGGCCGCAGCAGGCCCGCGGCGCAGAGCAGCAGGGTGGTCTTCCCCGCGCCGCAGGAGCCCGCGACGGCCACCACCTCGCCGCGCGACACAGTGAAGTCCACGTCGCGGAGGGCTTCCACCGTGATCGTGGATCCGCCGGCGCCGGCAGTGTAGCGCTTCCACAGCCCGCGGATCTCGAGCGCGAGGGGCATGCGCGCACGGTGCCACACCGAGGCGCAAGGCGCGCCATCGTTCGCGCGCCCTTGGGGGCGGAACTACTGCGTTGGTGTGATACTCCTACCCGGGTGCCCCGAGTCCGGTGACCGGCCGGCCGGCACCAGTCACCAGTCTCACGCGATCTTTCGCTCGACGCGAATCTCGCCGCCACCGGCGGGCTCGTCGATCGGGTCGATCTCGACGCCGTCGGCGACCGTCACACCGCCCTCGGGCGCCGGCACACGCAGGAGGAGCACGCGGTCGCGGGTCGCCTTGCGGAATCCCTGCCCCTCGTAGATGCGGTTCACGAGGATGCGCCGCACGACGACCATGAGAACGACCAGCGTCGGCACCGCCACGAGCAGGCCCGTCGGCCCCATCAGCTTCCCGACCACGAGCACCGACATGATCGTGAGCACCGGCGGCAGGTGCACTCGGTTGGCGATGATGAGCGGGATGACGATGTTGCTCTCGAGCGCGTGAATGACCACCCCGAGCAGCGCGACGAGGAGCGCGTGCCCGCCGGGCCCGAACCCCCAGATGCCGGGCCCGCCGAGCACGAAGAGCGCGGGGAGCATCGTGGACACGAGCGTCCCGAAGAACGGCACGATCGCCACGGCGCCGGTGAAGATCCCGAAGGTGAGCCAGTACGGCACCTTCAGCAGGTACAACCCGATGGCCGTGAGGAAGGCCAGGGTGAACATCGCGAAGAGCTGGCCGACGATCCAGCTCCGGAGCTGACTCCCGAGGTCGCCGAGGACGTCGCGCACGAGGTCCCGATGCACCGGCGGGAAGAGCGCGATCAGCCACTCGCGGTACACGCCGGGGTGCAGTGCCAAGTAGATCGCCATGACGCCGACGGAGAACACGTTGATGCCGACGTGCAGCACCGCGGCCAGCTTGGGGAGCGCGCCGTCGAAGAAGCTCGTGACCTGCCCGTACACCGCCTCGACGAGCTGGTGGTCGCCGGGCCGCACGACGTCCTGCAGCGCCGGGAAGCGCGCCGCGAATTCCTGGATGCGCGCCTCCCACGCCGTGAGATAGTTGGGCAGGACGCCCACGAGCTGCCGCGTCTGTTGGATGACCGGCGGCACGAGGAGCCAGAACAGCCCCACGATGCCCGCCAGCGAGACGACGGCAGCGAGCACGAACGCGAGCCCGCGCGGGAGTCGGAGCCGCCGGGTGAAGAAGTCGGTGACGGCCCCGAGATAGAGCGAGAGGAGGATGCCGAGGAAGAGGAGCAGGAAGACTTCCGCGGCGGCGCCGAACAGCCAGAGCAGCAGGACCGTCAGGACGGCCGCCGTCAATACCGGCGCAACGCGGAGGCGGCGCCCCGGGGGGACCTCCGGCGGGGCGTCCTGCGTCGAGTCCGACGTCGCTGGCGCTGGGGTGGGGTTCAACGCGGCTTCTGCTCGTCGGGGAGCGCTTCGATCTCCGCGGCCAGCACCTCTTCCGTGACCTGCTGCCCCTCCGGCTGCCCGGCGCCGAGCTGCTTGCCCGCCGGCGGCGCGCCCGCCGGGAGCATGCCCATCTTCTGCTTCAGCGCGAGCAGCTGCGATTCGGCGCTGCCGCTGGTGGCGCTGCGCTCGAGCCGCTTGAAGTCCTTCGCGAGGCGGTCGCCCGAGAACTCTTCATCGATCTCGGTGGAGGCTTTGATCTGGCGCTCGCTCTGCTCGATCTTCTCCTCCATCCGGGCGAACGCGTCGAACGCGCTCTTGTCGGAGAGCGACGACATCGTCTCGGCGATGCGCTTCTGCGCCTGCGCGCGCCGCTGGCGCGCCAGGAGGAGGTTCTTCTTCCGCTTCGCCTCCTCGATCTTGTCGTTCAGGTCGCGCAACGAGGTCTTCAGCCGCTCCGTCTCCTGCCGGTGCGCCTCCCACGTCGTCTCGAGCTGCCGCCCGTGTTCGAGGTGCTCCGATTGGCGCACGAGCGCCTGCTTCGCGAGGTCGTCGCGCTGCTCCTGCACGGCCAGCACCGCGCGCCGCTCCCACTCCTCGGCCTGCCGGAACTCCCCGTCGGCCTGGTCGCGCAGTCGCTTCTCGTCGGCGATGGCGGCGGCCACCTGCTGCTTGGCCTTCACCAACTGCGTGCGCATGTCGACGATGATCTGATTCAACATCTTCTCGGGGTTTTCCGCCGAGGAGATCATGTCGTTGATGTTCGACCGCAGGAGGGTCGACAGACGGTCAAAGATACCCATGGTCAGCGTCCCTCGCGGTACGTCACGAGCTCGCGCATGTGCGACGCGAGCGCGAGCGTCATGCTCTCGTAAGCGGCCAGGAATTCCTCGTAGTCGAGATGCTCCAGCTCCAGCGCCTCGGTGAGGACGATCGAGTCCCGCTCGATGCCGTACGAGCCGTGCACCATGTCCGTCGCGTTCAGCTCGAGGAGTCGGCGGTTCAACTTCCCGCACGTGTCGTCGTCATCCGGGACGTTCATGACCTTCACGCGCAACACCACGACGGGCGGCGAGTAGTGGACCACCACGTCCAAGTCGAGCGCCCCGCCAGGCTTCACGATCCACAGGCCTGGCTCGACCTCGCCGTACGTCGCGCCCTCGGCCGTCAGTCGGTCGAGGAAATTCTCGATGTCTTCTCGCGTTACCATGCCGCACCTGTGAGCTGGAGAGAGTGTCGGGGCCCTACGGATGAGTACGGCCAGCGAGTTTCACGACCCGGGCGCTCCGGCCCTTCGCTCCGCGCCCGGCACCCGCATCTGGCGAGAAGGTACGGGTCGCCCCCCAGGTGCGGCAACACCGGCGGCGGCCGGCGGAACGCGCTCGGCGCCCCGCTCGCGGCTACTACCCCCGCTTGATCTGGACGAGCCGCTCGCGGGCGAGGCGACGCCCCGTCGGCGTCGCGGCCAGGCCGCCGCCGGCGGTCTCACGATAGCGCACGTCCATCGACCGACCGATCTCCCCCATCGTGTCGATCACCTCGTCGGCGGGGATCGCGAACGTGACGCCGGCGAGCGCCATCTCGATCGCGGCCATGGCGATCGCGGCGCCGGTGGCGTTCCGAAACACGCACGGGAGCTCCACCAGTCCGCCGAGCGGATCGCAGACGAGGCCGAGCGTTCCCTGCTGCGCCAGCGCCACGGCGTGGCCCACCTGGGCCGGAGTGCCCCCGAGCATCTCGGTCGCCGCGCCGGCGGCCATCCCCGCCGCCGCTCCGGTCTCGGCCTGGCACCCGCCTTCCGCCCCGGAGAGCGATGCGCGTTCCGCCACCACCGCGCCGATGAGTCCCGCGGTGGCAAGCGCGTCGATCACCTTGTCGTCGGGGAGCCCGCGCGCCTCGGCGAGTCCCGTGAGCACGGCCGGCAGCACGCCGGCGCCGCCGGCCGTCGGGGCGGCGACGATCACGCCCATCGCCGCGTTCACCTCCTGCACGGCGAGGGCGCGGGCGAGCACGTCGCGAAACGGCGTGCCGGCGAGCGGGCCCGCCGGACCGGTGCGGAGCTTGGCCGCGTCACCGCCGACGAGCCCTGACGCCGAGCGAAGGTCGCCTCTGAGGCCCTGGCTCACCGCGCCGCGCATCACCAGCAGCGCACGCCGGAGCGCGTCGCGGATGTCGGACACCGGCCGCCCCTGGTCGCGCGCTTCCGTCTCGAGCGCGACCTGGGCGAGCGTCTTCTGCTGCGACTCCGCATCGCGAATGGCGTCGGCGA
>Ga0307415_100001338_pt1 | contig 11701 bp, 9 predicted proteins | sample DK1Cmetagenome_FD_204524 | JGI IMG/M metagenome (GOLD analysis project Ga0307415, IMG submission 204524) | Maize rhizosphere microbial communities from greenhouse at UC Davis, California, United States - DK15-C-2 | ecosystem: Host-associated > Plants > Roots > Rhizosphere > Soil | place: USA...
CGAACGCATCCTCACCACCCTGGGACGTTCCACCGGGCAGGACTTCGACGACCGCGTCGTCGGCCCATAGTGACCTCGCCCCACCCCACCGCCCCGGGCAACCCAACCAGAACCGCCAAAGTCGAGTCTTCAGCGTCCTGGGACGAACCCCCGAGGGGAAGGGCTCACTCATCGGGGTTGGCATCTTCATCGTCTCCTGTGTTCCTCGGCTGCTCGCGGTGTACTGCCACGCGGTCCCTTGGTGCCGCTCAAGCGGCCGATGCAGAAACTGTCCACGAAACTGTCCACCTGGATCAGTTGCCCTGGGCCTGCGGGGTCGTCGGGCTCCAGTACTGGTCGCGTGGCCGCGCCACGTATCCCACCGGGGTTGGACCCCGCCCCCTGCCCACCCCAGTTGACCTGGGCTTCAGCCCGGTCTAAGGACGGCCGCTCAGGGCAGCATCCGGATGGTGAACTGCTGGGTCGCGAACTGGCCGCTGCTGTCGTCGACCCGGACGGTGAAGGTGAAGGTTCCCGCCGTCGTGGGGGTGCCCTTGACCCGACCGGGGGAAGCTTGCACGGACAGGCCGGGCGGGAGGGTGCCGGCGACGTGCGACCAGGTGTAGGGGGGCACGCCGCCGCCCGCGAACAGACCGACCTCGTACGGGACCCCCACGGTTGCGTCGCTGAGCTGGTCGGTGCCGTTGGTGATCACCAGCGGGCTCGCCGGATCGACGGTCAGGGTGAAGGTCTTGGTGGCGGTGTTGCCGGCTCCGTCCCGGGCCCGGACCGTAAACGTCGTCGTCTCGACTCGCGTGGCCACACCGGTGACCGCGGTGGTTTGGGTCAGCCGCAGGTCGTCGCCGGCGAACCGCAGACCGTTCGGCACCGTGCCGCTCACCAGCGACCACCGGACGGGGCCGGTGCCCTGGCCGCAGCACGCCTCGATGAACCCGGCGTACTGCTCTCCGACGCTGGCGTTGGGGAGCGGCGACTGGGTGATGATCCGGAACAGCGACTGGGTGGTGACGGTGAGCAGCGCCGAACGGGTGACGCCGTTATAGGTCGCCGAGATGGTGGCCGTGCCGGCAGCGGACGGGCTGATCGTCACCTCGAACACCCCGGTCGAGCTGTTGGCGGGCACCGTCACGGTGGCGGGAACCGTCGCGATGGAGGTGTTGCTGCTGGCCAGCGAGACGGTCGCTCCGCCGGTCGGTGTCAGGGCGGTGAACGTCAAGGTGGCCGAGGTGCGCACCGTTCCGGTCTGGACGGTGGCCGGGCTCAGGGTGATGGAGTCCAGCGCGGCCCCCGGCTGCGGCGGAGCAGGGGCGGTGACGGTCATGGCGGCCGTGCGGGTGATCCCGTTGTAGGTCGCGGAGATCACCGACGTGGTGGTCGAGCTGACGGCGCTGGTCGCCACCGAGGAGGTCGCAGCCGAGGTGCCCCCGGCGGGGACGGTCAGGGTGGCAGGGACGGTCACGGCACCGAGGTTGCTGCTGGTCAGTGACACCACCGCCCCGCCGGCCGGGGCGGGGGCGGTGAGCGTCACCGTCGCCGAGGCCGTGGCGCCCCCTTGTACGGTTGCCGGACTGAGGCTGAGCGAGCTCAGGGCCGACGCGGTCACCGTGCACCCCGACAGTCGGACGTTGACCGGAGCCGCCGAGCCGTCGTTCACGTCCACCGTGCAGTCCGCTGGAGGCGTGTAGCCCGACCGGTCGATCTTGAAGGTTCCGGAGCTGCTGCTGGTGGCCATCTGCACGCCGTCGACCGTGATCGGGCGGCTGGCGGTGGCGCTGCCTTCGATCCGCAGCCGGTCGCCGCTGACCTCCGCGCGGGAAATGGTGACGGCTGCCTGGGCTGTCCCGGCCACGGCGACCGACAGGACCGCCGTCAGGGCAACCAACACCAGCCCAACCCGACTCCGATGACCGGTCATGTCGGCCTCCTGGCACACCGTCACCAACGAGACTTCCCCAGCCGTGACGACACTCCGGAGGGGTCAGCCGACCCGATCGGCTCGCACGACCGGTCACACTCCTCGCCCGGTGAGGAGGCAGGACCAGCCACCACGTCCGAGCCTGATTCTTCCCCCCGCTCACCTCCCGGCGACACCAGCCACTGCTTCTAGTTGCCGAGCTGCCCGCGAATCGCTCCTGCCGGGAACACGTCGCTGTGGATGTTCACGTAGTAGTTCTCCGGATTCTGCCTGATGGCCTTGATCAGCTCCTCGCTCACCCCCGAGACGCAGCCGCTGGCGGTGTCGGTGCCCGACAACGCAACATCGGTGAACAGCCCGACTACCACCGGCCCGGCCTCCGTGGCGGGTCCAATATGGATGTGCGCCGCCGTCACGGTGCCGTCGATCCCAGCCCAGCTCAGGTCGAAGCAGACCTCACCTTGGCCCTGGTTGAGGGTGATGAACGCCGTCCCGGAGGCGTCAAGATCGCCCGGTCCCGGCACCTCGGCGGCCCCGGTGAGCGTGGTCGCCAACGGGCGGCCCTGGCCGTAGGCGGGAGCGCCGATGGCCAGCAGGGCGACCATCCCGAGGGTGGCAGCGAGGAACAGGACGCGACGTCGCATGGTGACCTCCTTGGTCGAGCGATCTGACCGAGTGGTGAGCCTGCTGGGGATCGGTGCCAGGTCGGGTGTCAGTCTGAGTGGCCGAGTCGGCTCGGGCTGCTGGTCGTGCACGATGACATCCACGGGGAACCAGGTGCCAGGGGCGGACGCGTCGGGGTTGCCGCAGGCTGGGCCGGCCGACGACGGCCGGATCAGTGGCGGCGGCGGGCATGGTGACCTCCTGGAGAACGGGGAGGCAGCAGCTCAAACCAGGGCAGAACACACGACAGAGTTCAGACGGTCAACTAGCGGACCGGCCGCCCGATTCCCCGCATCGGCCTGCCGAATCCAAGGTCGTGGCCGTGCGGCGGGGCCGGCCGTACGGGTGGAATCTCTGGATTGGACGCTGGTGGGTGGCCGGCGCCAGCTGCTGCGGTTGCTCTGTGTCGATGTCCGCTCCTGCAATCAGCATCTTTGGCGTGGGCCGACATTGCCCAGGCCGACCTCCTTGGTGTTCCCAAATGAGCGAGCCGCCCGACTCCAGGCGGCTCGCCGATGGATCTGGCCTTCGGCCTCAGAACTCGCAGGTCCCGAGGTCGAACTCGTTCCCGTCGCCGTTGGGGCTGACATGGAAGGTGACGTTGACACTGTCGGCCTTGCCACCAGCGCCGATGATCTGCCACTTGGCCGTGAACGTCGCTGGCCCGGTGTTGGTGTTGACGTTGAAGCTGGCACCAAACCAGACCGCACCGACGATGCGGAACGTCGAGGTCCCATCGCTCGCCACCACCCCCACTGGCGGGGAGGTGCCGGTGACGCTGGTGTTGCCGTTGGCGGCCTCGGTGATGTGCTCGACGGACTTCACGGTGCCGCTGGTGATGGTGTAGACCGTGTCTCCGCAGTCGAAGACGTCACCGACGTAGTGCCGTAGAGAAGACGGGATCATATGGGCGACCGAGAGAGGAATGTCTCCTACTGGGTGGCGACCACGCCCGAGACCAGCTTTTCCAGCTATCCGGGCGGTGACCTGAAGGTCGACGTGGCCGTGGTGGGCGGAGGGATCACCGGGCTCACCACCGCGCTCCTGCTGCAGCAGGTCGGCGCCTCGGTGGCCGTGGTCGAGGCCGGCCGGGTGGCCTGCGGAGTGACCGGCTACACCACCGCCAAGGTGACCTCCCTGCACGGCCTGACCTACGCCAAGCTGACCACCACCTTCGGAGCGGAGGGGGCCCGGGTCTATGGCGAGGCCAACCAGGCCGGCCTCGAGCGGATCGCCCGTCTGGTCGAGGAGCTCGGCATCGACTGTGACTTCGAGCGCCTTCCCGCCTTCACCTACACCGAGGACCCGCAGCGGGTCTCGGCCATCGAAGAGGAGGTGGAGGCGGCCCAGCAGGCCGGCCTGCCCGCGTCCTTCAGTAGCCAGATCGGCCTGCCGTTTCCGGTGCAGGGAGCGGTCCGGGTCGAGGACCAGGCGCAGTTCCATCCCCGCCGGTTCTGCCTGGGACTCGCCGAGGCCATCGCGGCGGGCGGCGGCCAGGTGTTCGAGCAGACCCGCGCCCTCGACCTCCGGCTCGGCTGGCCCTGCACGGTCAAGACCGAGCACGGTCCCCTGCGGGCCGAGCATGTCGTGGTGGCCACCCACCTGCCCTTCTTCGACCCGGCCGGACTGTTCGCCAAGACCTCTCCGTCCCGCTCCTACGCGGCCGTGGTGACCCTGGCCGAGCCCGCGCCGCCCGGCATGTACCTCAGCGCGGATGCGGCCACCCGGTCGATCCGGCCCCTCATAGCCGGCGGCAACCAGGCGGTGCTGGCCGGGGAGGAGCACAAGACCGGCCACGGCCGCGACACCCGGAGCCACTACCAAGCGCTGGAGGCCTGGGCCGGTGAGCGCTTCCCGGTCGAGTCGGTGGACTACCGCTGGTCGGCCCAGGACTACCTGCCGGCCGACAACGTCCCCTACATCGGCCGGATGATCCCCGGCTACGGGCGGCTGCACGTGGCCACCGGGTTCAAGAAATGGGGCATGGCCCACAGCGCGGTCGCGGCCATGCTCCTGTGTGATGAAATCACCGGCCGCCTCAATGCCTGGTCGGGGCTGTTCAAGGCAACCCGGCTGCACCCGCTGGCCTCGGCCAAGGGGCTGGCCGTGCACAATCTCGACGTCGGCCTGCGCTTCACGGTGGACCGCCTCCTGACCCTGCGCCCCCCACCTGCCCACGCGCTAGCGCCGGGCGAGGCCGGGCTCCGGGAGCTGGACGGCGAGAAGGTGGCCGCCTACCGGGACCAGCACGGCCGGCTCCATGCGGTGTCGGGGCGCTGCACCCATCTGGGCTGCCTGGTGGCTTGGAACGCGGCCGAGCGCACCTGGGACTGCCCCTGCCACGGCTCCCGCTACACCTACGATGGCCAGGTGATCCAGGGCCCAGCCGTCAAGAACCTGCCACCCAAGGAATTTGACCAGGCGTAGTGCCGGCCGATCGAAGTCCTGCCGGACACTGCTGTTCAGCCTGCCAGGGACTCTAGAGCACCCCATCGGGGTTTGGCCCATGCGGGGCTAGGCACAATGCCGTTGGGTTAGGCGGTTTCCGGTTTGGTAGTGTCCGGCGTCCGGAGGTGATCACACTCGGATGCCGCGCGCTGGCCAGACCAAGCCACCGGTGGTGCCCCGCCTGTCGGATCGGATCGCGATCGGGGTGCTGACCCGGACCTTCCCGCCCGAGCTGGTGGATCGGGTGATCGAGCGGACCGGGCGGGCCGAGCAGCGCCAGCGGCTGCTGCCCGCCCGCGTGGTGGTCTACTACACCCTGGCCATGTGCCTGTTCGCTCAGGTGGGCTACGAGGAGGTCATGCGGCTGTTGGTCGAGGGCCTGGCCTGGATGCGTCGCTGGCACGGGGCCTGGCAGGTTCCCGACAAGAGTTCGATCGCCCGGGCCAGGACCCGGCTTGGGCCGGCGCCGCTGCGAGAGCTGTTCGTGCAGGTCGCCCGGCCGTTGGCGAGCCAGGCAACACCGGGGGCGTGGTATCGAGGGTGGCGGCTGATGGCGCTGGACGGCTCGACCCTGGACGTGGCGGACACCCCGGCCAATGTGGCGGCGTTCGGCCGGCCCACAGGTGGTCGGGGCCAGGGGGCGTTCCCGCAGGTGCGGCTGGTGGGGCTGGTGGAGTGCGGCACCCATGCGATCGTGGACGCGGCCATGGGTGGGCTGCACCTTGGCGAAGGCTCGCTGGCGCCGTCGCTTGCCCGCTCGCTTGGTCGAGGGATGCTGCTGCTGGTTGATCAGGGCCTGTGCGGCCTGGAGCTGTGGCGCACCTTGCAGGCCACCGGGGCGGAGCTGATGTGGCGCTGCCGCCAGGATGTGAAGCTGGAGGTGCTGGAGGTTTTCCCCGACGGGTCTTGGCGCAGCGAGCTGGGCCACAGCCAGCCCCGCAGCAAGCGCGTCCCGGTGCGGGTCATCGACTACCGCCTGGACGATCCCGGCCGCCCTGGCCAGCCGGAGGACTACCGGCTGCTGACCACGATCCTGGACCCTCAGGTGGCGCCCGCGGCGGAGTTGCCGGCGCTGTACCCACAGCGGTGGGAGCACGAGACCACGCTGGATGAGCTGAAGACGCACCAGCGTGGCGCCGGGGTGGTGCTGCGCAGCAAGGATCCTTCAGGGGTCCTTCAGGAGGTGTGGGCGCACCTGCTGGTCCACTACGCCGTCCGCACGCTGATGCATCAGGCCGCGCTGCAGGCCGAGGTGGACCCTGACCGGCTGTCGTTTACTCGCAGCCTGCACATCGCCCGGCGCCAGGTGACCAGCCAGGCCGCGTTTTCCCCCTCGGCGTCTGGCCAGGGCCACCCGGCAGGCGATCGCTGAGGCGCTGCGGCACCTGCTGCCCCCGCGCCGGCTGCGCGCCCTGCCGCGCGTGGTCAAACGCAAGATGAGCAACTTCCCGCTCAAGCGCGACGGCCATCGCCACTGGCCCCAGCCCACCAAGCCACCGGACGAGGCCGTCATGGTCGTTGCCCGCACCGCTCGCGCACCCTAGCCCAACGGCATGGTGCTGAGACCGAACACCCACCCACAGACGCTCAGGCATTGAGAGAACCCGATGGCAGGCGCCCTGGATGATGCTGTCGGGAGTCACCGAAACCGAGCAGCTTGGGCAACGTTGCGCGGCTCCCTGAGCAGACCGCAGCGAACCCGAAAACCCTAGCTCAACGGTCATGCGCCTGCGCATCCTCACCGGGCCCTACCCCGGCGGCGGCCTTGCGGCCGAAGCCGGCCAGGATCCCCGCTGCCTGCGACGCGACCGCCGCCACGAGCTGGGCGGCCGGGGCCACCTGGTGGATCACGCCGACCGACTGGCCCGCGTACAGGGCCATGGCCTCCAGGTCGCCGGCCATGCCCGGCATGGGGATCATGTCGCCGTAGCGCAGCTGTGGGCGGCCACGGCGATCGGTGGCCACCACCGTGCCCTCCCCGGGCCGACCTGGGGCCGCCGGGCACCCCGCCGCCTCCCAGTCGGTGATGGTGGCGTTGCGGATCGCCCGGTGCGGCGCATCCGGCCAGCCGCCATCAAAGCAGCGGGTGTACACCGCGTCCTGCGGCGCGGCGTCCAGCACCCGGCGGCGGTACACCTGGTGGGTGGCCGCCTCGGTGGCGGTCAGGAAGCGGCTGCCCAGCCAGCCGGCCTGCGCGCCCAGCGCCAGCACGGCGGCAAGCCCCCGCCCGTCGCCGATGCCACCGGCGGCGATCACCGGCACGGGCTGCACCGCGTCCACCACCGCGGGCACCAGCGCCATCGTGGTGACCTGGCCCCAGACGTGGCCGCCGGCCTCCCAGCCCTGGGCCACCACCACATCGACACCCGCCTCGACCACGCGCCTGGCCTCCTCGGCGGTGCCAACGGTGTGCAGGTGCAGGGCGCCGGCGGCGTGCACGCGCTCGGTCACGCTGGCCGGGTCGCCCCAGAAGGTGGAGATGACGGGCACGCCCTGGTCCAGGCAGGCGGCCAGGAGGTCGTCGATCGGGAACTCCAGGACCAGGTTGGCGCCGAAGGGGCGGTCGGTGAGCTGCCGGACCCGGCGGATCCGGTCAACGGCCTGCTGGGGGGTGACCCAGGTCAGCGCCAGCATCCCCAGCCCGCCCGCGTCGGCCACCGCCGCCACCAGCTCGGGTGTGGCCGCCGAGCCGATGGGTGCCTGCATGATGGGCAGCCGGATGCCCAACCGGTCGCACAGCGGCGTCGCCAGCACACTCGTCTCCGCCACCTCAGCCCCTTTCCGATGATGCCGATGCGAACCGACGCGTCGTCTCGCCGCAGGCTCGCGTCCTCATCCCGGCGCGCAACAACGCGCCGGCCCAGCCGTCGGACGCTGCGCTTGGCCCGGCGGCTTGCTCGCCTGTCCCACGAGCTACCAGTATGGCGATCGGCCTGCCCGACGGAACCGCAGCCAGCGGTTCGGCAGACCGACGGTGCCGACGGCGGTCCTCGCCAAGGAGCGGCAGGACCCCAGGCAGGTCGCTGGTGGTGGTCGTCGAGGGCCGCCGGCCGCTCGACAAAGACAGCCGGGAGGCCAGCTCTACCTGGATGTGCTCGCGTTGTCGTCGCACATGAACAAGGGCAACCTACCAAGGGCTGCCCTCAGTTCTGCTCATCCCCGAAGACGCTGACCTACCGCTCGTCCTCACGGGGAACACCGGCCGGGGAACACCAAGTCCCCCGCGACGTCCCTACCGGACGTCACCCCAATACCCGAACCCATAACACAACGGCATTGGGGCTAGGCACCCACTCCATACTCTTTAGTAAGTGGCCCGATCACCAACGAGGTCGTGTCCAAGAATTGTGTGGCCGCCCTCCAGGAGGCAGGCACCATGCTGGATCGGGCCGCTCAGGCCCTCAAGGACTGGCGCTTGCATGCCAAGGCCCTGACCGACTACCGCGAAGGCAAGATCAGCCTGGCCGAGGCCCGCCGCCGCTGGGATGAGACGACCAAAGTGGGGCTGGCCGGCGCCGACCGCTTCGACAAGCAAGCCGAGGTCTACAAGAAGGCCGCCACCACCTGCAAATAGGCCGCCACCTACTCTGGATCGCCTCGGTCAGCTGGCGTGCGGTAACGCGGACGGCTGCTTCAGCGCTCTTCCAGGAAACGCCCCCTCGATTCTCTCGTCCGCCGCCGCTTGGTGCTGTGCTAACCCCCCAACCGCCAGCACCGGCCACAGCTCGTACCTCCCCCGCCCCCGGAGGTGATGCCCCCTTCCCGCCTTGCAAGGATCCGAGCCGAGCCTGGTATTGCTCTGTGCTGGTCGTGCCCACTGGGCCACCGTCGCCCGGTAGGACGAGCTCACCGGCTCGGCCGGGTGACCACGACACCCATGCGAGTAGTTGGCAGCGCTTCCGGGGCGCCGCCAAGGCGTCCGTTGGTTCGGGTGAAGCGACTTCGGAGGATATAGCCAATGGCCGCATTCGTTTTGTTCGTCGTGGCGGTCGCCGGCGCGGTGGTGGTGGCTGACCTGGTCTTGGAGAACACCGCCGCCGGCCAGGTCACGGTCTTTGGCCAGACCGTCGGCGGCTACCCGGAGGGCTGGCTGCTGGCGATCTCGGCCGGGCTCGGCTTTGTCGTGGCCTTGCTGCTGGTCGCCTCCGTCAACTCGACCAAGGGACGGCGTGCGCGCCGCACGCAGCTTGCAGGTCTGCGGCCTGGCTTGGAGGACCAGGTGGTTGCGTCCGAGCCGGACCATGGTCGCCTGCTGGATGCGTTCTTCGGCCCTGAGGAACCCTCCCGCCACCCCGGCGGGCCGGCCAGGCCCGTCGACCTCCTCGGGGGCGAAGGCCCGGAGAGTCGAGCGGAAGACCACCAAGGCGGGATCACACCCCAGCCGATCCAGCCCCCGCCGAGCCGCTCTACCAGCAGCTGCGATCGGCCCAGGTCAGGGAGGACGGCCGGGAGGGCCGAGCGGACCATGATCAGCGCTGGGTCACAGACGCACGGGTCCAGCATCCCCCCGAGCCGCTGTATGAGCAGGCCCGGCGGGCCGCTGGGCTGGGCCAGGACTGGGACCTCCCGGCTGCGGCCAGCCAGGGGCGCCGGCGGTAGCGGCGCCCGTCGAGATTGGCGGCGGCAAGCAGTTGCCACGACACGTTGGTTCCATGCGGCGCGATGGGCGAGCAGCGCCCGGCCGAGGTAGCCGGCGAGGAAGGAGCCCAACATGGCGACGCCCAGCATCGAGACGGTCCGTGGGTGGCGGGGTCGGGTCATGGTCGACCGCGACAGCAACAAGATCGGCGAAGTCGTCGACATCTACCTAGACAACGAGACCGACCGGCCCGAGTGGGCGGTGGTGCAGACCGGCCTGTTCGGCCTGCGCTCGAGTTTTGTGCCGCTCGCCGAGGCCAGGGAGGTCGGCGACGAGCTCCAGGTGCCCCACCAGAGGTTGGAGGTCAAAGAGGCCCCCAACATCGAGCCGGACGGCCAGCTGTCGGCGGCCGAGGAGGCCGAGCTGTACCGCCACTATGGGCTCGACTACGACACCGTGACCCTGGAGCACGGCGCATCGGCTGGCCAGGCACTGGCCGAACCGGCGGACCAGACCCACAAGCCAGACCGCGACGAGCAGGTGGGCGACCGCGACCGGCGTCCCCGAGCCGGCCAGCAGCGCGACCGGGGGCTGGCCGACACCGGCCTGGACGGCGAGCCCGGAACCTCGGCTTCTGAGACCGGGAGTCTCGGCTTGGACCGAGGGCCTGACCCCAGCCTCATCGAGTCGGAGCAGGGCCGGGCCGGTGCTCGCGATGCGCTGTCGGCCACCGGCGGCGGGGAGCCGGTTGAACCCGCCGGGCGAGACCGGCTGCCGGTGGGCGAGGGGGTGAGCCGGCCGTTCGTGTACGAGACGCCAGGACGGCCAGCGGGTGGCGCCGGCAGCCGTCGGCGCCAGCCTGGTCAGGTGCGGCTGCGTCGCTATCTGGTCACCGAGGTGGTGACCGAGACCGAGGCTGGGCAGCGGCACGAGGTGCGGGTCCACAGCGAGCCGGTGTCCGACGCCGAGGTCGATGCCGTGCGTGCGGCCCCGGACCGGCCGGACGAGCCGATCGGTCGGGACCCGAACGGGCCTGAGCCCAATGACTGGTTCAGCGATGAACGCGACCGGCGGCACTGAGCCAGCCATTGGGAAGCCCGAAACCACCTGATAGCGTCGGCTCCGGGCCACGGGATGCCTGCCCCGGGGTCGTAGCCGTGGCCATGCTTGGCACCGAACGCCCACAGCGTGGCCGGCGATTCACCTTCGTTGAAGATAGTCTATACTCGGGAGGGACCTATGATTACATTACTTCCGCCATACGTTTAGTAGGCGGAGAAGTTGACGGTGCAGCTGTCATCTACGACGGGTCTCCAATCAGGCGACAAGAAGTCAAGAGTCTGTATCGCTATTATTGCGATGGCCTTTGCAGCAGCTACCATTCCTCAAGATACGGAGGTTCGCGCTTCCCGTCCGGCGGAGTGGTGAGGTGGCGCAGCCCTATGAGTGCAAGGGGATCCTCCGTGTGTGCCAACCACATGGGTGGTCCTCTTCGGATTAGTCCGGAACCACGCTTCCCTGATCGGTGGTGAACCGTGGAAATCACCAAAGTAATACCAGAGGTCTTCTATGATGTTCTCGGTAGACTGGTCCCAGGTATCGCAGCTATCTGGATTTGGTCCATTGCAGCAGGCACCACGTTCGCGGCCTTTGTGACAAATGTATATGTTGGTTCGACTACACTCTCACAATCGGTAGTCGTGCTCGTGGCGACGCTGCTACTGGCCGCGTACCTAATCGGGCATATAATCGGCCCAATTAGTAGCTTTTTTCACTCTAGAATCCTTCCATACCTCTTTCGACGCAGGCTGTGCATCTGCTGTACGGGACGACGATCGCCGCATGGCTCCTATTGCCTGTCATCGCCGCAGCAACCCACCTTCGATGAGGCATCGAGATCCAATGGTCGGCTATTGCCCACGCGAGCCAAAATGTGATTGCTGCCGTGTGAAATCAAGAGCAGGTTGTCGACCAGGGCTGATCCAGGGGATCTGGCCAGGTCAACCCGGAATTCCAGCAGTCCGCAACAGTCCGTTGTTGACCGCTGGTGTCCGGCAGTCCATGCCCCAGATGTGCCCCAACCGCACACCCGAGCA
>Ga0307415_100001339_pt1 | contig 11694 bp, 10 predicted proteins | sample DK1Cmetagenome_FD_204524 | JGI IMG/M metagenome (GOLD analysis project Ga0307415, IMG submission 204524) | Maize rhizosphere microbial communities from greenhouse at UC Davis, California, United States - DK15-C-2 | ecosystem: Host-associated > Plants > Roots > Rhizosphere > Soil | place: USA...
GGCGGCGAACTTGCCGTGATCCGGCGCAACCCCAACTACCACGGTCCACGGCCCCGCACCCTCGACGGCGTCGTCTTCCGCGAAGAGGTTCCCTTCGCCACGACCGTCGCGCACGTCGAGACGGGCAAGGCCGACTACGTCGCCGAAGGCGGTCCGGCGTTGCACCCCGGGTCGGCCGTCGCCGGGCGCTTCAGCGCGGCCCGCTCCGCCACACGCCGCTACTTCCGCACCCCGATGCCGGCAACTGACGAGCTCGTCTTCAAGACCGAGCACGGCCCGCTCAGGGATGTGCGCGTGCGGCGCGCGATCAACTTCGCCCTGGACCGGCCGGCGGTCGCGGCCGCCTTCGGCGACGCGGCGACGGACCGCTACCTGCCGCCGATGATGCCGGGCGCGCGCGATGACCACCTCTATCCCCTCGGCAAGCCGGACGTCACGCGGGCACGAAGCCTGATGCACGGGCGCCGGCCCACCGTCGTCCTCGCCGTGTGCGGCGAACCGAGCTGCCTCCACGCAGGGCAGCTCATCGCGCGCGACCTCGGCCGCTTGGGGATCCACGTGAAGGAGACTCGGTACGCGGGCGACATCGACGCCCGGACGCGGCGGGCCCGGACCGACATCGTCCTTGCGCGTGTGTTCGCCCGCTATCCCGACCCACTCGCGTTCATGAAGCGTGCGCTCGGTCCAGGCGCGCCGACGCGGCATCGGCTGGACCGGCTCGATCGCGCGCATCGCCTCGCCGCGGCGGGGCGGCTGGAGACCAGGCGGCTGCGAAACGACCCGCCCGCGGCCGCGTTCGGAACGCCAACGGTTCCTGAGTTCTTCTCCGCGCGCGTCGGATGCAAGCAGTGGACTGCTCTCCAGGCCGCCGTCGACCTGACCGCACTTTGCCTCCGCTGACTCATGCCGCGGCGCCCGCCTTCCGCGGCGAGCGGTAGCTGACGTCGTCGCCGGATTACGTCGCCGGATCGGACGATGCCCGAGCTGTACCTCGTCGACGGTGAGCCTAGAGACGAGCCCGACCGACGACCAGCGGGCGGACGATGCGGGGCATCCCCCGCCACGCGGCGGCGCGCGCGTCGAGCCGGAATCCGCACGCGTCCATGAGGTCGAGTGTCGCGCGGTTGCACCGGCACCCCTCGGCGAAGCGCTGCCACGGCCTGGCGAGGAGATCCTGCCAGCGGGCGAGCGGCAGCGACTCAGATCGCACGTGCTCGATGAACAGCAGCTGACCGTCGGGGCGTAACACCCGCCCGATCTCACGCAACGCCGCGTCGGGAGCGTCGACCGTACACAGGACGAGCGTCGAGACGACCGTGTCGATCGTCGCGTCGCCGAGTGGCAGCTGCTCTGCGCCTGCGTCGATCACATCCGCACTGCGCTCGCTGCGGCGCACCGCGTTCTCGAGGCGCTTGCGCATCGACGGGTCGGGCTCTGCGAGCACCAGGCCGTCGAGGTCGTGCGGGTAGTGGAAGAGATTCAGGCCGGTGCCGCTGCCTATCTCCAAGGTCCGTCCGCGCGCCTGGGCGAGGAGGTCGTGACGGTGGCGGCGCATGCCAGCGCGCTCGCCGATCCATAGGAACGGGTCGTACATCGCGGCGAACAGGCGGGCCCATGCCTGCGAGTGCGCGACCGGCTGCACTAGCACTGTGTCGGAGGTCATGCCGGCGACGTTAGGCTCGGGGCGCCACCCGCGCATCGCCTGGAATGCGCATTGGCGAGAAATGGCTCGTTCCGGTCATCGAAACACTTGACGGAACGCCGACGCAGGCTCAGCGGCCGTCGGGCGGCCGGGTCAGAGCAGTCCTAGGCGAGCCGCTTCGGCGACCGCCGACGTCCGAGATCCGCGGTTGAGTTTCTGGCGGATGCTCGCAACATGGCGGTGCACGGTGTGGGGACTGAGGATGAGCTGCTCCGCGATCTCGCGGTCGGTGAGCCCGTGCGCGACGAGTTTCAGCACCTCGCGTTCGCGTCGCGACAACAAGGCTGCCGCCGGCTGTTCTTCGGCAGTGCGCTCCGGTGAGCTCCCCGCCGTCAGCACCACGCGCAGCGCCCTGACCACGCCATTAGCATCGCCGGCCCACGGGAAGTGCGCGCTCCCCGACAGCGGGACCAGCGTCGCCCCCGTGATCCCTGCGGCGACCTCACGACCGAGCCGGTACGGAATCGCGCGATCTTCGCGGCGATGGACGACGGTCGTCGGCGCCTTCACCAGCGGCAGCTGGTCGCGAACGTCGTTGCGGTAGACCTGCTCCAGCAGCCTGACCGCCGTGTCGGGGCTGGCGGCCAGCCGCTGAAACCGCGCGAACCATTCCTGCTGTTGGCTGCTGACCTCGCCGAGGAAGATGTCTGACAGCAGCCGCGACCCGATGCCCCAGTGCGAGCGAACCATAGCCATGATCGCCTCGCGTACCGCCGGCGCCGTGATCGAGGGACCATCCGCGTAGCAGCCGTAGAGCATCAGACGCTCGACTCGCTCTGGAAACCGCGCGGCGAATGCGATGGCGGCGCACCCGCTCGAAGAGCCGCCGAGCAAGCTCACCCGCTCCGCGGCGAGCTCATCCAACAGCGCGCCGATAACCTTGACCTCGCCGTCGAGGCTCAGATCCTCGTCGCGCAATTCACGGTCCGACACGCCGACGCCCAGCCGGTCGTAACGGACCAAGGAGTACCCATCGCCGATCGCCTCCCAGAACTGTGCCAAAGCCCGGTCGCCCCGATCAAGCTCCAGATGGCTGACCCACCACGCCGGGCAGAGCAACAGCGGCCCCTCACCGGTCACCTCGTAGGCGAGGCGACGACCGTCAATGACCAAGAACCGGATCTCGGGAATCGGCGACATCAGAGCCGACAAGGCTATGCCCCGCTGCGATCCCCGGGCCGACTCGCCCATTAGCCCAGACGCAACTCGCCCTTGAGTCGGGGGTGCGATCAGGGCAGTGAACGCCGTCCACGAAGAGCAGACGCAACGCCGCACCCGACTCCAGCGACGCTGAGCACGACGTCCCGTTGGAGGGTCTCTAACGCGACACCCGGCGCCGCCGTGGCGCTCTTCCGGCAAAGCACTTGCTGTGCGTGCCCGGGTCCGCGGATGCGCCTGCCGGAAGCGCGGCGGCGGCGAGACCGAACAGGACGGGCAGCCAGAGTCTCCGCATTTGGTAGCTCCTTTCGACGGTGTACCTAGCTGCGAAGCTAGGAGGCCGACGTTCCCGAGACGTTCCTCGTTTCGAGCCCTGCTTCACGTTGAGGACGAAGCGCTCGATATCGGCGCACAGGGCTTCGCTGTCGCCGCCACAAGCTAGTTGGTGAACTTAAAGTCGGCCGTGTGATAGCTGCCCTCGGCGAGGTCGAGCCGCAGCCGCTTGCACGAGCCGGCGTAGCTCGTCGGCGACTTCCAGTTGAGCTGGTAGTTGCCATCGCCGAGGTTCTGCAGCCCGGAGGCGCCGGCCGCGGTCTCCTCGAGCTGGTCGAGCGTGGTGTCCTGCGAGCAGGAGATGCCGACGACGGTGATCTGAGCGCTGGTGAGCGTGGTGATGGGGGCGCCGGTGGCGTCGGTGAGGCGCCACTTGAGCGGGATCGCGCGGCCGGCCTTGACGACGTTGAGGACCGGGTGGCCGTTGGCGTCAAGGTTGTCGACCGGCTGGGCGAAGCCGCCGAAGGCGTAGCTGACCGTGTAGCCGCAGGTGCTCGTGGTCTGGTGGCCGGCGAGATCCGTGCCGGTCAGCGTGACGGTCTTGGCGCCCACGCTGGTGGTGTCGGCGGCCGCCGAGACCTGGCTTTGGGCGGGCCCCGAGGCGGCGTCGCCGACGGTCGCGATGACGGTCGCGTCGGTCAGGCCCAGCTTGAGGCTCAGCGCCCGCGCGCAGCTCACGGTCGGGGCGGTGCGGTCGATCTTGAACGCCTGCTTGACGGGAATCTGGGTGTTGCCGTCGTTGTCCCGGCTCGCTGCGTACAGGACGTGCTCGCCGTCGCCGCCGACGTCGGCCCCGGCGCCCAGGTAGGCGCAGCCGCTCGGCAGGTCGGCGAAGCTCGCCGGCGGGGTCGACGGGTCGAGCGAGCAGCGGGTCGCGGCCACGCCCGAGCCGCCCTGTTCGTCGGAGGCGCTGACGGTGGCGTGGACCGCACGGGTGTACCAGCCGCCCTGGCCGTCCGGGCTGGCGGGGCCGAGCGCGACCGACGTGACCGGCGCGCTGGCGTCGATCACGGTGATCGGCGCAGCGGCGGCTCCCCAGTCGGGCAGAATGTCGTGTGCGGGGTGGGCGGTGACCCGCGCGATCGCCCCTCCGGTCAGAGCGATCGTGTAGATCTCGGGATTGGCGTCATCCCGGTTGCTCTCGAAAGCGATGCGCGTTCCGTCCGGCGACCAGCTCGGGGCCAGGTCACCGAAGCTGTCGGACGTCAGCACGGTCGCGCCACTCCCCCCTATCCCGAGCCCGGATGCAGGCATCACCGTCAGCTCGGCCGACGTGGGCTGAGAGCTAATGTAGGCGATGCGGGTCCCGTCCGGCGACCACGTGGGGTCGGAGTCTGCGCCGATCCGGTTCGTGAGGTTCACCTCGACGGAGCCATCAGCGCGCGCGGCGAAGACCTCGCCGTTGCCCGTCCGTGTAGACGTGAAGGCGATCCACTGGCCGTCGGGCGACCACGCCGGTTGCCCATCGAAGAACGGGCTGGTTGTCAGCTGCCGCTCGCCCGCCCCGTCCAAACCGATGACGTAGATGTCGCCATTGCGGTTGAACGCTAGTCGCTGACCGTCGGGCGCCCAGGTCGGCTCGCTGTCGGCGCTCGCATCGGTCGTCACCCGTCGCACGCCGCTGCCGTCGGTCCTCATCACGTAGATGTCAGTGTTGCCGTCGCGGTGGCTGCGGAAGGCGAGCAGCGTGCCGTCGGGTGACCACGACGGCTGGTCGTCGGCGCCGAAGCGCGCGGTGAGCCGGGCAAGGCCGGTCCCGTCCGCGGCGACCGTGTAGAGCTCGGTGTCGCCGGCGTCCCGCGTGCTGGTGAAGGCGATCCGGCCGTTGGTGCCGGGAGTGGCCGCGCGGGCCTCGCCCGTTAACGTGGTCAGCGCGAGCAGCGCGCCGAGCAGGCCAACAGCGGAGCGGCGGACGGGATTCCGGCGCCGCGGTGCGTCGTGCAATCGCGTGTGATTTCGTCCGAGGTCTCGCATGGCGAAGCCGACGCTAGTCGCAATAAGCGACCTTCGCGCTGGGGAAATCCCCAGACCGGCGGCCGACCGCCCGCTTGTCAGGCTTCGCCGGCTATGCCGGAAACCGGGTCGCCGCTTGAGAGGCGAACGGAGAGCTGGGTGCGCGAACGGACGCCGAGTTTGCGGTAGATCCGGCCGAGGTGGAACTCGATCGTCTTCGGGGTCACGAATAGTGAGCCGGCCGCCTCGCGGTTGCTCGCGCCGCCGGCTACGAGCAGGGCCACCTGGATCTCCTGGGGGGTCAAGTCGTCGGCGGTCGAGCGCCGGCGTCGGCGGACGGTCTCACCGGTCGCGCGCAGCTCGGCGCGCGCCCGGTCCGACCACGGCGCTGCGCCGAGCGCGTCGAACGCGGCGAGTGCAGAACGCAGTGGCTTGCGGGCGCGCGTCCGTCGCCCCGCGCGCCGCAGGCGCTCGCCATAGCACTGCTCCGTGCGGGCGCGCTCGAACGGGGCCGGAAGCCCCTGATGCCAATCGAGCGCCTGCTCGAAGCATCGCTCGAAGTCCTCGTCGGCGGCCAGGAGCCCATGGCAGCGCGCCGCCGCCGCCAGCGCCCACGCGCCGCCGGTGTGGCGTGCCTGCTCGTCGAAGGACTCCAGCGCGCCCACGGCGTCGTGATGGCGGCCCGAGCGGATGAGCGCTTCGACGAGGTCGGGAGCCCATTGCACGACCTGCGGCTCGCGCAAGCCGTTGACCTTGGTGAAGCGGGCAACCGGCTCGAGCGCCGCCACCGCCGCGTCCAGCCGTCCAAGGCCAAGCTCGAGCAGGCCGAGCGCCCCGCCGGTGTAAGCGTGCAATGACGAAGCGCCCGTGTGGGCCACGAGCGCGTTGGCGCGAGCCACGTGGCCACGGCAGGCGGTCGCCTCCCCGCGGCCGGCCTCTACGATCGCCAGGCAGGACAGCGCCCAACCCGTTACGGCAGGCTGCCCCAGCTCCTCGCTGAGCTCGATCGCCTCGGCGGCATCCGCGGTGGCGGCCGGCCAGCGCCCCGTACGAAACGCCAGCTCGGATCGCCCGGCCAGCGCGTACGGCAGCGCTGCCGGGGCGCTTGCCGCCCGTGCCGCCATCACGACGCGGTCGTAGAACTCGCCGGCGGTGTCGTATTCTCCAGCCAGAGGAAGGAGTGCGCCATGATCGCGACCAAATCGCCCGGCCCCTGCAGCGCTTGGGGCTCGCGCAGGACCGGCAGGTAGCGCCCCAGGAGTGCCCGCGCAGTATGCCGCTCCCCGCTCAACTGGAGCGCGCCCGCCAACAAGAGCGCGGTGACCGTCTCCGCCTGGATGCCGCCGTCGGCGACCGCCGCCGCCCGAGCCTCCCGTGCCGTCTCGCACCCCTTCGGGACGTCGCCGGTCATCGTGCACGCAAAGACGGCCTCGGCGAGCATCATCGCCGCCGTGCCCGGTGCGAGATCCCGCACCCGCCCGGCTTCACGGACGAGCAGTTCATGCGCGCGCGCAGGCTCGCCGTGCCACACGATCTGCCGCCCGAGCAGGAGCTGGATCTCCGCCCGGCGCACGGGATCGTGCGCGAGCCCCTTGGCACGCTCGAGCAGCCGGCCGACGTCCGCTGCACGCCCGGCGACCTGTGTCGCCCTGGCCGCGTCCGTCAGGCGACGGACGCGCTGGTCGACGTCAGGAGATAAGCCGGCGGACCGCTCGAGGGCCCGCGCTGCGGCGGCGTGCGCGCCTCGCGTCGCCGCCGTTCGCGCCGCATCCTCGAGCGCTTGCGCGACCGTCTCGTCCGGGCGGACCGCGGCGGCCGCGAGGTGCCAGGCCCGCCGCTCGCCGTCGCTCGCCTCGGCCAGCGCACGGTGCGCCGCGCGGCGATCCACCGTCGACGCCCCGTGATATACCGCGGATCGCAGGAGCGGATGCCGAAACCGCAGTCGTCGACCGGCGATGTCGATGGCGCCCGCCCGCTCAGCCGGCGCGAGGGCGGCTGGCTCGAGACCTAGCGCCGCGAGCGCACCGAGTGCTCGCTCGACGGAGTCCGTGTCGCTGGCGGCCGCGACGAGCAGCGCCTGACGGGTCGCGTCGGGCAGCGGCGCGACGCGGCGCAGGAGCGCGCGTTCTAGCGTCGGCCCAACCGAAAGCAGATCGTCGAGGGGCTGTCTGCCGGTGAGCTGATCGTTCTCCAGCGTTCGGGTGATTTCGGTGAGCGCGAGCGGATTGCCCCGCGTCGCTTGCAGCAGGCGATTCCGCACAGCCGGAGCAACCGGCCGGGGCTCTCACGCCAGCAGTGCCCGGCCAGCGGCGGCGCTCAGCCCCCCAATGACAATCCGGGGCACGCCGGGAGGCACGTCGAAGCGCACATCGTCGCGGCCGGCGATCAGCACCCCGATCCGCTCGGCGCCGAGGCGCCGCGCCGCGAAAAGCACCGCCTCCGCCGAGGGAACGTCGATCCACTGCACGTCGTCGATCACCGCCAGGACCGGCCCACCCTCCGCGAGCGCGGCCAGCAAGCTCAGCACCCCGGCGTAGACGGCGAAGCGATCGGTCGAGGTCTGCTCGCTCAGTGCCAGCGCTCCGCCGAGCGCCGCTGCCTGCGGCGCCGGCAGGTCGTCCAGGTGATCTAACCGACCGCGGAAGAGCTCGAGCAGCCCGGCGAAGGGAAGCTCCGCCTCGGACTCCATCCCCTCCGCAGAAAGGACGGTCATCCCGCCGGCGCGCTCGATGGCGTAGCCACAGAGGGCACTCTTGCCGATTCCGGGTTCCCCGGACAACAGCAGCGCCCCGCCCGTTCCCTCTCGGGCGCGGGCAAGGAGCTGGTCGATCCGGGTGCACTCCACGTCGCGTCCCAGCAGCATCAGGGATCGATGCTCCCAGTTTGCCGTCGAACGGCACGCTACCGCTTCCGCGTGGATGCGAACCGGTGTCGGTCGAGCGCACATGCCCACACCCGGACGAACCGTGGGCGCAGCGGATATCGCCGGCGAGATGCTCGGTTCCGAGCGTTGCGATCGCTGGGCGGACCCGAGATGCGTCCTCGGGACCGCCGGGTATCGAAGGCAGCGGCACAGGCACTGCTTGAGGCGAACCCGACACTCTGTGTCAACGGGAACCGGCGCGAGCCTTCGAGGCCGGCAAACGCCACCCCGGCCAGCGTGCTGCTCCTTGTGCAGATGAAGCACGGTCGGTCTTCCGGGCCGCTTGAGCTGACCCGCGGCCCGGGCGGAGGCGTCCACTCGCGATCTGGAGCGCCTTCGCCGACCATGCCTGTCCGGCGCTGTACTTCGCCGACCAGGACGGCGTCATCCGCGACACGCACTTCGGCGAAGGGCGCTAACGGGCCGACGTGAGCTCATGCCGAGGCCAGCTGGGAGTCGGACTCGAGCAGCGCGTTCGCCAGCTTCCTTCGGGAGCGGATCTCCAGCTTCGCGAACACCTCGACGTCCGCGCGGTCAGCCCGAGGCGAAGAGGCCGGCCGCGAGAACGACGGCGGCGGCCTCTCCCGGCTCGCCGCCGCCACCAACGGGGGAACGACGCACGCTCTGGAACTCACCTCACGGTTCGGACGGTTCCGTCGCGTGGTGGAGCTGGATGCGGCCGGCTTCAGGTGGGGCGGCGGATAGCGTGCACGGCCGTGTCGTAGAGGTCGAACAGGTCGACCTGTCCGCCCAGGCGCACCCACTCCTGGTTCGCTGCCTGCAGGCACGTGATCGCCGCGGCCGCGATCGCGCGCGCCTGCAGGGTGCGGCGGTCGGAGTCGGGCAGTCGCGGCTCGATCAGCGGTGCGAATTGGTCTTGCCAGCGAGCCTGCTTCTCGGCGTGCCCGGCGCGCAGGGATTCGTTGCCGAACAGGAGCGTGATTATCTCGAGCCGCCCCTCGGCCGTCATGTCGATCTCCTCGAGCACTTGGAACGCCGCGCGCAGTGATGTCCAGGCGTCCTCGTCGGCCGGGCGCTCGGCGAGCCGCGCGGCGATCAGCTCGCCCTGCTCGGACAGGCCGCTGAGCGCGAGGTCTTCCTTGCTGCGGAAGTAGTTGAACAGGGTCCGCCGAGAGACACCCGCCGCGGCGGCGACCTCCTCGAGCGTCGTGTTGTCGTACCCCTTGGCCGCGAACAGCTCGATAGCCGTCCGAGCCAGTAGCGAGCGGACCACCGAGCGGGTCTGTTCCCGAAGGGGTGTCGTTTTCTGAGCCATGCACCGATGGTACGAAGAATCACACGATGTATCAACTTGCGCTTCGTGCAGGTCGGTGCATAGAATGCAGTCATGAGCAAGATCGACTACCACCGCCAGACCATCATCGTCACGGGCGCCAGCTCCGGTCTCGGCGCCGAATTCGCCCGTCAGCTGGCCCGCCGCGGCGCCAACCTCGTGCTTGTCGCCCGCCGGGCGGATCGGCTTCAGAGCCTGGCCGCCGGAAGTCACCCGCGCGCACGGGGTCACGGTGACCGTCGTCGCCCGCGACCTCGGCCTGCCCGACGCCGGCCGCACGCTGCGCGCCGAACTCGAGTCCCGCGGCATCTACGCCACCGGACTGGTCAACAACGCGGGCTTCGGCACCCACGACGCGTTCACGGACGAGGATCCGGAGCGCCTGCAAAGCATGATCGCGCTGAACGTCAGTGCGCTGGTCGACCTCAGCCGCGCGTACTTCGAGCCGCTGACCTCGGCCGACACCGGTGTCCTGATCAACGTCGCGAGCCTGCTGGGCTTCCAGCCGACCCCGTACATGAGTGTCTACGGCGCCACCAAGGCGTTCGTCCTCACCTTCACCGAATCGCGGTGGGAAGAGAGCCGCGACACCGGTCTACGCGTCCTCGCCGTGTGCCCCGGCGCCATGCAGACCGAGTTCTACGACGCCGCCGGCAGCCAGACGGCCGACTACGGCGCGAAGCGAGCCACACCTGCCGACGTCGTGAGGACGGCCCTCGACACGCTCGACGGCCGCTCCGCGCCCCCGTCGGTGATCACCAACGGCCGCCCGCTCGCCCTCGCCAGCAAGTTCCTGCCGCGCCGCCTGATCGTCCGGTTCATGGGCCGGATGGCCCGCCGTCAGCGCACGCAGCTCCCCGTCGCCCTCACAGACAGCTAAGGAACAACATGACCATCACACAAGTCACCACACTGCCCACAGACGCGGAGCGCTTCAGTCACATCCTCGAAGTTCAGCGCGCCGCCTATCTCCGCGACGGAGCGCCCTCATTGGCGGCGCGGCGCAGCGATCTGAACAACCTCAAGGCGGCGCTGATCGCCCGGCGCAGCGCCATCGAGGAGCCGATCAACACCGACTTCGGACATCGCTCGCGACACGAGACCGCGATGATGGAGCTCGTCGGCGTCGTTCAGGGCATCGACTACCTGGATCGCAATCTCCGTCGATTTATGCGCCCGACTCGCCGCCGCATCGCCCCGCCGCGGCGTTTCGGCACCAACCGCATCGAATACGACGTTCAGCTGGCGGCGCTGTTCCTCGACGCGGTCTTCCTCCCGGTCCGGCCCGCCGGGCCCAAGGAGGGGCGTGCTGGTCGCCTTGGGCTTCACCGAGCAGGGCGAGCGCGTGCTGCTTCAGGTGATGCTCGGGATGCGCGAATCGCACGAGGACTGGCTCGCGTTCGGCAGGGATCTGATCGCCCCCGGGCTCGGCGCGCCGCTATTGATCGTGGCCGACGGCGCGCCCGGGCTGATCAACGCGGTCGAGCAGTGCTGGCCCGCCTGGGATCGCCAGCACTGCTGTGTCCATCGCGTGCGCAATTTGCTCGCCAAGCTGCCCGAGCGCGAACGCGTCCGCCACGCGTACTGGCAGGCGCTCGATGACGCCACGGGCGAGCGCGACGGAAAGCAACGCGTCGGGGCGCTCGTCGACGAGCTCGACAAGGGCGGCTACACCGCCGCGGCCCGATGCCTGGCCGACGACCTCGACGCGCTCGCCGTGCATCTGCGCTCCCGACACGACACCGCCGCCGGTGGCGCCCGACCAACCTGCTCGAACGCTCGCTCGTCGAGGTCAAACGCCGCACCAAGGTGATCGGCCGCTTCCCCGGCGAGACCAGCTGCCTGACGCTCGTCTGGGCCCTCCTGGACCTCTACATCACCCACGCCAAGAACGGCGTCAGGTTCAGCCAGCTCGAACGCCAACACCTGCGCCGAATGAGATACGCCGGAACCGACCGAACAACCGCCGAGGAGGTGAACCCCGCATAGACTGACCCCCACCGGGAACCTGGGCCGCGGCGCATTTACAGCAGCGCGGGGACGCGACCCACCTTTCGGCAGACGCCCGTTCGGGACGAATACGAGCAGCGGTCACAACGCGTCGTGGTGCGAGCAGCCGCTGCTGCTTCGCTATGGCGGACGTATCGGAGGCGGCGGCCATCGCGGACCGACTCTGGCGGGCGTAGGTCGCGAGCCACCGCGCGGACGCCGAGCGGGAGAAGCTTCCACCGGCGGGCTAGCTGTAGGCGGCAGCCGCGTTGGTTCGTTCGGCGAGGCGCTTGGAGGGTGGGATTCCTCCGAGCGCTTTGTGCGGGCGTGTGGTGTTGTAGC
>Ga0307415_100001340_pt1 | contig 11693 bp, 15 predicted proteins | sample DK1Cmetagenome_FD_204524 | JGI IMG/M metagenome (GOLD analysis project Ga0307415, IMG submission 204524) | Maize rhizosphere microbial communities from greenhouse at UC Davis, California, United States - DK15-C-2 | ecosystem: Host-associated > Plants > Roots > Rhizosphere > Soil | place: USA...
CACTCGGAGGGCTCTAGTATGAAACCGGTTTCAGAAACAGTCAAGAGGCTCCATCATGCCGATGAGGTCACCCGGCTCGTTCTTCCCTGGTAGCCGGCGCCGGGACCGCCGGCACTCCGGGGGAGGTCGCCGAGGAGGCTTCGGGTAGCCCGGGACATCGACGCGTCCGTGATCGTCATCGGTCTGCGGAAGCGCTCCGCGGTCGGGAAGCTGCTGATGGGCAGCAGCGCCCTGCGCATCCTGCTCGACGCCGACCGCCCCGTGCTCGCCGTCAAGCCCTGACCCGACCAGCGGTCGCCCCGCTGTCGGAGATGGATGCTCGTGGGCGAGTATTCGGGACACGTCCCTGTCGGAGCACGGAGAGGCCGGCCCACGGCATGAATGAGATGTGCAGCCCCTCGACCAGCGCAGCGATCGCGCGGTCCCGTCAGCACTCCGTCGGCGACCTGCTCCACCGGTCCGCACGCCGGTACCCGGACAAGCTCGCGGTCGTGGCCGGCGACCGGCGCGTCACCTACGCCGAGTTCGACGTCGCGGTGAACCGGGTCGCGCACGCCCTCGCGGACCGGGGCCTGGCCACGGGCGACCGGCTCGCGCTGCTCTCGCACAACTCCTGGCAGTACGCCGTCCTGGCGTTCGCCACGGCGAAGCTCGGCGTCGTCCTGGTGCCGGTGAACTTCATGCTCGGCTCCGACGAGATCGCCTACATCCTCCGGCACTCGGGCGCGAGCGGGATGGTCGCCGAGGATGCGCTCGCCGGCACGGCGGAGAAGGCCCTCGCCACCGCCGGCATCGAGGGCGGGGTGCGCGGCTGGATCCCGCTGTCGGGCGCGGCCCCCGACGTCGGCTGGGAGGACGTCGACGACTGGTGGACCGCCGGTCCGACCGACGCTCCCGACGTCGCCGTCGGGGACGACGACCCGCTGCGGCTGATGTACACGTCGGGCACCGAGTCGCGGCCCAAGGGCGTGATGCTGTCCAGCCGGTCGCTGATCAGCCAGTACGTGAGCTGCGTGGTCGACGGCGGCATGAGCGCGGACGACGTCGAGCTGCACGCGCTGCCGATGTACCACTGCGCGCAACTGGACTGCTTCTTCTCCGTCGACGTCTACCTGGGCGCGACGAGCATCATCCTGCCCGGCCCCGACCCGGCGGCGATCCTGGCGACGATCGCCCGGGAGCGGGTGACCAAGCTGTTCTGCCCGCCGACCGTGTGGATCGCGTTGCTCCGGCACCCCGACTTCGACGCCACCGACCTGTCGAGCCTGCGCAAGGGCTACTACGGGGCGTCCCCGATGCCGGTCGAGGTGCTCCGCGAGCTGCAGCGCCGCCTGCCCGACGTCCAGCTCTGGAATTTCTACGGCCAGACCGAGATGTCTCCCCTGGCCACGATTCTGTGCCCGAACGAGCAGCTGGAGCGGGCCGGCTCGGCCGGCCGGGCGGCGCTCAACGTCGAGACGACCCTCGTCGACGACGAGGGCCACCCCGTGCCCCCAGGCGTGGTGGGCGAGATCGTGCACCGCAGCCCGCACGCGGCGCTGGGCTACTACGAGGACGAGGAGAAGACGGCCGAGGCGTTCGCCGGCGGCTGGTTCCACTCCGGCGACCTCGGCGTCATGACGGAGGACGGCTACCTCTCCGTCGTCGACCGCAAGAAGGACATGATCAAGACGGGCGGGGAGAACGTGGCCAGCCGCGAGATCGAGGAGGCGATCTACGAGCTCGAGGGCGTCGCCGAGGTCGCCGTCTTCGGCATCAGCCACCCGCACTGGATCGAGGCGGTCACCGCCGTCGTCGTCCCGAAGCCGGGGGCGGCGCTCACGGCCGAGGACGTCGATGCCCACGCACGCGAGAAGCTGGCCAGCTACAAGCGGCCGAAGTACGTCGTCCTCGCCGACTCCCTGCCGAAGAACCCCAGCGGCAAGATCCTCAAGCGCAGCCTCCGTGAGCAGCACGCCGGCCTGGCGCGCTGACCCGTGAATTCCGAGGACGACGTCGCCGCGGTGCTGGCTGCGGAGGACCGTCGGTACGAGGCGCTGCTCGGCCCCGATCTGCCCGTGCTCGAGCGGCTGTTCCACGATCGGCTCAGCTACGCGCACTCCAGCGGCGCCAGGGACACCAAGGCCGAGTACCTGGGCAAGATCGAGAGCGGCTACTACGACTACCAGCGGATCGACCACCCCGTGGAGCGGGTCGACGTCCTCGGCGACAGCGCCGTCGTGATCGGTCGGATGACGGCCGACCTGACGGTGCAGGGAACGCAGAAGACGATCGACAACCTCGCGCTCGCGGTGTGGACCCGGACCGCCGGGGAGTGGCAGCTGGTGGCCTACGCCTCCACTCCCTTGCCGGGCTGACCACCGCGCAGACCCTCGAACGTGGTGGTGACGAGAGCGTCGGCGAGCTCGTCCGGGGTCAGCTCACCGTCGGGCCGGTACCACTCGGTGAGCGAGTTCACCGTGCCGAACAGCAGCCGGCTGGTGACCGCCGGATCGACGTCGGGCCGCACGTCGCCCTCCTCCTCGGCGGCCCGCACGAGTCCGGTCACGACCCGGTCGAACTCCCGCCGCCGCTGCAGCGCCGTCCGCTCGACCTCGGAGTTCCCCCGCACCCGCAGCAACAGGGTGACGCACGGCAGCTCGGCGGCGAGCACCCGGACGGAACCGCGGACGACGTGCTCCAGCCGGTCGATCGCCCGGCCGGTCGTGGCACCGGGTTCCTCGGTGACGGCGAACAGGGTGTCGAGGGCGCGGTCGAGGGCGAGGCGGAGCAGCTCGACCTTGCTCGGCACGTGGTGGTAGATCGCCGACTTGGTGACGCCGAGCCGGGCGGCCAGCTCGTCCATGCTCGTGGCCTCGTAGCCGCGCTCGATGAAGACGGCGACGGCGACGTCCAGCAGCGAGTCCAGCGAGTGCCCCGGCCGCCCCCGACGTCCGGTTCCGCTGGTCAACCGCGATCCCGCTGGTCGATCAGCCGCTTCAGCTTGCCGACCGAGCGGGGCAGCGTGTCGGGGTCGACGACCGCCACGTCGACGCGGACGCCGACCCCGTCCTTGACCGCCTTCCGGAGCTCGGCGGCCGCCGGCTCCCGGCGCTCGGGCGGGCAGTCCGGCCGGGCCTCGACCTGCACCGTGAGGTGGTCCATCCGGCCCCGGGTCGTGAGCAGCAGCGAGAAGTGCGGCGACAGGCCGGGGGTGCCCAGCACGAGCTCCTCGATCTGGGTCGGGAAGAGGTTCACCCCGCGCAGGATGATCATGTCGTCGGTGCGGCCGGTGACCTTCTGCATCCGCCGCATCCCGGGCCGCGCCGTCCCGGGGAGCAACCGCGTGAGGTCGCGGGTCCGGTAGCGGACGACCGGCATGGCCTCCTTGGTCAGAGAGGTGAACACCAGCTCGCCCTCCTGCCCCTCGGGCAGGACCTCCCCGCTGAACGGGTCGATGACCTCCGGGTAGAAGTGGTCCTCCCACACGTGCAGCCCGTCCTTGCTCTCCACGCACTCCTGCGCCACTCCGGGTCCCATGACCTCCGACAGGCCGTAGATGTCGACGGCGTCGATGCCGAGGCGCTGCTCCATCTCCTGCCGCATCTGCTCGGTCCAGGGCTCGGCGCCGAAGATCCCGATCCGCAGCGACGTGGAGCGCGGGTCGACGCCCTGCTGCTCGAGCTCGTCGATGACGGTGAGCATGTACGACGGCGTCACCATGATCACGCGCGGCTCGAAGTCGCGGATGAGCTGGACCTGGCGCGGCGTCATCCCGCCGGACACGGGGACGACGGTGCAGCCGAGCCGCTCCGCGCCGTAGTGGGCACCGAGCCCACCGGTGAACAGGCCGTAGCCGTAGGCGTTGTGCAGGACGTCGCCCGGCCGGCCCCCGGCCGCGCGGATCGAGCGGGCCATCACGGTGGCCCAGATGTCCAGGTCCCGCTCCGTGTAGCCGACGACGGTGGGCCGGCCCGTGGTGCCCGATGAGGCGTGCACGCGGCGGACCTGCTCGCGCGGCACGGCGAACATGCCGAAGGGGTAGTTCTCCCGCAGGTCCTCCTTCGACGTCGTCGGGAAGCGCGCGAGATCGGCGAGCTCCCGGAGGTCGTCGGGGTGCACGCCGGCCGCTTCGAAGGCGCGGCGGTAGTGCGGGACGTTGTCGTAGGCGTGCCGCAGGGACCAGCGCAACCGCTCGAGCTGCAGGGCCCGCAGCTCGTCGACGCTCATCCGCTCCGCGGGATCGAGGGTCCCCTCGTCCGGCGCTTCGCCCGGTCGTCGGGTGTCCGCTCGGTGATCGGTCGTCGTCATTCCGCCGTCCCTGGTCGCTTGTGTGCGGGCGTTGCGTCGGTCACACTATTCCTGACCAGATGGTCAGTAAATAGGAGGACCGATGTCCGCTCCCCCGCTGGACCGCCCGACCTCGAGCGACGAGCACGCGCTGCAGGCGCTCTTCGACGCCACGATCGCCGCCGGGCACCGGATCGAGCCGCGCGACTGGATGCCAGACGGCTACCGGAAGACGCTCGTCCGCCAGATCGCCCAGCACGCGCACTCGGAGATCATCGGCATGCAGCCGGAGGGCGACTGGCTGCTGGCCGCCCCCAGCCTCCGCCGCAAGGCGATCCTGCTGGCCAAGGTGCAGGACGAGGCGGGCCACGGCATGTACCTGTACTCCGCGGCGGAGACCCTCGGCGCGGACCGGGCCGACCTCACCGACAAGCTCATCGAGGGCCGGCAGAAGTACAGCTCGATCTTCAACTACCCCACGCTGACCTACGCCGACGTCGGGGTCATCGGCTGGCTGGTCGACGGCGCGGCCATCTGCAACCAGGTGCCGCTGTGCCGCAGCTCCTACGGCCCCTATGCCCGGGCGATGATCCGCGTCTGCAAGGAGGAGTCGTTCCATCAACGGCAGGGCTACGAGCTGCTGCTGACGATGATGGCCGGCACCGACGCGCAGCGGGCGATGGTGCAGGACGCCGTCGACCGGTGGTGGTGGCCCTCCCTGATGATGTTCGGCCCGCCGGACACGGACAGCCCCAACTCCGCACAGTCGATGGCGTGGGGCATCAAGCGGCACAGCAACGACGAGCTGCGCCAGCGCTTCGTCGACATGACGGTCCCGCAGGCCGAGGTCCTCGGCGTCACGCTGCCCGACCCGGACCTCTCCCTCGACCCCGAGACCGGCCGCTACCGATTCGGCCCCATCGACTGGGACGAGCTCAAGCGGGTCATCAGCGGCCGCGGCCCGTGCAACGCCGAGCGGATCGCCCGGCGGCGCGCCGCCCGCGACGACAACGCCTGGGTGACCGAGGCGGCAACCGCCTACGCGAGGAAGCATCAGTCATGAGCGAGCTGACGGCGGAGGGCGGGCACGGCGCCGTCCCCACCGGGCCGGAGGTCCCCGTCGAGGCGAAGCCGGCGCTCAGCCGCCGGGACTGGCCGCTGTACGAGGTGTTCGTGCGCGGCAAGCGCGGGCTCAACCACGTGCACGTGGGCTCGCTGCACGCCCCGGACGACGAGATGGCCGTGCACGCCGCCCGCGACGTCTACACCCGGCGCAACGAGGGCGTGAGCATCTGGGTGGTCAAGGCCGCCGACATCACCGCGTCCAGCCCCGACGAGAAGGACCCGATGTTCGCCCCCAGCGGCGACAAGGTCTACCGCCACCCCACGTTCTACGAGATCCCGGAGAACGTCCCCCATATGTGAAGGACCCCCTCTCAGGATCTGAGAGGGGGCCACAGGCATCCGTCACCGAGGCAAGGAACTGCTGGCATGGCGCACGAGGAGACCGTCTACGAGGCGCTGGACCACGCCCACGGCGGCGAGGGGCAGTGGGCGTTCGGCACCGGGTTCGACGCCCCGCTGGCCGGCGTCGACACCACGGTCCCGGACGGCATCGACCCGGCCGACCTGGGCGTCTACTGCCTGATGCTCGGCGACGACGCGCTCGTGCTGGCCCAGCGGCTGACCCAGTGGATCACCGCGGCCCCTGAGCTCGAGGAGGAGGTCGCGGTCGCCAACATCGCCCTCGACCTGCTCGGTCAGGCCCGGCTGCTGCTCGCGCGGGCCGGTTCGGTGGGCGTGCTCGGGCGGTCCCGGCAGCGGGCCACCGCCTCGATCCCCGACGAGGACGCCCTGGCCTACTTCCGCGACCCGGACGAGTTCCTCAGCTCCCCGCTGGTCGAGGCGGCCAACGGTGACTTCGGCCGGACCATGGTCCGGTTGCTGGCCGCGGCCACCGTGCGGCTGGCGGTCCTCGCGGAACTGCGCGCCTCGCGGGACCCCGTGCTGGCCGCGATCGCGGCGAAGGGCGTGCACGAGCTGACCTATCACCGCGACCACGCCGCGCGCTGGGTGGTGCGCCTCGGTGACGGGACCCCCGAGTCGCACCGCCGGGCGCAGGACGGCGCCGACGCGGTGTGGCCGCTGCTCGCCGAGGCGTTCACCGCCACCGACGTCGAGCGGCGGCTGGCGGCGGCCGGCGTCGCCGTCGACCCGGCGGGCACCCGCGACGAGGTGACCGGCGTCCTCACCTCGATCCTGCAACGGGCGACCCTTCGGGTGCCGGACTGGCCGGCCGACGCCCCGCCCCGTGGCCGCGCCGGGCAGCACGGCCCGGAACTGACGAGCCTGGTCGCCGAGCTGCAGGGGTTGGCCCGCGAGCACCCGGCGGCGACCTGGTGACCGGCCACCTGGTGGGCCGACGTGGCCACTTCGGCCAGAACGCGGTCGCGACGTTCGGTGCGGACCGCGGCCGAAGTGGCCACTTCGGCCGGAAGGACCCCCGGGAGGTGGCGGAGACGGTCACCGACCCGGAACTCCCCACACTGACCCTCGGCGACCTCGGCGTCCTGCGCGACGTCCGGATCGAGGACGGCACCGTGGTCGTCGAGATCACGCCGACGTACACGGGCTGCCCGGCGATGGGCGTCATGCGCGCCGACCTCCTGCACGCACTGCACTCGGCGGGCTTCCCCGAGGTCGACGTGCGCACCGTCCTCTCGCCCGCCTGGACCACCGACTGGATCACCGAGGACGGCCGCCGCAAGCTCGCGGCCTGCGGCATCGCCCCGCCCGGCACGGCGCCCGTCCGCCCCTCCGGCCCGGTTCCGCTGCACCTCGGCCCGTCCCGCCGCACCGCCGCCTGTCCGCTCTGCGGCTCCCCGGACACCGAGGAGATCTCGGAGTTCAGCTCCACCGCCTGCAAGGCGTTGCGCCGCTGCCAGTCCTGCGGCGAGCCCTTCGAGCACGTCAAGGAGATCTGAACCAGTGACGACCACCGAGGCCCCGCTGAGAGCCCGCCGCCGCCCGAAGTTCCATCCCCTGACCGTCGCGAAGGTCGAGCGGCTGACCGACGACGCGGTCGCGGTGACGTTCGACGTCCCGGAGGACCTGGCCGACGACTACCGCTTCAAGCCCGGCCAGGCACTGACCCTCCGCCGGGTCGAGGACGGCCGGGACGAACGCCGCTCGTACTCGATCTGCGCCCCGGCAGGTGCCGCGCCGCGGGTGGGCGTCCGGGAGGTGCCCGGCGGCTTCTTCTCCTCCTACCTGGTCCACGAGGTGCGGCCCGGTGACGAGATCGACGTGCTGCCCCCCTCGGGCACCTTCACCGCCGACCTGGGCACCCCGGCCGATCACGTCTTCGTCGTCGCCGGCTCGGGGATCACGCCCGCGCTGTCGCTGGCCGCCACGGTGCTGCGGGACGGGCGGTCCACGGTCACGGTCTTCTACGGCAACCGGCGGACGAACACGGTGATGTTCGCCGACGAGCTCGCCGACCTCAAGGACCGCTACGGCCCGCGGCTGCAGCTGGTCCACGTGCTCTCCCGCGAGCCGCGCGACGCGGAGATCACCAGCGGCCGGCTCGACGGCGGCCGCCTCCGTGCCCTGGTCGCGCACCTGGTGGACGTCGAGCACGTCGACCACTGGTGGCTGTGCGGTCCGCACGGGATGGTGGGCGAGGCCCGTGCGCTGCTCGCCGAGCTGGGCGTGCCGGCGGACCGGCAGCACCAGGAGCTCTTCTACGTCGACGAGGTCCCGCCGCAGCCGGTGCGGGGCGACGAGGAGGTGCTCACCGGCCCGAGCAGCCAGGTCACCGTCGTCCTCGACGGGCGGACGACGACGCTCGCCCTCCCCCGCGACGTCCCCGTCCTCGACTCCGCGCAGAAGGTCCGCGGCGACCTGCCCTTCGCGTGCAAGGGCGGTGTCTGCGGCACCTGCCGGGCGCGGGTGACCGCCGGCGAGGTCGAGATGCGGCGCAACTACGCCCTCGAGCCCCGCGAGGTGGACGCCGGCTACGTCCTCACCTGCCAGACGCTGCCCCTGTCCGACGCCGTCACCGTCGACTACGACGCCTGATCGGGGGGCGCCGGCGTGATCCCGATCCCGGTAGGCGAGACCGCGGTCCTCGACGTCGTGGTGGCCGCGTCCCACACGGTCGACTTCGACGAGATGGGCAAGGTCCACCCGGTCTACGCGACGTACACGATGGCCAAGCACTTCGAGGAGGCCGGCCGGAAGCTCCTGGTCCCGCACCTGGAGTCCGGCGAGGCCGGCATCGGGACGGCGGTGTCGGTCGAGCACCTCGCCCCGAGCTGGGTCGGTGACGCCATCCGGGTGACCGCCCGCGCCGTCGAGGTCCGGGACGGCCGGCTCACCTGCGAGTGCCGCGCCACCGACTCCTACGGCCGCGATCTCGGGCGCGGCACGACGGTCCAGGCCGTTCTCCCGGCCGCGGTGGTCGACGCCCGGATAGGTGAGGACTCCCGGCGGAACAGGAGGGGCCCGCCCGGCCCCCTGTTCACCGGACCGTCCCGGCCGTGACCGCTCGGCCGGCGGGGCTTGGCCGCTCGGTCAGAAGGACAGCATCCCACTGACCAGCGCCCGCCAGGTCACGGGCCCGACGATCCCCGTCGACGACCAGATTCTTCTCGCCCTGGAATGCCCGAACGGCGGCGTCCGTCCTGGGCCCGAAGATCCCGTCGACCCCCACGGGATGCTCCCGGGCCCGGAGCAGGTACTGCAGCGTGCGCACCGGATGGTCCCGGTCGCCCTTCCTGACCAACGGCCAGGGACTGATCGAGTCGGCCATCTCCGGCTCCCTTTCTCGACACGGTGAGGCCGCTGCCCATCGCGGTCTGCGACCGGGCTCCAGCCGCGGGAACCGGCTGACCGTCGCAGGCGAGTCGTCACCGGACCGTCACCGCGACGAGCGATGTCGGTGCCGGCGAGTGCCGGGCGCGGATCCGGTCGAATGCAGCCGCGGTCGCCGGAGGCAGCGTCAGGCGGCCGCCTCCTGCCATTCGGCGTCGTCCACCGGCGGGGCCGCCACGAAGGCCTCCGTGCTCCACCACTGCCGGTACTGCTGCTCCCCCACCCGCTCGATCAGCTCCGCGGTCTGTGAGGTGTGCGCGGCCAGCGAGGCGTACTTGCGGTCGAGCAGCGCGCCCGAGCAGGTCTGCACGTGCACCACGTCGACCGGGTCGACCGGCTCCGGCGGGCCGCCGTCCATCCAGACCCCCTGCTCGGTGCAGACGGCGCCCCAGCGGTCGAGGAACTCAGGCGTGAGGGCCGCGTACCAGAGGGCCGCCCGGCTGCCGACGCGCTCCCGGGCCCCGGACACCCAACGGGACACCGTCCGGTGGTCGGAGTGGCCGGTCAGGCCGTCGGGGCCGAAGGTGACCACCAGGTCGGGCCGGACGTCGACGAGCACGTCCGCGACGGCCCGGACACCCGCCTCCTCGGGGACGCCGGCCAGCCGGCCGTCCACGAGAGGATGGGATGCCCGCAACCACCGGTGCTCCCGGACGCCGAGGACGGCCAGGCTGTGGAGCAGCTCGCGGGTGCGCGCCCGGGACAGGACCTCCGGCGGGTGACCGTCCGGGTCGTCCGTGCCGATCTCGCCGCGGGTCGCCGTCGCGATCACCACGCGCCAGCCCGCCTCGACAGCGGTCGCCAGCAGGCCCGCGGAGAGATAGGCCTCGTCGTCGGGATGCGCCCAGACGCCGAGGAGGGTCGGGACACGACCGGCGGACGTCCGGGCCGAGCTCGGGGACGGGGCGGTCGCTGTGCGCATCAGGTCCTCCTTCGCCGTGTTCTCAGAAGAGAGAGGGCACCTGCGACGCGAAGGATTCATCCGAGGGCTTCTCCGGACCTCGCCCGGCCGGGCGGCTGGTCACGGCGGCCGCTGCACGCATCGAGAACTCCGGTCGGCCCCGCTCGAGGAAGCTTGCTGATGCAGCCCGGCCTCGCTCGCCGTCGTCCCGGCGCCGCCACTCCCATGCACGGCGGTGGCCGGGCGCATCCATTCGTGGCCGCTCGGCGCACTCTCCCGTCCGCCCTCCTGCCGAAGCGCCGAGGAGCGGTGACGGTAGGAAGAGCACATGAGCGACGAGCCGTACACCCTGGACCAGCTGGCGGCCGAGGAGGAGGAGCTGCAGTTCTCCGGCTTCGGCAACGACGACGCATGGGAGCTCGGGTCCGCCCTGGTGACGGCCGGCCGCGAGCAGGGGCTGCCGATCGCGGTCGACATCAGCCGGAACCGGCATCAGCTGTTCCACGCCTCACTGCCCGGCACGACCCCGGACAACGACTCGTGGATCCAGCGAAAGACGCGGGTCGTGGACCGCTTCGGTCACAGCAGCCTGTACGTGCGGCAGGCCAGCATCGAGCGGGGCACCACGTTCGAGGCGGAGTTCGGCCTGGACCAGGAGGGCTACGCCGCGCACGGCGGGGCGTTCCCGATCATCGTGCGCTCGGTGGGCCCGGTCGGCGCCGTCGTCGTGTCCGGCCTGCCGCAGGTGGCCGATCACCGGCTGGTGGTCGCCGCGCTCCGGGCGCACGCCGCCCGCTGAGCCCGCGCACGGCCCCGGGCATGTCTCCGACGTCACACGATTGGTGCCCCAATGATTGGTACGCTCATCGAGTGACTGCGATCCAGCCGCGCGACCCCCTCGCCCTCGAGCAACAGGTCTGTTACGCGTTGTCCGTGGCCGCGCGGAACGTCGTTGCGATCTACCGGCCGTTCCTCGAGCCGATGGGGCTGACCCATCCGCAGTACCTGGTCATGCTGGCCCTCTGGCAGCACGGGCCGCTGTCGGTCAAGCGGCTCAGCGCCCTCCTCCAGCTCGACCCGGGTACCCTCTCCCCGCTGGTCAAGCGGCTGGAGTCCGCGGGCTTCGTCAGCCGCGATCGCGACCCGCGCGACGAGCGCTCGCTGGCCATCGCACTGACCGACGCCGGCCACGCCCTCCGGGAGCAGGCCGAGCGGATCCCGTCCGGCATCGTCGAGCGCCTCGGAATGGACCTCGCCGAGCTGAGCGCACTGCACGGGGCGCTCACCCAGGTCATCGGGGCCTCGCAGCGGGCACTCGAGCAGCCCGCCGTCGGGACCGCCAGCTGATGGCCGCCGATAGCCCCCCGTCCCCGGCAGCCCACGCGCAGCGCCCCGGCGTGCTGACCTGGGTGTGGTACGCCCTCGGCGGCCGCATCCCGGCGCGCTTCAGCCCCTGGGTCCTGCACGACACGACGACGCGGACCTGGGCCGTACGCCATCTGATCCGCTCGGGCGTTCAGCTCGCCATCCCCATCGGCCTGGTCCTGCTGCTCGTCCCCGGCGACTTCTGGATCCGCGGGATGGCCGCGCTCGGCGGTGTCCTGCTCGGCCTGTTCTTCTCCCTGGCGTACATGCCCGAGACCACCGA
>Ga0307415_100001341_pt1 | contig 11690 bp, 17 predicted proteins | sample DK1Cmetagenome_FD_204524 | JGI IMG/M metagenome (GOLD analysis project Ga0307415, IMG submission 204524) | Maize rhizosphere microbial communities from greenhouse at UC Davis, California, United States - DK15-C-2 | ecosystem: Host-associated > Plants > Roots > Rhizosphere > Soil | place: USA...
GTTCGGTCGGGTCCGGTAGGGGTGGGTTGTGGCCCCAGTGTGGCCCCGCGGCCCGCCCTCTTGTTCCTATCCGCAGTCAGCGGGGCCGCACCCGATCACAGCGGGCCGGCCCCATGGGACACGAGGAACAAGCCCTCATGCCCGAGGAGAACGTTACCCGTCGCCGGCACGCGCTGCTGGTCGACGTCACCCAGGCGGCCAGTGAAGTCAGCCGCCTGATCCACGAAGCCCGTGACCTCAACCTCCCCGTCGAGCCCGGCGTCAGGGACGGCGAAACGCGCTCGTCCGCTGGGCGGTTCTTCTTGAGGAGGTGCTGCCATGACCGAACCGCGCGACCTTGCCGACCTGGTGCCGGCCGACGTCCGGGCCGAGGTGAACACCGCAGTCGCGGTGCTCGAAACCCACGGCCCGGCGGTCATCGAAGCGCTGTGGCAGCTCGACCGGGCGACCACGGCGGCGTGGAAGACCGTGAACATGGCCGAGGGGACCGAGGAGGAATGGCGGCTCGTCGAGCGCGCAGTCGGTATCGAACGTGGCTGGGATGCGGCCGAACGACTGGTCTCCACACTCGACTACCAGGGCAGGGCTGGCTTACCAGCCGTAACGCCTGACGGCCCGTAGGCGCTCCTTTTGGCGTAAGGGGTGTTTCATGGGGTGCGAACGCCCCCGGTCGTCCTGTCGCGGCCGGGGGCGTTCGCCTGTTAGTTAGGTACTAATACCGGCAGGGAAGTTGGCGTGCTTCGGGTAGCCGGTGGTCGTTGCGGGTATATCGTTCAACTAGCCGGGCTGGCTATCGGCCCTGGGACCGAGCTGCCCCCACCGCTCGATCCCGGCCACGACTCCGGAGCGAGGAGAAGACGCCCCGGGGTCGTGGCCCGGTTAGGAATACCCGGTCAGCCATAAAGTGCTCGGTTAGCTGAGACGTAGCCTACTGGTTGCAGCCGTTCGGGCAGTGCCACCAATGGCCGCGGAGGCTGGTCGCCTGCCACTGCTGGCCGCAGGCGATACATGCGAGCTGGTCAGGGTCGACGTCGTACAGGATGACACCGACCCGGCGCAGCCCCTCAGCCGTCTTCTCCGGCGCCTTGGCGCCCCTGTGCTCGGCCATCACGCGGTGGTGATGATGTAGATGCCGGCGGCGTTCAGCGGCTTGATGTCGTACCTGGCCACCACCCGCAGATACAGCTGGTCGGAGTCGGCGAAGGTCTCGGTGAACACGCCCAGGCTGGGGGCGGTGTCGCGGCCCACGGCGATCTGGTTCATGTCGGCCAGGATGATCTTGCCCCCGGCCCGGACGTCGGGGAGCTGGGTGGTGACGAATACCGGGCAGCCCAGCAGCCGAAACGACGTCCGGCCGGTGGTGGTCACCTGGCCGGTGGCGATGCCGGCGTCGCTGTTCAGGATCAGGTAGGAGCCGGTGCCGGATCCCTCGCGGAGCTTGCGGATCTGGGTGAACTTGGTCGGCCCCATGAACCACGCGGCTGTCTCCAGGCTGGCGTTGGCGCCCAGCAGCGATGCCTGGCCGTCGAGCAGGTTGTCGACGGTCGGGGTGGCGCTGGCGGCCAGGGTGGTGCCGCTGGTGCCGGCCATGGAGGTGAAGCCGGTGATCGTGTTGGCCGCGCCGGTCCCGGTCAGCATGGCCGCGTCGATCTCCAGGGCGGTGCGTTCCACGATGGCCTGGCCCATCACCGTCGCGATGGCCAACACCGAGTGGCGGACAAGCTCGTTGGAGATTCGGTAGCCGCGCTTGAATGACTTCAGGGAGGAGGGAAGCAGCTGCACCTCGCTGAAGACCGGATCGGACTCGGGCACGGCGACGTTCTCGGCGGTCATGCCGACCGCGGACATGGGGCGAGCTTGGGGATGGACAGCGGGTCGCCCTGGGAGTCGAACACGCGCGGGCCGGCGGCGAGGACGACGGAGCGGGCCTGGAGGGGGTTGACCAGGATGCGGGCGACCTGCTCGGAGGTCAGCTCGGCGCCCGCCCCGGCCACGCCGATGCCGGAGGGCATGGGGCAGCAACCTTTCGGTGCGAAGGATGCTGCCCGGGCCTGCCGGGCGCAGCGCTACGGCATCAAGCCATGTCCTCTGTCCAACACATCACTCGGGCGCAATCTTTGTGGGTACCTGTCGTTTGGGCCTTCGGGCCGTTCACCGAGGCCCCGAGTGCTGCCGTTGTCAGGACACCTCAAGTATAGCCGTTCCTGATCTCAGGAAGCTCTTTCATCGGGATACCTGATCGCACGGGATGGTCACGACGACCACTAGCGCGTCCGGGACTGGATGATCCCCCACAGCTCCTCGTTCGGGTCGGCCGGGCCGGGCCGGGCGCCCTGGCCGACGTCGCCGGAGATCCGCTTGGCATAGTGGGGCTTGCGGGTCAGCAGTTCGGTAACGGCGGTCTTGACCTTCTCGGGGTCGGGGGCGCCGTCGTCGTCCAGCAGGGTGGTGGTGTCGGCGCCGTCGAGCAGGTCGGCGGGGTCGGCCAGGCGGCCATCGGCGACGACCTCGGCCCGGAGCAGCTCGGCCACCAGCTTGGCGTTGCGGCCCTCCAGCTCCTCGGCCCGCTTGCGCCGGTCGGCGTTCTCCTTGCGGGAGTTGCTCGACGTACTCGCGCGGGAAGGTCTCGGCTCCGCCCTCGGCGGCGGACGCCTCGCCCTCCACCACACCGGACGCCTCGGCGGTGCCCTGAACCGCATCGATGCGGGCCGCCTCGGCGAGCTGGGCCGGGGTCGGGTTGGGCAGGGCCTCGGGCTCAGCCAACGGTCGCCTCCAGCGGCGGGTTGGCCTCGGCCAGGATCCGGGCCTGCTGCTGGGGTGAGTAGCCCATGTCCTCAAGGAGCTGGCGTAGCGGCACGCCCATGGTGAACTTCTTGCTGGCCGCATCCACCACCACGCCCTCGGGGCGCAGCCGCGGGTCCCGCCAGATCGTCTCGCAGTCCTCAGCACCGGCCCTGGGGTCGCCCTGGACGGCGAACCCGAGCCGCATCACCCGTTCCCACGCCTCGCCGAAGACGACCTGTTTGTCCTCCACCTTGGCCACCAGGCCGGCCTCGGCACTTTGGATGCTTTCACCCGACGGGAACTCGCCCTTCAAGTAGAAGTAGTGCGGTGGGGTCTGGGTCTGGGTGGCCACGTGCTGGGTCAGCAGCGTGATGGCGCTCACGAACCCTTCCAGGGTCGTCTCGGGGAACGCGCCGACCTGCTGGCCGCCGGCCACCACCAGGTACCGCTGCAGGGCCGCGGCCTTGGTCTTCAGCTCGGCGATGAGCCGGTCGAAGGCTTCGGACTTGGCGTCCACCAGCAGGTACCGCATCTTGAAGCTGTTGAACTCGCTGGCCACCAGCAGGTCGGTGACCATCTTGTTCACCGCGTCCTGCACCGGGATGACGTTGGCCAGCTCGGAGCGGCCACCGCCCAGCAGCGTCGGCTTGTTCTGGAACTCGACCACCGGGACCTGGCCCAGCGGGTTGTCGACGGTGTTGGTCCGGCGCCAGCCCGAGACGGTCGAGCCGGCCTGGGCGGTGTAGCTCAGCACCCGGTCGGGCAGGAACAGCCGGGCCTCGAGACTGCCGCCGGGGATCTCCCAGCGCTTGAGCGCGGCCATTGGCAGCCGGGTGGCCGGGTCGCTCAGCACGATGCACTGGCGGGCCGACTCAGCCGTGATCCGGGGCCGGCCAGCGCCGTCGGCCCAGACGATCACGTAAGCGCGGCCGGTGATCAGGGCTTCGTTGTGGACCAGCAGTGACCCGAGGTCCAGGTTGTTGCGCTGCCACATGCGCCAGGCGTCGGCGTCGCCGGGCTCGTCGCCGAACCGGAACCCGGTCACCCGGAGCCGCTGACGCGGTACATCGGCGACCAGCTCGCACCAGTTGTCGGCGAAGGTCTTGAACAGCCCGCCGAACGCCTCGCGGAACTTCTCGGTCGCGAACAGCAGCGGGTGCCGGCCGGCGTAGTAGTCGTGATAGCGGGCGATCTCGTGCTGGGCGGCGTCCAGCTCCACGGCCAGGCCGGCGAGCAGGTCGCTGTCGGTGTCGGATTGTGGGGCGAGCAGGGTCACAGCAGGTACACCTCGGGCTGGAGAGCGGGTTCTAGGGTGGCGGCGGTGTCCAAGGCCAAGATGGCGCTCACGGCCAGGTCGATCCTCCTTGTCGAGTGCTTGTGCTCCTTGATGATGCGCGTGCCTCGGCTGTCGGCCTTGACCACCGCGTTGGTGACGTGACGGCCCAGGTCCGGGTTGCCGGAGTGGGTGAGGGCCTGGTTCAGCACCGCCTCGGCGAACCTGGTCGTCGCCGGCGTCATGCGGGCCGGAACCTGGGGGTAGACCTCGACCGGTAGGCGCTCGTCGGCGAGGATCTGCAGCGACCTGGCCCACCGGAACGGATCCGCGGCCAGGGCCCGGACCTTGAACCGGCGGCACGCTTCGCGCAGCGCGTCCTCCACGGCCACGATGGGTACCGGGTCGCCGCTCCGGGCCTCCGGTGCGGGCTCCCAGAGCCGAACGACGTCGAGATGGGGCACGGCGCCGGTCTCCACGGCGACGATGGCCGTGGCATCCCCGGAGTAGCTGCCATCGAAGCCAATCGCCACCTCGGCCCCGTCGGGAATCGGCCGGGGGTCGAGGCACGCCTCCCACGCCGAGGCCGGCAGCCACGCGCCCTCCAACCGCACCCGCTGGTTGAGGTGGAACCTTCGGAACTTGGCCTCGCGGGTGGTGCGGACCATGGCGGCCAAGTGCTCAGGGTCCAACGTGTCGCCCAGCATGGGATTCGCGGCGCACACGCCGACCGGTCTCGCACGTCGCAGCCCTCGAAGGCGGTGAACTCGACAAAGAAGAAGTCCGGGTCCTGGCGGCCGCGGCCGTGCTCGACCAGCCGGGCCATCAGGTTGCGCTCGTCGTCGTCGCACTCGGTGGAGATCCCCAGCGTCAGCGGCCGGGTGCGCGTCCCACCGGCCAGGGCCAGCGCGTCCCAGGTGTCAGGATCCATCACGTGCACCTCGTCGCAGATGGCGCAGCTCGGGTTGCGGCCCTGGAGCCGTGACCACTCGCCCGGCAGGGCTCCAGCACGCTGTCAGAGGCCAGATGGTAGAGCCGGTCGGCGTAGACCTGGAGCACGCCGGACAGCCGCCGATCCAGCTCGACCATGCGCCGGCAGAGGTTGAAGATCACCTTAGCCGTGCGCTCATCCACCGAGACGATGATCACCTCGGCCGACCGCTCGCCATCGGCGAGCAGGTGGTACAGCCCCAGGCAGGCGGCCAGGAGGCTCTTGCCGTTCTTGCGGGCGACGGAGATCAAACCCTGTCGGGGGCGGGGATCGCGGTCGTACAGCCCGCGGATGATGGCCTGCTGCCAGTCGCGGAGCCGGATCGGCTGCTCGGCCGGGTTGCCCTTGCCGCCCTTGGGCAGCCGGCAGTAGCGCTCGATGAAGGCGATCACCCGGTCCCCACCGGCCGGTGGGAGGCTCTGGAGGTGCAGCGGGCGCCCGGACGGGGCCGCCTTCGGCCCGGCCCTCACGGCGACCTCGGCGGTGTAATGCGCCGCGGACCTGGCGCGGGGTCCACACACAGCGTCCATCACCGGTGTCCCCCCACCTGGCGGACCAGCTCGGCACCCTGGCGGCCTTGGCAGGACATGCACAGCACGTTGTACCAACCAGGTCGCAGCGGGCCGCCACGGACCAGGGGCACCGGGTGGTCCGCGCTCAGCTTGTTCGGTGCGATCACCCAATGGCCGGGCACGCCGTAGCCGGGGCACCAGGGGCCTTGACGGGCCTTGTGCTCGTTCACCGCGGCGGCCCGGTCGCGCCAGTCCCGATGGCCGCCACGGCGTGCATCCTTGGCCCGGTCGCGCTGGCGCTGGTGCTCGGCGCAGCGCGACCCGCTGGCGATCCGCCGGTGGCAGTCGAGGCACTTGCGCTGCACTGCTAGTCCCATCCCTCGCGCTGCCGGGGTCGTTGGGGCCGCCCGGCTGAATGCCTTCCCGGTGCTGGCGGAGCACCTCGTCCCATGCGGCCGTCACGTCCGACCACTCCATGCCGAGCTGGAACCAGCGGACGGTGCATAGATCCGCCCAGCCGTCTGAGGTCTCGACCTCGACCCGGATCGAGAACGAGTCCAGGTCGACCTGGTCGAGGTCGTCGCCGACCACCTTGAACTCGGCGATGGCCCGCCACTGGTTGCGGTCGAGCCGTTGGGCGATTGCCAGGGCGACCCGCTTGTTCTTCTGATGCAGCAGCGCGTCCTCAAGGTACGGGCGGAGCCGCTGGAAGTTGACACCGGCTGGTGGTGTCCCATGTGTCCCATGTGTCCCAATGTCCCATTGCTTGGTCACTGCTCCTCCTCGGTTTGGGACGGCGGTGTCCCGTTGTCCCGTTGCTCGCCCTCGCTGACCTGGGATTGGGACGATGGGACACTTGGGACACTGGTGTAGATGCCGCGGGACAGGCGCCGGAGGCGGCCGGAGTCGGCCAGGCGCTTGAGGTAGCGGCGGGCGTCCGGGCCGAACTTGTCCTCGACCTCGCCGGCCCGGACGCTGGGCGGGTTGTTGGCCACGAGGCGATGATCTCGGCCGAGCGGTCGCTGACCCCGCCGGACAGCCGGGCCTCGCGGGCGCGGGCGGCGGCCTCCTCAAGGTCGGCGCCGTCGAGGTCCCAGGCGAACCCGTCGGCCACCGTCAGCGCGTATTCGCCTTCGGGGACGTCGCGGCCGGTGACCCTGAGCAGCCCGCTCGTCTCGTGCCGGGCGCGGGTGAGCACGATCACGGTGTCGGCCGCCCCGGCGAGTCCGTGGGTGCCAGACACGGTATCGACCCAATCCTCGGCGGCGGCCTTGCGGTCGTGGTGGTTGGTGAGCAGGCACATGCCGGCGTGGTCGTCGGCGATCCGCTTCAGGGTCGTGCCGATGCGGTAGTCGCGCTGGTAGCTCGACTCCCCGAGCAGAGCGGGCGGCATGACTTTGCCCAAGGTGTCCAGGATCACCAGGGGCGGCAGGTCGTGTTCTCGGTCGAGCCAGGCGGTGATGGTGTCGATCACCCGGCCCTGCTCCAGCCGCAGTAGGTACTCGAACTCCCGGGGGATCGGGTCTCCGCGCAGCAGCTTGCGGCAGCGGTCCTGGAGGCGGCGGTCGCCATCCTCCAGGGCGAGGTAGAGGACCGGGCGTTTGGGGATGGTGATGCTGAGCGCCTTGCCGCCCGCGGCGGCGGCCAGCGCGACGGTCAGCACCAGCCAGGACTTCCCAATCTTCGGCGGTCCAACCAACAGCACCGATCCCTCCGGATCAGGCCCGGAACGACGTAGGTGAGCGGTGGGAAGTGCTGGGCGTCCAGCCAGGCACCATCGCGGAGCCCGGCCAGCAGCTCGACCGGGGCATCTACTTGGGATTCCCCGGACTCCACCGGCCGGACCGGCACGGGCTCGGCAGGCGGTTCGGCCATCCACCGCGGGGTGTTGGGGCAGCCGGCCCGGTCGCACGGCCGGCCGACATGCTGGTGGTCGGGGCGGAACTTGGCGAGCAACCGGGCGGCCTCGCGCTCGACCCGGCTGCCGTACTTCTCCCGCGTCGGCCGGTGCGCCAGCGCCAGGGCCGCCACCTGGCCGTTATCCAGGCCCCATTCGACGGCCGCGGCGACTAACCCGGCCGTCTGGGCGGACCGGTCGGGCCCGGGCGCCTCCTGGAGGCGATCCCGGAGGTGCTTGGGGAGCTCGGCGGGCACGGCCCCGGCCGGGATGGCGGGCAGCGGGTCGGTACGGCCGGCGCCCGGGTCGGGCGGCAGCAGCGCGTCGAGGTGGTCGCGGGGGTCGCTCATGGCAGCCACCGGACCGGGACCGGGAGGGGACGGCCGCGCTGGGGCTTGTGGTTGAAGGTGCCCGGCAGCCGCAGGATCTTGGTCTCCGACCAGCCGGCATCGGCCTCCAGCAGCGCGCCGATGCGCCGGTTCCACGCCTCGATCCGCTCGGGCGCCTCCGCTTCCACGCCCAGGCGGACATAGACGTGGCGGCCCTGGTCGCCGGAGGCGACCTGCCAGACGGGGAGGCCGTCCAGCCGGTCGAGGGCGGCCTGGCGTTGCGGGGTCCAGGGGCCGTCCACGTCGGCCCAGGCGACCAGCCCGGGCAGGGCGTTGCCGGCCTTGCGGGAGCGGGTGGTGCGGAGCAGGCAGCCGGCGTAGACGTCGGCCTCGGATCCCGCGGTCAGGGCCAGTTGGAGCAGGCGGCCTCGGTCGTCGGGCCAGCGGAACCAGCGTTCCTCGAAGCGGGTGAAGGTGTAGGCGCTGCTGCCCTCGGGGTAGTGGCCGCCGTGGCCCAGGTACACACACGCCCAGCCGCCGCGGTCGCCCCAGAGCCGCGCCGTCCACATGGCGGCGGCGGCGCACGGGTCGCAGGGGAGGGAGACTTCGGCGTCGGGGAACGCGGTGAGGGGCCTCGGCCAGATCGTGGTGGGTCTCGAGTAGGACCATCTCGGTCCTGCTGTCGTCGGCGGTGGCGGGTCTAGGTGTCGAGGCCGGTCGCGTCGGGTGCGCACCGGCCTCCACCATCACCGGGCACGGGCGGCGACCTCCTGCTCCCGCTCCCACCGCAGTAAGTCAGCCTCGCGGTAGCGGACCCGCTTGCCGATGCGGAGGAACTCCGGCCCGCGGCGCCTGTATCGCCACTCCTTCAAGGTGTCCAAGCTGACCTGGTAACGCTCCGCCACCTGGTCGGGCGTCAGGAACGGCATCGCGCTGCTCCTATTGCAGAGGGTTGGCGTACTTACTCAGAGAACCATGGCGACTACGGTCTGCGCAAGTCAGCGTGCTTAGGATCGCCGACCTATGCAGGGCGTGTTGCGTCGTGTTACGGTTGGCCCATGAACGAGCGCCACGACGCTGAGGAGCAGCCCGAGGTTCCGGCGGACTCCTGGACCTCAGCGACGCTTGCGACCGGCAACGGCGGGTGGTTGGGCTACGCCAACGAGGAGGAGCCCGGCTGGGTCTACGTCCGAGTTCAGGAGAACGAGCATGGACGGCTGGTGATCACCGAGTTGCATCTGACACGAGAGCGGGTGGACTCCGCCGCTCTGCGGGAGCTGCCGCTTGGCCGCATCGAGGCTCTGGCTAACTCAAGCCCCATCGCAGAGGATATCCGTGCCAAGCTCCACGACCCACTGCGACCCGGCGTGGAACCTCTAAGCCCTGAGTCTCGGTCACGGTGGGAGCCCAGGAAGATCATCAGTCCTACCTCGCACCTGCTGCACCTGGCCGTGCCGAAGGGCACAAAGCCCGACAAGTTCTACAAGGAAGCCGCAGAGCTGTACGCCAAGCTGGCTACGGAGAGTCGCCGGCCAGCGGCGGACCTGGCCGAGCGGAGCGGTGTAGCCGCAGCATCGGTCCACCGATGGATCGCGGAGGCGAGGCGCCGCGGCTACCTGCCGCCGGCCGAGCGAGGTCGGCGCGGCTGATGGCCTCGATCCAAAAGCGGGTCCGCAACGGCCGGACGACCTACCGGGTGCGCTACCGCGACCCCGCCGGCCGCCAGCGGTCCAAGGTGTTCCGGCTCAAGGTCGACGTCAACGATTGGCTTCATGCCAACGAGACGGCCAAGGGTGAACGCCGCTGGGTCGACCCGGCCGCCGGCCGCGAGCGGTTCGGGGAGTGGGCGGAGCGCTGGTACGCGACCACCGCGGCGCTACGCCCGACGACCCGCCGCGACTACCGGGTCCTGCTCGACAATCAGGTCCTCCCGGCGTTCGCCGCCGCCCGGCTGGCGGCAAGCTTGTCCGCAACGTCGCGGCCGGGGTGAAGCTCCCCAAGGTCCAGCGGCGCGAGATGCACTTCCTCGACGCCGTCCAGGTCGAGGCCCTCGCCGACGCCATCGACCCGCGGTACCCGACGCTGGTGCGAGTCGCCGCCTACACCGGGCTCCGGCCGTGTGAGCTGGTCGCGCTGCGGGTTGGCCGCCTCGACCTGCTCCGCGGCACCGTCCGGGTCGCCGAGGCGGCACCGGAGGTGGCTGGCCGGCTGGAGTGGGGCGGCGTCAAGACCCACGAGGCCCGCACCGTCCGGCTCCCTCGGTTCCTCTGCGACGAACTGGCCGCCTACCTCGCCGGCCGCCCACACGGCCCCGAGGACCTCGTGTTCACCGCCCCGCTCGGCGGCCGGCTGCGCGAGTCCAAGTTCGTCCCCGGCTACTTCAAGCCCGCCATCCGAGCGGTCGGGCTCCCGGCGACGGTGCGGTTCTACGACCTGCGGCACACGGCCGCCTCCCTGCTCATCCGCGAAGGCGCCAGCATCACCCTGGACACCTACGGGCACCTGTTCCCTGACGAGCTGGACGCCCTCGCCACCCGCCTGGAGAACCTGCACGACCGGGCGCTGGAAGCCCGGCGGACCGCCGAGTTGTGGCCCCGCGGTGGCCCCGATGTCGTCGCCCTCTACGAAGGTGCAGGTAGATGACCTCGGACGCTTGTGCCGGAGGAGGGACTCGAACCCTCATGCCCTGTGGGGCCCAACGCTTTTAAGGCGCGGCTGTCTGCCGATTCCAGCACTCCGGCGCTGACCTGTCAGGCTACGGGATGCGGTCCGCTCGCGCGAGGCGCCAGTTCGGGTAGCGTTGGGGCATGCGTTCGCTGTTCACACTGCTGGGGGCTCAGGCCGATCCGGGTGGGATCTCGGGGTGGGCGATCCGGATCATGGAGACCCTCGGGGCGCCCGGGGCTGGGCTGGCGGTGGCGCTGGAGAACCTGTTCCCGCCGATTCCCAGTGAGGTGATCCTGCCGCTGGCCGGGTTCACGGCCAGCCAGGGGGACATGAGCCTGGCCGGGGCGATCGCCTGGACCACGGCCGGGTCGGTGGTCGGGGCGTTGGTGCTGTACCTGATCGGGGCCCTGATCGGGCGGGAGCGGACGCGGGCCATCGCGGCCCGGGTGCCGCTCATCAAGGTGTCCGACATCGACCGGACCGAGGCGTGGTTCCAGCGGCACGGCCGCAAGACGGTGTTCTTCGGCCGCATGGTGCCCCTGTTCCGCAGCTTCGTCTCGATCCCGGCCGGGGTCGAGCGGATGCCGATGGCGACCTTCCTGCTGCTGACCACCCTGGGCAGCCTCATCTGGAACAGCGTGTTCGTGATCGCCGGGTACGTCTTGGGCGAGAACCGGCAGGTCATCGAGAGCTACGCCGGGACCTACCAGAACCTGGTGCTGGCCGTCGGCGTCCTCGCCGTGCTCGCCTTCGTCGTGGTCCGGCTGGTCGGGGCCCGCCGCAACCGCCAGCGCGTCTAGGCGGCCCTACCGGCTCCAGTGGGTCTCGCCGAGCAGGTAGGCGGTGGCCAGGCTCTCGGGGTCCTGCTCGGCCGGTGGGCCGTCGCCCGATCGCTCGACCGCGACCGAGATCGTCCTGGCCGCGTACAGGGGCAGCTCGGACGCCCCCTCTGGGCCCTCCAGCTTGGCCAGGTCCTCGCCGAAGGCGACGATGCTGTAGCTCATCCTGGGCTCGACCCCGGCCCTTCGGAACATCCGCAGCAGGTCGTGGTCCTCGTTCTCGAACCGCAGGATCCGCACCACGCTCCCGGTGGGGGCGGCGGTCAAGGGGACGCCGGGCTCGCGCGGGTAGTCGCCGATCGGGTGGCCGTGGGGGCAGGTTCGGGCCTCGCCGATCATCTCGAGCATGCGGGCCTCCAGCGCCGGGGTGACCCCCATCTCGAAGGCCTCGGCCTCCT
>Ga0307415_100001343_pt1 | contig 11689 bp, 9 predicted proteins | sample DK1Cmetagenome_FD_204524 | JGI IMG/M metagenome (GOLD analysis project Ga0307415, IMG submission 204524) | Maize rhizosphere microbial communities from greenhouse at UC Davis, California, United States - DK15-C-2 | ecosystem: Host-associated > Plants > Roots > Rhizosphere > Soil | place: USA...
TTCGTCTGGGTCGGCGCGATCGGCCTCGACGGCAACCTGCTGCTCGATGCGATGAAGAAGATCGACTACGTGCCGCCGCAGCACTTCTACCTCTACCCCGCGCCCGGCCCGCTGGTCTCGCTGCCGGAGGCGAAGAACGCACTGTCGGTGACGATCTTCGAGGAGCAGCCGCCGTTCACGGCCAATCCCGGCGCCGCCGAGTTCGTCAAGCTGTATCGCGAGCGCGCGACCAAGGCCAACCTTCCCGACCCGTCGGTCGAGACGCAGGCGGCAGCGTCGTTCACCGCCTGGCAGATCCTCGAGGCGGGCGTCAACGCGACCAAGAGCCTCGACGACAAGGCGATCGCGACCTGGCTGAAGGCGAACCGCGTCGACACCATACAGGGCAAGCTGCGCTTCAACGGCCCCGGCAACTTCGGCGACGACCTGATGCGCATCAAGCAGGTGCAGAACGGCCACTGGGTCGTCGTCTGGCCGAAGGAAGTGACGTCGGGCGGCGCGAAGCTGGCAGCGAACTGAGCCAGCGCCGCGATGTCGGCGTTCACGCTGCCGAGCGCCTCGCTGCTCGCGCAAAGCGTCCTCTCCGGCATCTTCGTCGGCGCGCTCTACGGCCTGCTCGGGCTCGGTCTCAGCCTGAGCTGGGGGTTGCTGCGCCTGATCAACCTCGCCCACTTCGCCTTCGCCTTCCTCGCCGCGTACCTCTGCTTCCAGCTCGCGTCGCTGGGCGTCGATCCGCTGCTGACGCTGGTCGGCATCGTGCCGGCGTTCTTCGCCCTCGGCGCCGGCCTGCACTGGCTGATGGCGCGTTTCGCGATCACGCCGTTCAACTCGCTCTTGCTGACGTTCGGCCTGATGGGGATCGTCGAGGCGGCGATCCAGTCGATCTGGACCGCCGACTTCCGCAAGCTCGAGTCGGTCTATGCGAGCCAGAAGTTCAAGGTCGGCGCGCTCTTCGTGCCGGTGCCCGAGCTGATCACGCTCGTCCTCGCGGTCGCGTTCGCCGCTGGCGTCTGGGCGGTGCTGCGCTTCAGCGATCTCGGCAAGGCTTTGCGCGCCGCCGCCGAGGACGGCCCGATCGCGGCGGCGTTCGGCGTCCACCGCCAGCGCAACGCCTTGCTCCTCGCCGGCACCTGCTCGGCGCTCGTCAGCATCGCCGGCGTCTGCCTCGCGCTCACCTTCACGCTCGCGCCGTCGCAGATGTACGCCTGGATCGGCGTCGTCTTCGCCGCCGTCATGCTCGGCGGGCTCGGCAGCGCGATCGGGCCGCTCGTCGCCGGCACGCTGATCGGCGTCAGCGAGGCGGTGACGATGGCGGTGACGGCGCCGTCGTGGGCGCCGATCGTCTCGTTCACGCTGCTCATCGTCGTCCTGGTGCTGCGGCCCGGAAAGGCGGCGTGAACGCTCCCGCACGGCCGCTGCCAAGGGGGCGTTCCGTCCCGCTCGGCGGCACCGGGCGAAGGCCGAGGATGCGGCGGTGAGAACGCCGCTTGCGATCGTCGGCGTCGCGGTCGCCATGGCGTTCGTGCCGCGGCTCGGCCTGCCGGCGTTCTACGACTCGCTGCTCTACCTGATGCTGCACTGGATCGTGCTCGCGACCTCGTGGAACATCCTGTCGGGCTACACCGGCTACTTCTCGTTCGGCCACGGCGCCTTCTTCGGCGCCGGCCTCTACACGACGAGCACGCTGCTGGCGCGCTTCGAGTGGCCGTTCCTCTGGACCTTGCCGGTCGCCGCCGCCGTCGCCGCCGTCCTCGGCACCGCCCTCGGGGCGGTCGTCTTTCGCGTCAGGAGCGTGCGCGGCGAGCTGTTCGCCCTGCTCACGCTCGCCATCACCTTCGTCGTCGGCACGATCGTCGGCAACACGCCGATCGACGGCGGCCAGGGCGTCTCGCTCACCGCCGTGCCAGTGCCGCAGGTCGGCCCGACGCAGTCGTCGACGTTCTACCTGCTCGCGCTCGCCGCGGCGACGCTGACGCTGCTCGTCGCCTGGGCGATCACCGTCTCGCGCTTCGGCGCCGGCCTGTTCGCGATCCACGACGACGAGGACGCCGCCGAGGTGATCGGGGTGCCGACCTACCGCTACAAGCTGACGGCGCTGGCGATCTCGTGCGCGCTCGCCGGCGCCGCGGGCGGCATCCACGCGCTGTTCCTGTCGTACGTCACCGTCGGCGAGGTCTTCACGATCACGGTGCCGCTGACGGTCGTGCTGATGAGCGTCCTCGGCGGCACCCGCCACTGGGCCGGGCCCGCGATCGGTGCCGTCGCGATCACCGGCCTCCTCTACAGCTTCACCGCCGCGGACAACGCGATCGCCGGCAAGGCCGCGACCGGTGCCATCCTGATCGCGGCGATCCTGTTCATGCCCGACGGCATCCTGCCGCGGCTGCAGCGCGCCTGGCGTCGCGTCGTGCCGGCGCGCGCGCGCCCGGCGGCGGTCGACGCGAGCGCGCCGGCCGCGCCGGCACCACGTCCGGCCGCCCCGCCTGCCGCCGCCGGCGACGTCGTCCTCCGCGTCACCGGCCTGCACAAGCGCTTCAAGGGCGTGCGCGCGCTCGCCGGCGTCGCGGTCGAGGTGCGGCGCGGCGAGATCCTCGGCCTGATCGGCCCGAACGGGTCGGGCAAGTCGACCTTCATCAACGTCGTCAGCGGCCATTTCGCGCCGACCGCGGGCGAGATCGTCTTCGAAGGCGTCGCCCTCGGCAGCCGCGCCGCGCACCGCATCGCCGCCGCCGGCATCGCCCGCACGTACCAGATCCCGCGGCCGTTCGCGCACCGGAGCGTGCTCGACAACGTCGCCCTCGCGGCGATGTTCGGCGGCGGCATCCGGAGCCCGCGCGAAGCGCGAGACGAAGCGATGCGGTGGCTGGAGTTCACCGGCCTCGCCGACAAGGCCGATGCGCGTCCCGACGATCTCAACCTGCACCAGCGCAAGTTCCTCGAGCTGGCGCGCGCGCTCGCGTCGCGGCCGCGGCTCGTCCTCCTCGACGAGGTGCTGTGCGGCCTGACGCCGGCCGAGATCGACGGCGCGGTGGCGCTGATCCGGCGCATCCGCGACCAGGGGGCGACGATCGTCTTCGTCGAGCACGTCATGCGCGCCGTGCTGGCGCTCTCGGATCGCGTCGTCGTCTTCCACCACGGCGAGCTGCTCGCCGAAGGCCGCGCGGCGGAGGTGATGCAGCGCGCCGACGTGATGACGGCGTACCTCGGCCAGGCCCATGCTTGAAGTCGACGAGCTGCAGGTCTGGCACGGCGCGGCGCCTGCCCTCTGGGGCGTGTCGCTGTCGCTCGGCGCCGGCGAGCTGCTCTCGGTGGTCGGCCCGAACGGCGCCGGCAAGACGACGCTGATCAACGCCCTCTGCGGCATCCAGCCGGCGCGCGCCGGCCGCATCGTCCTCGACGGCCGCGACATCACGCACCTCGCGCCGCATCTCTTCTGCGCCGCCGGCATCGCCGTCGTTCCCGAAGGCCGGCGCCTGTTCACCGAGATGACCGTCCTCGAGAATCTCGAGCTCGGCAGCATCGTGCCGGCGGCGAAGGCGCAGCGGCGCGAGTCGCTCGCCGGCGTGCTCGAGCTGTTCCCGGCACTGCGCGAGAAGCTCGCCAGCCCGGCCGGCGAGCTCTCCGGCGGCCAGCAGCAGATGGTCGCGATCGCGCGCGCGCTGATGGCGCGGCCGCGCCTGCTGCTGCTCGACGAGCCTTCGCTCGGCCTCTCGCCGCTGATCGTTCGCGACATGTTCGACGCCGTGCGCAGCATCCATGCCCTGGGCGTTTCGGTGCTGCTCGTCGAGCAGAACGTCGCCATGGCGATGGCGCTCGCCGACCGCGCCTACGTGCTCGAGGAAGGTCGTATCGTTGCCGCAGGCGTGCCGGACGAGCTGCTCGCGCGGCCCGAGATCCAGCGCGCCTATCTCGGCGCTTGACGCGCCGGCCTCTTCCCCGATCGCGGAGACCTCGCCCATGCTCTTCCCCACCACCATCGTCGGCAGCTTCCCGCAGCCCGAGTGGCTGATCGACCGCGGCAAGCTCGCCGGACGCTTTCCGCCGCGCGTGCGCGCGAAGGAGCTCTGGCGCATCCCGCCCGAGTTCCTCGCCGAGGCGCAGGACGACGCGACGCTGATCGCGATCCGCGCCCAGGAGGAGGCCGGCCTCGACATCGTCAGCGACGGCGAGATCCGGCGCGAGAGCTATTCGAACCGGTTCGCGACCGCGCTCGAAGGCGTCGACCTCGACCGTCCCGGCAGCGCGCTCGACCGCTCGGGGCACCCGAACCCGGTGCCGCGCATCGTCGGCAAGATCCGGCGCAAGCACCCGGTCGAGGTCGGCGACCTCGAGTTCCTGCGCAGGCACACGACGCGGCAGACCAAGATCACGGTGCCGGGGCCGTTCACGATGCTGCAGCAGGCGCAGAACGACTTCTACGCGAGCGAGGAAGAGGCGGCGATGGATTACGCGGCCGCGGTCAACGAGGAGATCCAGGACCTGTTCGCCGCCGGCGCCGACGTCGTCCAGATCGACGAGCCGTACATGCAGGCGCGTCCCGAGAAGGCGCGCCGCTACGGCCTCAAGGCGCTCAACCGCGCGCTCGACGGCGTCACCGGCACGACGGCGGTCCACATCTGCTTCGGCTACGCGGCGATCATCCACGAGCGGCCGAGCGGCTACTCGTTCCTGCCCGAGCTCGCGGCGTGCAGCTGCCGCCAGGTCTCGCTCGAGACCGCGCAGTCGAAGCTGGACTGCGCGGTGCTCGAGTCGCTCGCCGGCAAGAAGCTGATGGTCGGCTGCATCGACCTCGCCGATCCCGAGGTCGAATCGCCGGCGACGGTGGTCGCGCGGATCGAGCGCGCGCTGCCGTTCGTGAAGGCGGAGGACGTCCTCCTCGCGCCCGATTGCGGCATGAAGTACTTGCCGCGCGAAACGGCCGTCGGCAAGCTGCGATCGATGGTCGAGGCGGCGAAGATCCTGCGCGCGCGCCACGGGCGCACCGTCGGCGCCTGAGGCGGCGCCCGATGCGCGAGTTCGTCTTCGAGACCCGGCTGCCGCGCGTCGTCTTCGGCGCCGGCGCGCTCGGCCACTTGCCGCGCGAGCTCGCTTCGCTTGGCATCGCCCGTGCGCTCGTCCTCTCGACGCCGGGGCAGCGCGGCCTCGCCGAGCGCACCGCCGCGCTGCTCGGTGCGCAGTGCGCCGGCGTCTTCGCGCACGCCGCGATGCACGTGCCGGTCGAGGTCGCGCGCGCCGCCGCCGCCGAAGCACGCAGGGTCGGCGCCGACGGCGCCGTCGCGATCGGCGGCGGCTCGACGACCGGGCTCGGCAAGGCGCTCGCACTCGACCCGGGGCTGCCGATCGTCGCCGTGCCGACGACCTACGCCGGCAGCGAGGTGACTTCGGGCTACGGCCTCACCGACGGTGGAGCGAAGAAGACCGCGCGCGATCCGCGCGTGCTGCCGCGCACGGTCGTCTACGACCCGGAGCTGTCGCTCGGCCTGCCGTTCGCGATCACCGTCGTCAGCATGCTGAACGCGATCGCGCACGCCGCCGAAGCGCTCTACGCGCCCGATGCGAATCCGGTGATGGACGCGATCGCCGAACAGGGCATTCGCGCCGGCGCGGCGGCGCTCGACCGGCTGCAGCGCGAGCCGCGCGACGTCGAAGCGCGCGGCGACGCGCTGGTCGCCGCGTGGCTCTGCGGCACCGTCCTCGGCAACACGACGATCGGCCTGCACCACAAGCTCTGCCACACCCTCGGCGGCAGCTTCGACCTGCCGCACGCCGAGGTGCACGCGGTCGTCCTGCCGCATGCGCTCGCCCACAACGCGCCGGCGACGCCGATCGCGATGGCGAAGATCGCGCGCGCGCTGGCGGCGGAGAGCCCGGCCCCGGCCGATCCGGGCGGCGCACCCGCCGCCGTGTTCGACCTCGGCCGCCGGCACGGCGCGCCGACCTCGCTCGCCGCGATCGGCATGCGCGCCGAGGACCTCGATCGGGCCGCCGACCTCGCGCTGCAGAACCCCTATCCGAACCCGCGCCCTCTCGAGCGCGCCGCGATTCGCGCGCTGCTGCAGCGCGCCTTCGAAGGCGTCCGCCCCGGCTGACCGGCAGACCTACCCGGTCAGCCGCTGCACGCCCTGCAGCTCGCACGCGTAGATCGCGTTGCGCAGCGCCGCGATCGCCTCGTAACGCGTGAAGCTGCGCCGCCAGGCGAGGACGACGCGGCGCGTCGGCACCGGCTTGGTGAACGGCACGTAGGCGATGTGGGGTTGCGCCTCGTCGGGCACCGAGAGCTGCGGAACGACGGTCACGCCCATCCCCGACGCGACCATGTACTTGATCGTCTCGAGCGACGAGCCCTCGAACGTCTTGCGGATGCCCTCGGCGTCGGCCGGCGAGAACTGCGCGTATTCCGGGCAGACCTCGAGGACGTGGTCGCGAAAGCAGTGGCCGGTGCCGAGCAGCAGCATCTTCTCGTGCTTCAGCTCCTCGGCGCTGATCGCCTTGCGCTTGGCGAGCGGGTGCGCCTTCGGCACCGCGACCATGAACGGCTCGTCGTAGAGCGGCGCGATCGCGAGGCCGGTGTCGGGAAACGGCTCGGCCATGATCGCCGAGTCGAGCTCGCCCGAGCGCAGCAGCTCGAGCAGCTTGGCGGTGAAATTCTCCTGCAGCAGAAGAGGCATCTGGGGCACCCGCTCGATCGCCTGGCGCACCAGCTCGGGCAGCAGGTACGGCCCGATCGTGTAGATGACGCCGAGCGAGAGCGGGCCGCTGAGCGGGTCCTTGCGCCGCTTGGCGGTCTCCTTGATCTGCGCCGCCTGCTCGATCACCGCCTGCGCCTGGCGCACGATCTCGGCGCCGATCGGCGTCACGCTGACCTCGTTGGCGCCGCGCTCGAAGATGCGCACGTCGAGCTCTTCCTCGAGCTTCTTGATCGACACCGACAGCGTCGGCTGCGAGACGAAGCACGCCTCGGCGGCGCGCCCGAAGTGCTTCTCGCGCGCCACGGCGACGACGTATCTCAGCTCGGTCAATGTCATGCGTCGAGTTTGCGCCACTCGGAGGTGGTGCGCGCCAAGGACGCCGGCTGGCCGACGCCGCTCATGCTCCCCGCGGCGCGGCTGCGCCGCACCTCAAGTCGCCGGCTTGTCGCTCAACGCCTTCATGTTCTCGATCAGCTCCTTGCTCATCGGCGCGTTCAGGTTGATCCCCTTCGGCGGGATCGGCGACTGGAACCACTTCTTGTAGAGCGCCTCGAACTCGCCGCTCTTCATCAGCCCGGCGAGCGTGTCGTCGACCAACTTCTTGAATGCCGGATCGTCCTTCCTCAGCATGATCGCGTACGGCTCGACCTGGATCGGCTCGCCGACGACGGCGAGCTCGTTCGGGTTCTGGGCTGACGCGCGCAGGCCGTAGAGCAGGATGTCGTCCATCGCGAACGCGACGGCGCGCCCGGTCTGCACCATCAGCGCCGACTCGGCATGGTCCTTGGCGCCGAGCAGCTCGATGCCGAGCTTCTGCTCCTCGTTGAGTCGGCGGATGATCTGGAAGTTCGTCGTTCCGGTCGTCGAGACGACCGGCTTGCCGGCGAGGTCCGACAGCTTGTTGACGTTGGTGCCGGTCTTCACGAGGAAGCGGGTGCCGGTGTAGAAATAGTTGATCGCGAACGCGACCTGCTTGCCGCGCTCGCTGTTGTTGGTCGTCGAGCCGCACTCGATGTCGATCGTGCCGTTCTGCAGCAGCGGGATGCGGTTGGCCGACGTCACCGCCTGGTATTGCAGCTTGAGGTCGTTGCGGCCGGTCGCCTTCTTCACGTTGTCGACGATCTTCTGGCAGATCTCGAAGCCGAAGCCGGTCGGCTGGGCGTCGCCGCCGAGATACGAGAACGGGATCGACGACTCGCGGTAGGCGAGCGTCATCGTGCCGCTCTGCTTGATCTTGTCGAGCGTCGACGCTTGCGCGAACGCGAGCGCCGGCAGCGCCAGGGCGAGCAGGCCGAGAGAGCGAAGGGCTAGGGCATGGAACATCGCTGAACCTCGTGGAGTGCGGTGGGAATCTGCCCGCGAGCATATCGGCGCGGCGTGCGCGGCGACGGCGGCTTTCGTCGGGACTTCCCCTCGCAAGCGCGCCCGGCGGGCGCGCCTCGACCCGCGCTAGCGCTTGGCGACGCGCTTGGTCGCTTCGAGCTTGGCCAGGTCGATGCTCTGGACCATGCTCTTCAGCGTCGCCATGTCGACCTTCGTGCCCTCCGCCGAGACGACCACGCCGTTGGCGAGGATCACGTTCAGCTCGCCGCGGCTGCCATCCTTGCGGTACTCCTCGTGGACGGTGCGGCCGCCGTCCTTGTAGACCTTCTCGACCTTGCCGTCGGTCTCCTTGTCCATCGTCACGTTCGCCCACGCGGCCATCGTCGCCACGCCGGCGAGCCCCGCGGTGTCGGCGATCGCGAGCTCGGCGCGGCGCTCGCCGGCGACGTAGCTCGCCTTCGCGCCGGAGCCGGCGAAGCCCATCGCTTCGCCGCCTTGCGCCTCGATGGCGCTGCGCTTCATGTCGCCGATCGTCTCGGGCAGCATCGCCTTCAGCTCGGCGGGCGGGATCGGTTCGACCTTGCCGCTGCCGGTGACGGCGCCGAGGAGCTCGCTCGCCGCCTTGCCGGCGGCGGCGCTGTCGCCCGACTTCTGCGCCGACTCCATGCGCTTGCCGGCTTCCTCCATCCGCTTGGCCATCTCGGCCATCGCCGACGGATTGATCGTCACCGTCGCGCCGTCGGGCGTCTTGATCTGCACGTCGCCGCTGCCGATGCCGGGCGCCGACGGGCCGCCGACGGTGCGCCCGCCGAGCCCCATCGGGCCGCCGCCGACGAACAGCGACGAGACGCCCGCCAGAACGATCATCGCGACGATCGCGCAGACGATCACCACCGCCGTGTAGGCGCCGGCCTTCGCGGGCGGGCTGCGCATCAGCACCGGCAGACCGGTGTAGATGAGGTAGACCGAATACAGCGCGGCGAGCAGGCCGAGCCAGGCCAGCGCCGGCAGCATGTTGAAGATGCCGCCGACGAAGCCGGCGGTGCTGCCGTAGGCGACGACCTTGAGCGCGGCGACGAGGTCCTTGCTGCCGCCGAAGGTCGGCGCGAGCGCGTTGACGACCAGCGCCAGCACGTAGACGACGACGAGCGACAGCGCGTAGCCGACGACCATCTGGAACACGCCGGTGGCGATCGGCAGCTTGAAGCTGACGCCGAACGCGCCGGCGCCGATCAGCGTCCAGCCGACGAAGCCGGCGATCGCCGGGATGGCGGCGAGGATCACGACGTAGCGGGTGTAGATCCCGGCGACGTCGGCGGGCTCGGCGGCGATTTGCGGCCAGGTCTGCTTGGGCCGCAGCAGGATCGCCTGCACGCGTTCGATCAGGGACATTGCTTCCTCCTCGTGGTTGTCGTTCGAATCGGGCGCTTCGCTTGCAGGCGTCAGGCGTTCAGGTAGTCGGCGCGGCCGCCGAGCCAGCGCTCGATGTGGCGCTGCGCGGCTCCCGCATCTTGCTCCAGCAGGCGCTCCGCGGCCTCGCGCGCGGCGACGACGAGCGCCTCGTCGTGCACCGGGTCGGCGAAGCGCAGCAGCGCCGCGCCCGATTGTCGCGCGCCGAGGAACTCGCCCGGCCCGCGGATCGCGAGATCGCGGCGCGAGATCTCGAAGCCGTCGTCGGTCTCGAGCATCGCCTTCAGGCGCGCCTTCGCCGTCTCGGAGAGCGGCGCGCTGTAGAGCAGCACGCACACGCTCGCCGTGCTGCCGCGGCCGACCCGGCCGCGCAGCTGGTGCAGCTGCGAGAGGCCGAATCGCTCGGCGTGCTCGACCACCATCAGCGACGCGTTCGGCACGTCGACGCCGACCTCGATCACCGTCGTCGCGACGAGAACTGCGATCTGGCCGCCGGCGAAGAGCGACATCACGGCGGTCTTCTCCGCCGCCGGCATGCGGCCGTGCAGGAGGCCGATCATCCGGCCCGGCAGGGCGGCGCACAGCTCGGCATGGGTCGCGGTCGCGTTCTTCAGGTCGAGCGCCGCCGACTCCTCGACGAGCGGACAGACCCAGTAGGTCTGGCGCCCGCGCGCCGCCTCGTCGCGGATGCGCGCGATCACCTCGTCGCGGCGCGCGTCGGCGAAGAGCTTGGTGACGACCGGCGTGCGGCCGGGCGGCAGCTCGTCGATGGTGCTGACGTCGAGATCGGCGAACAAGGTCATCGCCAGCGTTCGCGGGATCGGCGTCGCCGTCATCATCAACAGATGCGGCTCGAGGTTCGGGCGCGCCGCTGTCCGGTGCTCTTCTCCCTCACCCGCGAGGGGGAGGGTCGGGAAGGGGGCGGGCCGGTCCTGTGCCGGAGGCTTGGCACGAAGTGCCAACCTCTGGGCGACACCGAAGCGGTGCTGCTCGTCGATGATCGCGAGGCCGAGACGCGCGAAGCGCACCTGCTCCTCGATGACGGCGTGGGTGCCGACGACGAGCCCGGCCTCGCCCGACGCGACCCGCGCCAGCATCTCGTCGCGCTTCCTGCCCTTCCTGCTGCCGGTCAGCCAGGCGACGCTGACGCCGAGCGGCGCCAGCCAGCCGACGAGCTTCTTCAAGTGCTGCTCGGCAAGGATCTCGGTCGGCGCCATCAGCGCGCACTGCCAGCCGGCGTCGATGGCGCGCGCCGCCGCGAGCGCCGCGACCACCGTCTTGCCCGAGCCGACGTCGCCCTGCAGCAGGCGGTGCATGGGCACGCCGCGGCCGAGGTCGGCGTCGATCTCGGCACCGACACGCGCCTGCGCGCGGGTCAGCCGGAACGGCAGCGCGGCGAGCAGCGCGTCGTGCAGCTTGCCGCGTGCCGGCGCCATCGGCGGCGCGCGCTGCCGCTGGCGCTCGCGCTGGGCGAGGAGCTGCGAGAGCTGCTGCGCCAGCAGCTCGTCGAACTTGAGGCGCTGCCACGCCGGATGCGAGCGGTCCTCGAGCGCCTCGGCGGCAAGCCCGGGCGGCGGCTCGTGGAGATGATCGAGCGCCTCGCGCAAGGTCGGCAAGCCGCGCGGAACGATCGCCGGCGGCAGGTGCTCGTCGAGGTCGGCGCGTGCGCGACCTGCGGCGACCGCCTTGCGCAAGGTCGCCTGCGACAGCTGGACCGTGCTCGGGTAGACCGGCGTCAGGGCCGTCGGCAGCGGCGCCCCCAAGGGCACGACCTTGAACGCCGGATGGACCATCTCGACGCCGAAGAAGCCGCCGCGCGCCTCGCCCCGTGCGCGCACGCGCTTGCCGACCGCGAGCGCCTTCTGTGCCGACGGGTAGAAGTGCAGGAAGCGCAGCACCAGCTCGCCGCTGTCGTCGGCGATCCTGACGACGAGCTGGCGGCGCGGCCGGAACTGGATGCGCGAGTCGACGACGACACCTTCGACCTGGCCGACTTCGCCGTCGCGCAGGGACGCGATCGGCACGATCTTCGTCTCGTCCTCGTAGCGCAGCGGCAGGTGCAGCGCGAGATCGATGTCGCGCACCAGGCCGAGCTTGGCGAGCGCCTGCTCGGGCGCTCCTGCCGGCGCGGCAGCGGGCTTCGGCTCGCGGCGCGCGGTGAGGGCCATGGGAGAATTTTGCCTTCCATGGCGCCACCCGGCCCGACCCTCAGCGACTTCGACTTTGCCCTGCCGCGCGAGCTGATCGCGCAGCGGCCCGTCGACGAG
>Ga0307415_100001344_pt1 | contig 11688 bp, 17 predicted proteins | sample DK1Cmetagenome_FD_204524 | JGI IMG/M metagenome (GOLD analysis project Ga0307415, IMG submission 204524) | Maize rhizosphere microbial communities from greenhouse at UC Davis, California, United States - DK15-C-2 | ecosystem: Host-associated > Plants > Roots > Rhizosphere > Soil | place: USA...
GCACCGGGCCGTCTACCTCGACAACATCGCCACCCCCTTGCTGCTCGCCGCCTTCGTGCTGGTCCTGTCGCCAGCCCGGCGGCTGGCCGCCCACGCCGCAGCCGGGCTGTGCCTGGCCGCAGCCGTCCTGGTCAAGGAGACCAGCCTGCTGCTGGCGCCGGCCGTCATCTGGCAGTACTGGCAGGTCAGCGACCGGCGGACCCGCCGCTACAGCCTCATCCTGTCCGGCGCCCTGTTCGCCCTGGTGATCGCCGCCTACCTGCTGTATGCGGCCCTCCGCGGCGAGCTCCTGCCCGGCCCGGAGCATGTGAGCCTGGTCGAGGCCATCCGCTTCCAACTGACCGAGCGGGCAGCAAGCGGCAGCCCCCTCGACCCGAACAGCCTCAGCCACCGCACCGTGGCGTCCTGGCTCGGTCAGGACCCCTGGCTGCTGGGCGTCGCCACCGTGCTGATCCCGGTCGGCCTGGCCATCCGCCGGCTGCGGCCGATCACCGCCGCCTTCGCGATCCTCGCCGCCATGGTCCTGTGACCTGGGTACCTGCCGGTCCCGCTGGTCATCGCCATGCTGCCCTTCGCCAGCCTGCTCATCCCCGGCGTCGCCGACACCGCCTGGGACTGGTCGGGCCGCCGAACCGGGGGCACCGACACCACTGGCGGGCGCGAGTACCGGTCCCGTGGCCCCGGTGCGATCCTGGTCGTCGCCGGCCTGGCCGTGGCCGTCGCCCTGGCCGCCCCACAGTGGATCCGGCGCGACCGGGATCTCATGACCGTCGACCACGACCGGCCGTTCCGGCAGGCCGAGGCGTGGATCGCCGGTAACGTGCCCCACAAGGCCCGCCTGCTGGTCGACGACGCCCTCTGGGTCGACCTGGTCGAACGGGGCTATCCGCCGGGCCAGGTCATCTGGTTCTACAAGCTCGACACCGACCGCGACATCCAAGGCCGCTACCCGCGCGGCTGGCGCGAGTTCGACTACCTGGTCTCCACCGTCGCCCTGCGCAGCTTCCCCGAGTCGCTTCCCCAAGCCCACGAAGCCCAACGCCGCTCCAAGGTTGTGGCCAGCTTCGGTCGCGGCACCGAACGCGTCGAGATCCGCAAGGTCCAGGGCTCGCCCCTGTAGGCGCTGACCAGCAGGCCCGTACCGGCCAGGGCCAGCACCGGTAGCCGGCCCCGCAGCCCGTGGCCAGCCCGCTCGTGACCTGCTGGGGACGCTGCTGCTCGCCCATGAGCGCGTTCAGCACCAGCGCTGTGCCGGTCAGCCCGGGGATCACCGACTGCAGCACCGTCAGCTGCCGCTGTGCCCCGGCCAGGTCGCGAGGGTCTCCTCGGAGGGGGTGGTACCGCCCTCCACTGGAGCATCGCCAGCCTGCATCAGCCGCTCCCCAAGCGCCCGCGAGTACGCCGTGGCCCCGAGCGCCAATCCGGTCACCGCCGCCTTGGCGACCGTCGCGCTAGCCCCCCCGCGCTCGATGGCCAGGCGGCCTTTGCTACCGGCCAGCAGCACCACCCCGCCGGCCAGGTGGGCGGCGGTCGCGGCCAGGTTGACTGGCGTCCAGCGCGCCCACCCGGCTGTGGCCACCCGCAGACGCTGGCCGGGCTGGTCGACCACAGCGGCCGCGCCGTTGAGGCCGACCGCGCCCATCAACGAGCCGCCAAACCAGGTCGCCCAGGCCGAGGTCATACAGGGAGCGGGCGAGCGTGTTGTCCTGGGTCATTCTGACTGTCTTCATGTCTGGTGGGCTGGCGGCGCGACCTGGCCACTTGATTGCCGGCGAAGTCTCGGCTGCAAACGGCCAATGCCTCGGAGGCGCGAACTACCAGCGATGTGGCAAGGATGGCCAGGACCCCCCGGGGAGGACACGTGAACCCGGGGGGTCCTGGTAGTCGGGCTAGGCCGTTGGTGGCCGCTGACAGGAGCGGAGCACCGTGAGCGTTGATGCAGCCGTCACCATCTCTGACAGCGATGGGCGACGAGGATGACGGGACTCGTTCGAGGCCGAGGACGCCAGCCGCGTGCCTGTCTGAGCTACCGCGTGCTCGAGTTCTCCCTGCTGGCGGTCGACCAGGAGTCGATCCACGCTGGCGGATCGCCGCGGGCTGGTCGGTGACGCCCGTGGCGACATCCCATCTGAACCCGGACCGGGCGGGACGTGGTATCCAGCCGGTCTTCGGGGGCGATGGGCGATCCCGGGGGCGCAGGGTAGGACGCACCCCGCCCACCAACTGCCCCAAGGAACGCCTGTGACGATGACGGCGTTACGGGACGCCAACCAGACACCCCGGCCTCCGGGAGACCGGAGCGGCCGGGGTGTCTGGGCTTCTGTCCTGCGCGGCACACACGCAGTAGTAGAAAAACCGCCTGCGGGCGCCAGGCGTCACGGCGTCCCGCGTAGGTGAAACCTCCGCTAGGGGAGGTCGCGCCGGACGTGCCGTTCCTCCATGACCATGTCGCCGCCGACCACGGTTTCGCCGCGCCGGTAGGGCGAGAAGCTGCTCCAGAACAGCAGCGACAGGACCACCCCCAAGGCGCCGGCGACCATCAGGATGATCCCAACGGTGTTGAGGTTGAAGCCGGAGGCGCTGACGTCCACCGCGAAGGTCAGGACCGCCCCGATCACCAGCAGAAAGACACTGGCCCCTAGGCTCATGGTTTTTGGCCTCCTCAATGCCGGTGAGGGCGGTGTCTTCGAACAGGTGGATGCCCTGGTGGTGCTGGCATTCGGCGCCCCACAGGCCCTCGGTGGTGCCGTAGGCGTTGAAGGGGTAGACCCCGAAGGCGTCGGTGAGCCGCTGAGTCATCTCGGGGGTGCGCAGCTCGGCGATGGTGACCAGCATCTGGGGGGCCAGCTGGAGGCGGCCGGCGTGTTGCTCGTCGGCCAGCCACATGGCCACCGAGGGGTAGGCGTGCAGGTAGGTGGGCTGGAAGTGATTGAGCGCCTCGACCAGCTCCGCGAGGGGCAGGGTGACCGGCAGGCTCAGGACGCGATGCAGGCCCACGGCCAGGGTGGCGGCGGCCTGGCGGCTGACGTGGGGAGGGGGCGGCGCCGCCCAGCGCGGCCACCCGCTGCCGCGGCAGGCTGGGCCGCAGCCCCGCCCAGCGGGTGGTGCGCAGGACCTGGCTGGTGATCGACCGCCAGCCGGCCCGGTCGTAGACGAACAGGCCCGGGCGGCCGGAGGATCCGCTGGTCACCATGACCCGGTAGCGGCCCAGGTAGAGCCGGTCACCGGTCAGCCGGCCGACCCAGTCCAGCAGCTGGTCACGGCGCAGCCTCGGGTCACAGACCAGCTCGTCGAAGTGCTCCATCAGCACGGCCTTGTCGAGCACGGGCAGGCGCCGCAGCTGGACCGGCTCCTGGCCAAGGGCACCGGTCTGGTCGAACCAGCGGCGGTAGAACGGCGAGTGCGAAGCGGCGTGGCGGACCACAACCTCCAGGCGCTGCCGCTGGTGGGAGGCCAGCCGGGCCCGTGGCTCCTGCTCGCGGCTGACCTGGGTCCGGGCCAGCCGCATCCCCTTGGCCACGTCGGCCAGACGCCGCCGGTGATAGCGGACCGTGCCGTTCATCGGATCCCCCGATCCTGCGGTGTGTCCTTGTTGCCGGCCGGCGGCCGGGCCGCGCCCATGGCCGCGTCCAGCAGCAGCCACCCCATGCGCCGAGCGACCGCCCCGTCCACGGCCTGGGGCTGGGTCAGGCGCTCCAGGGCCAGCCCAACCTCCATCGCGTTCCAGGCCAGCACCACCTGGTCGGCCGTCAGGTCGGCCGGCAGGGCGAGCCCGCGGTCCGCGGCCAGCTGCTGCACCGCCTCGGCCAGCGGCTCCAGGAAGCGGGCGTGGATGGCCGCGAAGCGATCGCGGAGCTCGGGGTGGCGCAGCGTGTGGGCCCAGAACTCGAAGAACACCGCCAGCCAGCCGTCGTCGTGGTCGCGGCGCTCGATCGCGCCCGTGGCGAACCAGTCGAAGGCGTGCTCGGCGCCGGCCTGGCGCAGGCCCGGGACGATCTCGGTCAGCACGTGTTCGACCCGGCGCTCATAGACCGCGAAGAACAGGTCCTCTTTGGCGGCGAAGTTGGAGTAGACCGCGCCCTTGGTGTAGCCGGCCCGCTCGGCCACCTTGTCCACCGAGCTGGCATGGAAGCCGCGGCTGACAAAGCATGCCTCGGCCGCCGTGACCAGCTCCTGGCGGGTCTGCTCGCGCCGCTCGGCCCGCGACAACCGCACCGCCATACCATCACCCTCCGTATACCACAAGTATTAGATACTATCGGCACAGTGATACTGTCAGTATCCGATGTCAAGGGCCGATCTTGGGGGCTGCGCTCAGCAGCACTGCCACGATCTCGGCCCGGCCCGCGCAGCCCCCGCCAGCCGCGGCGAGGCCGCCGCCATCGCCCTCCGCGGCGGGTTCCTGGACCAGCCTTGACCACGCGCTCCCGAACGCTCCGCCACGTCACCTGCTTTGCTGCGGACACCATTGGCTGGAATTGGCGACGGAGAGGGCGATCTGGCTGTATCCAGCTACCGGATCGGGCGTTCGGCCTCCACCGGAAGGTCGCGTAGGATCATCGGCTATGCGGATCCGGCTCCTGTTGCTTGCTCTCCTCAGCCTAGCCCTGGGTGCGTGCGCCACCCCGTCGGACCCCGCCGGACAGCCGGCGGCCACGACCTCGTCCGCCACCGTGGTTTCCCGGGCGGCCGCCGTTGGCAAGAGCCCAGCCAGGAACCCGCCACCACCCGGCATCATCGCCCCAACCCACCGCCAACCGGCACCTGCCCTGTCGGTCACCGCCTTCGACGGCAGCACCGTCATCCTGGACGACTTCCGGGGACGCCCCACGCTCGTGAGCTTCTTCGAGTCCTGGTGCCCAATCTGCCAGGCCGAACAGCCCGAGCTGTCCAAGGTCGCCAAGCAGTTCGCCGGCCGCGTTGGCTTCGTCGGGGTCTCCAACCACGACACGGTGGCCGCCGGTCGTGCCTACGCCCGCCGCTTCGGCGTCTCCTATCCGCTGGCCAATGACGCCTCCGGGAAGACATGGGCTCGCTGGAAGGTGCCCTATCAGCCGGTCATCGTGCTGGTCGACAAGCAGGGCCGGATCGCCGAACGCTATGACGGCGGCACCACCGGCGGCACCCTTCGCGCCGCCCTCGCTTACCTGGTCGGCGAATGACCAGATAGCGGAGAAGGACATGACCAAGGAGCAGGGTCGGCAGGAGAGGTTCGACCAGCGCTGGAGGCGCTTGCGGTTCCCACGAGCGCGCCGCCAGCCTCGACCTCCACCCGGGACAGCGCCTGCGGTGGCGGGCTCGGCGGAGTCGCCCCGGCCCTCCCTGCCGCCACGCCGGGCGCTTTCGGCTTGGCTCTTGTTGCCCCCCGCCTTGACCCTTGCGGTCGGTCTGACGCTCGGCTTCACCCTCGGGACCACACGGGTCAGCCGCCAGCCGGCCGGGGCCGCTCCCACCTCTCCTGCGCCGACCACACGGCTGGTTCCGACCTCCTCCACCCGGGTCGTCGTTCGCCACTACGCTTCTCCGGCCTGCCTGGAGACCGCCAAGCGAGGGGACCAGCTGATCGACCTGCTCATCCGCAACCAACGCGACCAGGTCGAGGACCTGCTGGTCCTCTACACCGTGGCCGCCCGACAATGCCGCATGGATGCTTCCCCAAGGCCTTGAGCTCGACGATTCAACCAACAGTTCGCGGTTCGAGAGCTCAACCGGGACGCATGTCGACCGGTGGTTCATGACGCGGCGTCATGAACGCTGCCTTTCGAGGATCGATTTCAGGCGGGCAAGGTCTTTGCGATTCGCTCGCTTCATCGCACCCGCCATTGCGGGGGCGACGATGGTCCCCAATCCCGACGGGCGGCCTCGGTTGCGCAGCTCCACGATCGTCGCGCCGCTCGGCGTCTCAGAGAATGTGTAGCTCGTCTCCATCGGGAAAGGTCCCGCCGCCGTGCTCATCACCAGCGATTGGCCCGGCACATAGTCCTTGATCTCATAGGTGTAGGCCATCGTCCGGCCCATGAACCGGGCCTCGAAGGCCACCTTGGCTCCTACCTTCAGCGCCTTGGGCGACTTCCACTCGACCTTCTTGATGTTCTCGTACCAGGCCGTGGCATTGTCCGGGTCCGAGACGTAGTCGGCCACCTCGGAACGAGGTCGCTCGATCTCGATGTCGGTGAGGACGTCGACATCCATCAGCCCCTCCTTTCGTTCGGCGAGCGCCCTCGACGATGGCCGAATGGCGGGTCAGAAGCTGAAGAACGGCGCCGGCTGGCCGCTGTCAAGGTACCGCTTGAGGTGGAGCAGCATCTGCGCCCACCCGAGGGTGACGATGCGGAACATCTCGTCGACCTGCGCGAAGCCGGTGTGGTCGAGGAGGATCGTGGTGCCGCCCTGGGGCGCCGGCTCGAGGACGAACTGGACGTCGGTACCGATCCACTGCGGCGGACCGCCGACGCAGTGGCGGGCCAGGAGCTTGCCGGGGACGGCCTCGTCGACTCGCAGCTCCCAGGCCATGGGGGCGTCGGGGAACCACATCTGGTCGACCTCCCCGACCGTGCCGCTGGTCTGGTTGCGGGTGGTCCACCAGCCAGCCACCCCGTCGGTGGTGGTCAGTGCCGTGTAGGCGGCGGCCGGGTCGGCGGTGGTGCCGATCTGGGTGGCGATGTCAGGCATCGGCGTCTCCTCTGTTCAGGGGCCTCGGCCCGGGTGGACCAAACTTCAGCGCAGACTAAAATAGTTGCCGCATCCGGAGAGCGCAAGCTTAAGTCTCTGCTAAAGTTACCAGCGTGGACGCCGTATCGATCATCACCGAGCCCCGCCGCCGGGAAATCCTGCGGCTGGTCTGGGACGAGGAACGCTCCGCCTCCGAGATCGCCTCGCACTTCGCCATCAGCTTCGGTGCGGTGTCCCAGCACCTCGGCGTGCTGCGTCGCGCTGGTCTGATCCTGGTGCGCCCCGACGGGACCAGGCGGTTCTACCGGGCCAACCGCCAGGCCCTGCAACCCTTCTCGGTCCTGCTCGAGCAGATGTGGACCAACCAGCTCGACCGGCTCGCCGAGCTGGCCGAGGCGGCCGAGGCGGCTGAGGCGGCCGAGCCCGAGCGGCCACGATGAGGCCGGCGGACGGACCACTCGTGGTCGAGCGGCGCATCCAGGCCTCCCCGGAGACCGTCTTCGGGTTCTTCGCCGACCCGCGGCGCTGGCTGCAGTGGCAGGGGCTGGAGGCCGAGCTCGACCCGCGCCCAGGCGGCGTGTTCCGCATGAACGTCCGTGGCGACGGCTGGGCCGTCGGGCGGTTCCTGCAGGTCGACCCGCCCCGGCGGATCGTGTTCACCTGGGGCTGGGACATCGAGCGCAGCCCGCTGCCCCCCGGCTCCAGCGTGGTCGAGGTCGAGCTGATCCCACAGGCCGACGGCACCCTGGTCCGCCTCACCCACCGTGACCTCCCCCCCGGCGAGGTCCCCGCCCACCAGGCCGGCTGGTCGCACTACCTGGACCGGCTGGCCGTCCGCGCCAGCGGCGGTGATCCTGGCCCCGACCCCATGCGGCTCGGCCCCTGAACCGATCCTGACCCGGATAGACGTCACGAGTCCGGCTGCTGGGCGACCGCCCACGGGGAGCGCCGGCCAGCCGCTGGACGCTGGGAATAGTAGAGGCGTCCAGGCCGAGGCGCGGCCACGAACGACCAGCGACACCGCCAGCGCCGCTCGCTGTCACAGCCGAGCAGGACTTGGGCCACGGCCAGGCAGACCAGGTCGGCGTCGCTGAGCTTGGGGCGGCGCCCTGGTCCCGTCCGCGGGCCGAGCAGCTCATCGCCCATGACGTAGAGTGCGATGACGAGGGTGTCGAGGTCGGCGGGCACGAGGCCTCCCAGGAGGTCGACGTTGCGTTCGCAACGCCGACTCTCGGCGCCCTCGCCTCAGTGGTCACGACGTCACAACCTCACCCAATTGGGAAGCAATCATCTAGTGGCCGCCCGGTCGATTGACGGAGGTGATCGTGGAGGAGTCCGGTGTCGGCGCCGACCGGCAGCACATCCTGCAGTTCATGGCAGGGCATGAACCGGATCCGCCACTACTTCCTGGAGCTCGCCCCGGAGATGGAACGCTACTTTGTGCTGCCGGCTACCGACGACCCCTGGGTCACCTTGGCCGCGATCGGCGTCCAGACCGGGGGGAACCCCTGGTGGCAGGCGCTGCTGACCGCCGGCTCGATGATCGTGGTCGTCAACAGTGTGCTGGCCGGGGTGGTTGCTGGGCTGGTGTGGCGCAGCGCCGCCGGGCCGTCGGGGCCGCTGCCGCTGGCCCTGGCCGCGGGAGTGGGCTTCCTGCTCAGCCTGGTCAGCCAGGGCATCTATGGACAGCGGGCGTTCCGCCGCGACCTGGAGGCCTCCACGGTGGCCTTCCCTGCGGACCCGGAAACGAGCCCCTTGGCATGACTGCCGAGCAGCGTGCTGGTTCCAGGAGGTCGGTATGAAGCTTGCACCGGGCATTCACCGCATGGGTGACCAGAGCATGGTCAACGCCTACCTGCTCGAGGACGCTGGTGAGGTGACGATCATCGACGCCGGCGTGCCCGGCTACTACCGGGACATCCCCCGGGAGCTGGCGGCGATGGGGCGGACGGTCGCCGACGTCCGCGCCCTGGTCCTCACCCATGGGCACACCGACCACATCGGCTTTGCCGAGCGCCTCCGCCGCGAACACCACGTCCCGGTGTCGGTGCATGCGGCCGACGCCGCCCTAGCCCGCGGCGAGGTACCCAACCCGGCCAAGGGGTACGGCCCGATCAAGCTCGGCCCACTGCTTGGGTTCCTGTGGTTCACGCTCCGGCGGGGTGGGCTGCGGGTTCCGAAGCTGCACGAGGTGGCGACGTTCGGCGATGGAGCGACCCTTGACGTGCCGGGCAGTCCGCGGGTCATCCTGACCCCGGGACACACCCCGGGCAGCGCCGTGCTCCACGTCGCCTCCCGCAATGTGCTGTTCGTCGGCGACGCGCTGGCGACCTACGCGGTCACAACCGGTGCCCGCGGACCCCAGGTGGCGCCCTTCACCGCCGATGCCGCCCAGGCGGTGGCGTCCCTGGCCCGTCTCGAAGACCTCGCCGCTGAGCTCGTGCTCCCCGGTCATGGCGATCCGTGGACCGGCGGCGTCCAGGCGGCGGTCCGACAGGTACGCCAAGATGCCGCATCCCATGACTGACCCGGACCACTCGGCATCGACGGGTGCTTAGACCGCTCGAACCTCGGCGAGCCGCTTGACTGCGTACTCGTCGTCCCAGCAGACGGCGGCTTCCCATGCGGCCGACGCTTGCGCGGCGATATCGTGCGCGCCGTCGTCGAGACCGGCGGCGTTGTGGGGCAGCACCAGGTCGAGGTCGGGGACGTCGACATGCGACTCATCCCAGTCGATCAGCCCGACCCGACCCGCAGTCATGCGGACGTTGCCAAGGTTGTTGGGGTCGCCGTGGACGACGCATGTCTGACGTCCGATGAGCCGCGCCCACGCTGCTCGGCATCGAGCAACACCGTCGGGCGGCATCGCACCGAGGTCGATCTTGGTCCCGGTCTCGGCATGCAGGAGGTCGGTCGACGATCGCCAGCCCGGGCGCTGCGGCCAGCTCTGCGTCAACCGATGCAGCCGGCGGAGCGTGTCAGCGACGCGACGCCAGTCAGCCGGCGTCTCGGGCGGTCCGCCCTCCACGTAGGTCATTACCACCAGACCGTTGGCGAACAGCCGGCCGTCCGTCGTTGGGATCGGCACCGGCACGGTCAGGCCGTTACGGTCGAGGTGTTTGAGGAGGTCGGTCTCCCACGCGAGATCGGCGTCGCTTCTGGTGCCAAGGCGACCGACAGCGAGGCGCCCGTTGCTGCGCACGCTCCACACGTCGTTGGCGACTCCGCCAGCGAGGGGTTCGATGCGAGCGACGTCGTCGCCCCACTGCTGGAGTGCCTTCCATCCTGATGACAACAGCTTTGTGTTGCGGTTGGGTGCTGGTTGCGGTTGATTCTCGCTCGCCATGGTTGTGACGGTGCCGTCCGCTGCAGACGAATGCCCTTGGGGCATGTATGGGGCATGCGGCGGCGGATAGCAAGGACAACAGCGGTGCCCAGCGGGCAGCTGTGCTCTCGCCCTGACCAGCGGCGAAGGCTCGGAGCAGCGGCGTTCGCGATGGCATGCCGTCGATGGCATGTGAGGCGGGGCGACCGCGGTCCTGGCAGGATAGCGCCATGGAACGTGTGCTTGGAGTGGGCGGATACTTCATGCGGGCCGCGGACCCGGTGGCCCTGGGGGCGTGGTATCGCGATTGCCTGGGTTTGGACGCCGACGAGAACGGCCTGTGGCGTCCGGAAGCCGGGGTGACCGTGTTCGCGACGTTCGAGTCCGGGACCGAGTACTTCGGCTCCCGCGCCCAGCAGACCATGCTCAACTTCCGTGTCCGCGATCTGGATGCGATGCTCGCGCAACTGCGCGCCAAGGGAGCGGACGTGGCCGACGAGACTCAGGACATGGAGGGTGTCGGCCGATTCGGCTGGGTCACCGATCCTGAGGGCAATCGGATCGAGCTGTGGCAGCCCAGCTGACAGGGTCTTCACGCTCCGGAGGTTCCGCCCCGCACCTGACACCTCTGCCGACGCCGTGACGAAGGCCGGTCAGTGCTTGTGGCCGTGCCGGCCGAGGGTCTCCACGGGGGTCGCACCGGGGCGGGTCCACTGCGGCACGGGCCGGCTGGTCGGGCCCCAGGTGGCGACGCCGTCGGCGTCCGAGCGCCAGTACCAGCAGATCGGCGCGCCATGGCCACCGACCGGCGAGCCGGCCTGCGGGGCCTCGGGCCAGCCCTCGGGGTTGTCCTCCCACCCCTCGCGGCGGCCGTAGGGCGTCATGTCGAGCAGGCCCAAGGACCCGTTGACCGGCTCGTTGCCCCGTCCCGTGGTGGAGTAGGTGAGGAACACGCGGTCGCCGTCGCGCAGGAAACAGACGATGTGCCCCATGTCTCCGCCGACCGGCGCCTCGACGCCCCGTACCGAGTACCAGGGCTGGGTGTAGCCCATGAACTCGACGTAGGCGGCCACCTCGTCCCACGGGCCCTTGGTCAGGATGGCGAACGAGACGCCGCGGGCATTGAGGTAGACGGCGTCCTTCACATGCCAGGCCGTGGTGGTGCAGCCCTCGCACTGCCCCTGATGCGGCGCGCCGTCGTACCACATGTGCTTGTAGACCACGAGCTCGTCCCGGTCCTGGAACAGGTCCAGGAACGGGACCGGGCCGTCGGGTCCGACGACCTCGACCGTCCCGTCGAGCTCCACCATCGGCAGCCGGCGCCGGGCCGCGGCGAGGGCGTCGCCCTCGCGAGTGTGGGCCTTCTCGCGGACCAGAAGCTCATCACGGGCGGCCTGCCAGGTGGCCAGGTCGACCACGGGCGGCCGGCCGGGCAGCGCGGTACCGGGGTCGTCCGGCGTGGTCGTCATGATCTCCTCCGTGGTGTCTCGGGCCGGGCGGCATCGTACGACGTCCTCCCGACGTCCTATTCACAGACGTGCTCTCCTGTGGTGGCGCGGTCAGGCGAACAGCTCGCCGAGCAACGCGGGGTCGATGGCGATGGGGGCGGGGCGGTAGGCGGGTGGCTGCGTGCCCATCAGCTCGCGCACCAGGAAGTCCCAGCAGCGCTTGCGGACATAGGCCAGGCAGTC
>Ga0307415_100001345_pt1 | contig 11686 bp, 10 predicted proteins | sample DK1Cmetagenome_FD_204524 | JGI IMG/M metagenome (GOLD analysis project Ga0307415, IMG submission 204524) | Maize rhizosphere microbial communities from greenhouse at UC Davis, California, United States - DK15-C-2 | ecosystem: Host-associated > Plants > Roots > Rhizosphere > Soil | place: USA...
GCTCGGCGCTCGCCGACTTCTGGACAGCGGCATAGGCACCGTTCACGGTTTACACTCGACGGTTGACGGTAGAACCCCCGGGACGCCGCTCGTCGCCTCCCCCGGGGGTTTTCCGCTTTTTCTGTCCACCGTGAACCGTGAACCGTGAACGGTTCGCGCCTGCGATGACCGGTGTGTCGACCCCCATCCCCGCGCTCGTCAACGCCCGCGCGGGGAGCGCCGAGGCGGCGATGAAGGCGCTGCGCGAGGCGGGGAGCGCGTTCGCCGCCGAGGAGGTGGAGCCGGCGGCCCTCGAGCCGCGGCTGCGCGCGGCCGTCGCGGCCCGCGCCGAGCGCGTGCTCGTCGCCGGGGGCGACGGTACGGTCGCCACCGCCGCCGCAGTGCTCGCCGGGAGCGCGACCGCGCTCGCCGTACTGCCGGGCGGCACCCTCAACCACTTCGCCCGCGACCGCGGGATCCCGACCGACGCCGCCGAGGCGCTGCGCGTCGCCGTCGAGGGGCGGGTGAGGACGACCGACGTCGGCGCCGTGAACGGCCGGCTCTTCCTCAACACGAGCTCCGTCGGCGCCTACGTCCTCTTCGTGCGGACGCGCGAGCGGCTGGAGCGCGTTCTCGGCTACCGCCTCGCCTCGCTCGCCGCCGCCGTGCGCGTTCTCGCGCTGCTGCGCAGCTACCGGGTGACGATCGAGGTCGACGGAGAGACGCACGTCTATCACACGCCGATCGTCTTCGTCGGCGTCGGCGAGCGCGAGCTCCAGGTCCCCGCGCTCGGCGCGCGCGTTGCCGGCGGGCGCCGCGGGCTGCACGTGCTCGTCGTGCGCGGGCGCACGGCGGGGAGCCTGTTCGTGATGGCCCTCGCCGCTGCGTCGCGCGGCGTGACCGCCGTCGCGCGCACGCCGATGCTCGACTCGTTCGTGGTGGACGCACTGCGCATCGAGATGCGCCGTCCGTCCGGCAACGTCGCCCTCGATGGCGAGCTCGACCGCATGACGTCGCCCCTCGAGTACTCCGTGCGACGCGACGCGCTGCGCGTCGTGACGGAGAAGTAGCGGCGCTCGGCGCTCGGCCAGTGCAGGAGCCGAGCGCCGAGAGCTCTCACGCTGGCTCCATCGCATTCGAGCACGTAGCTTCCATCATGCGCGCGCCCTCTCGTCGCATTCCGCTCTTCCCGCTGCCGCTCGTCCTCTTTCCCGGCGCGCCCCTCCCGCTCCACATTTTCGAGCCCCGCTACCGCCAGTTGCTCACCGACTGCATGAGTGGCGACCAGCGGTTCGGGATCGTCTTCCGCCCGGAAGGTGTACCGGAGCGCGAGCTGCCGCCGGGCCACGTCGGCTGCGTGGCGCGCGTGGAGTCCGCCGAGACGCTTCCCGACGGTCGGTCGAACGTGCTCGTCGTCGGCGAGCGGCGGTTCGAGATCGAGCGGATGCTCACGGGGGCGGCGCCATATCACGAGGCGATGGTCCGCGACTTCGACGACGCCGACGATGCGACGGCGGAGGACCTCGCGCCGCTCGGCGCGCGGGTGCGCGACCTGTTCGCGCGCGTCGGGCGGGCGGCGCGGACGCTCGCCGACGAGCGCGAGGCGCTCCCCGAGCTGCCCGACGAGGCGGCGGCGCTGTCGTTCGCCGTCGCGGCGCTGATCGACCTCGACGCGGCGCGCCGCCAGCGGCTGCTCGCCTCGCGCTCGCCGGCTGGCCGCCTGCGCGACCTCGAGGCGATCCTCGGCGGCGCGCTCGGGACGCTCGAGCTGCGCGCGGCCGTGCACACGCGGGCGAAGGGGAACGGTCACGGCCCGCACGACGACGACGACGACGACGAGACGTGAGTCGCCGGCGTCCGACCACGCCGCCGTCGGGCGGCGGGATCACTCGAACGAGGTAGCGCAGGGATGGCCACGCGTGCCGAGCTTTCCATTCTGCTGGCGGACGTCGTCGGCAAGCGCCGGGTGCTGGAGCGCCCGAGCGAGCTCGTGGTGTACAGCGCCGACGGGCTGCCCGGGTACAGACGTGTCCCGATGCTCGCCGTCTTCCCCGAGACCGGGGAGGAGCTGGTGGACGTCGTGCGCACGCTCGCCGCGGTGGATGCCTCCTTCGTGCCGCGCGGCGCCGGCACCGGGCTCTCGGGCGGCGCGCTCGCCGACGACGTCGTCCTGCTCGGCCTCAACCGCCTCACCCGCGTGCTCTCGGTGGACGCCGAGAACGAAGTCGCCGTCGTCGAGCCGGGCGTCGTCAACGTGCACCTGACGCGGGCCGCGGCGCGCCACGGGCTGCACTACGCCCCCGACCCGTCGAGCCAGGCGGCGTGCACGATCGGCGGCAACGTCGCCGAGAACGCCGGCGGCCCGCACTGCCTCAAGTACGGCGTGACGCTCAACCACGTCGTCGCGGTCACCGCCGTCCTGCCCGACGGGGAGCTCGTCACGTTAGGCAGCGCGGCCGGCGAGACGGAGGGCTACGACCTGCTCGGCGCCTTCGTCGGCTCCGAGGGGTGTTTCGGCGTCGCCGTCGAGGTCACCGTGAAGCTGTCGCGCAACCCGCCCGCCGTGCGCACCCTGCTCGCCGACTTCACGAGCCTCGCCGCGGCCGCCGAGGCGACGTCGGCGATCGTCGCCTCGGGCGTGCTCCCGGCCGCGCTCGAGATGATGGACGGGCCGACGATCCAGGCTGTCGAGGCGTCCATCTACGCCGCCGGCTACCCGGTGGACGCCGCCGCCGTGCTGCTGTGCGAGGTGGACGGCCTCGAGGCGGGGCTCGACGCCGACGTCCGCACCGTCGAGCGGATCTGCCGCGACCACGGCGCGCGCACCGTGCGCGTCGCCGCCGACGACGCCGAGCGGGCGCGGCTCTGGCAGGGGCGCAAGAAGGCGTTCGGGGCGATGGGGCGCGTCTCCCCGCACCTCGTCGTGCAGGACGCCGTCGTGCCGCGGACGCGCCTCGTGGACGTCCTCGAGACGATCCGGCAGATCGCCGAGCGGCACCGCGTGAAGGTGTGCAACGTCTTCCACGCCGGCGACGGCAACCTGCACCCGAACATCGGCTACGACGCGAACGACCCCGACGAGACGGCGCGCGTCCACCTCGCGATGGGGGAGATCATGCGCGCCTGCGTCGCCGCCGGCGGCTCGATCACCGGCGAGCACGGCGTCGGCGTGGACAAGCTGGACTACATGGAGCTGATCTTCTCCGAGGACTCGCTCGCCGCGATGTGCCGGCTGCGCGAGGTGTTCGACCCGCGGCGGCGCGCCAACCCCGGCAAGGTCGTCCCCACGCGCTCCTGCCGCGAATGGATGGCGACGCCCGCGGCGCGCCCGCCGAGCCGCTCGCCGGGCGGCACTCCCACCGCCGGCCCGGCGGGCGTCACGTCGTGACGAGCGGGGTCGTCCGGCTCCCCCGCTTCGACGCCACCGGCGGCCCGTCGCCGCACGCCGCCGCGCTGCGCGAGCGAGTGCGCGAGGCCGCGGCCGCCGGCACGCGCCTGCGCGTCGTCGGCCGCGGCCGCTGGCTCGACGCCGGCCGCCCCGTGCGCGCCGACTCGACGCTCGCCGCGGACGCGTCGGGCGTCGTCGAGTACACGCCGGGCGACCTGACGCTGACCGCGCTCGCCGGCACGCCGCTCGAGGCGATCCGCGAGGTGACGCGCGCCGAGCGCCAGTGGCTCCCCTTCGACCCGTTCGGCGCCCCCGACGGCACGCTCGGCGCGACCGTCGTCACGGCGTCCGCCGGCCCGCTCGCCCACGCCTTCGGCACGCCGCGCGACAACGTCCTCGGGCTCGAGTTCGTGACCGGCGCCGGCGCCGTGGTGCGCGGCGGCGGGCGCGTCGTGAAGAACGTCGCCGGCTTCGACCTCGTGCGCCTCCTCGTCGGCTCGTGGGGCACGCTCGGCGTCGTCACCGAGGTCACCGTGCGGCTGCGGGCCCTGCCCGAGGCCGACGTCACGCTCGCCCTTCCGCTGCCGGCCGACGACGCGGCGGCGCGGTCGCTCGTCGCCCGCGTCGTCGAGGCGCACCGCACGACGCTCGCCCCGGTGGCCCTCGAGCTGATCGGCGCGCCGCTCGTCCGCCGACTCGGCGGAATGCCCGCCGACCGCCACCTCCTCCTCGCGCGCCTCGCCGGAAACGCCGAGCTGGTGGCGTCGCAGCGCGCCGCCCTCGCCGCGATGAGCGACGTCGCCGAGCTGCCGCCGGAGGTCTGGCGCGCGATCGCCGTGGCCGAGCCGGCGGGCGCCGCGACGGTGCGCCTCTCGCACCGGCCCGCCCGCCGCTTCGACAGCTGGCGTCACGCGCTGGCGACCGCCGCGCGGCTCCCCGGCGCGTGGGTGCACGCGTCCGTCGGACGCGGCATCGCGCGCTGCGTCGTGCCGCCCGGCATCGAGCCGGCGGCGATCGCCGACGCGTTCGCGCCGGGCAGCTTCGCCGTCGCCGGCGAGCCGGGCACGCTGCTCTTCGAGCGCCTCCCGGCCCAGCTCTGGCCGACGCTCTCCCCGTCCGCGATGCCCGACGGCCCCACCGGCCGCCTGATGCGGAAGGTGAAGGACGCGTACGATCCGCACCACCTGCTCAATCCGGGTATAATGGGAGAGTAGAGTAGGAACGAGCGTGGAGCGTCGAGCGTGGGGGGCCCCTCTACCGGTCGCGATGCCCCCCTCCACGCTCTCCGCTCCACGCTCACTCTACGTCGCCCCGCAGCCAGACACACGAAAGCAATGGCCGTCGCACCCGCCACTTCCGTCCCTTCCGCTCTTCCTTGCGCCCTGCCGGGCACGCCGCTCGCCGCGGCGCGGCCGGGGATCGACACGTGCGTGCATTGCGGTTTCTGTCTCCAGGCGTGTCCCACGTACATCAACCTAGAGGACGAGAACGACAGCCCGCGCGGTCGCATCCTGCTCATGCGCGAGGTGATCGAGGGTCACCTCGCGCCCGACGATCCAGCAGTCCACACGCACATCGACCGCTGCCTCGGCTGCCGCGCCTGCGAGACCGCCTGCCCGTCCGGGGTGCCGTACGGCCAGCTGCTCGAGGCGACGCGGGCGACGCTCAAGGAGTACCGCCCGATCCCGCCCGTCGCGCGGCTCATCCTCTGGGTGTTCGCGCGACCGCGGCTCCTCGCGCTGGCCCTCGCCGGCTCGCGCCTCGCCCGCGCCACGGGCATCCCGGCCCTCCTCTCGCGACTCGGCGGCCGCCTCGGCTTCGCCATGAGCATGCTCGCCTCCACCGGCCGGCCGCGCGGCGCGGGCGCCGAGTACGACGTCGCGGGCAGTGGCGCGCGCGGCACCACCGCCCTGCTCACGGGGTGTGTGATGGAGGGGCTGTTCGCGGAGACCAACCGCGCCACCGAGCGGACCCTCACGGCGAACGACTACGCCATCGTCGAGGCCCCCGGACAGCGCTGCTGCGGCGCGCTCCACGCGCACGCCGGCGACCTCGACACGGCGCGTGAGCTGGCCCGCGCCAACGTCGCCGCCTTCGAGCGCGCCGGCGCGCGCTACCTCGCCGTCAACGCCGCCGGCTGCGGCGCGATGATGAAGGAGTACGCGCATCTACTCGCCGACGACCCGGAGTGGGCGACGCGGGCCGCCGCCGTCGCTGCCACGGTGCGCGACGTCAGCGAGCTGCTCGCCGACGCCGGGCCGCGACCGAGCACCGCGCCGCTCGGGCGCCGCGTCACCTACGACGCCCCCTGCCACCTGCTGCACGCCCAGCGGATCGTCTCCCCGCCGCTCGCCGTGCTGAAGGCCGCCGGCGTCGAGCTCGTCCCGCTCACCGACAGCGACCAGTGCTGCGGCAGCGCGGGGATCTACAACCTGATCGAGCCCGACGTCTCGAACGCGGTCCTCGCGCCGAAGCTCGCCTTCATCCGCGACGCCGGCGCGCCGGTGGTCGCGACGGGCAACCCGGGCTGCCTGATGCAGATCGGCGCCGGCCTGCGCGGTGAGCGGATGGACGTCGTCGCCCGGCATCCGGTCGAGTTGCTCGACGAGGCGTACGCCCGGGAGGGCAGGGACGGCGACTGAGGCGGGGAGAGTGAGCGACCTGTTCGCACGTGCTGCCGGCCGACGCCCCCTCCCCCTTCCCGCCCAGCGGGCCGTGCGATTTACTTGAGCACATGCCCGCCGCCCTGCTGGTCGAGTTCGAAGGCGTCCTCGTCGAGACACGTGACGCGCGACGCGACGCGCTGATGCGCGCCCTGGCCGACGACGGGCTGTCGCTCCCCGACGACGAGTACGACGCGCGCTGCGCCGGGCTCCCCGTGCGCGAGGCGGCGCGCGCCGCCGCGGCGTTCGCCGGCGCCGGCCTCGACGAGACCGCGCTCGACCTCCTCACGCTGCGCGCCGAGCGCGACTTCGCGGCGCGCATCGGTACGGGCGTCACCTTGGCGCCGGGCGCCGCGGCGCTGCTCGACGGCGCGGCCGGCCGCGCGCGGCTCGCCCTCGTCACGCGCGCCAGCCGGCGCGAGGTGGAGTTCGTGCTCACGCTCGCCGGCCTCGAGGCGGCGTTCGAGTGCGTCGTCGCGGCCGACGACGCGCCGCCCAAGCCTTCGCCGGCGCCTTACCGACGCGCCCTCGAGCGGCTGTCGCGGCGGCGCGCGGTGCGGGCCGCCGACTCGCTCGCGCTGGAGGACGGCGCGGCCGGCGCCGTCGCGGCGCGCGCCGCCGGCGTGCCGTGTGTCGTCGTGGCCCCAGCCGGCGCCCCCGGCGAGGCGGCATCGGCCGTCGTCCGCACGCTCGACGGACACTCGCTGACGACGCTCGACGCGCTCGTGCGCCGCGCCGACGTGGAGGTCCCCGCGTGACCGCGGCGCTCGTCGTGCACCCGGAGCGGGCCGTCGTCGGCGAGGTGGCGGGACGTCCCGTCGTCCTCCACTACGGCGATCCCGCCGCCGAGCTCGCGGCGCTGCGCACCGGCGCGCTGCTCGTGGACCGCAGCTTCCGCACGCGACTCTGCGTGAGTGGGTCGAAGGCCGCCGAGATGGTGACCGGGCTCGTCACGAACGACGTGAAGGCGCTGCAGGTGGGCCAGGGGCACTACGCCGCCGCGCTCACGCCGAAGGGCAAGATCGTCGCCGACGTTCGCGTCTTCGCGCTCGGCGCGGCGGACGCCGAGGGCCCGACGCCGAGCGCGGTGCTCGTGGACTCGCCGCCGCGCGCCGCCGCCGGGTGGCTCGAGCTGGTGCGGAAGTACGTGAACCCGCGCGTCGCCCCCTACCGCGACGAGAGCGAGACGCTGCGCGACTTCGGAGTCTTCGGGGCGCAGGCGCGCCACGTCGTCGAGCGCGCGACCGGCGTCGGCGCGGCGGCGCTCGGCGCGCTCGCGCCCTACGCGCACATCACGGTGCCGTTCGAGGGGCGGCCGGTGATCGTCGCGCGTGTCCCCGACCTCGAGGTGGAGGGCTTCGAGCTGTTCACGCCCGCCGAGGTCGGGGCCGCGCTCTGGCGCCGCCTCGAGGAGTCGGGGTCGCGGGCGGGCGGGCTCACGGCGTGGGACGTCGCCCGCGTCGAGGCGGGACGCCCCGAGTGGGGGATCGACATCGACGAGACGACGATCCCGCAGGAGGCGAACCTCGACGACCTGCACGCGATCTCCTACACGAAGGGGTGCTACGTGGGGCAGGAAACGGTGGCGCGCGTGCACTTCCGCGGCCACGTGAACCGCCACCTCCGCGGGCTGCGCTTCGCCCCGGTCGGCGGGCGGCCGAGCGCGGTGGACGTCGGCGCGGCGCCCGAGCTGCCGCCGCTCCGGGCGCAGCTCTTCGACGACTCCGGCAAGGCGGTCGGCGACGTGCGGAGCGCCGCACACTCGCCGCGCTTCGGCCCGATCGCGATCGCCATGGTGCGCCGCGAGGTCGCGCTCGGCGACTCGCTCGCCGTACGGTGGGGGAGCGACGTGCCGCCGGACACGCCGCCCGAGGGCGGGCCCGTAGTGGCCGCCGCCGCGCCGCCGCCGCGCGGGGAGACGCGGGCGACGGTCGTCCCCCTCCCCTTCGGCCGCTAGCCGGCGCCGCGCACCGCGCGCCGCGCCGTGCCGACCGCGCTCGTCACCGGGGCCACGGGGCTCGTTGGTTCGCACGTCGTCGAGCGGCTCGCCGCCGCCGGCTGGCACGCGGTCGCCCTCGTCCGCGACCGGGCCGCCGCGTCGTGGCTCGCCGCCGCGGGCGCCGAGCTGCGGCGGGGCGACGTGCTGGACGCCGAGTCGTTCGCCGCGGCGGCGCGCGGCGCCGAGGTCGTCTTCCACACCGCGGCCGCGATCACCCCGCGCGGCGGGTGGGAGGCCTACCGCCGGCCGAACGTGGACGGGACGGCGAACGCGATCGCCGCCGCCGAGCGCGCCGGGGCGCGCCTCCTTCAGCTGAGCAGCGTCGCCGTATACGGCCCGTCGGCGCGCTACGGCAGTGGCAAGACTGGCGAGGACACTCCTCTCGGCCCGCTCCCCGACGGCGCGCACTACGCCCGCTCGAAGCGCGAGTCGGAGGCGCTCGTGCTCGACGCGCACCGCGCGGGACGCATCTGGGCGACGGCGATCCGCCCGTGCGTGATCTACGGCCGGCGCGACCGGCAGTTCGTGCCGCGCGCCGCGCGCCTCCTCTCGCTCGGCGTCGCCCCCATCGTCGGCGAGGGGCGTTCGACGCTCTCGATCGTCCACGCCGCCAACGTCGCCGACGCCGCCTTCCTCGCCGCGACGACGGCCGCCGCCGGCGGCCGCGCCTACAACGCCGCCAACGACTTCGACGTCACGGTCCGCGACTTCGTCCGCCTCGCCGGCGTCGGCCTCGGGCGCCACGTCCGCGCCCTCTCGCTTCCCCCGTTCGCCGTGCGCGCCGCGCTCGCCGTCGTCAAGCGCGGCGCCGCCCTCCTGCGCGGCGACTCGGCCGGCGTCATGGCGTCGTCTACCTACGCCTTCCTCACGCGCGACAACCCGTTCACTTCCGACCGCGCCCGCCGCGAGCTCGGCTGGCGCCCCTCGGTGACGCACGAGGAAGGGGTGCCGGACGCGTTCCGGTGGGCAATGCGCCGTGAACGGTTCGCGGTTTGAATCGCCCCACTACGATTCCCACATGCCCGATACCGAACGCACCGCCCTCAAGGAATGGGCGGTTCTCGTGGATGCCATGGCGCGCGGCGACATCGTGGCAATGGTGCGCAAGGGCGGGATCCGGGAGCAGCGCGCCGGATTTCAGGTGCGCCACGACCGCTTCCTCCTCTATCCCACCTACTTCCACGAGAAGGCCGCCGAGCTCGCGCCGCGCTTTCTCGGCGGGCTCGAAGCGGCGCACGCGCGGCGCCCCGCCGAGGGGCGGCTGCGCGTCGAGTACGTGGCGCGGGTCGCCGCCGTGTGGGCCGTCGGCGACCTCGCGCGACTACCGGCGATCGCGGGCGAGCACGGGCTCGCGCCGTCGGCCGTCGAGTCGCGCTTTCATTACAAGAACAGGCCCGGCGTCCAGGTCGTCGCCGTGCGGCTCGCGCGGCTCCCCGAGGCGGTCGAGGTGCCCGAGCAGCGCCGCTACGCGGGCTGTGTCTCCTGGGTCGTGCTGGACGAGGCGGTGAACGTCGGTGGCGCCGCCCCCGTCATCCCCGAACCCGCGTTCGCGCGGCGCCTGGCCGCCCTCCGCGACGCACTCGGCGAGCCGGCGGCGGCGACGGACTGACGGTTCGGCGGGGCCCGAATGGCGAAGGGCGCGGCACCCGATGACGGGCGCCGCGCCCCGGCGCAGCGTGCAGCGGTGCGACGGCTCGTTACGGCTCGTTACGGCTTGGTCGGCGTCGTCGTCGCGGCGCTGTCGGCGCGCATCCCCGTGTCGGACGCCGCGGGCGCCGGCGCGGGAGCCATCATGGCCGCGGAATCCGCGGCGGCGTCGGTCTTCGTATCCTTGGTCGTGCAGGCGGCGATGGTCAGGATCGCGGCGGCGAGGGCCAGGCGCTTCATTCGGTCTCCTTGGGGAGGGTGCGGTGGTGGAAGCCGGTGCTCCGCGCGCGCGGTCGCGCTGCTCGGATGACGGCTCGAATCTACGGCCCCCCGCCTTACTGTCAAGAGCGCTTGACGGGGCAACTCCCGTCAGGATAACGGCTTCCTACGTGCCATCGACCCTCCACGCGGACTGCGCTAGATTGGACTCCCCGCCGCGCGTCCGCTCCGTCCAGCCCTCCCGATGACGGCGATTCATCGCCCGCCAGACAGCGCCCTCGGTCCGCCGCAGCGGGGCATCGTGCGCGGCGCCTGCCCGCACGACTGCCCCGACACCTGCGCGACTTTGACGACGGTGGAGGCGGGGCGCGCCGTGCGCATCGCCGGCGACCCGGAGCACCCGTTCACGCGCGGGTTTCTCTGCGCCAAGGTCAACCGCTACCTCGAGCGCACCTACCACCGCGACCGCCTGCTCCGGCCGCTGCGTCGCGTCGGCCGCAAGGGGAGCGGCGAGTTCGTCGAGATCTCGTGGGATGAGGCGCTCGACGAGGTCGCGGCGCGGCTGGCGGCGGTCGCGCGCTCGGTGGATGGGCCGCAGGCGATCCTCCCCTACTCGTACGCCGGCACGATGGGGCTCGTCCAGGGCTCCTCAATGGATCGCCGCTTCTTCCACGCCCTCGGGGCCTCGCGCCTGGCGCGAACGATCTGCGCCGAGGCGGGTGCGACCGGGATGCGGATGACGCTCGGCGCCAATGCGGGGGCGGACGGGGAGGGGCTGCCGGAGAGCGACCTCGTGCTCCTCTGGGGGACGAACACCCTCACCTCCAACCCGCACCTCTGGCCATTCGTCCTCGAGGCTCGGCGCCGCGGCGCGCCCGTGATCGCGATCGACCCGATCCGCACGCGCACGGCCGAGCAGTGCGACGAGTGGCTCCCGATCCGACCCGGCACCGACGCCGCCCTCGCCCTCGGGATGATGCACGTCCTCTTCGCCGAGGGGCTGGCCGACGAGGACTACCTCGCCCGGCACACGGTGGGCGCCGAGGGGCTGCGCGAGCGGGTGAAGGAGTACCCGCCGGAGCGCGTCGCCGGGATCACCGGCATCCCGCGCCAGCGCGTAGTAGATCTCGGCCACCAGTACGGGCGGGCCCGCGCCGCCTTCGTGCGCGTCAACTACGGCCTGCAGCGCCACCGCGGCGGCGGGATGGCGGTGCGCACGATCGCCTGCCTACCGGCCGTCGCCGGCCACTGGCGGCGCGCCGGCGGCGGCGTGCAGCTCTCGACGAGCGCCAACTTCCAGTTCGACAAGGCGGGGCTCGAGCGCCCCGACCTCGGCCCGCCCGCGCGGACGATCAACATGATCCGGCTCGGCCATGCCCTCACGAGGGCCGACGCCGGAGTGGGCGGCCCGCCGGTGAAGGCGATGGTCGTCTACAACTCCAACCCGGCCGCCGTCGCCCCGCAGCTCGGCGAGGTGCGCCGCGGGCTGGCGCGCGAGGACCTGTTCACGGTCGTCCTCGAGCACTTCCGCACCGACACCGCCGACTGGGCCGACATCGTGCTCCCGGCGACGACGCAGCTCGAGCACTGGGACGTCCACCTCGCCTACGGCCACTTCTACGCGACGCTCAACCGGCCGGCGATCGAGCCGCTCGGCGAGGCGAAGCCGAACAGCGAGATCTTCCGCTTGCTCGCCGCCCGCATGGCGCCGCTCGTTCCCGAGGCGGGGCTCGACCGCGAGGCGCTGCGCGACGACGACATGGCGCTGATCCGCCAGGCGCTCTGGGAGCC
>Ga0307415_100001346_pt1 | contig 11686 bp, 12 predicted proteins | sample DK1Cmetagenome_FD_204524 | JGI IMG/M metagenome (GOLD analysis project Ga0307415, IMG submission 204524) | Maize rhizosphere microbial communities from greenhouse at UC Davis, California, United States - DK15-C-2 | ecosystem: Host-associated > Plants > Roots > Rhizosphere > Soil | place: USA...
AATGAGTGCCCGATGTGAAAGCCCCTTTATCAGCATCACAGCCGCAATATTGCCATCTAACTGCAGAGACGGTAACTTGCCCCCCTAGCTAAGTCGGTAGACGCATCCATGGTAAGGAAAATCCCGGCTATTCTCCTCGTCCGGTGGCCAGCAGGAACAGCCGTTTGTGCAGGTCAATGCTGATCGTAGCATCTGGATCAAGTGGTAGCGACTAGCAGCAAGTAGCATCGGCTGGCGACCGATGCTGATGAGTTTCTAGGCGAGAATCCGACAAATTGACTGGCGTGTCTCTGGTTGCAGCGTGCAGTGCCAAGGGCCCAGAGACACTGACCGGAGGCGACTGCAGCGCATCCCGACGGCTCCCTATGGTATGCCCGCCACCCGCTTGGTCGGGGCCGTGCGCCCTTTCGATTTCGAGCAACTGAGCCAGCCCTGTGTCTGGGACCGGTACCATGGCATTGCGCGCTGCGCACGGGTGAACTCAGGAGCGGGGCTGAGCATGACCGAGCAGATGCCCGAAGACCTGACAGAAGCTGAAGTGGCCGACCGGCGGGAAGCCGACCGCTCCGAAAATGAGGGCGACACCGCAAGCGAGGTTGACCGCTGGGACGACGAGGGCGGGCACGACCGCGTCGGCTGAGGGTCCCCCCTTGGTGACTTGCCAGGCGTAAGTGCCGTCAATGGTACCCAGCAGAGACCCCTACGGCGATCAGTTCCCGTTCCCCTTCTGCACCATGAGCTCCCGCATGGCGGCTTCCACGGCCGCCAGTTCATCTTGTGGGCTGAACATCACGAGTTCGGTTCCCGCCACCGCCGCGGGAACATGGCCAGGTGGCATGTAGAACGCGTCGCCCGGCTCGATGACCTCTTCGCGGTCGCCGTACCGGACGGTGAGGCGCCCCGCCGTGACATAGCCCCAGTGCGGGCACGAGCAGCTGTCGCCCGGCAACCCCTTGAGCACCGGGGTGAGGTCCCAGTCCTCACGGATCGAGGTGAAGATGACGACATAGCCGTCGAGGTGTGCGCCCCGGTCCTCGGCCGGGCCATAGTCGGTGACGTCGAGTGCGCTCTCACGTGAGACCTTTGCCATGAAGCACATCTCCTTTGGGCTCGTGGACGGAGCTAGGAACGGGTGTCTGACGCACTGCTAGTTCGATGCGTCAGAAGGGCTCCGGCTCGAACACTTGGCGGATCTCGACCTCGCTCTCTGCGCCGTACTCGCCCGGGTAGACCCGGGAGAACGCCTGGAACGGGAACCGCTCGGCCCATTCCACGGCCTCGTCCATCGACCCCACCTGGAGGATCCAGTAGCCGGCGATCAACTGCTTCGACTCCGGGAACGGCCCGGCGATGACCGTGCGGTTCCCCCCGGAAAACCTCACACGTCTCCCCTGGGAGCTCGGGAGCAGCCCGGCCAGGTCCATGAGTACGCCGGCCTGCTTGAGCTCGTCGTTGTAGCGGCCCATGGCGGCGAGGAGGTCCTCGCTGGGCGCTGCGCCCGGCTGGGGATCCCCCTTGATCATCAACATCACCCGCATGTCATGGCTCCTTCCCGGCCTGCCGCTTGGTCCCGCCGGATGGCGGTCGACCCGTGATGCCGTGTGGGCCGGCTCACATCCAGGGCGTCGAGTCCTGCTTCTGCTTGCTGGGTTGCGTGGGCGGCTTCGCCCAGCAACCCAGCAAGATTGTGCGGATAGCACGGTGTGACTTGTGCGGCCGGTCAGGCTGTCGAGGCCTGCATGTCTGCCTTGAGGGTGTCGAGGTCGAGGCGTTCCTTGCGAGCGCGGAGGTCCAGATACAGCAGCACGCCAACCAGGGCGCCGTAGGGCAGCGTCACGGTCGTGGCGATTGCGGCGGCGATCCCTTGGACGAGCCAGGCGCCGGCGCTGAACGGGGCGGTGATCACGGCGTTCACCACCCCGGTGATCAGGGCCCCGACCAGCAGGGTGAAGGCGGCGTGCCACCAGTGGCCACCGACCAGATCCCAGCTGCGGCGCATGGCCTCGGTTCCCCGCCTGTCCTCCACGACCAGGGCCTGGACGCTGACGGCCAGCCGCACACCGATGTAGATCCCGGGGATGATGAACACGATCAGCCCGAGAAGGGTGGCCAGCCCGACCAGGACGCTGACGACCAGGACGGGGCCGAGGCGGGCGAAGCCGAAGCGGTAGCTCTGCTCGAGGTTGAGGTCCTGCCCGGTGACTTCGGCGGCGATGTTGCGGGTGATCGCTCCGGTGAGGACCTGGTAGAGCAGCAGCCCGACGAGCGCGGCCAGCAGCCAGGCGCTGGCCACGGCCCACAGCGAGGTGGAGGCCGCGCCCTGGTCTTGGAGCTGCTGGCCGTTGGTGCGGAACCAGTGGCCGGCTCCGTACTGGAGCAGGGTGAGGGGGACCACGACCACCGCGGCGATGGCCATCAGGGTGCGCCAGTGCCGCCGGTAGAGCTGGACTGCCGCGGCGAGGATCTCGCCGATTCGTCGTGGGGGCAGGGCGGCGATCCCGCCGCCTTGTCCGATGGTCTGGTTCATGTCGTGACCTCCTGTGGACGCGCACGCGTCCGGTCGGTGCCTGGTCGCGTTTCGACCAGGGCCATTTCGGGGGGTTGTTGCCGGTCGGCGGCGCGTCCCCGCCCATCACCACTGTCAATCAACAGCGATGCGCGCTTCACGAGGTGGAGGGCTTGACGCTGATCACGACATTGCCGGTTTTCTGGCCTGTCTCGACGTAGGTGTACGCCTCGACGATCTGGTCCAACCGATACCGTCGGTCGATGACCGGCTTGAACGCTCCGGACTCCAGCAGCGCCTTGAAATACCTTGCCATCTCCTGGTCATCCCTCGGAATCGGGAACATGACCCGCTTGCCGCCGAACAGCGGCGTGATGAGGGCCAGGATCGGATTCTGGGCCAGCGGACCAAAGTCCGAGGAGACGTAGATCCCACGCGGTTTCAGCAGTCGCTTGCAGCGGCCGAAGGAGCTCTTGCCCACCGCGTCCAGGACCACGTCGTAGGTCTGGGTGTCCTTGGTGAAGTCCTCGGCCGTGTAGTCGATCACCCGGTCGGCGCCCAGGCCCTTGACCAGCTCCAGGTGCTTGGTGTCGCAGACCGCGGTGACTTGGGCCCCGATGCTCTTCAGGAGCTGGACCGCTGCCGAGCCGATGGCTCCGGTGGCCCCGTTGACCAGGACGTCCTGGCCGCTGCGGATCTTGGCCTTCCTGATCATCGAGAGGGCATAGTGCGACCCCTCGGTGCTGGCCGCGGCCTCCTCGTAGGTCAGGTTCACCGGCATGGTCGCGAGCGAACCGTCTTCGGCAATTGCTAGGTATTCAGCATGGGCACCGAACCGGCTCCCGTGTTGCAGTCCGCTGTAGCCGAACACCCGGTCGCCGACCTGGAAGGAGGTGACGCCGTCGCCGACCGCCTGGATTTCTCCGGCGAACTCATTACCGAGGACCGTCCCCTTCGGCCTGATGAGCCCGGTGAAGACTCTCACGAAGAAGGGCGTGCCCGCCCGGAAACCGCAGTCGGTCCGATTCACCGTCGTGGCGTGAACCTTGACCAGCACTTGGTTGTCTTTGACGGTCGGCTGGTCGATCTCCCGAAGCTCCAGGACATCGGGTGGGCCGTACCGGTCTTGGAGGACGGCCTTCATCGTGGCCTTGCGGGCCGGGGCGGTCTCGGGCGTGTCGACCCGAACCGCAGTCACCCGGCCGGAGGTCGTCGCATTCCGTGCATCCATGTTGGTGCTCTCCTCATCCGGAGCCGGGCCCACCCTCAAGGGTTCCGCAGGCCCTCCGGAGCCGCCGCGGCGGCTTAGGCTGCTGGGTTTGGTGTGCGGTAGCTGGCCAGGGTGTCGGCTAGGGCTTGGTCCAGGATGCTGTCGACCAGCTGGCGGGTGGTCCGGGTCTGGGGGTCGTTGGGGAGGTGCCAGACCTCGCCCGGGCGTCGGGGTGCTCGCCCAGCACGGCTAGGCCTTCGCCGATGTCGGGAAGGTAGGTGTAGGTGTGGGGCTGGTCGGGGTCGCCCAGGACGGTGGCCGTCTTGCCGGCCAGCGCGGCCGGGAAGACGCGGTCGCCCAGGTTGGACTGGGCGCCGCCGCGGGGGCCGAAGTAGTCCGAGGCCCGGCCGATGGCCACCTGGACCCGTCCGGCCTGATGGGCGGCCAGCAGCTCGCGGGCCATCCGGGCGCGCAGCTTCCCTTTCTTGGTGTGGGCGCCATAGGGGCGGGTCTCGGTGAGGGCTGGCCGTTGGGGCGCCCGTACATGTAGACGTTTTCCATGCTGACCAGCCGGGGGCCGCTGGCTTGGGCGGCCGCCAGCACGCTGGCCTGCAGGCCGGGCCACAGCTCGACCCACTGGTGGTAGGGCGGGTTGAGGGTCTGGTAGACGACCTGGGCGCCCTGAGTGGCGGCGGTGGCAAAGGCCGGGTCGCTGGCGTCGCCCCTGAGGATCTGGACGTCGTCGGGGACTCGGGCGGTGCCGGAGCGGTTGACCAGCCGCACCCGACGGCGCAAGGCTTCCAGGGTGGCCAGGCCGATGGCGCCGGTCCCAAAGACCACATGCCTTGGGGCGGCCATCATGAGCCTGCTCCGACTGTCGCTCGGCGCTGGGTCCTGGGGTTGGTCACCGCCGGGTCTGTTGTGGGGCAGCGGATCGGAGCTCGGAGCACGGCCACGCCCAGGGCGAGCACCCACAGGCCCCACAGGGTGCTGCCGAGGAGTCCGGCGAGGTCCCAGACGGGGAAGCTGGGGATGGCGGTGGCCAGGATGTCGCCCTGGTTGAGTAGGTACAGGCCGCTGGCGACCAGGCCCGTCCAGCCGACCCAGCGGGCCAGCATCCCGGTGCGCAGGACCAGGAGGCTGACGGTGATCGACCAGCCGATCACCAGCAGCTGGCCCAGGTGCTCGCCTAGCAGGGCGCCGCCGAACTGGTGCTGGGCGGTCCAGGCGGCCGCGACCGCTGCCTGGGTGCTGGGGTCGCCGGCGACATAGCTCTGGGCCAGCGCCGGGACCACGAACACCCAGCGCAGGAACCCGATCAGCGACAACAGCACCGAGGCGGCACCGACGAAGGTCGCGGCCCGCAGCACCGGGTCGTCGCGCCGGCCGAGGGCGGCCGGGAGCAGCAGGATGGGGACGAGCAGGATGGCGTAGGTCCAGGCGACGGCGAACCAGGTCCAGACCAGGCTGGTCCCGCCGGCCACGAACGCTGGCAGCACCACCTGTGGCGGTTCGCGCAGGATGTCGGGCCACTCGAAGGTGGAGGACAGCACCGTGGCGGCCACGGCGAAGGTGACGGCGCCGATCATCAGCAGCCAGCCGGTCACCCGGCGCAGCCCAGCACCGTGACCGGTTGTGGTTGTGTCCATGACACCGTTCCCGTCTCTCGTCGGAGGGGGCTTGCCTTCAGCCGATGTGGAGGTCTTGCTGGCTGTCGTGGCCGTAGTGGCGGAAGTGGAGGACCTGGTGGTCGACCAGCCCGCGGATGGCCCGCTCAGCGTCGGCCTCGTCGGGGACATGCACCCAGAGCGCGGAGCGGCCGGCGCGGGCGTAGCCGAAGTAGAGCTCGATGGTGTCGCGGTCGTCGGTGACGGCGCCGGCGACGCGCTGGGCCAGGCTGCGTTCGGCCTGGAACCGCTTCCAGCTGTCCAGGACGTGCTGGCTGGTGTAGACCCGCAGGTCGCGCGCGGCGAACCCAGCGTCGGTCAACGCGGCTCTGGCCTGCTCGGCGTGGTCGGCGTCCTCGAGGATGGCGACCAGGAATCCTTGGGGGTTGAAGACCAGCGGCCGGTCACGAGCAGCCGGGTCTTGGTCGGACATGCCCGTGGGCCAGACAACGTGGTGTGCGGTCATGGCAGCGTCTCTTCCTCTGGTGTGTGCCGGCTCCTGGGCTGGCACCGGCGGACCCCGCTCGCGCTCTCGCTGCGACGGACGCCGGGTCCTGCCGGTGCCAACCCCTATGTGTTCGGGTGGTTACTGGGCCATCGCCTTGGTCTGGGCGACGGGCAGGGCCGGTGTGGCTGGGGTGGTGGCGGCGCGGAGCCGGTCCAGCAGTACCCCCGATAGGGCCATGAAGGTGATCGCGCCGTAGAACCCAAAGACCGCGAACTGGCGGTCGACGTCGATGCCGCCGACAGTCGTGGCCGTCCAGCCAAGCGCCCACAGCAGCGGCATGGCCGCCGCCCACATCCAGGCATTGGCCAGGCGGTTGCGGAGCAGATAGGCCTGGGCGGCGCCGAGCGGGATCCCGGTGATGGCGCCCATCAGGGCCAGCTGGCCGAGGCTGGTGCCATAGCCGACCGCCCAGGCGCCGACCCCAAGGCCGATGCCCATGGCCAGCGCGGTCGTAGGGATCCAGGTCTGGGGGTTGCCGAGCAGGCGGCGGGCGACCAGCCACTCGCCAGTCCCGATGACCGCGCCGGCGATCAGGCCGCCGATCAGGGCCGAGCCGACGTCGTTGATCCGGCCGACCACGCCTGTTGCCAGGGCGCCGCCGAGGATGAAGGCGACGAAGCCGGCGGTCCACAGCAGCCAGGCCTTGACGTTGAAGCGGTGCTGGTCCTGCATGAGGACCATCCCTCTCTATGTACGATGTTATGTACAGTGTACACTTAGCTGACGGTACACAGTCAAGAGTCAAGAACCAAGGGCGGATCGGAGGGCGCATGGCACTGGCCACCAGCACGACCAGGACGCGGCCGCGGGGCTCGCTGAGCCGCGAGGAGATCATCCAGGAAGCCCTGGCCCTGCTCGACGAGCACGGGCCCGGGGCCCTGTCCATGCGCCGCCTGGCCGACCGCCTCGGCGTGGCCCCCAACGCCCTGTACTACCGCGTCCGCGGCAAGGCCGACCTGATCGACGCCCTCATCGACCAGGTCTACGCCGGCCTGGACCTGGACCCGGACCCCGCCGGCGACTGGACCCAGCAGCTGGCCACCCTCAGCCAGGCCATCCGGACCCACCTGCTCGCCCACCCCGCCGTCGTCCCCTACGCCCTCCAGCAACCCGGCCTCGGCCCCCACGGCCTCCGCCTCGGCGAAGCCATCTATCGCGTCCTGCGGCCCGCCGGGTTCTCCGACCAAGCCGTGGTCGGCACCGTCTACGCCCTGTTGACCTACATCCTGGGGTTCGTCGCCCTGGAGGTCCCCCGGGCCGGCACCACCCCGCAGACCAGCGACGAGTTCGTCCGCCGCATGTGGGCCTTCTTCGCCGCCCTCCCCCCCGGCGAGTTCCCCCACACCGTCGAACTGGCCGCCCTGCTGGCCCGGATCTCCACCGACGACCAGTTCGACTTCGGCATTCGCACCTTCCTGGCCGGCCTCAAAGCCCAGGCAAGCTGAACGGCCGCAACCCCAAGCCAAGTACCGACACTTGTGTGAGCCGCGTTACGGATCGAGCTGCGCCACCCTCATGCGATCGGAGTCGCCGGCCTGGGCGTTCGGGGCCCTGCTGGTGGCGATCATGCTGGAGCTGGTCGCTGCGGACCGCCATCCACGAGGCCGACAAGGTGCGGGCCGGGCTGTCGTGGTGGGCGTTCATTCGCCGTTCCAAGAGCCCCGAGCTCCCGGTTGTCCTGCTTGAGAATGTGGGGGCGCTGCTCGGGCTGGGCTGCGCGCTGGTGGGGGTGAGCTTGGCGGTGGTCACGGGGGAGTCCCGCTTCGACGCGGTCGAGAGTGTGGCGATCGGGCTGCTGCTCGGCGTCATCGCGGTGACACTTGGGATCGAGATGCGCAGCCTGCTCATTGGCGAGGCGGCGAGCCTGGCCGAGGTGGCTGCCATCGGGGCGGCGCTCATCGACGGCCCGGCGGTCCGCCGGCTGATCCATCTGCGCATCTTGCACCTTGGTCCCGACGAGCTGCTGGTCGGCGCCAAGGTCGAGTTCGACCCGGCACTGTCGTTGGTCGAGGCCGCCGAGGCGATCGACGAGGCCGAGCGGCGCGTGCGGGCCGTGGTCCCGTTCTGTGCGGATCATCTACCTCGAGCCGGACTGCTACCGAGCCGGAGCGTTGGTCAAACGAGCCTCGGCTTCGGACCCCTGATCCCGAGCCAGCCGAGACCCTCATTCGACTTTCTCCGTCGCCGACGGGGCGCGGCTGAGGTGGGTCGGTGGAATCCTGGAGTCCCAACTGCCGCAGGTGTCGGTGGGATGCGGCGTACACCTGGTTCCGGACCCTGTTGGCGGGCATGCTGTTGCCAACCGCGACCGCCGGGGAGGTTCCGATGGCCGAGCAGCCGCTCACGATCGGTATCGAGGAAGAGTTCCAGATCGTCGACGCCGGCGGGGAGCTGAAGGCCCACATCGACACCCTGCTGGCCGCCGCCCAATCCAGCTCGCTGGTGGACGACGTGCGGGCCGAGATGCTGCAGTCGGTGGTCGAGGTCGGCACCAGGATCTGCGCCGACGTCGGCGAGGCCCGGGCCGAGGTGCTGCGGCTGCGTGGGGGCCTGGCCGGGTTGCTCAACCCGGAGGGGCTGCGGATCGCCTCGGCCGGCACCCACCCGTTCTCCCACTGGCAGGACCAGCGGATCACCGAGATGGAGCGCTACAAGCTGTTCGAGGACCAGATGCAGGACCTGGTCCGGGAGCTGCTGATCTTCGGCATGCACGTCCACGTGGGCATCCCCGACCCCGAGGCCCGCATCGAGGTCATGAACGAGGCCCGCTACTTCCTGCCCCACCTGCTGGCCCTGTCGACCTCGAGCCCGTTCTGGCTGAACCGGAGAACGGGCCTCAAGTCGTATCGCAGCGTCATCTGGTCGCGGTTCCCGCGCAGCGGCATCCCGCCCGAGTTCGGCTCCCACGCCGACTTCGACAACTACGTGGCCCTGCTGGTCAAGACCAACACGATCGACACCGGCAAGAGCATCTGGTGGGACCTGCGGCCCCACTGGCAGTACCCGACGATCGAGTTCCGCATCTGCGACGCCGTGACCAGGGTCGACGAGGTGATCTGCCTGGCCGCCCTCGTCCAGGCCATCTGCGCCAAGCTGCTCAAGCTCCGCGGCCAGAACCTGGGCTTCCGCAAGTACCCGCCCCAGCTCATCCACGAGAACAAGTTCCGCGCCTTCCGCCACGGCCTGGACGGTAAGCTGATCGACTTCGGCAAGCAGCGCGAGGTCCCCATGCGCGACCTGGCCGTGGAGCTGGTGGAGTTCGTCGACGACGTGGTCGACGAACTCGGCTCCCGCAAGGACGTGGAGTATGTGCACACCATCCTGCGCGAGGGCACCAGCGCCGACCGCCAGCTCGCCGTCCACGAGGCAAGCGGCGGCGACATGCGGGCCGTCGTGGACCACGTCACCGATGAGACCCTGATCGGCGTGCCGCCGCCGGCCTAAAGGGTGCGGCGCTGAGCTTGGTCTCGCCAGCAATCCGCCAGCAACAACGCCTCACGACGCCGCAGGCTGCATCGTGTGGCCTCGATCCAAGACGCGTGCTGAGCAGCGCTGACGTGCGGGTACGCGTGGAGGAGTAGTGGGGCGGGAGTGGCTGGCTCGTCAATGGCATGCAAGGGGTCAGGGGTTCAAATCCCCTCAGCTCCACCAGGCACAACGCTTCTTCCACTCCCACTCTGAGCGCCATTTGCCAGAGGTTTGCCAGAAAACGCGAGTAGTGGTTGTCAGAACACTCTCCGTTGAGCGGTCGGGGTGGGCCTCGAGGGCCGGCTCAGGCACTTCCAGCACGACCTTGAGTCGCTGCTCGATCGCGGCGGCAATGCGAGGGCCATCTCTGGAGTGGTGTGCCGGTAGTGGGCACCCATGGCGCTGCCCCGCTGCTGACTGACCCGGCTGGTGGCCTCGTGGCCCATCACCTCGTCGATGACCCGGGCTGGGATGCCGGCGTCCTCGAGCCAGGTCGCGAAGGTGTGGCGGAAGTCGTGGGCCCCGCGCAGGTCCACGGCCTCCAGCAGGGGTCGCGGGCCGCTGGCAGTGCCAGCCACCGCCGGTCAGTGTCCTCACCAACCTCGGCGGCCAGGCCCGCAGCCACGAGCTTACCCAGAGCGATCTGGACCGTGGTTGGCCGGATGGCCCGGCCGCGGTCGGCGAGCGCGGCGGTGAGCCGGTCAAGGCTGTGCGGGCCGCCAGCTCGGAGCGCCGTGAGCGCGCGGGCGGCGGTGGACCGCAGCTCGCCCGTGGGGTCGGCCAGCTTGGCCAGCGCAGCGTGGTAGGTGCGGTGGAAGTTGTGGCGCGACAGCACGGTGCGGGCACCCTTTGGCACCCCGGGCCCGCCGTGGCTGCCGGGGCCGCCGCCGGGGCCGGTGAACACCAGGGCCGATGGTTCCGTGCCCGGTGGCAGCTGGCGGCGGCGGATAGCCTCGACCACCTGTGGGGCCAGAGGGATCTCGCGGATGCCGGCGTCCCTCTTGGGCCGCGGCTTGAAGCCGCTGCCCAACCGGCCGGCCTGATAGCGGGTGTCGACGACCTGGAGGACAGGGAGGGCGCGGTTCAGGTGGACGCGGCGGCGGCGCAGCCCGGCCGGCTCCCCGAACCGCAGCCCGGTGCCGAGCAGGCACAGCACGTGGTCCCACCAGAACAGCGGGAACTGGGCGAGCAGCCGACCGGCCTCCTCGGGGGGAGGCCCGGCGCTTGGCCTGGTCCAAGACTTGTTCGAGGTGGGCTTGCCAACGGCGAATGTCGGCGGGCCGATCCGCTTGATCGGCCGCTCGCCGAACCATGGCCGTACGTACAGTCGAAGGCGGCTCTCGGTCACCGCCAGGGTGGTGGGACTGCGGTCCGGATCGGCCGCCCACACCGCCCACCACTGCTCGGCCCACCAGCTGAAGGGAAGCCGGCCGCGCTGGAGCCCCTGCCAGGCACCCCGGGTAGACGCCCAAGCGCTTCTGGGCGACCAGGTGGCGCGCCTCGTCCTTTCTCCTGACGGTCTCGGCGCCTTGGGAGCCGTCGTCCAGGAGCCACCACACCTGGTAGGTCACGCGACCGGTGCGGGCGCTGACGCGCTTGCGGATGCCTACCGAAGCCATCGTCCTCGCCCACCGGCGACCTCGGCCGCGACCGCGTCTCCGTGTACCGCCTGCGGGCTTCTCGCGAACGGCGACACCTGGCCAACCAATTGGTCCAGACCAGCCCGTGGCAGCGACTCTCCTGCGGCCCGTGGAAGGCTCGTGGCCGCTGGAGGCGACGGCAGGCGGACGTGGATATGGCCGGAAACGCCCTCGCGAATCAGCCGCTCACGCAGGTGTGACGAGGTCGTAGACCCGCAGCCCAGCCGGCAGGCCGCGGCCGGGCGGTCCGGGGCGACAACCTAATACGCCGAACCCATCAATAAGCGCACAATCGCTCGAGGTTCCCGACCGGCTCTTCCACAGCGGCTGCCAAGGTGTATGCCTTGCTGGGGGCTTGTCCCGTCGGCTACAGGCGATATATCGCAAGGCCAAGGGCGAGCGCGCTGCAAACAAGCGCGATCTACACGGGGGGGACACGGCAAAGAAGGGGCTTGCGGCGCCCACAATCATGTGCCGACAAGTCGGCATCGTGCTATCAGGATCGGATGGAAACCGCCGCCGCTGGCGACGGTGAGCTGAGGGAGGCTCCCAATGCCCGATGACGAAGAAACCCCGCCCGATTCCGAGGAAGAGGCGCTGACACGATTCCTCGAGGATCATGTGGAGGACGACACGATGACCCGCGAGGAGGAGGAGGAGGAGGAGGAGGAGGAGGAGGAGGAGGAG
>Ga0307415_100001347_pt1 | contig 11679 bp, 11 predicted proteins | sample DK1Cmetagenome_FD_204524 | JGI IMG/M metagenome (GOLD analysis project Ga0307415, IMG submission 204524) | Maize rhizosphere microbial communities from greenhouse at UC Davis, California, United States - DK15-C-2 | ecosystem: Host-associated > Plants > Roots > Rhizosphere > Soil | place: USA...
GGCTACGGCAACCTCATTCCCGGCGGTCAGCCGGGGAAGATGTTCGCGGTCTTTGAGATGCTGCTCGGACAGATCTTCCTCGTCACGCTGATCGCCCGGCTGGTCAGCCTCTGGCGGCCGGGACGGCGGGCGCGCTAACCCGCGCCTAGTGCGCGACGACCGCCTTCAGGACGACGATTACCAACCCGAGGACCAGGTTGAGGCCGACGGTCAGGATCGTGGCCTTTCGGCTCAGGTGCTCGAGCTGGGCGTAGCGCACGCCTTGGGCAGTGAGCGTGGCCACTCCGGCCCCAAGCGCGAGCCATAGCGCCGTCCGATCCTGGAACACGTTCAGGGCGCCAAGAGCGATTGCAGTCATCGGCAGCACGGCGGCTAGTGGAATCGAGAACTCCCGCCGGGCAATGGTGCCGAGCTCTGCGGCGGTGAGGCGCCGTCCGGAGTCGAGGCTCTCGCTGAGCCCGTGCGCATACACATGCGCGACCCCAGAGGACGAGGACGCTCACCCCGAGGATCGCGTCCAGCTGCCACAGGTCGTGCTCGTTCGTGCTTGCCCCGGCCGTCAGGGACGCGAGGACGACGATCGTTCCGTAGACCGTTCCCGCGATCCTCTCCCGGCTCCCGAGGACGAGCTTGGTCAGCGCCGGCGGCCAGTCCACGCGCAACACGGGTCGCGGCCGTGTCCCTACGCGCCGTGCCGCTTACTCGATGTAGCCGTAGCGCTCCCCATACGACTGCAGCGGTTTCATGAGCGCGTAGATCACCGTGATGTTCAGCGCAATGGACGCGAGCGTCCAGATCGGAAAGGCGGCGATGAAGGCGAACTGCGTGATCGTGTTGAACATGATGATGATCACCCCGAGGACGCGTGCCCACGTCCGCACGCCGAGGATGCCGAATCCGACCAGGATTTCGATGATGCCGAGAACGAGAAAGAACGTGCCCCAGGCGGCGAAGTCGGCGAAGAGCAACCCTCCCTTGGTGATGGCGAAGTAATCGTCCTTCAAGAGCGCGATGAGCCCTTGGAGGACGTTGATGCCGCCGACGAGGATGAAAAGCGTCCCCGCGAACGGATACCACCCGGAGACAGCGGCGGTCTGTGATTTCGCGCTGTATGTCGTCATCGAATCTCCTCTCCTCTTGTTCGAGCTCAGCGATTCGCGAGGCGTACATGGCCGTTCCTGCCGGTCGCCTCGAGGTCCCAGCGCCGGCCGAAAGCGTTCGCGCCGGCCACGAAGATGCGTCCGATCTCGTCCGGGATCTCCGGCTGGAGGATCAAGTGGCCGTCGCGAGCCTCGAGTCCGAGCAGCGCCCGCACGAGCAGAAGCGGTGCGCCAGTGGCCCACGCCTGCGGGCTGCAGGCGGTTGGGTAGGGAATCGGAAAGCGGCTGACGGCGCGGTCGTAGCCGGAGAAGGCCTCGGGGAGGCGGTACGCGGAGTGTGATGCCGCGTCGAGAAGCGCGAGCGCGATTCGGTTGGCCTCGTCCCGGAAGCCGTAGCGAACGAGCCCCAGCGCGATCAGCGAGTTGTCGTGGGGCCAGACCGTTCCGAGGTGGTAGCCGATCGGATTGAAGCCCTGATCCTCCGATGAGAGCGTGCGCACTCCCCAGCCCGAGAAGAGCGCGTCCGACATCAGTTGGCGCGCGACGATTGCGGCCCGTTCTTCGGGGACGATTCCCGCCCAGAGAAGCTGCCCGATGTTGGACGTCAGCGAGTCGATCCTCCGCTTGCCGGCGTCGAGGCCGATCGCGTAATAGCCTCCGCGCTCGTCGATCCAGAAGTCTTCGTTGAACCGCCTGCGCAGGTCCTCCGCCTCCGTTCCCAGGCGCTGGGCGAGCGCCGCGTCTTGGAGTGGGCCCTCGGCGAGCTCGGCGCAGCGAAGCTTCGCGTCGTACACGTGCCCCTGGATCTCGCAGGTCGCGATCGGGAGCTCCGGGATCGTGCCGTCCGCGAACTGCACGCCGTCCCAGGAGTCGCGCCAGCACTGATTCCCGAGCCCCTGTGGCGAGCGCGTCTGATACTCGACGTATCCGTCGCCGTCCCGGTCGCCGTACCGGTCGATCCACTCGAGTGCGGCGAGTACGTTCGGCCGAAACGACTCGACGAAGGCGTCGTCTCCCGTCCAGCGCCAATACTCGGAGAGCAGGATGAGCCAGAGCATCGTCGCGTCAGCCGTCCCGTAGTAGGGGCTGTGCGGCTTGAGCCCGCGTTGCGTCAGCTCCCCCGCGCGAATCTCGTGCAGGATCTTCCCGGGCTCTTCGTCCTTGAACTCGTTCTCCTCGGTGGCCTGGAGGCGACCGAGGGCGAAGAGCGCTCCCTTGGCGAGCTCGGGGCCAAAGCTGAGCGTCTGATACGCCGTGATGAGCGTGTCCCGACCGAAGAGGGTCAGGAACCAAGGCAGCCCGGCTGCCGGCAAGGAGGTCTCTTCGCCTTCTGGGTTCAGCGCGATCCTCAGCGCGATCAGGTCGCGTGCCGACTTGCGGACGACCTCGGTCAGGACGTGGGAATCCGACTCGAGCTTCGGCATCTGGTCGAGCCAGAGGCTGATCGGGTCCGCGCCCTCGGCTGCGAAGGTCTCGCCGAAGTCACGGTGAACCGGCTGGACCTCCAACGGGCCCAGCTTCAGCGGCACGTACAACTCGCATTGCCAGCTGCCGCGGGGCGCCAGATCGATTTGCCAGACGAGATCGTCGCCCTCGATGTGCGTGGGCGCCGGAGATGCTCGGAGGGCGGTCTCAGCCTCGAAGTCGCCGGTGCGATACCGAAACGTGAGGCCGTCGTCTTCGGCCTCGCGCTCGATCTCAGCGGAGCGGTCGCGCACCTCGTCCTTGATCTCGAAGAGATCGGCGAAGTCGTTCCCCGCAGCGAGGCGCAGCTCGAGAGTGAGCGGCTCTTCGGCGAAGCTCTGCAACTCGATTCGCTCGTGGAGTCCTCCGCCGACGAAGCGAAGCCGGCACACTCCCACGGTATTCGCGGGGAGGCCCGGCAGCTCTGGGTTCGTGAGGAAGAATGCGGCCGAGTAGTGGTCGACGGTGCCTGATCGAAGGACAAGGAGGCGGGCACCGTTGAGAGTGAGAACCCAGCGGTTGAGGAAACGGGTATCGGCGTGCACGAGGCCGCCGATCGAGCCCTCCGGCACGTCGCCGACGGAATCCGAGTACACGAACGATCGGCCTTCGAGAATTGCGATTGCGTCGGGGCCGAGCTCGGGCGGGAGCTTCTTGCCCTTCGCGCTCGGGATGCTGGCGTCCGTGGTCGTGCCGGGCATCGGGTCTGCAGGAGTTGGCCTCGCGGCTGTTTGCTGATGGATCACATTGCTCCCCTTCTCGTTTCGCTAGAGGGCCAGGGCCTTCTCGGCCTCGTATTCCTTGTCCGTAAGCGCGCCGCGCTCGTGGAGAGCGGCGAGCCGCTCGAGCCGCTCGAGCCGCGCAGACGGCTCCGCCTCAGCCGGGGAGCCGTCCGTCATCCGTCCTTTCCCGAACCACGACGACCAGCTCGACCCGCCTTCGTGTAACGCCGTCGGGAACTCCCGGATGCTCTGGCGGCGGAAGATCTCGAGCCCGACGAAGGCGAGGATGACGACGACCACGAGGGTGATGAGACGCCGCGGAGTTCCTGTAGGACTCCAAAGGAAGACGAGGAGGAGCGCGGCCGCAAGCATCAGATGCACGAACACCGGTCGGTCGCGGAAGGTCGGCGCCAGCCAGCGCCGGACCCCGGCGGCGCGGACCGAGGGCCCGGATAGCCAGGTCCCGACGAGGGCGATGAGCCCGACGGCGATACCTGCAGCGGCAGAGGCTGCGAGCAGCCCCGTCAGAACGGCCCAAACGTCCTCCGCCGCTGGCCGCACGGACTCGGCCTGGACGAGGTTGTTGACGACGGCTTGGCCGGCGACGCGAATCACAACGAGGAGGAGGAGGCCGAGCAGGGCGACGCTGATCGCAATCGTCCGCAGCGCCTCACGCCGGCGCTGACCGGCCAGGTAGACGGCGCCGGCCCAGAGCGCCAGCGCGAGGATGAGGGGCCAAAACGAAAGGGCCTTGAGGGCTTTGACGATCGTCTGGGCTGTGCTCAGCTGGTCCGAGCGCATGATGACGACCGGCTCCACCCGCTCCTGGATTGTTTGCGTCGCGCTCGACCCGAGCCCGATCTGGCCGGCCACGTTCGCCACGATCTGATCCAAGTCGAGGACGACGGCGTTGCCGGTCACCCTCAAGCGCTCCGTATTGCCTTCTAGGAGGTCGACGAGCTGGGCGTTCGCGGCCCGGTTGGTCGACCGCCAGAGCTCCTGGACGCGGGGCCGCGCGAGCGCCGTGCTCGCCGTCTCATACGCGATCCCGCGAAGCTGGGAGGCAATCTGGGGGGCGAGTGGCTTCAGAGCCGGAGGAAGAGCCTCTTCGAGCCGAACCTCCGCCGAGGAGGCCGAGTACGCCTGGTCGACGATGTAGACAGACAGGGCGTTGCGGACGTTCTCGCTCTCGAGCAGCTGACTGCTGGTGTCCGCCCACACGTCCTCGTCGAGCGCGACGTCGCGGATCCAGACGCTGACGGTCGAAACCAGGAGACACAGGGCCCCGAGGAAGACGAGCACCGCCACGAGCACCCGGTGGGAACGATTCGCCACTCGGCCCTTCGCAGCAGCCTCGGCCCTGCTCATCGGATGGACGATCCACGACGTCGGGCCGCGCGCCTTCACCCGGCGCCGAGTTTCACCCGGGTGAAACGAGATCCACGGGTGAAGATTTGAGCGGGCGCGTCAGCGAAGAATCGTCCGCGCGAGGGCTCGTGCTCTCGACGTGCGGGCACGAGCCCCGCCCACGAGCGAAGGAGGAGAAATGGTTGTTGCGGAGACGACGTTCCTCGATGTCTTCTGGTGGATGATCGTCATGTTCTTCTGGGTGATGGCCATCTGGCTCTTCGTGGTCCTGATCGGCGACGTCATCCGGCGTGACGACCTCTCGGGGTGGGCCAAAGGGGCTTGGATCATGTTCATGGTCCTCCTGCCGTTCCTCGGCGCGATCATCTACATCGCGGTGCGCCCGAAGGTGACGGCGGCGGACATTCGCATGACGACACGGGCCGAAGCGGCGGCGCAAGCGGTCGCCGGGGTCTCCACAGCGGACGAGCTCGCAAAGCTCGGACAGCTCCGCAGCCAGGGTGTGCTGAACGAGCAGGAGTACGAGGACCTGAAGCGCAAAACTCTGGCGCTCGCCTGACGCCTGAGTCGGCGAGGCGCGGGCGCGCGAGCGGCGCGCCCCCTCGCCGCTTGACCTGGTCCTCTTCTTCAGTCAAAGGGAGGCCGCTGGCCGATGAGAGCAGCTGAGCTACGCCCGCTCGGTCGAGTGGCGGCGGACGGGTGGCGCTTGTCTCGGTTTGTCGCCCGAAGGGGTGGAGTTGCTGTGAGGCGCGCTGGAAGATTCGCAACCATTCGTCTTGCGGCTCGAATGGGGCTCGGCGCCGAGCTTGCCGAGGCCGTCATCCGCAGCAGCGCCGAAGCGGCGCTGCGGGGGGCTAGTGAGAAGGCATCGGTTGGGAAGCACCCGGTCAGGGAGCGTGGGCGAAGGGTTGCGCGCCGGGTCACCCGGGTGAACCGAGACGAGGGGTGAAGTCAAGCGGCGCGACGCGTGCCACGGTAGAGGAGGCATGCCCGACGGAATCGACCCGACTGTCCTCGGCGCTCTGACTCTGTGGAGCGGTCTCGGGTTGGCCCTCGCATGGATCGCCCTCCGGGCTCATCTCCTGGAAGCGAAGCCGCCGACTCACTGCGTCTCGTGCGGACGGCTCCTGAAGGACGATCGCCGGTGTCCGTGTCTCGATTCGAGCTGATCGCGGCGGAATGGGTATAGGAGGGAGCCTGTTCTTGATCGCCGTGGGCGCCATCTTCGCGTTCGCGGTGACGGGCGAGGTGAGCGGTTGCTTGCGCGATCGCATCGGGTCACCCGGGTGAAAGTCGCCCCAGGGGGAGGACGCTCCGCTCCGCCTTCGGCACGATCGATGCGCCAAACCGATCAGCGCGAGGCGAGAGGAGCAAACAGATGGCGCAGATGGCAGAACGGAACGTTCGAACTGACACCCGTGAGGTGAGCGGGTGGGCAGTCGGCGGAACGATCTTCGCCGGCGTGATCATGCTCATGATCGGCGCCTTCCATGCGATCGCGGGCCTGGTCGCGATCCTCGACGACCAGTTCTACGTCGTCGCGAGGAATTACACGTACAGCTTCGACGTGACGGGCTGGGGATGGATCCACCTGATCGGCGGCGGGCTCGTGGTCCTCGGTGGGGCGTACGTCTTCTCGGGAGCCACGTGGGCTCGCATAGTCGGCATCACGCTGGCCGTGCTGAGCGCGCTCGCCAACTTCTTCTTCGTCCCGTACTACCCGTGGTGGTCGCTCCTCATCATCGCGCTGGACGTGTGGGTGGTATGGTCGCTGAGCCGCCCTGTCGACGAGCCGGCCTGAGGAGTCCCCTAGTCGAGCTTCCCGTCGAGCTGAGGCCGTGACTACATAGGAGGTATCGAATGGCAGCACCTGCGACAGGAATTTCCCGCCCAGGCATCAGTGTCGGCCCGACGAGCGAGTTCAGCTTGTTCTTCAATGTCAAGCCGGACGAAGGCGAGTCGCTGCGGGCTGCGCTCCGCGACTTGCAGGAGACCCCTGGCTACCGGCCAGGAGACTACGACGTGGCGATCAAAACGATCCACGAGGCGAGGTTCGTGCTCTTCGACGACGACACGCGGCTCGCGTTCGTGACGAGCTTCGACGGCCCGTGGGACGCCTACATGGAGGACTTCTTCACGTCCGGCCCGACGCTCGAGCTCTTCGACGTCATCTTCCGGCACGTTGACGGCTACGAGGGCCTGCCGGACCTGGCTGCGGTGAAGGCGTTCATCCTCGGCGCCCAGCAGACGGCGGCCGCCTACGCACGGAACTACGGCGGCACGGTGAAAGAGATCCGAAAAGCTCAGCGCGTGAACACAGCCTTCCAGGAGGTGCTCGACCACCCGGAGGCCGCGGAAGCGCTCAAGCACCCTGCCTTGCAGCCGCTGCTGGACGAGGCAGGCGACTAAGTCGCCGAGCGGGGAGGCCGGACCGAGGAACGCCGATGTCGGATCACATCTCGGGGCCGCGAGCCTTGGCCGAGCCGATCGCGGACATCACCGACGTCTACGCGTTTCCGAGCCCGGAGCAGCCGGGACATCTCGTGGTCGCGCTGAACACGCTCCCATTCGCGAAGCCGTCTGACCTGCTCTCGGACGGGCTCGTCTATCGCTTCCGACTGCGTCCGCTGAGCGCAGGCACGCGGGCCGATCAGCCGATGTTCGCCGTTCGCGGGGAGGAATTCGTGTTCGACTGCGTCTTTTCCCCTCCTTTGGGCGCTGACAGCCCGCAGCACGCCGAGCAGGAAGGCACCTGCACCACCCCAGCGGGCGAGACCGTCTCGTTCCGGGTGAACGACGAGCGGGGCGGCTCGGGGCACGGCGTGCGCGTCTTCGCCGGCCCGCGCTGGGATCCGTTCATCATGGATGCCCCGGCGGCGCTGAAGACGATCGCGACGGGGAAGCTGGCCTTCACGGATCCAGGGTCGATCTTCCTCGACGGCAAGAACGTCCTCGGCATCGTCGTGGAAATCGACTTGGCGCTCCTGGACGGCGCGGAGCTCCTCGGCGTCGTCGCAGAGACGCTCACGCGCGGCAAGTTCAAGGTTCGGATCGAACGGGTCGGGCGACCTGAGGTGAAGAACATGATGCTGGCGCCGAAGCAGTTCGATGCGGTGAACCGAGAGCTCGAGATCCGCGACCTCTACAACATGGAGGACGCGTTCCGCCTCGGAGGCGCTTACGTGGGTGCCTACCGGGCGCGGCTGAACGCCAATCTCGCCTTCTGGGACGGGCTCGACAGCAAGGCCGACTGGCCCACGGACGGGAACGGCGACCACCCCTTGACCGAGCTCGTCCTCGCCGACTTCCTCGTCGTCGACCTCACCAGGCCGTACACCGAGCAGGGTTCCTTCCTGGAGATCGAGCTCGCCGCCCGCGCGGGCGAGGCGCACGAAACCTGTGGCGGACGCGCGCCCAACGACGATGTCATGGACACGATCTTCACGCAGCTCGTCAACGCCGGAAACGGGCCCACCATCCGTGACGGGGTCGACCAGGCGACGAGGCCCGCCTCGACCACGTTTCCGTACCTGGCGGCGCCAAATCCCCACCCGCCGGACCCCCCTGAGCACATCTAGCGATGGAACGTGGGTGAACGCCATGAGCGCGACCACCAGCGAGGGCATCAGGCTCGAGCTCGACGACATCCAAAGTGGGGCGCTGCACGAGCGCCCATCGCCGTACGTCGGCACCTACCTCCTGCTGCGCATCGATGTCCGACCCGCGGGACGCGAGCTGGTCCGGCGACTGCACTCGGTTGTCGACTCCGGACGGCCGTCGGCCGATCCCGCCCACGACGCCTGGGTCACCGTCGGCTTCACGTATCAGGGCTTGAAGGCGCTCGGCGTACCGGAGGGCTCGCTGGACAGCTTCGCGCCCGAATTCCGCGAGGGAATGGCAGCGCGTGCGGCCGAGCTCGGAGACGTAGGCGACAGCAGCCCTGCCAACTGGGAAAAGCCGCTCGGTACTTCGGACGTCCATGTCGCCCTCGCGGCGCTCTCACCCGATGCGCTGCGGCTGGAAGGCGTAGTCGAGAAGATACGCAGCGCCCTGGACGGGCTTCCCGGCGTCGGGCTGATCTGGCGTCAGGATTGCTACCAGCTCCCGACCGGGCGAACCTCCTTCGGCTTCAAGGACGGGATCGGCCAGCCGGCGGTGGAAGGGAGCGGCATGCCCTCCTCGAACCCGAAGGAAAAGCCGCTCAAGGCCGGCGAGATCATCCTCGGCTACCCGGACGAGACGGGCGAGTTGCCGCCGATGCCGACTCCGGAGGTGCTCGGTCGAAACGGCACCTATGTCGTCTTTCGAAAGCTGCACACGAGGGTGGCGGCCTACCGGCAGTACCTCCGCGCGAAGGCCGCGAGCCGCGAGGAGGAGGCGCTGCTCGGCGCAAAGATGGTCGGACGCTGGCAGAGCGGCGCTCCGCTCGCGCTCTCCCCTGAACGTGACGACCCCGAGCTCGGCGCCGACCCGCAGCGCAACAACAACTTCCTCTACGCCGACGATCCGCGCGGCTTCAAGTGCCCAGCCGGCGCCCACGCGCGACGTGCGAACCCGCGCGATTCGCTCGATCGCGACGGCAGTGTCGACGTACGCCTCCACCGAATGATCCGGCGTGGCACGAGCTACGGACCGCTGCTGCCCGAGGGCGTCCTCGAGGACGACGGTGTCGACCGGGGCATCATCTTCGTCTTCGCTGGCGCGCACCTCAAGCGCCAGTTCGAGTTCGTGAAGACCCAATGGCTGAACGACGGCATCTTCATCGGCGCCCCGCTCGAGAAGGATCCGCTCGTCGGGCCGAACGACGGGTCTGGAAGCTTCACCATTCCTGAGCGGCCGATCCGGCGCCGGCTGCAGAGCCTGCCGCCGTTCGTCGTCACGCGCGGGGGCGAGTACTGCTTCGCACCAGGCCTGTCCGCGATGCGCTGGCTGGCGGAGCTCGAGACGTGACTGGCCTTGATCGAGAAGAGGAGGACGACGTGGCAACGAGCCCGACAAGCACCGACCGTTGGAAGGCACTCGACTTCGGCCCACCCGCGTCCGATCTCGCGGAACCGGACTCCCCTGTGCTCGTCGACTACCTCTCCGGCGATCGTGTTGCGCTGATCACCCTCAACCGGCCCCATGCCGACAACGCGATCACGACCGAGATGGGCGCCCGCCTGACCGAGATCGTCGAGACGATCGCGGTCCGTCCCGCCGTCCGTGTCGTCGTCCTCACCGGAGCAGGTGAGAGAGCGTTCTCCGTCGGCAGCGACCTGCGCCAGCGCAAGGACATGACGAAGGAGGACTGGCTGCGCCAGCGGCAGGACTTCGATCGCACGCTCTACACGGTGCGCCAGCTGCGCAAGCCGATCCTCGCCGCCGTCAACGGGATCGCCTACGGCGGCGGCTGCGAGCTCGCCCAGAGCACCGACTTCATCATCGCCTCAGAGAACGCCACCTTCGGCCAGCCCGAAGCGATGCTCGGCCTCGCGGCCGGCGGCGGCTCGCCGGCGTTGCTCCCACGCTTGCTTCCCCCAGGAAAGGCCCTGCAGATGCTCATGACGGGCGACCCGATCACCGCGCAGGAGGCGCACCGGCTAGGGATGGTCAACGAGCTCTACGCCCAAGATGAGCTGATGGACGCGGCGATGCGGATCGCGGAGAAGATCGCAAGCAACTCGCCGACGGCGGTACAGGCGGTCAAACGGGCCGTTCACCTAGGCGAGGGGCAGCCAATCGAACAGGCGATCGCAATCATGATGGGAGCGCACTGGCGCTCGGCCGTCCATCCCGACCGCATCGAAGGAATCGGCGCCTTCAACCAAGGCCGCGAGCCGACCTTCCAGGATCCCGACTACTGATGCGCGGAACCGTAAGTCAAGCACGCCGCCGAGGAGGAGGAGGCTGAGACATGGCAATAGCAGACGATCTTGAACAAGCGCGCGCCGCACTTCGGATGATCGCCCCGCTCCCTTCAATGCGGAGGCGCCGCCCGAGGCCCTCGCCGGAGAGATCACTCCCACCGAGCTCCACTACGTCCGCAGCAACTTCGCGGTGCCGGCACACGACGGCACGCTCGAGGTCGGCGGCGCGGTGGAGAACCCCAACACCCTGGCGCTCGACGACCTGCGCGCCATGCCGGCGGTCGAGCGGGCAGTCACGCTGGAATGCGCGGGGAACGGGCGTCTCGAGATGCGACCATTGCCGACTGGCGAACCATGGGGCGACTACGCGGTCTCGACCGCCCGCTGGACCGGCGCCCTCCTGCACGAGGTGCTGGAGGAGGTGCACCCGGCGGCAGACGGCGTCGACGTTCGGTTCGAAGGCGCCGACCACGGCCGGTACCACCTCCAGCCAATCCTCCCGGAGACCAACAAGGACGACTTGACCTTCGTGCGCGCTCTGCCCCTCGCCCTTGCAGCCGATCCGATGGCAGAGATCCTGATCGCCTACGAGATGAACGGCGAGCCGCTGACTCCCGACCACGGAGCCCCCTTCCGGATCATCGTGCCCCATTGGTACGCCGTCACGTCCGTGAAGTGGCTGAAGCGAATCGACGTCCTAACCGAGCCGTACACCGGCGAATTTCAGACCGGCCATTACATATACGAGTGGCCGGATCGACCGCACGAGGCCGTCAGTCTCATGCGCGTGCGTGCGCGAATCACCGATCCCGCTCCGGGGTCGACCCTGAGCGTCGGCACGCACACGGTGCGCGGCAAGGCCTGGTCGGGAACCGGACCCGTGACGCGGGTCGATGTCAGCTTCACCGGCGAAGGCGACTGGCACCCGGCGCAGCTCGAGCCGCCCAAAGGGCCGTACCAGTGGCAGGACTGGTCGCTCGACTGGGAAGCGACCGACGTGGGAAGGCACACCCTCCGCGCCAGGGCGACCGACGCGGCCGGCAACGTGCAACCGGAGGTTCCGCCCTGGAACCGGCTCGGCTACGGAAACAACGCGATCGAGGTCTGGTACGTCGACGTGCTCTGACGCGCCAACGAGCAGCGCGGGCCTTCAGGCCTCCAATGGTGCCTAAGAGC
>Ga0307415_100001348_pt1 | contig 11676 bp, 12 predicted proteins | sample DK1Cmetagenome_FD_204524 | JGI IMG/M metagenome (GOLD analysis project Ga0307415, IMG submission 204524) | Maize rhizosphere microbial communities from greenhouse at UC Davis, California, United States - DK15-C-2 | ecosystem: Host-associated > Plants > Roots > Rhizosphere > Soil | place: USA...
AGCCGACCCGCTGTACCAGCCGTGGACGCCGAAGGGTGAGTGACGTGGCGGCGACCCACGCCACCGCCACGACCACCATGGAGGCGGCGAAGACGCCGAAGCCGACCCAGCTGCCGGAGTCCCGGGCCGCATACCCCATGTTCAGGTTCCGGAGCAGCCCGGTGGTGAACACCAGCGTGGTGTGGATGAGGATGAACACCAGGAACCAGCACAGCACCAGGAAGTGCAGCGACCGGGCGACCTGGATGCTCAGCGGCTTGCTGATCCGCTTGAACCGGGTGGACAGGGCCGGCGACATCCCCAGGCCGGTGACCAGCGCCAGCGGCGCCGCGACGAAGACGGTCACGAAGTAGGCCAGCTGCTGCAGGCCGTTGTAGGCGATCCAGGCGCTCTCCGCCGGCCACTGCAACGACAGATACTGGATCAGGACCGAGGCCGCGTTCGGGAACACCTCCCAGGTGGTCGGCACGACCCGCCGCCACTGCCCCGTCGCGAACAGCAGGATGTAGAACACGATGCCGTTGGCGAGCCAGAGCACGTCGGCGCCCAGGTGCCACCACCTCGCCAGCCCGATCGAGTGACGAAGGCCGGGCAGTCCCAGGTGCCTGGGCAGGGTGACCGAGTCCTGCTTGGCGGTCCACAGCGGATCCTCCGGAACGGGTCGCTGGAACCGGAACCAGTCCTTGCCCGGGGTGCTGTGCCTGGTCCAGTACAGCCGCGGGTGATCGGCCAGGATCTGGATCCCCGAGCGGATGATGAACACCATCAGCAGCAGGTTGAGGAAATGGGTCACGTCCACCCACACCGGCAGGCCCGGGTGCGCTCGGGCGCTGGCCGGGACGACCGTGCCGGGATAGCGGGCGATGAAGCGGTCGACCGCGGGAACGTGCCGAAGCCCCTGGGCCGCCGCGACCGCGATGATCAGCAGCACGAACCCGATCGGGAGCAGCCACAACAGGTTGAACCACCTGCCCCGCCCGATCCTGATCCGAGGGGGGACGCCGGACGCCGCCGGCAGCGACCCCGACCACTGGTCGGGGTCGACGGCGTCCTCGCCCTTGGTCAGCCGGTCCCGGTAGGTCGCCAGTGCTTGAGGGGACCCGGTCGTGACGTCCCCTACCGGATCAGGCGCGGATGGCTGATTCGGGCTCACCCTGACACCCTAGCCGCGAAGGCTTGGCCTAAACGCCGCCGAGCCCTGGGTGTCGAGGGTGGTGGCGGGTCGCCCCGCCATCAGCTCGAGCTCGGGGACGACCGTCTGCTTCGCCTGGACAGGTCCCTCGACCAGCTGGCTCAGCAACAGGTCACGCTGGCAGTTCCCGCAGGCTGCGGTGATCCTCATGTCGTCTTGCCTCCTCCATCAGACAGTCCGGCGGTCCTCGTCCGGTGACGCGGGGCACCGGCGGGTGGCGAGGATGCGGCAGCGGTAGCGGCCGCCGGGGGCCTTGACCTCGACCCGCTCACCCACCGGGCGGCCGAGCAGGGCCCGGGCCAGCGGCGACTCGGCCGAGATGCGGACCTGGTCGAGCGGGGCCTCGACCGGGTCGACGAGCAGGAACCGCTCGGTCTCGCCGGCGTCGAACTCGACCGTGACCTCGTCGCCGAGCTCGACCACGCCGGGCTGCTCGGGCGGCAGGTCTTCGGTGGTGATGGCCTGCCCGAGGACGCTGTGCAGATATGCCAGCTCCGCCGCCCCGCGGGCGTGGCCGTCGTCGCCCCACTCGGCCTGGTCAGGTTCGCAGGCCAGCCAGGCGGCCCGCGCCAGCAGCCACCGCTTGCCCTCCGGGGTCAGCACCACGGCGGTGTGGTCGTCTGCGGGGCGTGCCATGAGAAACCTCATTGGAGGCTGGTGGAAGGTGCGCTCTCGGGAGGCGAGCGCGGACAACGACGTGGGCTCACGACCAGCCGCCCGCTGGCGGCAACGCCGGGTGCCCCACGATTCGAGCTGATAGTAACGCTTCACTGGTAATCCATCAAATAAAGTGTTACTTTATACCCGGCCGGCCCAGGACCTGAGCCGGGCGGGCTGCTGAGTCGAACCGAGGAGGGACCAATGACCAGCTTGGTACGAGACGTGATGACCACCGGGGTGGTGACCGTCGAACCCTGGACCCCGTTCCGGGAGATCGTCACCCGACTCGCCGAGCACCGGATCAGTGCCGCGCCGGTGGCCGACGCCGAGGGCAACGTGCTCGGCGTCGTCACCGAGGCCGACCTGCTCCTCAAGCAGGAGCACGCCGACCTCGAGTTCAACCTCCCCCTGGCCTGGAACCGGCGCCGCCGCCTGGAGCGGGAGAAGGCGGCCGCGGTCGTCGCCGGCGAGCTGATGACCACCCCGGCGGTCACCGTGCCGCCGACCGCCACCGTCACCGAGGCGGCCCGGCGCATGCACACCGCCGGGGTCAAGCGCCTGCCGGTGGTGAACGAGGCGGGCCGCCTGGCCGGGATCGTCAGCCGCGCCGACCTGCTGAAGGTCTTCAACCGGTCCGACGAGGCCATCTGGCGCGAGATCATGGACGACGTCATCACCGGCGACTTCATGATGGACCCCAGCCGGTTCTTCATCGACGTCACCGACGGCGTGGTCGTCCTCCAGGGCCGGGTCGAACGCAGCCGGCTCATCGCGTTCCTGGTCCGCGCCGTCCATGCCGTGGAGGGTGTGGTCCGGGTCGAGGACCGGCTCACCTTCGACCTCGACGATCGCGACCCCGACCCGGCCACGACCTACCCCTTCATGCGGGTCCGGACCTGAGCCCGTCCGCCCGGCGCAACGCGACGCAGCAGCGTCCCGGCTGGGGGTCCAGCACCGCCCGCACCGGCGGGTCGCCGTCGAGGTGGTCGCTCAGGGCTTGGAGCATGGCGAGGTTGGCCCCGCAGACCAGCTGGCGGTGGTGGGCGGCGATGCGGTCGAAGGGGCAGTTGCGCAGCCGGATGCTGCCGTCGGGGTCCTCGTAGGGCTCGTAACCGCGGGCGGCCAGCACCTGGCCGAGCACGGCCGGGACCTGGCCGGGATCGGCGTCGGCGGTGGCGGGGTGGCTGGCGGCCTGGGCGCCAAGCTCGGCACCGAGGTCGGCGGCGGCTTGATTGAGGGCGGTCCTGGCGGCGCCGGAGGGGTCGGCCTCGACGGCGCCGGCCAGGAGCTCGGCCAGGGCGGCGTAGTCGCGGCCGGGCAGGCTGAGCTCGAGCTGGCGGTCGGCGCGGAGGTAGTGCTTGGCCGGGCGGCCGGCGCCGGGTCCCTGGCGGCCGCCGCGGCGCTGGTAGCGGGCTTCCAGCAGGCCGTCGTCGATGAGCTTGTCGAGGTGGTAGGCGGCCAGGGGTCGGCTGATGCCGACGGCCTGGGCGGCGTCGTCGCGGCTGACCGGCACGCCGCGCCCGGCCACATGACGGTAGAGGGCGCGGCGGATCGGGTCGCCGAGCCCGGCCAGGCGGGTCAGTTGCTGGTCGACGTCAGGAGAGTTCATGCCCCCATTCTAAAACAAACGATTCTTGACAACCACCCCTCCTGGCTTCTATAACAAAGGTAAGTTACCGATAGAGAGGAGTCGCCATGGCCACCACGGCAGTCGGACGCCAGCTCGCGCCCGCCCGCGACAACCCCGCCTACCAGGCCTACCTGGCCTTGCGGATCGGGTTCGTCGCCGCCCCCATCCTGTTCGGCCTGGACAAGTTCACCAACCTGCTGACCGACTGGACCACCTACCTGGCACCCGGGATCGACCGCCTGGTTCCCGGCAGCGCCTCGAGCGCGATGCTCGCCGTCGGCGTGATCGAGATCGTCGCCGGGCTGGTCGTGGCCTTCCGGCCCAAGTTCGGCGGCTACCTGGTGGCCGCCTGGCTGGCCGGCATCATCATCAACCTGCTGCTGCTCGGCGACTACTACGACGTCGCCCTGCGCGACTTCGGCCTGCTGCTGGCCGCGCTGGCCCTGGCCCGGCTGGCCACCGCCTTCCAGCCCGCCCGCCACGACGCCCAGGGCTGAGAAAGGACTCCACGTGTCCGCTGTCGCCGACCCCCTGCCCGCGCAGCCCACCCGGCCCGGCAACCGTCGGCAGCTGCGGCTGGTCGACCCTTCCCCGGCCGTCGACCTCCCCCGGGCCGAACGGGCCGTGGCCGACCTGCTGGCTGCGCTCGGCCAGGACCCGTTCTCGGCGCACCTGGCGGACACGCCCCGGCGGGTCGCCGCCAGCTACGCCGAACTGCTCACCCCGCCGTCGTTCACCCCGACCACCTTCCCCAACGACGAGGGCTACGACGAGCTCGTGCTGGCCCGGGCCATCCCCTTCGCGTCCCTGTGCCAGCACCACCTGCTGCCCTTTGTCGGCGTCGCCCACGTCGGCTACCTGCCCGCCGAGCGGATCCTGGGGCTGTCCAAGCTGGCCCGGGTGGTCGAGCTGTTCGCCCGCCGCCTGCAGCTCCAGGAGCGGCTCACCACCCAGGTCGCCGACTGGCTCCAGGCCCAGCTGGCCCCCAAGGGCGTCGGGGTGGTGCTGGAGGCCGAGCACCAGTGCATGACCATCCGTGGCGTGCATGCCGCCGGTGCCCGCACCGTCACCTCCGCCCTCCACGGCCTGCTCCGTAGCGACCAGCGTTTGCGGCAGGAGTTCTTCGCCCTTGCTCGCACCTCCACCTGACCACGACGACCCGCAAAGAGGACGCTCCGATGTTCACCAGTCCGACGTTCGTGATCGTCGGTGCCGGCCTGGCCGGCGCCAAGGCGGCCGAGACCCTGCGCGCCGAGGGCTTCGAGGGCCGCGTGCTGCTGCTCGGCGAGGAAGCCGAGCGGCCCTATGAGCGCCCGCCGCTGTCCAAGGCCTATCTGCGCGGAGAAGCCGACCGCGAGAGCCTCTACGTGCACCAGGAGGGGTTCTACGCCGCCCACGACATCGAGCTGCGCACCTCGACCTCGGTCCGCTCGATCGCCCCGGCCGGCCGCCGGCTGGAGCTGGCCTCGGGCGAGCGGATCGGCTACGACCGGCTGCTGCTGGCCACCGGGTCCGCCCCGCGCCGGCTGCGCCTGCCCGGGGCGGACCTGGCCGGCGTCCGGTACCTGCGCAGCCGCCTCGACGCCGACAGCCTGGCCGCCGCCGCCGCGCACGCCGAGCGGGTCGTGGTCGTGGGGACCGGCTGGATCGGCAGTGAGGCCGCCGCCTCGCTGCGCCAGCTCGGCCGGAAGGTGACGATGGTGGGCCCGGACACCGCCCCGCTGGCCCGGGTGCTCGGCCCCGAGGTCGCCGAGGTCTACCGCGACCTGCACGCCGAGCACGGCGTCCGGCTCGCCCTCGGCACCCGGGTCGCCGGGTTCCGCGGCCACGGCCGGGTCGAGGCGGTCGTCACCGACCATGGGGAGACCATCGACGGTGACCTGGTGCTGGTCGGCGCCGGCGCCATCCCGCGCACCGAGCTGGCCGAGGCGGCCGGGCTGCCCGTCGGCAATGGGGTGCTGGTCAACGAGCAGCTGGAGGCCGTGGGCGCGGCCGGCATCTACGCCGCCGGCGACGTGGCCGCCGCCCGGCACCCCCGCTACCAGATCTACCTGCGGGTCGAGCACTGGGCCAACGCCCTCAACCAGGGCCCGGCCGCGGCCCGCAACATGCTCGGGGTCCCCACGCCCTACGCGCGGCTCACCTACTTCTACTCCGACCAGTACGACCTGGGCATGGAGTACTCCGGATACGCGGCCACCTGGGACCGGGTGGTCGTCCGCGGCGACCTGGCCACCCGCCGGTTCATCGCCTTCTGGCTCAAGGACCAGCGGGTCCTGGCCGGCATGAACGCGGGCGTCTGGGAGGTCACCGAGCCCATCCAGGCCCTCATCCGCGGTGGCTGGCCGGTCGACCCCGAGCGTCTCGCCGATCCCGAGGTCCCCCTGGACCAGGTGACCGGCGAGCTGATGGAAGGGAGCGCCCGATGACCAGGCTGCACCGGCTCCACGACCGCTACGGCCAGAGCCCCTGGCTGGACAACCTCACGCGCGGCGACCTCGCCGGTGGCCGGCTGCGCCGCCTGATCGACCAGGGCATCCGCGGTGTCACCTCCAACCCGACCATCATCGCCAAGGCCGTCAGCGGCTCGACCGACTACGACGGCCAGCTCGCCGACCTGACCGCCGCCGGCCGGGATGCCGAGGCGAGCTACTGGGCGCTGGTCACCTCCGACCTCAACGGCGCCCTGGCCGTGCTGCGGCCCACCTACGACCGCAGCGGCGGCCGCGACGGGTTCGTGTCGGTGGAGCTGGCCCCGGCCCTGGCCCACGACACCCAGGCCAGCGTCCAGGCCGCCCGGGCGCTGCACCAGCGCATCCCCGAACCCAACCTGCTGGTCAAGATCCCGGCCACCGCCGAGGGCGTCCCGGCGATCGGCAAGGCGACCGCCGAGGGCCTGAGCATCAACGTCACCCTGCTGTTCGGCCTGGACCGTTACGAGCAGGTCATCGAGGCCTACCTGCAGGGCCTGGAGGCCCATGACGGCGACCTGTCCCGGGTGCACGGCGTGGCCTCGTTCTTCGTCAGCCGGGTCGACACCCTGGTCGACCGGCGCCTTGAAGCCATCGGCACCCCCGCGGCACTGGCCCTCCGGGGCACGGCGGCGGTGGCCCAGGCCAAGCTCGCCTACCGGCTGTTCCAGGACCGCTTCAGCGGCCCCCGCTGGCGGGCCCTGGCCGCCCGCGGCGCCCGGCCCCAGCGACCGCTGTGGGCCTCCACCTCGTCCAAGAACCCCGCCTACCCCGACACGCTGTATGTCGACAGCCTGATCGGCCCCGACACCATCACCACCCTGCCCGAGGCCACCATCGCCGCCTTCGAGGACCACGGCACCCTGGCCGCCACCCTCATCGACGGCGTCCGGGACGCCCAGGAGACCCTGGAGCGCCTGGCCGAGGCCGGGATCGACCTCGACGAGGTGGCCGGCGTGCTGGAGGCCGAGGGCGTGGCCGCGTTCGCCGACAGCTACGACGGGCTGCTGTCGCTGCTCCGGACCCGGGCGGCCGAGGTGACCGCGGCATGAGCCTGCCGACCGTGGACCGCACCGGCGCGTCACGGTCCGATGCGCCGACGCGGCCGCTGCCGGCTGGCGAGGACCCGGGCGCCTACCCGCCGATCGGCGACTACGCCCTGCTGAGCGACTGCCACTCGGCCGCCCTCGTCTCCCGCGACGGCTCGATCGACTGGTGCTGCTTCCACCGCTTCGACGCCCGGCCGGTGTTCGCCCGCCTGCTCGACTGGTCGGGTGGCGGCCACTTCCGCATCGCCCCCACCGCACCCGCCACCGTCACCCGCCGCTACCTGCCCGCCACCAACGTCCTGGAGACCCGGTTCGCGACCCCGAGCGGCGTCCTGACCGTGGTCGACTGCCTGGCCATCCGCCGAGGAGCCGCGGCGGGCGACGCCACCGAGACCCGCAGCCACCATCAGCTGCTGCGGCTGGTCCGCTGCGAGGCCGGCCAGGTCGAGATCATGGTCGAGTTCGCCCCCCGCTTCGACTACGGCCTGACCATCCCGCGCCTGGAGCTCAAGGACGACGACCTCGGGGTGGTGTACGGGGGCGCGGACGCGCTGGTGCTGCAGTCAGAGATCCCGCTGGTGCAGACCGACGTGTGCGGCTGCGGCGCCACCGCCACGCTCGGTGCCGGCGATCAGGTCTTCTTCGCCCTCACCTACCAGCTGCCGCACCAGCTCGACGTCCACCGCCTCGACCGTGACGAGGTGACCACCCGCATCGACCGCACCGTCGAGTTCTGGCGGGACTGGTCGGCCCGCTGCACCTACCAGGGTCCCTACCGGGAGCAGGTGCTGCGCAGCGCCCTGGTCCTCAAGGGCCTCACCAACGCCCCCACCGGCGCCATCGTCGCCGCCCCCACCACCTCCCTGCCCGAGCGGCTCGGCGGGCCGCGCAACTGGGACTACCGCTACAGCTGGCTGCGCGACGCCGCCATGAACCTGTACGCCCTGTTCACGCTGGGCTACACCGAGGAGGCCCACGCGTTCATGGGCTGGGTGGAGCGCACCACCGCCGGCCGGGCCGAGGACCTCCAGCTCATGTACGGCGTCGGCGGCGAACGTCTCCTCCCCGAGCTGGAGCTCGCGGGCCTCGATGGCTACCGCGGCTCCCGCCCGGTCCGGGTCGGCAACGCCGCCGCCGGCCAGTTCCAGCTCGACGTCTACGGCTATCTGCTCGACACGGCCTGGCTCTACCACCGCCACGGCGGCGCCATCACCGCGACCTTCTGGGAGCTGCTGGCCGGCGCCGTCGAGGAGGTCGCCCGCCGCTGGACCGAGCCCGACGACGGGATCTGGGAGGTGCGCGGTGGCCCCCGCCACTTCGTCTCGTCCAAGGTGATGGCCTGGGTCACGGTCGACCGCGCCATCCGCCTGGCCCGCATCCACGGCCTGCCCGCCGACCTGGACCGCTGGACCGGGCTGCGGCGTGCCATCCGCGACCGGGTCGAGCGGGACGGGGTCGACCCGGCCACCGGCGCGTTCACCCAGGCCTTCGGCAGCCAGCTCCTCGACGCCGCCAACCTCCTCCTGCCGCTGGTCCGCTTCCTCCCGGCCGACGACCCGCGCATCCGCGCGACCGTGGAGCGCACCGCCCGCGAGGTGGCCCCCCACGGGCTCGTCCACCGCTACCTCGGGGCCGACGACGGGCTCCCGGGCGGTGAGGCCAGCTTCGTGATCTGCAGCTTCTGGCTGGTCGACAACCTCGCCCTGGCCGGCCAGACCGACCGGGCCACCGCGCTGTTCGAGCGGCTCCTCGGCCATGCCAACGACCTCGGCCTGCTGGCCGAGGAGGTCGACCCACGGAGCGACGAGCTGCTCGGCAACTTCCCCCAGGCCTTCAGCCACGTCGGCCTCATCAGCGCCGCCATCAACCTCCAGGCCGCTCAGCCGATCCGCACGCTGAGCATGGAGACCGAGCTGCCGTCGAAGCCCTCCACCGGGAAGGACGCCGGCTCGTCATGGCGGCACTGCGCCAGCACGTACGGCAACGGCAGGTAGTGCTCGGGGGTGGGCACCGCCAGGGCGGCGTCCTTGCCGAGCCTCTCGTAGGCCACCACGCCGGCCAGCTCCTGGGCCTCGTCGCCGGTCATGCACACCACCAGGCCCGACCGGCTCATGTCCCTGGTCACAGACGGCTGGCGTCTCCCACAGCCGCCCGCGGCGTAACAGGCTGGCGGGCTGGCGCGGACGATGTGGAGATCAACGGCTGCCGCGCCACGATGTCCCCGCGGCACGAGCGCTCGCACGGCATCTCGGCGAGGCCGTGCACGTCGCCGTCGCGGACTGGTCGTCGGGCCACAGTGCGCTCACTGGCGTGAGTGCGCCGCCGCCGCGCTGCGACCGCGTGATTGACCGCGGTGTCGATCGGAGTGTGTACGCCGAGCAAGCGATGCGCGTCGCGGCGTGAACGCTCCACCCGGGCGGTCACCGCGACCCAAAGGCGCGGGGCTTGCGCCGTTCGGCTGTAGCGAACACGGCTTGGCCGCGGGCGAGGGCCGCGGCACCGTACAGGACCAGAGCCGTCACCCGGGCCGAGCGGCGTATCGCTGGAAGAGGGCGATTCTCGCACGAGATCACCTGAGCCGCGATGTGTCGCACGCAGCCCGCGCATCCCTCGGAGGGCAGTCTTGTGCGCATCATCGTGATTGGAGGCGCCGGAACGATCGGCGCAGCCGTGGTCGAGCTGTTGTCAGCTCGACATGACATCGTCGTGGCCGGGCGGCAGTCCGGCGACGTTCACGTGGACATCTGCTCGCAGGACTCCGTGCGATCCATGTACAGACGAGTCGGAAGCTTCGACGCGCTCGCATGCGCGGCCGGCGAGGCGCATCTCGGCCCCTTCGAGACCGCGACCGAGGAAGAGCTCGCGCTTGGCGTTCACAGCAAGCTCCTCGGGCAGGTTCGCCTGGTCCTCCTTGGGAGACCGCTGATCTCCGACGGGGGCTCATTCACGCTCATCTCCGGCTACATCTTTGACGACCCAGTCCCGGAGGCGACCAGCTTCGCCGTCGCCAATGGGGGCGTTGAAGGCTTCGTGCGCGCGGCCGCCATCAGCCTGGAGCGCCACATACGGATCAACGCCGTCAGCCCAGGGCTGGCCCGGGGCAGCTACGAGCAGTTCGGCCGCTTCAATCCTGGCCGTGCCCCCGTTCCCATGCACGAAATCGCGTCCGCCTTCCAGCGAAGCATCGAGGGATGGCGCACCGGAGAGGTCATCCGGGCATGGTGACCAAACACGGAGTCGCAGCGAACCCGCAGCCAACCCACAGCTGGGACCGGCACGGTGACCGGGTGCCAAATGCCGACACGCGTGAACTCGCCAGTCGCTACCGGACTGGTGACCGAGAAAGGAGCTTGGATTGACCGCCCAGGAGATTCCCACGGTCTCACCCCTGCCACTGATGCAGCTCTCCATCGGCTTCTGGTCGTTCAAGGCGCTCGCGAGCGCGTATGAGCTGGACCTGTTCACCCATCTGGCCGGCACCGGCGGCCGCACCGTCGAGGAGCTCGCCGAAACGCTGGGCATTGAGCAGCGCCCCGCTGAGTTGCTGATCACCGCGTGCGCGTCGGTCGGGCTGCTCCAACGGCGGGACGGGCGCTATGTCAACAGTGCGCTCGCCGACGAGTTCCTCGTACGCGGCAAGCCCTACCATTTCGGCGGCTGGGTGCAGATGCTCGACCGCAGGCTGTACCCGGCCTGGGGCCGGCTTTCCGAGGCCGTGCGCGCCAACCGGCCGACGAGCTGGAATCCCGACGAGCAGGCCCACCTGTTCGACGGCGAGGACCCGCTGATGCTGGCCCTGTTCTGGGAGGCGATGCATTCGCTGTCGACACTTACCGCCCGCGAACTCGGCGACCACGTCGACCTGTCGGCTTCCACCGCCCTGCTCGACATCGGCGGCGGCTCCGGGGCCTACGACATCGAGCTGTGTCGGCGCAACCCCAACCTGCGAGCGACCGTCTTCGACCTGCCGCCGGTCTGCAAGATCGCCGCGGAAAAGGTCGGGGCGGCCGGTTTCGGCGACCGCATCGAGGTCACCCCGGGCGACTTCCTCGCCGACGCCGAACTCCCCGCAGGCCACGACGTCGTGCTGCTGTCCATGATCATGCACGACTGGACCCCAGAGCAGGACCTGGCGATTCTCCGCAAGTGCTTTGCCGCACTCCCTTCCGGCGGAAGGATCGTGATCAGCGAGCTGCTGGTCAACGACGACAAGACCGGGCCACCCGCCGCCGCCCTGATGAGCCTGAACATGCTGATCGAGACCGTGGGCCGCAACTACACCCCGGCCGAATACGGCACATGGCTGCGCGACACAGGGTTTGTGGACGTGGAGACGGTGTGGTTCGAAGCTCCCGGCGCAAACGGCGTGGTCCTCGCCCGCAAACCATGACAGCTTCGTATGACTGGACCTCCAGGTTTCCGCCGCGCGTCAACGACCAACCGTCGACCGAATGCGTCGCCGGGCGCGCACCGGGTGGCTGGTGGTGGAGGACCGCCTGGGCGGTGGGTGGTGGCCGAACAAGGCACCGAGGGGTGGGGTTGGTGCGAGTTGGCTGCTCAAGTGGGGTGTCGGAGGGGGACTTGAACCCCCACGCCCTATGAGGGCACTAGTAGTCCAGCCGTAGATCGTGATGTTCATGGTTGCCAGGCGGCCTGTCGTCGGTAGTGGCAGGT
>Ga0307415_100001350_pt1 | contig 11673 bp, 8 predicted proteins | sample DK1Cmetagenome_FD_204524 | JGI IMG/M metagenome (GOLD analysis project Ga0307415, IMG submission 204524) | Maize rhizosphere microbial communities from greenhouse at UC Davis, California, United States - DK15-C-2 | ecosystem: Host-associated > Plants > Roots > Rhizosphere > Soil | place: USA...
TCGTTGATCTGGGTCGTCTCGCCGAGAGTGAGGTCGTCGCCCCCGATGATGTTGATGAGAACCCCCATGGCACCAGCGATGGAGATGTTGTCGAGCAGGGGGCTCGAGATGGCCTGCTGGGCCGCCTCCAGAGCGCGGTTTTCACCCCTGCCGATGCCGGTGCCCATCAGTGCCGCGCCGCCGTTCTGCATCACGGTTCGGACATCGGCGAAGTCTACGTTGATGATGCCGGTGGAGGTGATCAGGCTGGCAATACCCTGCGTAGCGTGGAGCAGGACTTCATCGGCTTTCTTGAGCGCTTCCTGAAACGGTATGCCCTTCCCTACTACCGCCAGCAGCCGCTCGTTGGGCACCACGATCATGGTGTCCACGTTCTTGCGCATCTCGCCGATGCCGCCCTCGGCCTGCTTCATCCGACGGCGTCCTTCGAACAAAAATGGCTTGGTGACGATGCCGACCGTGAGCGCACCTGCCTCGCGCGCCATCTGCGCCACCACCGGTGCCGCACCGGTTCCTGTGCCGCCCCCCATCCCGCACGTGACGAACACCATATCCGCGCCCTGGACGGCATGCAGCACCTCATCCCGATTTTCCTCGATCGCCTGACGTCCGATCTCCGGCCGGGCGCCGGCCCCGAGGCCTCTCGTCAACTTTCGGCCAATCTGGATTTTGATGTCAGACTTGGACATGGCCAGTGCCTGGGAATCGGTATTGACCGAAATGAACTCGACCCCACCCAGCTGGTCCTCGATCATCCGGTTGACGGCATTGCCGCCTCCACCCCCGACGCCGACCACCTTCATCCGCGCGGTCTGGGCCGCGCCTTCTTCCAGCTCAAAGATCATGGTCATGTCCTCGGACCCACTCAGAAGAAATCCTGAAGCCACCGCCGCACTGGAGCGAGCACTTTCTCCACTGCTGGTGACTTCCGCGTACCCGTTCCCGACCCTCCACTGACCGATACCTGCCTGGCGCCATACAGCACCAGTCCCGCAGGCACTGCCATCCGTGGCGACTCTACACTATCCGCTAGACCCCGCAACCGCTGCCCTGGAACTCCACACCGCGCCGGCATCGCGAACACTTCGCGTGCCAGTTCTACGATGCCCGGTGCCAATGCCCCGCCACCGGTGACAATTACTCCAGCCGGCAAGCGCTGATGATACCCAGCCCGTGTGATCTCGTCGAGCGCATACTCCAGCACTTCTTGAAGCCGCATGTGCATGATGTGCGCAAGTACGCGGCGTTGTGCGTTCCGTGCGCCTTGACCGGGAGTGCTCGGAAGATCGAACACATCGCTCTCCGGCACCAGCGGCTCGAAGGCAGCGCCGAACTGCTCCTTCAGCCGCTCGGCATCGTGCTGGGTGACCTGCAGCCCATGGACGATATCAGCAGTCACGTGACCACCCGCGCAGAGGAGTGATCCGGTGTGGCGAATCTTCCCGCTGTGGAAAATCGATACGTTCGTAGATCCGCCGCCCAGCTCGACGATGGCGCACCCCAGCTCGATCTCATCGGGCGTGAGGACCGCGAGCGATGCGGCCAGCGGCTCCAAGACGAACTCCGCGACCTGGTACCCGGCCCGATCCACGCATTTCCGGAGGTTCTGCAGCACGCTCGAGAGCACCGTCACCAGGTACACCTCCGCTTCGAGCCGGGACCCGGTCATTCCGATCGGCTCGCTGATTCCACCCTGCTGATCGATCAGATAGTCCTGGGGAATCGCGTGCAGCAGCTCGTGGTCGCGCCCGAAGCTGACGTTACTCGCCATGTCATTGACGCGCGCGACGTCGCTGGTGCGAATCTCATCGCCGGTGACCGACACCATCCCGTGGGAGCTGCGGCCAGCCACGTGCTCGCCCGCTATGCCGCAGTAGATGGCGCCCACCTCGACGCCAGCCATACGCTGCGCGCTCCTCATGGCCTTGTCGATCGCGCGAGTGGTCTCCTCGATGTCTCGTACCACTCCGCGCCGTATTCCGCCGCTCCGCTCCACGCCGAGCCCGAGGATCTTTGCGCCCGGATCACGAGCATCTCCAGTGACTTCGGCTATGACGGCGACGATCTTGGTGGATCCGAGATCCAGCGCGGCGATCAAACGCTGGGGCTGGCTGCTCATGCTCCGGACCGAACGATGACCTGGCCGGCGTAGCGTCCATCGAGCTCCTGATAATTTCGACCCTGCCGGGCGAGGTCCTGTGCCACTGCCATCACCGCTCGTATGTCCTCCGCCGTGACTGCCGGCCCAAACCAGAACCGGCGTCCATCCACATCGAGTAACACGTCGTCCCTCACGCGCCATGCGGTTCGTACCCGGGCGAACATCTGCGGATCGTGCTCCTGCACCCGACCCAGCACGCGCGCGATTCTCCGGTCTGCGGTCGCGGCCACCGGCAGGTCCGGCGCGAAGACGGAGGGGTCGAAGGGGAGGACATTGCCGCTGGAATCGAGCAGAGCCAGTCTGCCGCTCCGAGACGCCAGCGCCACCGGCCTGGCTTCGACGACCTGGATCTCCAGCGTGCCGGGCAGGCGCCGCTCTACTTCGGCGGAGTTGACGCCCGGCAGCGCCGCGAGCCGCCGACCGGCGGCAGTCAGGTCATCGAACACCGTGGCATTGCTCTCGAGACCAAGGGCGGCCGTCACCGTGCCCGGAGCAAGATACTGAAGGCCGGCAATTTCCACGCGCCGCACCCGGAAGTAGTCGAGCCGCTGCAAGAATCCGGGAGTTGCGTTCGCGGCGAGCCCTGCAGTCAGCGCGCCCGCCAGCAAGACCAGGGCGAGACGCAGGCGCGGACTGGCCGCGGAGAGTATCAGGCGGCGCTGAGCCAACGCACCAGCTCTGGGGCAACCTGCGTGATGTCACCGGCCCCGAGCGTGAGCACGACATCCCCGGGCCGCAGCTCCTGATAGACGGCCCGGCCTACCTCAGCCCGACTCGGCTGAAACCGGGTATCGGCACCGGCGCGCTGCGCCGCGTCTGCCACCTGCTGTCCGCTCACGCCTGCCACGGGCTCCTCGCGTGCGGCGTAGATCTCTGTGACGAACACAAGGTCGGCCAACGCCAGAGCTTCTCCCATAGCCTGTCCATGAGCCGCGGTGCGGGAGAACAGGTGCGGCTGGAAGACAGCGACCAGGCGGCGCCCCGGGTACGCCTGACGCGCCGCCGAGAGCGTGGCTGCCAGCTCCGAGGGGTGGTGCGCGTAGTCGTCCACCACGGCCACCCCGGCAAACTCTCCCAGGCGCTCGAATCGCCGTCCAACACCGTGGAAGTCCGCGAGTGCCGCTGCCGCTAGCTCAACGTTACCACCCAACGCGTCCACAGCTCCCAGCGCGGCGACCGCGTTTCGCAGGTTATGCAATCCGGGCACCTGTAGCCGCACCCGGGTGCTGCGGCCGTCCCTCCAGTCGATGCGGGCCTGCGTCGAGTCGGCCTGTTGCACCACGTCGCGGATTCTGATGTCTGCCCTTTCCGAGCATCCGAAGCGTCGGATTGTGGTGGAAACTCGAGCAGCGACCTGCTCCGCTCCAGGGTCATCGGCGTTGATGATGGCGAACTGTGCCCGCCCTGCGAACTCGACGAACGCATCTTCCAGCACTTCCATCGAGCCATAGCACTCGAGATGGTCCGGTTCGACGTTGTTGACGATTGCGACCGTAGGGTAAAGCGTCAAAAACGCCTTGTCGTATTCATCCGCCTCCACCACGAACAAGCCGTCTCCAGCCATCCTCGCGTTACCGCCCCAACTGCTCACCCGACCACCCGCAATTCCTGTTGGGTTCAGCCCCGCGGCGGTCAGTGCCTCAGTCGTCATCACTGTCGTGGTGGTTTTTCCATGAGTGCCTGAGACCGCCACAGACCGGGCCCCAGCGATCAGCTCCGCCAGTGCCACCTTGCGAGGAATGATTGAAACACCGAGCTCACGTGCCCGCGCCAGCTCCGGGTGATCCGGCCGGACGGCTGCGGTGACAACGAGGGCTCTGACACCGGCGAGGTGAGCCGGATCGTGGCCCCTGAAGACCCGAGCACCAAGCGCCACCAGGTCGGCTGCGCCGGATGGGTCCGTGTCGCAACCACTCACAAGAACTCCGCGGCGGCAGGCTATCAGTGCGAGCGCACTCATGCCGGCTCCACCGATTCCCATGAAGTGAACGGTGCGTTTATCCGAGGGGTTGAACAAAGCCATTGTTGATGGGCTAATGTAAGATGTTACTAAGGGTTCCGAAAGTGCGCGATTCACGAGATGAGTGTCAATAAGTTAGACACTATGTCTCTCGCGGCGTGAGGCCTGCCACGCGATAACGCGCGCTCACTCATCTGCTTTCTCTGTCCCGTATCCTCCAAAAGACCGGCGACAGCCGTTGCGAGATTCTTGGGCGTCAGCTCCGATTGCGGCAGCAGACGGGCAGCGCCGGCTGACTCGAGCACCCGTGCGTTGTGGGTCTGATGGTCGGCCGCCGCCGTGGGCAGCGGGATCAGGATGCTGGGTATCCCCCAGGCGCATAACTCCGCGACGGTGATCATACCGGCCCGGGAAACGACGAGGTCCGCGACGGCGTATCCATCAGCCATGGGGTCCAGGAAATCAACCACGTGCACGTTCGGTGGACGGTGGTACCCGGCAAACTCCTGGTGGGACCCGCGTCCCGTCACCCAGATCAAGGTGGTGTCTGGCCTGCCATCCTCCTGCATCCAGCCGGCCACGGCGCGGTTGATTGCCAGAGCGCCCTGGCTGCCGCCCGTCACCAGAACAATGGGGCGCTTTCCGTTCAGACCGAACTTCGCCATCGCTGCAGCTCTGCGCTCGGGCGCGGGGGGTGTAATCGGGTTTCCGGTGTCGAATACTTGGGTACGCTTGCCGAATTTCAACAGGCGCGCGGCCTCGGGAAGGCCGAGATACACGTGACGGACACGGCCACTAAGCCAGCGACTTGCCAGCCCGGGATACGCGTTCTGTTCCTGGATTGCAGTTGGGATTCCGTGCCGGGCAGCCCACCATACGACCGGCCCCGAGGCGTAGCCACCAGTTCCAATTACCGCCGCGGGAGCCTCGCTCTCGAAGAGCCGCGCCACTTCCCGCAGCAACCGTCCTGCCACGAACGGCCAACGAAAGTTGCGCCACCAGGTACGACGATAGATCGGCTCCGTGGGCAGCAGGTGGAAGCGAAACTCACGGGTAGGAAGAATCCTTGACTCGACACCTCGCGTGGCCCCGATCAACACCGGTTCAACACCAGCCCTGCTCTCCTGTAGCGCGTTCGCGATCGCAAGCGCAGGCATCAGGTGCCCTCCGGTGCCGCCTCCGGCGATCAGGACGGTACGTCGGTAAGGCGGTACGGCGGTAGGCACCGGTGAAGGTGTCACTTTTTACCTGATGCGCGGCGCTTGGCGTTTGACCGGACCGGCTCCGCCTCACGTTTCTCGCTGCCTGCGTACCGCCTTCCCGCCTTCCCGCCTTCCGCCCCTTCCGTCCGCCTCTCCCGCGGCCCGACGGCACGTGGACTTCCCCTGAGACGGCCGACATTAATCAGGATTCCAGTACCCAGCAGGGAGATTACCTGACTCGAACGCCCGTATGACATGAATGGCAGGGTGAGACCGGTGGTCGGCATGATACCGAGTGACACCGCCATATGCATGAACGCAGTGAGCCCGATGGTCGCCGTCAAGCCTACGGCGAGATACTGGCCAAACGGATCCGTCGCGGTCCGAGCGATTCGAAAGCCCAGCCAGCAGAAGAGGGAGAACAGGGCAACTACCGTGACTATCCCGATGAAACCCCACTCCTCACCGATAGTGCTGAAGAGGAAGTCGGAATAGGCGTACGGCAGATAGCCGAGCTTCTGCTGGCCTTCTCCGAAACCAACGCCGAACAGCCCACCCGATCCAATCCCCACGAGCGATTGGTTGATCTGAAAGCCGGCGTCCGTGACGGCATCTCCCGGGTTCATGAACGTGAGTAGCCGGGACAGACGATACTGGGCATCTCTGATCTGGTGAAATACCAGGATCATTCCGAGCCCGGTCAGAATCACGAAGTGGCCGATCTTCGCACCCGAGGTGAAGAGCACGAGGCCGCCGAGCAGTGCAACGAGCGTAGCCATCGAGAGGTTCGGCTCGAGCAGGATCAGGAGCGATACCAGCCCCAGGATCAACATGAAGGGAAGAACACCCTTCTTAAACTCGCGCACCTGCAAGCCCTTCTTCGACGCCAGCATGGCACACCAGATCACCACGATCAGGCGGGCGAGCTCGGATGGTTGAAAATTGATGGGGCCCAGATCCACCCAACGGCGCGCCCCATTGACCGGGGGAGCTATCGCAAGCGTAAAGGGAAGCAGCGGAATCAACAGCAGTACCAGGACGACGAAGAGCAGCGGCCATGCCAGCTGGCGCCAGCGGTAATAATCGAGACGGGAGGCAAGCATCAGCAGGATTCCCCCAGCCGCCGCACCCGAGAGCTGCCGAAGCGCAAAGCCGAATCCTGCGTTCTTTCCTTCCAGCGTCACGAGGCTGGCAGCCCCGTAGGTTGCCGCAATGCCGAACACCACGAGCACCGCGGTGACCATGCCGAGCAGGCGAGTCTCCCACCGCAGCTCACCAGGGTGACGTACTCCTCTGGGGCTCACAGCGCCTCGACCGCGGCGCGGAAACGATCGCCGCGCTCTTCGTAGTTTCGGAACATGTCATAACTCGAACAGGCAGGTGATAGCAGCACGGCATCGCCCGGCTGAGCCAGGCGCGAGGCCGTGGTAAGTACGTCCTCGAATGATCCCGCTGGAACGACCTTGAGAGTTGGACTGAGATCGGCAACGACCAATGGGCCCGCTTCGCCATACGCAACCACCGCACGACACCGGCCGCGGAGAGGCTCAGCCAGCCGGGTATAAGGCTCACCTTTGTGCCGGCCACCGAGAAGGAGCACAAAGTTGCGATCGAGAGCTGCCACCGCAACTTCTGTCGACGTGATGTTGGTCGACTTCGAGTCGTTGATCCAGAGAACGCCGTTCACCTCACGCACCGGCTCCACTCGGTGTGGGATTGCGCGGAACGATCGCAGGCCCGCAGCGATGTGCTCGATCGAACAACCAGCATGGGACGCCACCAGGACCGCCGCCAGCGCATTGGCCACGTTGTGATCGCCCAGCAGCGGCAGCTCCCTCCGGGGGAGCACCGGACTGTTACCCAACATCAAGTGCTGTTGAGTACGATCGTACCAGCCCTCGGCGCGCTCGGTAATCGAAAACCGAACCCGGGTCCCCGGAACCTGGCGGGTCATCGCCTCGACGGCAGCGTCGTCGGCGTTGGTAACCCAAAAGGAGGATGCCTCTGCGTTCCGGAACAGCAAAGCCTTGTCGCCGTAGTACTCTTCCAAGGTGGCGTATCGGTCGAGGTGATTGGGAGCCAGGTTGGTCAGCACGCCCATGTCCGGTGTCAGGTGAGGCGCATCGTGCAGCTGAAACGACGATAGCTCGAGGGCGAGCCAGTCGGGTGGGTGCTTCGAGCGTGCCACTTCACACAACGGTCTTCCGATATTGCCTGCGGTCTCTGCCCGAAGGCCGGCGCTCGCCAGCACGTGAGAGATCAGGGATGTTGTGGTCGTCTTCCCATTCGTTCCCGTAATGCCGATGCAACGGGTTCCCCGAAGCGCCACGAATCCCACGTCTACCTCGGCGTGGACGTCGAGACCCGCGAGCCTTGCCGCCCGGAGCGGTGGCACGTCGGGGGGGACGCCCGGCGCCACGACTACGGCGGCTGACCGGCTGATGCGCTCCAGGTTGTGTCCGCCCAGCTCGACGTGCGCACCGGCTTCACGCAGGGTGCGAGCCCAGGTTTCGAACACCGGTCCATTGCCACTGTCTGATGCATAGACCGGCAGCCCTTGCTCTCGGAGGAGAAGTGTCGCCGAGACGCCGCTCTTTCCCAGGCCTACCACTGCCACTTCCCTGCCACTCGCAAGCCACCGATCGAACAGCTTCCCTCCGGTCCCGGCGGTCATCGCACCTTCAGGGTAGACAGCGCCACCAGCGCGCAGAGCAAACCCAGAATGTAGAAACGCGTCACCACGGTCGTTTCTGCCCAACCCAGCTTCTCGAAGTGATGATGTAATGGCGCCATCCGAAAAACACGGTGGGCATCGGCGTACTCACGACCTCGGGTCCGCTTGAACCATTTATAGGTGCCGGTCTGGACCAGGACGGAAATCGCCTCCGCAGCGAAGACGCCACCGATCAGCAGCAGCAGGAACTCGGCTTTCAGCAGGATTGCCACGGTTCCAAGAGCGCCACCGATCGCGAGACTACCGGTATCTCCCATGAACACCTCGGCGGGGTGTGCATTGAACCACAGAAACCCGATGGTAGCGCCCATCAGCGCAGCGCAGAACACGGCGAGCTCTCCCGCGCCTGGCAGATAGAAGACATTCAGATAGGTGGTCACGTCCACCCGCCCGAACAGGTACGCGAATACCGCGAACGCCGCGGCGGCTATGCCGGCCAGTCCCGTTGCCAGGCCGTCCAGCCCGTCGGTCAGATTCACGGCGTTGCTCGCCCCCGTGATCACGACAGTGACGAAAACGACGAAGAGCCATGGTGCAAAATTGATCACGAGATATTTGAAAAACGGCAGCGTCGTCGCCGTGGCAGGAATCGTCTCCTCGGGGACCACCGGATTGAAAGCCAGGAACAGCCCGAGCAGAAGCCCAAAGCTCACCTGCCCCGCCAGCTTCCACTTGGCCACAAGCCCGCGAGATTTTCCCTGGACGATCTTCAGATAGTCATCCAGGAACCCAATGCATCCCATCCACAGCGTGGAAAGCATCGCGACGACAACGTACCGGTTGGTCAGGGGTGCCCACAGCAAAGTCGGCAGCACGGTAGCGAACAGGATGATGAGTCCACCCATGGTCGGCGTGCCGCGCTTGGACTGATGGCTCGCGGGACCCTCGGCACGGATCACCTGCCCTACTTTCCTGGCTCTCAGTCGTCGGATGACTGAAGGACCCAGCACAAAGGCCAGCAGCAGTGCGGTGACCGTGGCGCCGGCAGCGCGGAAGCTGATGTAGTTGAAGAGATTGAAAATGATGTACTGCTTGCCGAGGGGGGCGAGCCAGTGATAGAACATCAGTCCTCAATGGGAACGGAGCGGTGCCGGGGGGACACCGGGTTCTTCGCGCGGGCCGCGAGCGCAGGAATAATACGCTCCAAGGCCACTCCACGAGATGCTTTGAGCACTACGACCTCATCCCCGCTCAACTGCGGGGCAAGAATCGAAGCCAGCGCCAAAGGTTCAGGTGCGCGCAGCAGCCTGGCACCGAGAGTGCCGGCATAGGGCTCAACCGCTGTCACGAACTCACCCACCACGGCGAGCAAGTCAGGTTGTAGCCGCACCAGGGCCGATGCAACCTCCGCGTGCAGGGCGTCAGAGTTTGATCCAAGCTCCCGCATCGTCCCGGCAACAAACACCAGACGGCGGTCGCCGCGGAGTGCAGCCGCCGTTTCGATTGCTGCGTGGAACGATTGAGGATTCGCGTTGTAACAATCGTTCAGAATCGTCAGGTTCCCGACGTGCACCAGCTCTCCACGACCACCCGGCAGCGAGAAGTTCTCCAGTGCGGTGCGCGCCTGCTCGGGATCGAGGTTCAATGCCTCCACCACCGCCCATACCCGCATGGCGTTGTCGGCCTGATGTAACCCTCTCGCTGCCAGCACGAAGGTCTTTCCTGTAATGGTGATGATGGCGCGAGCCGAGTCATCCAGTTCGACCCGCTCCGGCACCAGCTCCGCTCCCCGCAGCCCTGCAGTACGAACCAGCCGCGCTCGCGTTCGGGCACCGGCGGCGAGTGCCGGGGGCTCTGTCCCGACGATCGCCAGTGGAACGTCTTGCGTGAGGGAGAGTTTCTCCTCGATGACTCCCGCGAGGGACCCAAAGCCCTCGAGGTGCCCGGATACGGCGTTGGTCACTATGGTGATGGTGGGCTCGATGATCTGGCGATACCGTGCAATCTCCCCCGGCAGGTTTGCGCCTGCCTCCACGATCAGCGCCTCGGTATCGGCTGGCGCCTCCAGAATCGTGAGAGGAACCCCGACCAAATTGTTCAAGTTGGCGCGGGTCGCGTATGTGGCATATCGCGTCCGGAGCACTGCCGCGAGCATTTCCTTCGTACTGGTCTTGCCATTGGTCCCCGTCACCGCGATCACCGGACCCTGAATCCGCCGCCGCCGGGCCCGGGCGAGAAGCCCAAAAGCCACCAGCGTGTCTGGAACCTCGAACATCACCAACCCTGGAACAGCCGGTGTTCCCTGCCGAACCACGGCACCCGTGGCTCCGGCGGCGGCGGCCGCGGCCACATGGTCGTGCCCGTCGAACCTCTCACCCGCGAGAGCCAGGAACAGTGCTCCCGGCTGAATCGCCCGGCTATCGGTAGAGATCCCGGAGAATGTCTGTCCGTTCGCAGAGGGCGGGAGGCTCAGGGCGTCGCGCACCCAGGCTTCAGACCATGGCGTCACTTCACCCCTCACGTCTTACCTCTTACCATGCTTTCAACGATCTCCCGCTCGTCGAAATCGATCTTGTCGCTGCCGATGATCTGATAGGTCTCGTGGCCTTTGCCGGCCAGGAGGATCGTGTCTCCGTTCCGCCCCTCGTTCAGCGCTGCACGGATTGCCGCCCACCGGTCCGTAATCCGCAGGTGCGCAATACCGGCCATTCCCTGCTCGATGTCATCGATGATTGTATCGGGATTCTCCGTGCGGGGATTGTCGGAGGTTACTATAGCGACGTGCGCGTGCTCCGCAGCAATGCGGCCCATGAGAGGGCGCTTACCCCGATCTCGATCCCCCCCGCATCCAAATACGACAATGAGCCGGCCGCTGGTGAGCGGCCGGAGCGAGGTGAGCGCACGCTCCAGGGCGTCCGGCGTGTGGGCATAATCGCGTAGCACGATGCATGGAGTGTCGCTGATCCGCTCCATTCTCCCCGGAACCTGAGGCGCAGCCGAGAGACGCTGCGCGACAGTGGTAATCGACTGTCCTAACGCGAGACCGGTCGCCGCCGCAGCCAGGGCGTTGGCCACGTTGAAGTCGCCCAGCAGTGGAAACGCCACATCGGCGCTGCCGAACCGACCGGCGAGCCGGAAACGCGAACCGGCCGCGTCGAGGATCAGATCGGTGGCCCGCACCTCGGCAGAGGAGTGAAGCCCGAATGTTACCCGTGGTGAGCGGGGAGGCAAAACGTGCCAGGCGCTGTCATCCAGATTTACAATCTCAACTCCGCTCATGCCGAGCAGCGAGCTCAGTCGAAGTTTAGAGCAGAGGTATGACTCCATCGTTCCGTGGTAGTCGAGGTGATCGCGCGTCAGATTGGTGAATACCCCCGCGGCGAACGTCACACCATCCAGGCGCCGCTGGTCCAGGCTGTGAGAGGACGCCTCCATGGCGACGTGGGTGGTCCCCCGCTCCACCATCACTGCGAGCGTGGCCTGCAGATCGACTGGGCCTGGCGTGGTGAGTGACCCCGCAGTCGACGACACAGCTTGATCCTGGCCATCGAAGGCGCCCAGGGTGCCGATGCTTCCAGCGGTCTCGTGCTCGTTAAAGAGGTGTCGGATCAATCCGGTGGTGGTGGTCTTTCCGTTCGTGCCGGTCACGCCAATCAACGTCAGGGCGCGTGCGGGG
>Ga0307415_100001351_pt1 | contig 11673 bp, 9 predicted proteins | sample DK1Cmetagenome_FD_204524 | JGI IMG/M metagenome (GOLD analysis project Ga0307415, IMG submission 204524) | Maize rhizosphere microbial communities from greenhouse at UC Davis, California, United States - DK15-C-2 | ecosystem: Host-associated > Plants > Roots > Rhizosphere > Soil | place: USA...
CGGCGGCGGAAGAAGTTCTGCACGCGAAACGGCAGCCCGCGTAGCAGCTGGTGCAGTTGCCAAACTTCTCCTGCAGAAAGAGAAAATAAATATCCGGGCATTTGTCTCGCAGGTTGGCACTATCAAGGCGCCACACTTTTCGACCATGGATTTGAGTAAGGTGGAAGATAACATTGTGCGATGTCCCGACCCCGCCACTGCAGAAAAAATGATCGCCCTCATTGATCAAGTGCGGCATGATCGCGATACCATCGGGGGCATTGTTACGTGCGTCATCGATAACGTCCCGGCGGGTTTGGGTGAACCCGTTTTTGATAAGCTTCACGCGGAATTGGGAAAAGCTATGCTTGGCATCAATGCCGTGAAAGGTTTTGAGTATGGTAGTGGGTTCGAGGGTATTGCAATGCGCGGATCCACGCACAACGATGCCTTCTTCCGCGATGGAGACAAAGTGCGCACCAGAACCAACTATTCAGGCGGTATCCAGGGAGGCATCTCCAATGGAGAACCGATCTACTTCAATGTCGCCTTTAAGCCCGTTGCCACAATCATGCAGGACCAGGAGAGCGTCGACAAACATGGAAATGCCGTGACTGTCTCTGGCAAAGGACGACATGATCCGTGCGTTGTACCCCGGGCGGTACCCATCGTTGAATCGATGGCCGCCCTTGTGATCGCTGACTTCTTCTTGCAAGCGAAGACCTCGCGTGTTTAAATGCACATATAATACCGATCTAAATGCAGGTTAAATACCGGGTTTAAATGCAGATGAATACCAGGTCCGCAGACTTTTTTTACCTTAATTTAGACTCCACTTTTGACTTGCCTCTCCAACCTGCATTTACACCAGCATTTATACGGCCTTTTTACCCGCCCTCCATCCTGCATTCCAAATCTGCACTCAAAGGCGGCTGTAGAATTTAATACGCATTAGCAGCATTTCACACATTACAACCCACTTTATAAGGAGGGCATGACTTTTAATCTAAGGTTTCAAAAAATAACCATATGAAAACCTTAGGTATCTTACTCATTGTGATCGGAGGGATCATGACCGTGTTCACTGGATTCAATCTCATTACCAAAGAAGAAGTGGCCGACGTCGGACCGATTGAGATCAACAAAACAGAAAAGACTCCAATTTATTGGTCACCTGTCACAGGAGCCATTCTTTTAGTAGCTGGTGTTGTGATTGTTGCCACAAGTAGAAGGAGCTCTCGCGTTTAATTAAAGTCAGTAATATCTGTTTCGACGAACTCTCCTTCCCATTTGGCTATCACAACAGTGGCCAGACAGTTTCCTATTACGTTAACTGAAGTCCTGGCCATATCCATGAGTTCGTCTATGCCGAGAATTGCCATGATAGGCCAGAGAGGTAACCCAAAAGAAGCCGCGGTTCCTAACAGGATGACGAGGGTCGCACGCGGTACGCCTGCGACACCCTTACTCGTCAGCATCAGCGTGAACACCATCAGCACCTGCTCGCCCACCGTTAATTCGACATTCGCGGCCTGAGCCACGAAGATTGAGGCCAGCGCAAGGTAGAGTGTGCTGCCATCGAGGTTAAAAGTGTATCCCGTTGGAAGAACAAAGGAGACAATCTTGCGCGGTACTCCAAGTTTCTCCATGTTCTCCATCGCTTTAGGTAAAGCGGATTCAGAGCTCGTGGTAGCAAAAGCGATAGAGACCGGTTCAGAGATCGCCCTGATAAATTTGCGGATCGGCACCTTAACGAAGAGTGCGACCGGTATGAGAACAACCCCGATGAAAACGAATAATGCTCCGTATAGGGTGAAAAGTAATTTCAGCAAGTACATCAGAATGTCAATGCCCAGGTGACCCACGGTAACAGCAATGGCGGCGCCTACACCGAATGGTGCAAAGTGCATAATGATGTTCGTGAATTTGAACATCGTTTCTGCCAAGCCTTCCGTGAACTCGAGTACCGGCCGTTTCTTTGGCTCGGGTAAAAGTGCCAGCGAAATACCGAAGAGGATGCTGAATATAACAATCGGCAAGACGTCACCGTGATAAATGCTTTTTATGAAGTTCTCGGGGAAAACGTGCAGAATGGTTTCGTCCCATGTCTGCGGCTTCGCTTCCGGAAGTTCCTGGTCAAATCCCTGTGGTAATGTTATCCCTTCGCCGGCTTTGGTTATGTTAATGGCAAGAACGCCGATGACAAGCGCCATGGTGGTCACGATCTCAAAATAGAGAATAGATTTCCATCCCATGCGTCCGACCTGTTTGAGGTTCGAGTGCCCCGCAATGCCTACCACCAACGTTGCAAAGAGTATAGGTGCGATGATAGTTTTGATCAATCGCAGAAATATCTGACTAAGCACGCGCAGACGCTGAGAGAACTCGGGAAAGTTCAAGCCTATCTCTACGCCGATGATCATGCTCACAAGGATCCAGGTCGTCAGTGACCTCTTTTGGACCGCAAAAATGATAAGCATGGCCCAGGCTATCCATCTGCTTGCGGTGAGTATAATGGGACTTATCGTAAGGGGCGAGTAGAAGTCTGCTAAATGAACTAATGCCGAAATCGTGAAGAACAGTAAGAAGATCTGGACAATCCGTTTCTTGGCCACAGGCGGTATTTGGATTAGTTATTCGAGGCGTGAATATAGGAAAAGTTGGCATTTGACAGCCAATCGCCAAAACCTATAGCCCACAGCCGAATATTACCGCTGCCAGAACTTAATTCCTGTGTTTTTGTTCTGTATTTTTAAGACAAATATTCAATATGCTCCAGGCTACACCCAAGAACATCCACATTTATCTGGAATCCAATCCGAACCCGAACTCCTTGAAGTTCGTCGTAAATGAGATGTTGATTCCCGAAGGACTGAGCTTCGATTTTCCAGACGTGCTGAGCACCGAAAACGCTCCGCTGGCAAAAGAACTGTTTTCATATCCTTTTGTCGACCGGGTTTTTTACATGAGTAACTTCATCACTGTCACCAAAAAGGAGAGCGTGGAATGGCTGGAGGTGCAAAATATCCTCAAGGAGCATATCAGGAAATTTCTTGAGTCAGGACGCTTCATAATTGAAGTCGATGAGCAGGACGCTGCGCCGGCACAGGAGGATACTGAGGCGGTTAAAAAAATAAAAACAATACTTGAAGAATACATTCGTCCTGCGGTTGAGCAGGATGGAGGAGCAATTACTTTTCATTCGTACCGCGATGGTGTTGTGAAAGTTCGGCTTCAGGGCTCTTGCAGTGGATGCCCTTCATCGATGGTAACGCTGAAAGCAGGAATTGAAAATCTTTTCAAGCGGATGATGCCAGATGAAGTCCATTCCGTTGAAGCTCTCGGCTAAAACAAAAAAGCAAACCGGCGTCCGCCGGTTTTTTTATTCCCTGCAACTCCATTAGAGGAGATTGTATTATATTTAGTCATGCGCAACCTTACTCTTTTTCTCATCCTGACCGTGTCTTCGCTCGCAGCTCAGCCGTACAAAGTAATGACCTACAACATTCGTTACGACAATCCCGATGATGGTGTTAATAAGTGGGATAGCCGGAAGTCTAAAGTTTTTGACTTGCTGAAAAAGTATGATGCGGACATCATCGGAGTGCAGGAAGCGCTACATCATCAGCTTGCAGACATTTCTGCAAACTTGAAGCACTACCAATTTTTAGGCGCAGGACGTGACGACGGGAAGCAAAAGGGAGAATACTCCGCCATCTTCATCCGTAAGGATCGTTTCAAGGTACTGGAGCAAAATACTTTTTGGCTGTCAAAGACACCGGATGTTCCCGGAAGCAAGGACTGGGATGCGGCTATAACCCGCGTCGTTACATGGGCCAAATTGCAGGACAGAAAAAGCAACAAGGTTTTTATAATGATCAATACGCATTTTGATCACATTGGAAAAGAATCTAGGAAAAACAGCGCCCGCATTCTGAGAGACAGTGCCGCTTCCATTAGTGATGGCCTTCCCGTAATCATCACGGGCGATTTTAACTTTACACGTGACAAAGAACCTTATACAGTGATGATGCAACAATCTGACATCCGGCTTATCGACACAGCGCCAGCTAACGCACCGGGCACTGCATGTGGTTTTGTTGTCGACTCGCGCCCGTGCGTAGCGATCGATTATGTTTTCCATTCTCCCGAATGGAAGTCGGAAAATTATCAGGTGATTCAGGACAATGATGGCAAACATTATCCATCTGACCATCTGCCCGTCATCGTCACGGTGTCCGAAGCAAAATGATCTTATTGCTGCCACTTCATTAAGCGGCAGAGCTTCACATAACCCGCACGTTGTTGACTCTCATATTTTTTCCGCGGGCATACTTTTATTACAAAGTGTTGGCAAAAAGTTAACAACCTGCACTATGAACATAGAAGCGCTCGAATCCTACACTACTCAAATGTTTTCGGTAGCCCCGGGTGTCTGGGGAAAAAAAGATCTGTTTGTAAATTTTTATATGATCCAGGATCAAACTACCGGAGCGTGGGCTTTGGTAGACGCTGGACTCAAATGGTCTGCTCCAAAGATCAGGCGCATGGCTGAAGAGCTCTTCGGAGAAGGAAGCAAGCCGACCGCCATAATTCTGACACATGGTCATTTCGACCACGTCGGAGCGCTGTCTACTCTCATCGACGAATGGAATGTGCCTGTATACGCGCACAGCATGGAGATCCCTTATTTAACAGGGCAATCGGCGTATCCACCACCCGATCCTACAGTTGGAGGTGGCTTGATGGCCGCTATGTCATGGATGTATCCAAAAGGCCCGATCAACATAAAAGATTTTGTGCGGAAGCTTCCCAATGACAACTCCATTCCCGGGTTGAGTGATTGGAAATATATTCATACTCCCGGCCATGCCCCTGGCCATATCAGCTTGTTCCGCGAAAGTGACAGAGTGCTTATTGCAGGAGATGCGTTCGTCACCACAAAGGCCGAATCTGCGATATACGCTCTAAGCGGAATCAAACATCTGTCGGGACCACCCAAGTACTTTACGTGCAACTGGGCCTCTGCAGAATTGTCTGTCATCAAATTAGCCGCGTTGGATCCTGAAGTGGCGGCGACGGGCCACGGTGCATGTATGCGCGGAGAAGAGTTGCGCAGCGCCTTGAAGAACCTTTCCACTCACTTCAAAGCTGTGGCTCTTCCTGAAGAGGGGCGTTACGTTAACGAACCTGCCGTTACGAACGAGCGAGGCGTGATGTTCTTGCCGCCGGCGACAGAGAAGATGACGAACCTCGCCAAGATCCTGGGAATATCTATTGCCGTGGCTTCAATTGCGCTGATCATCTATCAGCAAACCAGGAACAAGCGTGCTCCAGTAAACGGTGTGCCGCAAAAACTGGATGTGCAATACCATTGAAAAAAAGAAAAGGGACATGGGTCCCTTTTTTATTGTCTTCACTGCCAGTACCCGAAGATCAGGTCTGCTCTTCTTCAATGCCTGCACGGGCGGTGCTAAGGATTTTAGAATTTCCGGACGTAACAGGGTTGAAGATCAGTTGTCCGTCACGCACATGCAAGGTGGCGTCGTCTGAAAGGATCGCCGGCGTAATTGCGCGTGTATTTCCTGCAATTACCACCGATCTATCCTGTAGTGACTCGCACTGCAACTCCTTGTACGTAACATCCGTCAAATCGAGACTGCAGTCGCCCTGCATTTTCCTGATGATAATGCGATAACATTTTCCTCTGAACGAAATTCGGCCGTTACCTTTGATAGTAAGGGTGACTGTGTACTTCGGAGAATAAATAATTCCTGATAGCTGGAAATTTCCAATGATCTTGATGTCAGTGTTCCCATGGCTGCCGATAAGCAGATCATCCTGTTCAACATTGCCTTTGATCACAAGGGATACTTTTTTCTTTCTTTCGGCCTTCTTCACGGGTGTCTGTTTAGGTTTAGTTTTTTTGTGCGACTACAACTCCTCAAACCCTTCACTTCCGCCTTCGCTATCTCCACCGCGGTTGCGTCCCTCCCTGTTCTTCATTTGATTCAATCTGTAAGTAAATGTCAGCCTTATCTGCCGCGGCGCCCATTGAGACTCCGATTCAGCATAGTAGTTTTCCTCCTCGATTTCCGTAATGTTCCTCCACTTACGCGTGTTGAGCAGGTCACGGACGTTGGCAGAGATTGTGCCTTTACCTTTCATTATATCCTTTGCTAACGCGAGATCCAGCGAGTAGGCCGCGAGTTGTCGACCTTGTGTTGTTTTACGCGGGCCGCGGTAGAAGAACGATGTTTGGAACTCGAGGCCGTCCGTTAGTTTCATTTTTGATGTCGTGCGCGTATGGAATGCATAGGTGTCACGTGACAGACTCTGTCCTTCAAAGATGCCCTCTGTTATTGCTCGGAAAAAGTTTGCGCTTGAGTTAATATCCCACCACCTTCCCACTGTATAGGAGAAATTGAATTCCAAACCGTACGAGTTGGTATTTCCTACATTGACAGGGAAGATCCGCGTCGTACCTTCTTCGTCCACCTGGACGATGCGTTGAATGTCTCCCACCCGATGACGGTAATAGGCGCTGGAAAGGACAGAGCCTCGCTGCCAGTTCACGAGGTATCCGGTTTCAAATGAATGCGTATACTCGGGGTTAAGGTTGGGATTGCCCTGGAAAAAATTACGCGAGTCGCTGAAGTTTGAAAAAGGCAACAGCTCGCGGAAATGCGGGCGGTTGATACGCTTACTATAACTTAGTTGAAGTGTCTTGTTCTTGTTGATCTCATAACCAAAATTGACACTGGGGAACAGATTAAAATACTCCCGGTGATTTACGTCATTGCTTTCCGTAAGCTCCGTTCTGATATCTGAATATTCTCCGCGCAAACCCGCCTGGATCGAAAGCTTGTTGAACTTGTTTCCTGCCATCAGATAGGCAGCGTGAATGCGTTCAGTATAAATAAGATTATTATTGAACGCCGGAAAAACGATCCATTCATTATTCTGCAATTCCTCTAGCGCATACTCGTTGTTGACCGTCCGCCAGGTGCTGCGCAAACCTGCTTCAAATTTACCATCGGATCCCAAAGGATCGACATAGTCAGTCTGGAAGAACCAGTTCTTGTCTTCCGCGAGGTTCTCGGCGCGCTGAAGAATCGTACTCTCATTTTGTGTCTGCGTGAAGTCGGATGTTTCGCCATCATAACGTTGGTTATATTGAAAATCAGCCGTTAAGGTGTGGTCCTTGCTTGAAAATTCTCGTTTGTAATTGAAGGCAGCTTCTATGTTCTTTTCGTCTTCGATTTCCTCATCCGTGCGAATTGTTGTGCCGACAGGCTCACCATTCAAAAGATCATTATATGTTAATACCGAAGTGTTTAAACCGTCCCCGAAATTGAACATGATTGAACCGGTGATGGAGTTTTTGTCATTGATAAAATAATCGAGACCTCCGCTGAGATTGTGCGAGAGTTCGGATCTGCTGCGATCGCCATCCTGAAAGGTCTCTCGTGCACCATCGTCGAAGCTCTGATACAGGGTGGAGTATCCGGGACTCTTGCGGTAATCAACGCCATAGCTGGAGAATAAATTGAATTTTTTTCTCCTGAGATTCAGTGTATAAGAGCCGCCAATGGCATCCGGATGACCGATCATGCCCGTAAACGTCCCGTTCAGTCCGTTCTGCTGGTTTTTCTTTAATACGATATTAATTATCCCTACTTCACCCGCGGCCTCGTAGCGCGAAGAGGGATTCGTAATGACTTCAACTCGTTCGACCAGGTTCGCCTGCAGGTTCCTCAGCGCATCAGGATCGCGGGATGTTAAGCCAGATGGCTTGCCGTTGATCAGTATCCGAACGTTTTCGTTCCCGCGCAAGCTCACAGTTCCGTCGATTTCAACATTGACCGAGGGCACATTGTTCAAGATGTCTGCCGCATTTCCACCCCTGGTACTCAGGTCCGACCCGACATTAAAGACGCGCTTGTCTAACTGCAGTTCCATTTGAGATCGCTCGCCCTCCACCTCTACCGTTTCCAACACGCGAGTATCGGCGTTGAGCACCACTGCACCGAGATCAATGTCTTTGTTTATGACGTTGAGGCCGGGGATGATGCTGGGCTGGAAGGACAAGAAAGTGACTTCCATGTAATAATTTCCGGGCTTGAGCTGAATAGTGAACCTGCCGGACTCGTCAGATGCTGCACCGCCAACCAGTGTGGAATCGAGATTGCTATAGACGGCCGCATTGGCAAAGGGAATCGCCACATCCTGATCGTCAACAACAGAGCCTGAGATCGTGTAAGATTGTTCGCCTTTCTGCGCATATCCATGGAGTTGTAAAACCAGCAATAGGATGATAATGATTTGTCTGCGATTCATGTTATGCCGTTGTAACGAGTTTATAACGCCAAATATGAAATTCGGGTTTGAAGAGATCCTGGAAACATTTTGAAGGAATCTTGAAGTTTCTTCAGGATTCGGATGAATGGTTGCTATGCCGTGGGAAAGGTGATAGTAACTACATGCTCGTTGGCCTTATATTCATAGCTGATTGATAATCCGCTGACGTCGCAGATCTGTTTTACGATGGCAAGACCCAATCCCAAAGAATCGTGATTCTGGCTGGTCCTTTTAAATCGCTCGAACATTTGTGCCAACGGTACCTCTGGCGGCCGTCCCGAGTTCGCGATGACTAAATGATTTGGATTGAGCTGAATGAAGATGTGACCATCGTCAACGTTATGGCGGATGGCATTGCTGCAAAGGTTTGTGATGAGAATGTCGGCCAGCGACGGGTGCAGGAGTATCTGAACATTATCTTCAATTTCTTTTCGCAGGGAAATCGACTTCATTTCGATCAGTTCCGCAAGGTCATTCAGAATATTGTGCAGATGCGCGCTGATATTAACCGGTTGCAGCGTGGCGAATTCCTGGTTATCAAGTTTGTTAAGCAAAGTAAGCGAATGGTTAATCTTCGAAAGTTTCTCGATCGAATTCAGTGCTGAAAAGATCTTGTTGCCCTGGTCCTCCGTCAGCGGTGATTCAAGAAGTAACTCCAGCTTTCCGCGTATGATCGCGAGCGGCGTTTGTAATTCGTGAGAGGCATTTTCCGTGAACTCCTTAAGCGCCCGGTAATCCGCCCTTGCCTTGCCGGTCATTTTTTTCAGGAAGAAATTCAACTGCTGGAATTCCTGCGTGCGTGTTTCGGGAAGCTTGATTTCTTTGTCACTCTTCAGGGAAAAGTTCTGAATCGCCTTCAACGTTTTATGGAAAGGGGATAAGATCCTCCGCGAGATGGCAATGTTCGTAAGGCCGACAATCACTAGCAGGATGAGGAATATCCAGGCAAGCGATTCAGTCACCCCGTCCGCAATTTCATCCGGCTCCGCGACAAAGTCCGACATCGACACTTTATAATGCTTTCTCCCGACCACGTAGGATGATTCAACAGTTAGCTTACGGTCAAGTGCCCGCATGTTCGGCCTGTAGACGGCCATAGTATCGTAGACATTCATGTCGATGACCGGAAGCCCGCGATCGATTTCTACTATCCGGACGTTTTCGCTTTGCAGCGCGTCCGGAGGCACTCCTTGTTTTAGCTGTGCAGCGATGTCATCAATATGGCTTTTTATCCGTCTGATGGCTTCCTGATCGACTTCATGCTGGACGCGCGTGAAAACAATGAGCCCACCGGTCAACAGAATGAACGCGGTGATCACAAGAAACCATACTGTGAATTTATCGACGAGCCTCATGCCTTGTTGGTGTCAAACTTATAGCCCAGACCATAAACTGTTCCGATGTAATCTTTCCCGTGCGCAGCCGTGATCTTTTTTCGCAGGTTCTTTACGTGCTGGTAAACAAAATCGAAGTTTGAGAGGTTGTCCGTGTAGTCCCCCCAAAGGTGCTCGGCGATTGATTGCCTGGTAAGGACCCGATTCTTGTTTACGAGAAAATACAGGAGCAGGTGGAATTCTTTTTTAGTAAGCTCCAGGAGCTGGTCATGTACCCTGGCCTCCATCGTGTCAGTGTTCACGCTGATCTCTTCAAAAGAAACAACAGAGTCACCCTTGAGGCTTTTTCTGCGGTAGATTGCCTTTAGCCTTGCATGCAACTCCGTAAGGTGAAACGGTTTAGTAAGGTAATCATCTGCCCCAAGCTCAAGGCCCGTTACTTTATCATCAATAGAATTCTTTGCCGAAATGATCAGTATGTTCGAATGGATCTTTGCCGACTTTATAAACTGCAGAAGATTGAGTCCATTACCATCCGGTAACATAATATCAAGGATGATGCAATCGTATTCAAACGTTGTGAGCTTGTGTTGCGCGTCGCTATGAGTGTTGCAGACCTCGCAGACGTAACCTTCCCGCAGGAGGAAGCCCTGAATGTTTTCCGCAAGCTCGCGGTTATCTTCGATGATCAAGACCTTCATCGGTGGTCGCTGTGTGTTGTCCGTTGAAAGGCTATGTGACTAATTATTAAGTGGGACGAAGTGATAGTATTATGCTGATCCTCAAAGCAGGACTATTGAAGGATGCGCATTGTAGTCTGCGGGATCCTCATTTTCCTTTTCCGCCAAGCTCTGGTAGAACGAAGTTGTCGAGCGGGCTTGGCATTTTCATGGTAGCCTCAATGTCTTCAGCTCTTCTCGGGGCAGACGCCGACAAATGCTCATAGCCGCTGCGGGTGATGAGGTAATCATCTTCGATACGCACCGCGATTCCCCACCACTTCTTATCACAGTCTGCATTTTCGGGGATGTAGATGCCAGGCTCAATGGTGATCACCATGTTTTCCTTCAGCACGTCATAGCTCCCCCGGTCATGAACATCGAGGCCGATGTGGTGGCAACATCCGTGAGGATAATAAAGATGCTGTTCTGTTTCGCTTTTGATAATGCCGAGTTGCTTGAGTCCCTGGTTAACGACTTGCTTCGTCACCATAGTAAGCTGCGCGAAGGTCGTCCCGGGCTTGCAGATCTTCATTGCCTCCTCCTGTGCTTTCAACACCAGATTGTAAATCAGCTTTTGCTCGGGAGAAAACTTCCCATTAGCAGGAATGGTTCGCGTAATATCCGCAGTGTAGCCGTGGTATTCGGCGCCAAGGTCCATCAGAACGAGGTCTTTTGAAGTAATATTAGGCTTGTAGTTATCGATATAGTGGAGGATACATCCGTTATGCCCTCCTCCTACAATTGACGGATATCCCAGATCCTCCGCCTGGTATTTCTTAAAAACGAACTCATGGATTCCTTGTACCTCCCGTTCAGACATCCCTGGTTTCATTGCCTTCATCACCTCAACCTGGCCTGCACAAGAGATGCTCACCGCCCTTCGGATCATTTCCAATTCATCCGGCGTTTTGATTCCTCTCAGGTTATCCATCATCGGACCCAGATCAGAGGTATTAAGATTATTTTTCTCCGGCTCGCGGTTCAAGACAGTGCTCGAGGGCGAAGGGTAATTGACCTTCACCTTGAATTGTTGAATCAGATCATAGAGGTCTGCCGGGTCCTCGCCGTCGTCACGCACATCATTTTTAAAGTCAAAGAAAAGGATCTCATCGAACTTGCTAAAATCAACGTTGTACTTCTGGAATTCAATATTGTCGAACGCCTGAGCAAAACCGAGTCTGTCTTTGGCGCCTGCAGATCCTAATCGCCTGCCGGCCCACATCTCCTGGAGGCTGTTACGCGGCTGAACAAAAAGGATCTCATCATATTGCTGGCCA
>Ga0307415_100001353_pt1 | contig 11658 bp, 10 predicted proteins | sample DK1Cmetagenome_FD_204524 | JGI IMG/M metagenome (GOLD analysis project Ga0307415, IMG submission 204524) | Maize rhizosphere microbial communities from greenhouse at UC Davis, California, United States - DK15-C-2 | ecosystem: Host-associated > Plants > Roots > Rhizosphere > Soil | place: USA...
CGGTCAGATCCTGGGCGAGCAGCTCGGCCAGGGCGTGCTCGGTCCGGGCGACAAACCGACGGGAGATCGCCGACTTCGACGTCCCCGAAGCGGTGGACGCTACATCGGTGCCGACCGGTTCTAGCCCTGCCGGGTAGCGGCGCGTCGACAATTTGGCGAGCATCCGCTCCAGCGCCAGTTGGCCCAGCAACTCGGTTGAGGCGAACGCCTGGTAGGTCGGCACCGTCACCTCTCGGGTGCCGTCAGCCAAACGGACTCGGGGCCTGCGCACCCGCACCCGGCGGCCGCCGAGGGTGACCTGGCCGGACTCAGAGCCGTGGCGGACCGCCGCCCGGTCGGGGTTGTGGCGGCCCCTGGGACCGACCAGCCGGGCGACGTCCTCCTCGAGTATGGCCTGCAGGGCGCCAGGTCACCCCCCTTCGAACGTTTGTTCGGAGCGTAGCATCCATACAGGACAGAGGGGTTCCTTGTACACCCTTGCTCCATGCTTGCACCCTTTGACCGCTCACCCGACTCGACCTTGAGAAGGATGGTGGGCGACGCAAGAACTCATCTGAGCTGCATTGCTGCGCTGCCTCGTTGTCTGTAACGCGTGGCTCGCAGTTCGTCGGTCTTCGGTAGCGGATCGTCAAGTCAGGGGACAGTTGCTGCCCGATTGCTGCCCGGGGGAGCGCTCACGGGGGCGAACCGGGGTGGGAGAGGAAGCGTCCGCCCTGGTACTGACTCACGAGACCCCCGGTGAGTCGCGGGTTCGCGCTCTGCCTTCCCCTTACAGAGCGAGAGCCCTTGTCTCTCCGGGGGTCTCGTGTCGCCGTGCACGATCGCACGCGCGTCCGGGGGCGTCAACGGGAGCGCGACCCAGCCTGTGGACGATGCTGGGGACAAGTCGGGCAGGGCTGTTGACGGCCGCGGGGACGGCTGTGGACAACCAGGGGACGGCTGCTGGGGTGAGAAATTTCTTTGCCTCGCACGACCTGCCCCGAAGGTCGCGGGGGCCCTGTGGACAGGAAAAAGTTGCGGACGCGGTGTCGCGACCTGGTGCGATACTCCGGGCGATGAGCGCCCAGAAGTCACCCGAGTCGAGCCGACCACCGGTGAAGGTCGTCCGCAGCCCCCGGCGGCGCAAGACCGTGACCGCCTACCGCCAGGGGGACACGGTGGTGGTCCTGCTGCCGGCCAAGATGAGCCGCCGGGAGGAGGACCACTGGGTGGCGACCATGCTGGAGCGTCTGGAGCGGCGGGCCCGCCGCACCGTGCCCGGCGACGCCGAGCTGGAGCGGCGGGCCCGGCTGCTGGCCCGCCGCTACCTGGAGGGCATCGTCGAGCCCCGCTCGGTCCGCTGGGCGACCAACATGCGGGCCCGCTACGGCTCCTGCACCCCCGACGACGGCACCATCCGCCTGTCCGACCGCCTCGCCCCCTGGCCGCCCTGGGTCCGCGACTACGTGCTCGTCCACGAGCTGGCCCACCTGGCCGTGCCCGACCACTCGCCCGCGTTCTGGCGCCTGGTCGACCGCTACCCCCTGTCCGAGCGGGCCCGCGGCTTCCTGATCGCCAAGGGCATGGAGGAGGACGAGGACTGACGCGCACGGGGGCCCGGCTGGTCAGACCGGCGAGGGTGCGGCCGGGCGACACGGTGGCGGTCGTCTCGCCCTGCTCGCCGGTGGTCGACTGGCGGGAGCACCGGGCCGAGCGGGCCCGCGCGTATCTGGAGGGGTCGCTCGGGCTCCGGCTGCGGGTCATGCCGGGCAGCGGCGGCGGCCAGGCGGGCCGTCCCGTCTCGCCGCGGGCCGAGGACCTCCACGCCGCCTTCGCCGACCCCGAGGTCACGGTGGTGCTGGCCGCGATCGGCGGCGACCATGCCGTCGAGCTGCTGCCCAGTCTCGACTACGGCCTCATCCGCGCCAACCCCAAGCTCTTCCAGGGCTACTCGGACGTGACCGTCCTGCACTGGGCCCTGCTGCGGCGGGCCGGACTGGTCACCTTCTACGGCCCGGCGCTGCTCCCCGAGCTGGGCGAGCACCCGACCGTGCTGGCCCACACCGACCGTTGGCTGCGGGCCGTCTGGTTCGGCGGTGGGCCCCTGCGCTTCACCCCGGCCGAGGTCTGGACCGACGAGTTCCTCGACTGGGACCGGCGCCTCGACCTCATCCGGCCCCGCGAGCTGCGCCCCAGCGCCGGCTGGGTCGCCATCCGCGAGGGGGTCGCCGAAGGCCCGCTGGTCGGCGGCTGCCTGGAGACCATCTGCCGCCACCTGCGGGGCTCGCCGGCCTGGCTCGACCTGCGTGGGGCGCTGCTGTTCCTGGAGACCTCCGAGGAGGTCCCCACCCCCGAGCGGGTCGACGCCTACCTGGCCGAGCTGGCCAGGCAGGTGTCTTCGAGCAGATCGCCGGGCTGGTGCTGGGGCGCCCTTTCGGCTACGACCGGGAGCGGACCCTGCGGCTCTGGCAGTTGGCGGCCGGCCGGACCGAGGCCCGCGGCCTGCCGCTCCTCGGCGACGTCGAGTGCGGCCACGCCGACCCCATGCTGACCCTGCCGCTGGGCGTCCGGGCCCGGCTCGACGCCACCGCCAGGACCCTGGAGACGCTCGAGCCCGCGGTCGCCACCGGCTAGCTGGGTTCGGGGGGGCGGTCGTCCTTGTCCCCGTCCTCGCCTTCCTCGGCCTCCAGGAGGGCGCGCAGGCCCTCGTCGAGGTCGACCTCCTCGCCGCCGATCAGGCCGACCCGCTCCAGCCAGCGGCCCGGCACCTCCAGCTCCTCGGCGGTGGGCAGGTTCTCCGGCTGCGACCAGACGCGGTCGAGGCCCTCGATGTCGGTGGCGGCCAGGACCTCGCGGCAGAAGCGCTCGCCCCGGGCCGCGGCCGCCCGGTCGGGGTCGGCCCGCAGCAGCAGAGCGAACAGGCGGGCGGGGGACTGGGGGTCGGCGTCGCGGCGGGCGACCGCGGCCTCGATGGCGGCCAGGCCGGGCAGCCGGCCCTCCAGGGCCCGCCCGGCGATCACCACCGGGTAGCCGGCCACGAGCGCCAGCAGCACCTCCAGGCGCCCGGTGGCCGCCTGCAGGGCGGCGCTGGGCGGGCCCAGCAGCCCCTCCCCGCCGCCGGCCAGCAGCTCCTGCAGGGCCTCGGGGTTGGCCATGTCCAGCGACTGGAGCCGGTCCATCATCTGTGACGGGTCGGGGTCGGTCTGGAGGGCGACCTCCTCGACCCCCCGGCGCAGCTGGTCGCCCAGCCAGGGCACCCCGGCCAGCAGCCGCTGGCCGGCCACCTGGGAGCAGGCCAGCCAGAGCCGCAGCTGGTCGCCGGGCAGGTCGGCCGACTGCTCGAAGGCGGCCACGTTCTCGGGCACCAGCAGCACCTTGGCCGGGTCCGCGACCGGCATGGCCAGCTCGTACTGGCCGAGCACGGAGCGGGCCAGCTGGCCGACCAGCGTGCCCACCTGCAGGCCGGCGACCAGGCCCCCGACCCGCCCGATCATGTCGCCCATCCCCGGCTGGCCCATCCCGGCCCCGGTGCCGAGGGCCTCGGCGACCCGGCGGGCGCCCGGCTCGACCAGGGGGGCGAAGCCGCCGAGGACGGCCTCGGCCCAGTCGGGGCGGGTCACCGGCCTGGCCGCCAGGGCCACCCCGGGCCCGGGCAGGCTGGTCACCGGATCGACCCACAGCTCGGCCAGGCGCAGTCGGTCGTCCCAGGAGCGGGCCTCGCCCGGTTCGGGGGCGGCCGCCGGCCGGGGCAGCTGGGGCAGCAGGCCCAGGTCCTCGGCCCCGGCGGCGGTGGCCACCGCCACCTGCCGGGCCAGCTCCCAGTTCACCGGCCCGGACGCGGTCGCCATCAGCTTGGCGAACTCCCGGAACAGCGGGATCCGCCCGAAGAAATCGGCGGAACCGCCCAGCCCTTCGCTCATGCGCTCATGCTACCCGCGGCGCCGGGCCAAGTCGGCTAGAACCCGCCTCCTCCGGGTAGCCTGGGCGCTTCTGCACGGCAACGAGAGGTGGACGCTGTGGCTCGGACGGTTGGACTTGTGGGGGCGCTGCACCCGGCGGCGAGGGAGCTGGCCCTGGCGCTGGAGGACGACCCCGGGGTCGAGCGGGTCCTGGGGCTGTCCCGGCACGAGCCGCCGCTGCTCGGGCCCAAGTTCGAGTTCGTCCAGGCCGCCCCCGGCACCCCCGCCTTCGCCGAGGCCGTGGCCGGGGTGGACACCCTGGTGCTGTTCCCCCTGATCGACGCGGCCGACCGCAACGAGGAGGGCCGCCGGGCCCGGGTGGTCGAGGGGACCAGGCGCGCCCTGGAGGCCGCCGCCTCGGCGGCCACGGTGGTGCTGTGGTCCAGCGGGGTCGTCTACGGCGCCCACCCCGACAACCCGGTGCCGATCCCCGAGACCCAGCCGACCCGGCCCAACCCCGAGTTCCCGGCCGCCGGCGTGCTCGCCGAGAGCGAGCGGGTCGCCCTGGACGCGCCCGCCACCGATCAGGCGGTGGTGGTGCTGCGCGGGGCCGGGGTGTGGACCCCGGCCTGGGGGACGTTCCTGGCCCGCGGCCTGATGGCCCCGGCCATGATCGGGGTGCGGGGCCAGGACCCGCCGCTGCAGTGCCTCAGCCCCGCCGACGCCGTCTCCGCCCTCGTCCTGGCCACCTCGGGCCGGCTGCGCGGCGTCTACAACGTCGCCCCCGACGACTGGATCGGGGCCAGGCAGGCGGCCAAGGCGGCCGGCCGGCGCCGCCTCGAGGTCCCGCAGCGGGTCGCCGAGACGACCGCCGAGCGGCTCTGGCGGGCCGGGATGTCGGCCGCCACCGCCGGCGAGCTCAGCTACCAGATGCACCCCTGGGTGCTCGACAACGCCCGCCTGCGCCAGGCCGGCTGGGCGCCGACCCGCTCCAGCGCCGAGGGGTTCGCCGAGGCCGGCGGCCAGGTGCCCGCCGGCGTCCTGGTCGGCGGGGTCCAGCTGCGGCGCAGCGACGTCTACCGGGGCGCGGCCGCCGCGATGGCCCTGGCCGCCGCCGTGGCCGTGGCCCGCCGCCAGGCCAGGGCGGCCCGCTCGGCCCGACCCGCCCGCCGCCCGACCAGCCCCATGTAGCACCATGGCCCGTGACCTCGCCATCGACCTGGGCACGGCCAACACGCTGGTCTACGTCCGGGGCAGGGGGGTCCAGCTCGACCAGCCGACCGTGATCGCCATCAACCAGCGCAGCGGCGACATCCTGGCCATGGGCGACGAGGCCTATTCCATGATCGGGCGCACCCCCGGCCACATCCTGGCCGTGCGGCCGATGCGGGGCGGGGCCATCTCCGACTTCGACACCACCGCCCGGCTGCTGCGGATGCTGCTGGAGCGGGTCGGCACGGGCCGCGTGGGCCGGCCCCGGGTGCTGGTCTGCGTTCCCTCGGCCATCACCGAGGTGGAGCGGCGGGCCGTGCAGGAGGCGACCGTCCAGGCCGGGGCGCGGGCCGCCTACCTGCTCGAGGAGCCGATGGCGGCGGCCATCGGGGCCGGCCTGCCGGTGCACGAGCCCACCGGCCACCTGGTGGTCGACGTGGGCGGCGGCACCGCCGAGGTGGCCTGCATCTCGCTCGGGGGGATCGTCGCCGCCAAGGCCATCCGGGTGGCCGGCTTCGACATGGACGCCGCCATCGCCACCCACGTCCGCCGCGAGTACGCGGTGGTGATCGGGGAGCGCACCGCCGAGCAGGTCAAGCTGACCCTCGGCTCGGCCTGGCCCCAGCCGGGGGAGACCGGGATCGAGGTCACCGGGCGGGAGCTGGCCACCGGGCTGCCCAAGACGGTCCAGGTCACCGCGGCCGAGGTCCGCGAGGCCCTGACCGAGCCGGTCGGCCAGATCGTCCAGGCGGTGGTGGCCACCCTGGCCGAGGTCCCCCCGGAGCTGGCCGGCGACGTGCTCGACAAGGGCATCTACCTGACCGGCGGGGCCAGCATGCTGCGCGGCCTGGAGGCCCGCATCGCCCACGAGGCCCAGGTCGCCGTCCACCAGGCCGAGGCCCCGCTGGCCTGCGTCGTGCTCGGGGCCGGCCGCGTGCTCGAGGACCTGGACGAGCTGGCGCCGCTGTTCGCCGGCCAGCCGGCCCGCCGCTGAGCGGCCCGGCGGTGCGACAATCGGGGACGTGACCACCAACTCCCGGAGGTGCCGGTGCGCCAGCGCGTGATCGCCGGCGTCGGCGTGCTGGCCCTGATCGGCCTGGTCTTCGCCCTCAACTTCTACCGGCTGCCGGTGGTGGCGCTCAGCCCGGGGCCGACGGAGGACGTGCTGGCCCGGCTCAAGGTCGAGGGCTCTCGCGTCTACCACTCCGAGGGCAAGCTGTACCTGACCTCGGTCGGAGTCGACGACAACGTCCGCTTCTACGAGGCCCTGCTCGACATGGCCAACCGCGACGTCGAGCTGGTCCCGCGGGCCCAGCTGTACCCCGACGAGCAGGACTCGAGCGAGATCGACCGGGAGAACGCGGCCCTCATGGACCGGTCCAAGGAGACGGCCACGGTGGTCGCCCTGCGCGAGGTCGGCTACGACGTCGCGCCGTCGGGGGTCGAGGTCACCCAGGTCGTCTCCGGCGCCCCGGCCGACGGCAAGCTGCGCCCCGGCGACAGGATCGCCGAGATCGACGGCCGGGCCGTCGACAGCACCGAGGCGGTCCGCAAGGCGATCACCCGCCACGAGGTGGGGGAGCGGGTCCGCTTCCGGGTCGACCGCGGCAAGGCCACCCGGACGGTGGCGGTCGCGGCCGAGGACGTCGACGGCCAGCCCCGGGTCGGCATCCTGCTGCGCGACCTGTTCCCGGAGCTGCCGGTCAAGGTCACCATCGAGACCGAGAACAACATCGGCGGCCCCTCGGCCGGGCTGATGTTCACCCTGTCGATCATCGACAAGCTCACCGCCGAGGACCTGACCGGGGGCCGCCGCATCGCCGGCACCGGCGCCGTCGACCTGGACGGCGGGATCGGAGCCGTCGGCGGGGTGGCCGAGAAGCTGATCGCCGTCGACCGCCAGGGGGTGAGCACCTTCCTCATCCCCGCCGAGAACTGCGACAGCGTCCGCGGCCGGATCCCCGACGGCCTGCGCCTGGTCAAGGTGTCGACCATCAAGGAGGCCCTGCGCTTCCTGCGCGACCCCAAGGTCGCGGCCACCGCGCCGGGCTGCTGACGGGCGTCGCGGAGGGGGGAAATCCCCCGGCCAAGACGGGTGGTACCCGCGTTCCGGGCGGCCGGCCGAGCCCATAGGGTCGTCGGCGACGGCATGCGCCGGGTTCGCGCCCGGACCGGAGGGAGGAGGGTCCATGATCGAGGCCCGTGGTCTCACCAAACGCTACGGCTCGACCGTCGCCGTGGACGCGCTCAGCTTCGACGCCCGCCCGGGCGCGGTGACCGGGTTCCTCGGGCCCAACGGGGCCGGCAAGTCGACCACCATGCGCCTGATCCTCGGCCTGGACGACCCGGACGCCGGGGAGGCGCGGATCGGCGGGCGCCGCTACCGCGAGCTGGACTGGCCGCTGCGCGAGGTGGGGGCGGTGCTGGAGGCCAGGGCGTTCCACCCGGGCCGCAGCGCCCACGCCCACCTGACGGCGCTGGCGGCGAGCAACGACATCCCACGGTCCCGGGTGGAGGAGGTGCTCGGGATCGTCGGCCTGGCCGACGCGGCCGGCCGCCGGGCCGGGCAGTTCTCGCTCGGCATGGCCCAGCGGCTGGGCATCGCCGCCGCGCTGCTGGGCGATCCCGGGGTGCTGCTGCTGGACGAGCCGGTCAACGGCCTCGACCCCGAGGGGATCCGCTGGATGCGGAACCTGCTGCGGTCGCTGGCCGCCGAGGGCCGGGTCGTGTTCGTCTCCAGCCACCTGATCGGCGAGATGGCGCGCACCGCCGAGCGGCTGGTGGTGATCGGCCGGGGACGGCTGCTGGCGGCGGCGTCGGTCGAGGAGCTGTCGGCCCGCTCGGGCTCGCTGGAGGAGGCGTTCCTGGAGATGACCGCGGACAGCGTCGACTACCGGGCGTGGACGTCATGACCACCACGAGCTCCCAGGCCCCCGGCGGCCACTACCGGTTCGCGCAGGTGGCCAGGATGGAGTGGATCAAGCTGCGCAGCCTGCGCTTCACCTGGTGGGCGCTGGGGGCCACCGTCGCCGGGGCCGTCGGCATCGCCGTGGCCGTGGGGGTCAACACCGAGGACGCGGCCGCCGACCTGACCAACAACGCGCTCGCCGGCATCGCGCTCGGCCTCCTGTTGACCGGCGTCCTGGGCGTGCTGGCGATGACCGGCGAGTACTCCTCCGGGATGATCCAGGCGACGCTGGCCGCCATCCCCAACCGGCCGCTGGTGCTGGCGGCCAAGGGGGCCGTGCTCGGTGTCGTGGCGCTCGCCGTCGGGGAGGCGGCCGCGTTCATCGCCTTCTTCGCCGGAGCAGCGGCCCTGCCGGCCGCGGTGCCCGCGCCGACGCTCGGGCAGCCCGGCGTGCTGCGGGCGGTGATCCTGGGCGGGGCCGGCTACTGCCTGATCGGCCTGTTCGGCCTCGGTCTCGGCGCCATCATCCGCCACACCCCGGGGGCGATCGTCGTGCTGGTCGGCGGGGTGTACGTCCTGGCGCAGATGGTCGCCGCCTTCGCCCCGGCGATCATGCCGTACCTTCCGGTGTCGATCGTCGCGAACTCGATGAGCGTGGTCCAGCCGGCGCCGGCGGAGGGCCCGGTGCGCTTCCTGTCGCCGTGGGCGGGGCTCGGCATGCTCAGCCTGTACGCCGCCGTGACCCTCGGGGCCGGGGCCTGGCTGCTGGCGAGACGGGACGTCTGAGCAGGACAATGCGGCCATGGGCAGCATCGGCTCGGTGAGCGCGACGACGCTGGCACCGCCTCCCGGCAGCCGAGCGGGCGGGTTCGCCGCCCTGGCCCGCTCGCTGGTCCGGGAGCCGTTCACCCGCCGGGCGCGTCGGGAGCTGCTGTTCTGCCTGGTCGGGATCCCGCTCGGGCTGCTGACGATGGTGGTCCCATACTGGGGGGTCGGGTTCGCCCAGGCCGTGGCGCTGCTGACGCCCGGGCGCGAGATGACCTGGGTGGCCGGCGTCGCCGCCATCCTCGCGCTGCTGCTGCTGCTCGCGCTGGCGACCCGCATCGGCCGGCGGCTCGGCGCGGTCCACCGGCGCCTGGCGGCGGGGCTGCTCGGCGAGCGGGTCGCGCCGCCGCCGCTCCGCCCTGGGCGAGGCCCGCTCGGCCGTCTCGGCGCGGGACTCCGCGACGGTCCCGGCTGGCGGGCGGTGGTCTACCAGCTGCTGAAGCTGCCGGCCGCGCTGCTGGAGTCGTACGCCGTCTTCCTGTGGACCGCCGGGCTGGTCAACCTGACCTACCCGTTCTGGTGGGGGCTGTTCCGCAACCACCCGCCAGGCGTGACCCTGCCGCCGGCGCCCGCGGCCAGCCCGTTCCCGGGCCGGGCGCTGCACATCGCCACCTTCGCCGGCACCTTCGCCGCCTTCGCGGTCGGCGCGGCGATGCTGCTCGCCGCCCCCTGGGTGACCAGGGCGGTGGTGGCGGCCGACCGCCGACTCCTCCGCGGGCTGCTGGGGCCAGGCCGGCTCACCCAGCGGGTCCGCGACCTGGAGCAGACTCGCGCGCTGGCGGTCGACGACGCCGCCGCCCGGCTGCGCCGGGTCGAGCGGGACCTGCACGACGGCGCGCAGGTCCACCTGGCCACGCTGGCGATGCACCTGGGCATGGCCAAGGAGCAGCTCGGCGACGACGGCGACCCCCCGGACGTCGTCCGGGCCCGCGAGCTGCTCGACGCCGCCCACCGGGGCGCCAAGGACGCCCTCGGCGAGCTGCGCGACCTGGCCAGGGGCATCCACCCGCCGGTGCTCGACCACGGCCTCGAGGACGCCCTGGCCAGCCTGGCGGCGACCAGCGCCATCCCCGTCGAGGCGTGCTGCGACCTCCCCGAGCGGCCCGCGCCGGCGATCGAGACGATCGCCTACTTCTGCGCCGCCGAGCTGCTGGCCAACGCGGCCAAGCACAGCCAGGCCACGCTGGTCACGATCAGCGCGGCCGGACGGGACGGGATGCTGCGGCTCGAGGTCGGCGACGACGGGGTCGGCGGCGCCGACCCGGCCCGTGGCAGCGGCCTGTCCGGGCTGGCCCAACGGGTGCGCACCGTCGACGGCCGCCTGGAGATCGCCAGCCCGCCGGGCGGGCCGACCCGGATCACGATCCAGCTGCCCCTGCGCCCATGACGGCGCGCCGCTCATGCGTGTGGTGATCGCCGAGGACGCCGCCCTGTTCCGCGAGGGTCTCGTCCGGCTGCTGCAGGACCGCGGCCACCAGGTGTGCGCCGCCGTGGCCGACGGCGACGCCCTGCTCGCCGCCGCCACCGAGCACCGTCCCGACGTCGCGGTGGTGGACATCCGCATGCCGCCGACCCACACCGACGAGGGGCTGCGCGCCGCCCTGGAGCTGCGCCGTCGCCGCCCCGAGACCGGGGTGCTGGTGCTCTCCCAGCACATCGAGACCAGGTACGCCGCCAGGCTGCTCGAGGGCAACGCCGCGGGCGTCGGCTACCTGCTCAAGGACCGGGTCGCCGACGTGGCCGAGTTCGCCGACGCGCTGGCTCGGGTCGCCGCGGGCGGCACCGCCCTCGACCCCGAGGTGGTCGGCCACCTGCTCGGCGCCGGCCGTCATGCGCGCGGCCTGGCCGCGCTCACCCCCCGCGAGCGCGAGGTGCTGTCGCTGATGGCCGAGGGCCGCTCCAACGCCGGCATCGCGGCCACCCTGGTCATCTCGGCCGGGGCCGTCGAGAAGCATGTCGCCAGCATCTTCGGCAAGCTGGGCCTGCCGCCGGCCGAGGGCGACAACCGCCGCGTGCTGGCGGTCCTGCGCTTCCTCCGCTCCTAGGCGTGCCGCCCGGGGCCGGGCCGGTCCTCCCGGAGCCAACCCCGGGACCGGTCGGGGTTGGCTCCGGGAGCCGGACAGCGCCGAACGGCGCCGACCGGACGGGGCTCCTCGCGACAGCGGTGAGGCGCCTTCGGAGTAGCAGGCGCTCGTACCCCGCCGATGGGTACGGGCGGCGCCGGTTCCCGCCCGACCCGCCCAGCCGGAACGCGCGTGCTAGGGTCTGATCGAAGCCATCGGAGCGCCCGGCGCGGCGCCCGCAGAAAGGTCCAACTCGTGGTCGCAGCCCGCCGTCCTCCCCGCCGCTGGACGCTGGCCGTCCTGCTGCTGGCGTTCCTCGCCCTGGCCGCGGTCGGCAGCGTCTCGCGCTTCTACACCGACCTGCTCTGGTTCCGGGAGATCGACAAGACCGGGCTGTTCTGGGGCATGCTGCGCACCAAGTTCTTCATCGGCCTGCTGGCCGGGCTGGGCACCGCGCTGATCGTTGGGGTCAACCTGTGGCTGGTGGAGCGGCTGGCCCCGCGCTACGGGCTCACCGTGGTCGCCCGCCCCCAGGCGGAGCGGGCCCGGGCCGTCCTCTCCCCCTACCTGCGGCCGCTGCGCATCGGCATCGCCGCCTTCCTGGGGCTGGTCGTCGGGCTGCAGGCGTCCGGCCTGTGGCAGACCTTCCTGCTGTGGCGCAACCGGGTCCCCTTCGGCCAGCGCGACGCCCTGTTCAACCGCGACGTCGGCTTCTACGTCTTCGAGCTGCCCTTCCAGCGGGCCGTGTTCGGCTGGCTGTTCACCACCCTGG
>Ga0307415_100001355_pt1 | contig 11657 bp, 7 predicted proteins | sample DK1Cmetagenome_FD_204524 | JGI IMG/M metagenome (GOLD analysis project Ga0307415, IMG submission 204524) | Maize rhizosphere microbial communities from greenhouse at UC Davis, California, United States - DK15-C-2 | ecosystem: Host-associated > Plants > Roots > Rhizosphere > Soil | place: USA...
GACCTTGACGATCATCTCGGCCTCGCCGAACACCGCGTCGGCGTCGGGCAGGACGATCGCGCCCTGCGCCTCGTAGTCGGCGTCGGCGATCGCCGAGCCCGCGCCCGCGCCGGCCTGGACGACGACCTCGTGGCCGTGCTCGACCAGCTCGCGCACGCCCGCGGGCGTGAGCGCTACGCGGTACTCGTCTGCCTTGATCTCGGTGGGGACGCCAACCTTCACTCTGGTACGCCTCGCTTCTCGTTCTCGGGATTCACGACACCAGCTCGCGGCCGCGCAGGGCCAGCCAGAAGTCGATCCGGTCGCGCGCGGAGTCGAGCGAGCGGCCTGTCAGCTCCTCGACGCGCCGGATCCGGTAGCGCAGGGTGTGGCGATGACAGTAGAGCTGGCGCGCCGCCCGCTCCCACTGGCCGTTGCACTCGATGAACGCCTCGAGCGAGCGCATCAGCTCGCCGCCGTAGGCGCCCTCGCCGTCCTCGATCGGGGCGAGGATCGAGTCGCAGAAGAGCCGCAGCGCGTCGTCGTCCTGCAGCGACAGCAGCAGCTGGAACGAGCCGAGGTCGCGGAACGTCGCCAGCAGCCGCGGCGCGTCCCCGTTCGCCTCGCCCGAGAGCGCCTGCGCCTCGAGCGCGCAGCGCGCCTCGTGGAACGTGCGCCGCAGCTCGGCGGCGGCGACCGGGCGGCCGGCGCCCGCCGGCAGCTCGACGCCGGCCTCGCGCGAGGCCCGCGCGCGCACGCGCTCGGCCAGTGCGAACAGGTCCTCGTCACTCTCGCCGCGCTCGAGCGGCAGCAGCGCGCACGAGAAGCGGCCGGTCCCGGCGGCCAGGCCGCCCGGAACCTCGTCGCGCAGCGCGGTGCTCAGCCCCTGCTCGACCTGCCCCTTGACCGCGCGCGGCGGCGTGAGCACGAGCACGCCGACGCGGTCGCGCAGCCCGAACGGCTCGAGCCTGCGGGCCAGCTCGGCGCCGGCGAGCTCGCCCGAGACCATTGCGGAGAGCACATCGCCGGCGAGCCGCCGCTCGGTGTCGTCGGCGACGCGCCGGCGCAGCAGCTCGAGCGCGACGACGGTCACGGCCTGATGCAGCACGAGGCGATCGAACTCGCCGAGGCCACCGCGATCCTTGACCGCGACCAGCCACGCCTGCGGCGCCGGCCCCTCGCCGTTGCCGCCCGGGGTGCGCGCGACGGGCAGAGCGAGCGCGCGGCCGTGCAGCTCGCCCGACGGCGCGTAGCCGCGCCGCGCTCCCGCACGGGCGCGCTCGCGGACCTCGGCGCCGGTCGCCTCGAGCACCGCGGGCGCGAGCGGCATGCCGCCGTCGCTGCGCGCCAGCGCTTGGCCGCGCGCGTCGTACACGATCGCGGTGCCGCCGATCAGCGAGGCGAGCGCGGCCGTCACGCCCTCAAGACCCTGCTCGGACAGCACGATCTTCTCGAGCCGCTCGTGCGCGGACAGCGCGCGCTGCAGCACCGCGTACTGCTCGTTGACCAGGTGCGAGAACGCCTTCTCGGTCAGCGCGATGAACGGGACTTCGTACGGCACCTCGAACAGCGGGAAGTCGAGCTCGGCCGCCGCGTCCTGCAGCGGCTCGGGCGTCAGCTCGTGCGCGAAGCCGACGCCGAGGCCGAGGCCGGCGAGGTCGTGGGCGGCCAGCCGCTCGACGTATGCGCGCTGCGTCTCGGGGTCGCCGAGGTTCATGCCGGTCGTCAGCAGCAGCTCGCCGCCCGACAGCCACGGCGTCGGGTCCGCGAGCTCGGAGATGTGGACCCAGCGGACGGGCCGATCGAGGCCGGCCTCGCCGGCGACGAGCCGGATGTCGAGGTCGCGGATCAGGTCACGCAGCAGGAGCACGGCGCCGCACTCAGTGAAGGTCGAGCCTCCGCGAGGCCTCCTCGAGCGCCGGCCGCAGAACGGCGCGGATCTCCTCGAACTGCTCGGGACCGGCGATCAGCGGCGGCGCGAGCTGGATCACGGGATCGCCGCGGTCGTCGGCGCGGCAGATCAGCCCGTGCTTGAAGATCTCGCTCGAGAGGAAGCCGCGCAGCAGCCACTCCGATTCGTCGTCGCTGAACGTCTGCTTCGTCGCGCGGTCGCGGACCAGCTCGAGTGCCCAGAAGTAGCCCATCCCGCGCACGTCGCCGACGATCGGGATGTCGCGGAGCGAGTCGAGCATCGCGCCGAACGCCGCCTCGTTGGAGCGGACGTTCTCGAGCAGCGACTCACGCTCGAACACGTCGAGGTTGGCGAGCGCCGTCGCGGCGGCGACCGGATGACCGCCGAACGTGATCCCGTGCAGGAACGAGCGCGTGCCCGTCGCGAACGGCTCGAACACGCGGTCCGACGCGATCACGGCGCCCATCGGCGCGTACGACGATGTCAGGCCCTTCGCGGTCGTGATGATGTCGGGCTGGTAGCCGAAGCGCTCGGCGCCGAAGTACTCGCCCAGCCGGCCCCACGCGCAGATCACGTCGTCGGAGATGAACAGGATCCCGTACTCGTCGCAGATCTCGCGCACCCGCTGGAAGTAGCCGTCCGGCGGTGCCAGGCAGCCGCCGGAGTTCTGGACCGGCTCGAGGATCACGCACGAGACGGTCTCGGGGCCCTCGAACTCGATCCGCTCGCGGATCGCCTCGGCCGGGTCGTCGACCTCGGGCCGGTACGGGTTCGTGTTGGGGACGTGGGCCGAGCCCGGGAACAGCGGCTCGAACGGCCGGCGCGCGTCCGGGATGCCGGTCGCGGTCAGCGCGCCCATCGTCGTGCCGTGGTAGGCGAGCTTGCGACTGATGACCTTGAAGCGGCCAGGGTTGCCGGTCAGCTTGTGGTACTGGCGGCAGAGCTTGAGCGCCGAGTCGACCGCCTCAGAGCCGCCGGACGTGAAGAAGACCCGGTTCAGGTCACCGGGCGCGAGGCCGGCGATCCGCGCGGCGAGCTCGATCGACTTCGGGTGCGCGTAGCCCCAGTTGGTGAAGAAGCCGAGCTCCCGCGCCTGGTCGGCGCCCGCCTGCGCGACGTCCGCGCGGCCGTGGCCGATGTTCACGCAGTACAGGGCGGACAGGCCGTCGAGGTAGCGCCGTCCGTGCTGGTCGTAGACGTAGCAGCCCTCCCCGCGCACGATCACCGGGATCTCGTGGGCCGAGTCGTAGTCGCCCATCCGGGTGAAGTGCATCCAGAGGTGCTTGCGGGCCAGCTCCTGCAGCGCGCCCGTCGCGAGTTCCTCGACCGCCGCCATACCCCTCCTCGTCCTGTGCCCGCCGGCGAAGCCGGCCGGGTGTTCGTCCACTTTGTCGACGTGCGTACGCCGATCCGTACAAGCTACACGTGGCGCCCGGACGACTCAAGCTCCGGGACCGCGGCGGCCGAGCGGCTACGAGACTGCACCGGACTCGCGCAGGGCGCGACAAATGCGCGTCGATTCGGCGCCGAATGTGCGCCGCGCGCGGGTGCGGCGCCCGGCGCCGTGCAAGCTCGTGGGATGCCCGAGCGCGCCGGTCAACGCAGGGAACAGCACACCGCAGGCGCCGCGACCCGCGTTGACGGCGATTATCGCCGTCAACGCGGGTCATCGACCGCCGCCGAGGGGGCGACCGGCGTTGACCGCAAGCTTGCGCTGCTCGCCACGAAGCATCACGGAGTCCTCGCTCGACGTCAGTTGACCGCGCTCGGAATGACCACCGCGGCGATCGATCACCGGGTGCACACCGGCCGGCTGATCGTCGTCCACCGCGGTATCTACGCGGTCGGACATGCCGCCCTGACCGAACGCGGCAGGTTGCGTGCGGCGTTGCTCGCGGCCGGACCGAGCGCGATCCTGAGTCACCGCACTGCCGTCGCACTCTGGAGGCTCACGTCCTCGATGCCGCCGTTCGTCGAGGTGACGGTCACCAAGAAGGGCCCGCGGTCCCGTCCGGGGCTGATCGTCCACGAGACACGACGAGCACGCGACGTTCGGACCCTCGACTCGCTCCCCGTCACCGCGCCGTTGACCACGCTGGTCGACTTGGCGGCCTCGCAGCCGCGGCATCAGCTCGAGCGGCTTTGCGCCGAGGCGCTGGTCTTGAAGCTCGTCACGGAGCAGGAGCTCGACGAGGCGGGCATCGTCGACCCGGATCTCGTCGCGCCGACCCGGTCCAAGTTCGAGCGCACGTTCCGAGGCGCGCTGCGCAAGTCCGGTCTGGCTCAGCCGGTGACCGGCCATCCGATCGGCCGGTACACCGCTGACTTCGCCTGGCCGGCAGAGCGCGTGATCGTCGAGGCGGACGGCTGGGCCTTCCACGGCAATCGCTTTGCCTTCGAGGACGATCGCGCACGCGACGCGCACCTTGCATCCCGTGGCTGGATTGTGATCCGAGTCACCTGGCGCCGGCTCCGGCACAAGCCAATGCTGGTCATGGTGCAGCTCGCGCAGACGCTCGCTCAGCGCGCGTCAACGCCGGTCACACCGCGCCGAGGCCCCTGGGACCTGCGTTGACGGCCTCATTCGCCGTCAACGCCGGGAGCGAGCGCAGTTCGCGCGGCCGACCGGCGTTTACGCGTTCGCCGCGGCCGCCCGGAACGGCGGCGGCGTGACCAGGGCGGCGACGATGACCATCGCGAACGCGATGCCCTGGAGGACGATGCCGAGCGTGTGGGTCGGCATCGGGTCGCCGAAGACGACGATGCCGCCGAGGATGCAGGAGACGTTGGCGGCGGTCGAGGTCGCGGCGATGACCGGCACGGCCTGGCCGTCCTGCATCCCGCGCGCCGACGCGTAGAACGCGACGACGGACGCGATCAGCGCGACCGCCAGCCACGGGGAGAGCAGCACGTCGCCGACCCCGCCGAGGCCGGTGAGCGCCTTGATCCCGACGTCGGAGACGCCGAACAGCGTGCCCGCGGCGGCGCCGAGCATCACGCCGTGGTGATGGTCCGGCGCGCCGAGCTTCGGGCCCGAGATCAGCAGCGCGCCGATCGCGAGCATCCCCGCCTCGAACGAGATCATGCCGGCGAGCGAGTAGGCCGAGTGCGCGCCGTCGGCCGCCGGCAGCGTCACGATCAGCAGCACGAGGCCCGCGGCGGTCATCGCCACGCCGGCCCACTGGCGCGCGCCGACCTCGAAGCCGAACAGCCGCTCGGCTAGCACCGCCAGGATCACGACGCCGGTCGAGAGCACTGCCTGGACGACCGACATCGGCGCCAGCGCGAGCGCGGCGACGTGGAACAGCCACGCCCCGAGCGCGACGGCCATGCCGAGCGCGAACCACTTGGAGCGGAACAGCGACCTGCCGCTCGCGAGCGGATGGCGGACGTCGACGCTCGGCGCCTCGTTCGCACCGCGGTGCTTGTAGAGGAACCCGAGTTGGGTCGCGACGGCGCAGGCGAGCGCGAGCAGGATGCCGAGATTGAGCGTCAAGTCAAGAAGAAGTGGTCGTTTGCCGCGCACGCGCGGTCGGGTATTGCGGCCCGCCTGCCGCGCCCTTCACGCGGACCCCCTGGCGGGCCTTCCCTCTCATCGGTCCCCGATGCCCTCGCCTTGAGGACCTTGCCGGCACTCAGACTATCGTCCGCAGGGATGAGAAGTTGCACTGCCCGGCCGCTCCTGCTGATCGACGTGGATGGCGTGGTGTCCCTCTTCGGCTTCACCAACCTGCCACCTGCCGGGCTGATGCCGACCGCAGTCGATGGCGTACCCCATCTGCTCTCGCCGCACGCGGGTTCCTTGCTGCTCCGGCTGTCGACCAGGTTCGAGTGCGTCTGGTGCACCGGCTGGGAGGAGCGCGCCGAGGAGCACCTGCCGCGCCTGCTGGGCCTGCCCGGGGGCTGGCCGCACCTGACGTTCGGCCCCTCCGAGCCCGCGCCTCCGCGCCACTGGAAGCTGGCCGCGATCGAGTCACATTCCGGACCTCACCGGCCGCTCGCCTGGATCGACGACGCGTTCGACCCGACGTGCGACGCGTGGGTCGCGCGGCGGCCCGGGCCGACGCTGCTGGTCCGCACGGAGCCGGCGAGCGGGCTGCGCAGCGAGCACGTCAGGCGGCTGGAGGAGTGGGCGCGGCGGCTGTGAGCCGGAGCACCGGCACCTCGGGCGGCCGGCGCAGCCGCAGCGGCAGCCCGGGCGTGCCGATCCCGGCCGAGACGTACAGGTGGCGCCCACCCTCGACCACGTGCCCCGCGAGGTAGCGCTCGCCGAAGCGCGTCGGCAGCATCACGCGCCGCAGTAGCGGCACGTTGACCTGGCCGCCGTGCATGTGCCCGGCGACCGTGAGCGCGGGACGCGCGGGCACGCGCGGGAACACGTCGGGATCGTGCACGGCGAGCAGCGCGGCGGCGTCGTCCGGCACGTCCCGCAGCGCCGCGTCGACGTCCGCGTAGCGAAAGCGGTCGCACGCCACCCCGGCGACCCACAGGCCGCCGCGCACCGCGACCGCCTCGTTCTCGAGCACGCGCACGCCGGCGTCGCGCAGCGCCCAGCCCATCGCCGGGCCGGCGGCGCGCCAGTCGTGGTTGCCGAGCACGGCGACCGCATCGGGCAGCCGCGCGAGCTCGCCCGCGACGTCGCGCGCCCGCGCGCGCCCGTCGCCGAGCCACGAGGCGTCGAGGTAGTCGCCGAGCAGCAGGTGCAGGTCGGCGTCGAGCGCCAGCACGGCATCGACGATCGCGGCCAGACGCGCCGGCGTAACGTGGCCCGCCCCGGCGTGCAGGTCGGCCACGAGCGCGACGCGGGTGCCGTCGAGCGCCGGCGGCCAGCGCGGCAGCGCCAGCGACACCTCGGGGCAGACCAGGCTGCGCGGCTCCTGCCACGCAGCCCGGTAGCCCAGCGCGCCGACGGCCGCCCCGAGCGCGGCGGCCGTCGCCTTCATGACTGCGGGTTTCGCCAGCAAGCGCGAGCCCGCCGGGCCGGTCGCGCCGCCGCGCTCGCCCCGCCGCGGCGACGCGAGCACGCGGCCGCCGTCTACTTCGTGTCGTCCGGGTTGTCGATGTCCCCGCCGATGTCGTCGAAGCCTCCGCCGGTCGTGCCGCCGCCGAACCCGGAGCCGATCTCCTCGAGCTCCGCGGTGTCGAAGCCAGGCCCGAAGCCGCCGAGGCCCTCGCCGTCGTCGAGCCCCAGCTCGGCGGCGAGCTCGTCGCCCTCCAGCAGCGAGACGTCGTCGATGCCGCGCGGGAGCGGCTCGGCCGGCTCGATCTCGATCGTGCGGTAGCGCTTGAGCCCGGTCGCGGCCGGGATCAGCTTGCCGATGATCACGTTCTCCTTCAGGCCGGCGAGGCGGTCGATCTTGCCCTCGAGCGCGGCGTCGGTGAGCACCTTGGTGGTCTCCTGGAAGGAGGCCGCCGAGAGGAACGAGTCGGTCGCCAGCGACGCCTTCGTGATGCCGAGGATGATCTCCTCGAACGCCGCGGGCTCCCCGCCCGCCGCCTCCGTCTCCCCGTTCACGCGCCGCAGCTCGTGGCGGTCGACGAACTGGCCCGGCAGGTAGTTCGTGTCGCCCTTCTGGTCGACGCGGACCTTCTTGAGCATCTGGCGCACGATCAGCTCGATGTGCTTGTCGTTGATGTCCACGCCCTGGGACTTGTAGACCTCCTGGACCTCCTTGACGAGGTACAGCTCGGTCTCGGTCCGGCCGCGGATCGCCAGCAGCTCGTGCGGGTACAGCGACCCCTCGTTGAGCTGGGTGCCCGGCTCGATCCGGTCGCCCTCGTTCACGTGCAGGCGCGTGCGCCGCGGGAACGTGTGGCGGTGCTCCTCGCCGGCGTCGTCCGTGATCACGACGGTGCGCGACTTGTCGGTGTCGTCGACCGAGACGACGCCGCCGATCTCGGCGATCTTGGCCAGGCCCTTCGGCTTGCGCGCCTCGAACAGCTCGACGATCCGCGGCAGGCCGTGCGTGATGTCCGCGCCGGCGACGCCGCCGGTGTGGAACGTCCGCATCGTCAGCTGCGTGCCGGGCTCGCCGATCGACTGCGCGGCGATGATGCCGACCGCGTCGCCGATCATCGCGGTCACGCCGGACGCCATCGAGCGGCCGTAGCACTTCTGGCACACGCCCGAGGGCGCCTCGCACTTGAGCACCGAGCGCACGGGCATCTTCGCCTCGCCGTCGGATTCGAACGCGTCGATCAGCGCGACGAGGTCGGCGCGGCCGATCTCGCTGCCCTTCTCGACCAGCGCGTTCTTGCTCCGCCCGACCTTGATGTCGTCGGCCGCGACGCGGCCCACGAGCATCTCGTTCGGCTCGCCGTCGCGCTTGCGCAGCGGCAGCTCGAGGTACTCCTCGGTGCCGCAGTCCTCGGTGCGCACGATCACGTCCTGCGCCACGTCGACCAGGCGCCGGGTCAGGTAGCCCGAGTCGGCGGTTCGCAGCGCGGTGTCGGCCAGGCCCTTGCGGGCGCCGTGCGTCGACGTGAAGTACTCGAGCACGTCGAGCCCCTCGATGAAGGAGGCCTTCACCGGACGCTCGATGATCTCGCCCTTCGGGTTGGCCATCAGCCCGCGCATGCCGGCCAGCTGGCGGATCTGCTTGACCGAGCCGCGCGCGCCGGAGTTGGCCATCATGTAGATCGAGTTGAGCGCGTCGGTCTCCTCGATGTGGGAGATCATCGCCTCGCCGACCTCGTCGGTTGCGGCGTTCCACTGGTCGGTGACGGCCTGGTGGCGCTCCTCCTGCGTGATCAGGCCCTCTTCGTACTGGTCCTGGATGTCGGCGACGCGCTTCTCGAAGCCGCCGATGATCTCGTCCTTGGCCGGCGGGACGACGACGTCGTTCTTCGACACGGTCAGGCCCGCCTGGGTGGCGTACTTGAACCCGAGGTCCTTGAACGCGTCCAGCACCTGCGAGATCGCCGGCGCGCCGAACTCCTGGACCAGCTGGTCCAGGAACGCGGTCACGTCGCGCTTCTTCAGCGTCGTGTTGATGAACGAGTAGCGGGAGCGGTCGAACTCGTCGCCGATCGTCTCCTCGAGCGCGCGCTCGATCTTGTCGTTGAAGATGATCCGCCCGACGGTCGTGGCGATGTGCCCGCCCTCCAGCCACTCGGGCCGGTAGTGCGCGACGTCGTGCAGCTCGACGAGCTTGCCCTCGTAGGCCAGCTCGGCCTCCTGCGCCAGGCGGAACGCCTGCACGCGCGGCTCGTGCTTGGCCGGGTCGATCTTCGCCAGCGTCTCGGCGTCCTCGCCGTAGGTGAGGTAGTACGTGCCGAGGATCATGTCCTGCGTCGGCGTGGCGAGCGGGGCGCCGTGCGCCGGCGACAGGATGTTGTTCGACGACAGCATCAGCACGCGCGCCTCGGCCTGGGCCTCGGCGGACAGCGGCAGATGGACCGCCATCTGGTCGCCGTCGAAGTCGGCGTTGTACGCGTGGCAGACGAGCGGGTGGACCTGGATCGCCTTGCCCTCGACCAGCACCGGCTCGAACGCCTGGATGCCCAGGCGGTGCAGCGTCGGCGCGCGGTTGAGCAGCACGGGGTGCTCGTGGATGACCTCCTCGAGCACGTCCCAGACCTCCGGGATCATCGAGTCGACCATCTTCTTGGCCGCCTTGATGTTCTGGACCGCCTTGCGCTCGACGAGCCGCGCCATGATGAACGGCTTGAACAGCTCGAGCGCCATCAGCTTCGGCAGCCCGCACTGGTGCAGCCGCAGCGACGGGCCGGCCACGATGACCGAGCGGCCCGAGTAGTCGACGCGCTTGCCGAGCAGGTTCTGGCGGAAGCGGCCCTGCTTGCCCTTGAGCATGTCGCTCAGCGACTTCAGGGCGCGGTTGCCCGGGCCCGTGACGGGCCGGCCGCGGCGGCCGTTGTCGAACAGCGCGTCGACGGCCTCCTGCAGCATCCGCTTCTCGTTGTTGACGATGATCTCCGGCGCGCCGAGGTCGAGCAGGCGCTTCAACCGGTTGTTCCGGTTGATGACGCGGCGGTAGAGGTCGTTGAGGTCCGACGTCGCGAAGCGACCGCCGTCCAGCTGCACCATCGGGCGCAGCTCCGGCGGGATCACCGGGACGGCCTCGAGGATCATCATCTCCGGCGAGTTGATCCGCTTGCCCTCGCGGTCGGTCTTCAGGAAGGCGGAGACCACCTTCAGGCGCTTGACCGCGCGCTGCTGCTTCTGGCCCTTGGCCGTCTTGATCTGGTCCTCGAGGATGTCGCGCTCCGCGTCCAGGTCGACCTGCAGGAGCAGGTCGCGGACCGCTTCGGCGCCCATGCCGCCGCGGAAGTACTCACCCCAGCCGTACGGCGAGCCGAAGCGCTCCTTGAGCTCGCGGAACAGCGTCTCGTCGTTGACGACCTGCTTCGGCGCCATCGTCTGGAACAGCTCCCAGACCTGGCGCAGCCGCTCGGCCGCGTCCTCGATGTAGGCCTCGGTGTCCGCGATGTCGGACTCCATGACCTTCTTGGTGTCCTTGAGCAGCTTCTCGCGGTCCTCGTCGGTCAGCTTCTTCGGGTTGATGTCGAGGTGCTCGGCCCACAGGTGGTCCTCGTCGGAGAAGCCCTGCTGCGCGCCCGTGGTGAGGTATTCCGTGCGGCGCTCGAGCGACTCGCGCAGCTCGAGCAGGCGCTCCTCCTTCTCCGCCGCGTAGGCGTCGAGCGCCTCGTCGACGTTGCCGCGCAGCGTGTCGAGGTCGGCCTCGCGCGCCTCATCGTCCACCCACGTGATCATCGAGGCGGCGAAGTAGAGTACCTTCTCGAGCTCCTTCGGAGCCATGTCGAGCAGGTAGCCGATGCGGCTCGGAACGCCCTTGAAGAACCAGATGTGGCTCACCGGCGCGGCGAGGTCGATGTGGCCCATGCGCTCGCGGCGCACCTTGGACCGCGTGACCTCGACGCCGCAGCGCTCGCACACGATGCCCTTGTAGCGGACGCGCTTGTACTTGCCGCAGTAGCACTCCCAGTCCTTCGTCGGACCGAAGATGCGCTCGCAGAACAGGCCGTCCTTCTCGGGCTTGAGCGTGCGGTAGTTGATCGTCTCGGGCTTCGTGACCTCCCCGCTCGACCACGAGCGGATCTGCTTGGAGGACGCGAGGCCGATCTCGATCGCGTCGAAGTTGTTGATGTCGATCAAAGCGATTCCTTACTCCTCGTCGCCGTCGGCCAGGACGTCGACGGGTTCCTCGATGTAGTCGGCGTCGGTGGCACCCGCGTCTTCGGTCATGCCGCCCTCGCCCTCCTCGATCTCCTGCTCCTCCGCCTCGTCGGCGGCCTCGCCCGCGTCGCCCGCGGGCTCGTCGACGGCCGCGCCGTCGCCGGCGCGCACGCCGGAGAGGTCGATGCCGAGCTCCTCGGCCGCGCGCAGCAGGTCGTCGTCCTCGTCGCCCATCTCGGCGCGCGTGCCCTCCTCGGAGACCACGTTGACGTCGAGCGCCAGCGACTGCATCTCCTTCAGGAGCACCTTGAAGGACTCGGGGATCGACGGCTCGGCGATGTTCTCGCCCTTGACGATCGCCTCGTAGGCCTTCACGCGCCCGACGGTGTCGTCGGACTTGATGGTCAGCATCTCCTGGAGCGTGTAGGCGGCGCCGTAGGCCTCGAGCGCCCACACCTCCATCTCGCCGAAGCGCTGGCCGCCGAACTGCGCCTTGCCGCCCAGCGGCTGCTGGGTGACGAGCGAGTACGGGCCGGTCGAGCGGGCGTGGATCTTGTCGTCGACCAGGTGCAGCAGCTTCAGGATGTACATGTAGCCGACCGTCACCTG
>Ga0307415_100001356_pt1 | contig 11655 bp, 7 predicted proteins | sample DK1Cmetagenome_FD_204524 | JGI IMG/M metagenome (GOLD analysis project Ga0307415, IMG submission 204524) | Maize rhizosphere microbial communities from greenhouse at UC Davis, California, United States - DK15-C-2 | ecosystem: Host-associated > Plants > Roots > Rhizosphere > Soil | place: USA...
CCGGCGCAGCCGGGCGACGGGGACGCGGCCGGGCGTCGGGGGTCGGGGGTCGGGAGTCGGGACTGCACCGCCCGACTCCCGACTCCCGACTCCCGACCCCCGGTCTTTCAGCTCTTCGATGTCGTAGTCGATCTCCACGTCCCGGCCGCGGATCTCGACCGATGACGGCAGCGCCCAGAGGCGCTCGCGCTCCTCGGGCGAGACGAAGCGGTCGCGGTCCACGCGCAGGTCGGCGCCGCGGAAGTCGTGCATCGAGCTGACGTGCTGTTCGGCGAGCTGCTCCTCGTAGAGCTTCGTCAGCTCCGCCTGCCCGAGTCGCCCCGTCGTCCCGCCGGACCGGCGGTACATCTCCCGGACCTCCTCGATGGCGGCGTGGTTGCGCGGCGCCGAGCGGTGACGCGCCTCGGAGCGCGCGAGCGCGTCGGCGAGCACGCGGCGCGCCTGGTCCGCGAGCTCCGGGGGGAAGTCGTCGAGCGGCTCGACGTCGCGCTCCAGCTCGAAGCCGAAGTACTCCACCCGCCGCACCATCGCCAGTGGCGCGTGCCGGCGACTCGGGTCGTAGGCCAGCTCCGGCGGCCCGCGGCGCGCGTACTTGCGCAGCAGGTCCACCGGGATCTGCGTCCCCTCGATCGACGCGCGGGGGATCCCGAACCGGTCGGCGAAGTAGCGCAGCGTGCCGGCCACGGCGCCCCAGCTCCCGCAGACGCTCGTCTTGGCGACGCGCGCCTCCTCTCCCCACGCGGTCTCCTCGTCGATGACGAGGTCGAAGGGCATGAAGCGCGCGAGCAGGTCGGCGAACTTGCGGTGCACGTGGTCGCGCGCGCGCGGCAGCCGCGCCGGCAGCTCGAGCCCCACGCCGCGGTAGACGCTGGCCGTCGCCAGCGCCGTGTCCTCGATGGCCTTCACCAGCACGCCGCGCCGCTCCGCCCACTGCTCGATGTCCTCGTGGAACAGGTGGCGGGGGAGCCCGTACACTTCACCCACGTAGCCGCACTGCGCGTACGCCTCGGCGTACAGGTTGTAGGCGGTGAGGTGGTCGCTGCCCGGCACGAGCACGCCGTCCAGGTCGCGCTCGTCGCGCGTCATGCGGTGCAGACTCTCGATCGAGCTCATGACCGCGAGGTACGGCACGAGCTCGTCGTCGGCGTTCACGATCAGCTCCGCCCACGCGCGCTCCACCGGGAGCGCCTCGACGGCCTTGCCGTACGCCGAGAGGCGGCCGTTCTCGATGATGCCGCGCCCCTCGAGGAACTTGAGGGTGCGCCGGTACGCCGTGCGGTCGAGCGGCACCGGGAGCTCGAGCTCGTCGGCCCGCACGCCGAGGTCTGCGCAGGTGAGCGCGACGCGCTCCGAGTCGCCGGCGAGCTGGAACTCGGGCGCCGTCGGCCGCAGCGAGCCGAAGGCGATCTCGCGGTCGGAGAGGATGAAGACCCGCCCGCCCTCGACGCGGCCGTGCACGCGGCCGGCCATCTGCAGGATCTCGTTGGCGCCGAGGTGGAGCCGCGTGAGCACGTTGCGCCCGCGCTCGATGACGTTCGTGAAGCGGGTGTCGTCGACGACCACCGTGTCGAGCCCCTGCACGTTCAGCGCGCTCTGGCCGGCCGCCGTCATCGTCAGGAAGTACGGCTTCCGCTCCTCGCCTTCCAGGAACGGGCGGATGACGCGGATCGGCTCCCCGCCGTGGTAGTACGCCGTGTTGATGCGCGGGAACCGCTCCGCCACCTGCGCCGCCGCCTCCTCGACGCCGGCGCGCGTGGGGAGAAACATCCCGACGCCGCGCCGCTGCCGCACCACCTCCTGCAGGAAGCGGTCGTCGAGGAAGTCGGTCGGCTTCTTGTTCACCACCTTCACGGCCGCGGCCCGCTTCGGGTCGAACGAGTAGACCTCGAGGACGTCCGCGGAGTTGAGGTAGGTGGCGTAAAAGGTCGGGTCCACCGTGGCCGACAGCCAAATGAAGCGGCAGCCGACGCGCTTGCCGAGGGCGAGGCAGAGCTCCAGCTCCGCCGACGTCTGGTGGATCTCGTCGACGACGAGCGTGTCCCCGGGCAGGATGTCGCCGTCCTGGAACCAGCGCCGGGCGATGCCGGTGGTGACGATGACGACGTTCCAGGACGGCGTGTCCGGTGTCGCCTCGCGCTCGCGATTCACGACGCCCACCTTGAGCGGCGCCTGCAGAATCGTCTCGGCGATCGGCCGGATGGCCAGCGTCTTTCCGGTTCCGGTACCGGCGACGATCCCGAAGCCCTTCCCGGACGCCGCCAGCGCGCGCACCTCGCGCCCCTTGGTGCGCTCGAGGTACGTCTCGATGTGGAGGCCGAGCGCGAGCTCGATCGTCTCGCAGGCGGCGCGCGTCGGCGCGATCACGATCACGCGCCCCGTCGGCGGCTCGGCCGCGACGAACGCCTCGTGGTCGGGCGGGAGGTAGCGGTCCTGGACCTGGCGAATCATGGACCGCTCAGCCGTGCACGGACGGGGCCAAAGCGAGAGGGGCGAGTGAAAAGTGGCGAGTGGCGAGTACTCGCCAATCCCCACTTTTCACTGCTCACTGCCCGATCACCTTCACGCGCTTGCCGCCGCGGAAGAACTCGACGCGGTCGGCGCGACCGTCGCCGGTGTGGTCGGTCCAGATCTGGACCACCTGGTTGGCGCCGTCGAGCCAGGTCACGCGCGCGGGCAGGCCGTCCCGCGTCCGCCCGGAGAGGCGCGCCGTCACCGGCTGGTCGCCGAGCCAGCGCGCCACGTCGGGCGCGCGGTCGCCGCGGGTGGCGAGCACGCCGGCCATCATCTCCGGCATCGCCGCCGGCGCGGGCACCGAGGCCGAGGGGACCGCGGCAGGACGTTCTGCGCCGCCGCGCGCGAAGCCGTGCACCCCCTGCACCCCTTGCACCCGGATCCCCTGGCCGATGCCGCTGGCCGTACCGGCGGTGCCGGCGGTGCCGCCGAAGAAGGACGTGCCCGTCTCCAAGGCCCCGGGCCGGCCCCGGAACTTCTTGCGGCGCACGTCGTCTCCGAAGATCACCCGCCCATTGGGCGGGCGGTTACGCACGGCGGTGGCGCAGTCGGTGGGCGCCGGCTGCTGATTGGGCGGTACGCCGTCGATCCAGATGCGGCACATGCCCGGCGGCGGCATGTGACTGCGCGGCACGCCCTCCGGCTCGCCCCGGCCTCGCCCCTGGGCGGCGAGTGGTGCAGTCACGGCGATGGTGCCGGCGAGCGAGAGCAAGAGCGTGAGGCGGTTCATCAACGTCCTCCGAAGAGCCGCCCTCATCGGCGGCGGGGTACCCAAGTGCACGGGTAGTGCCACGCACCCGCCCCCACCAGAACTGCGTAAGCCACTGATACTCAAATGCTTACGCGCTACGATCCACCGGCTGGCCGCCTCCCCCCTGTCACCCTCAGGCTACAGGGGCGTCCCGCCTGGAGGACCGAAGCGCCGGGACAAGGTACGACGCGCCACCTACCGGGCACAAGCGTAAGGAGACGGCCGGCGCAGAGTTCTCGTCACTGGTTCGTTCTACCCCGCGCCGCGACACTAGTCCCCGAACGACACCCCCGTCGCCTTTGCCGTGAGCACGATGTCGTGCAACGGGTCGACGCGACGCTTTTCCTTCAGCACGTCCACGATCGGCACGGTGACGATGTGCGGCGACTGAAGCGCGACCATGTGCGCCCACTTGCCGTCGGCGACGGCCTGCACGGCCGCGCCGCCGAAGCGTGTGGCGAGCAGCCGATCGTACCCCGTCGGCTGTCCGCCGCGCTGCAGGTGGCCGAGCGTCAGCCAGCGCGTCTCCTTCCCCGTCCGCCGCTGGATCTCGCGCGCGAGCGGGCCGGCGATGCCGCCAAGTCGCCTCGCCTGGCCGGGCAGCGATTCGCCGATGATCGACTCCGAACCTCCGAGCGGCGTGGCGCCCTCGGCCACGACGACGATGGAGAACTTGCGGCCGGCGCGGTCGCGGGCCATCACCTTCTCGCACACCTTCTCGATGTCGTACGGGATCTCGGGGATCAGGATCACGTCCGCCGTCGCCGCCACGCCACTGTGCAGGGCGATGAAGCCCGCCTCCCGCCCCATCACCTCCATCACGAACACGCGGTCGTGGCTCTCGGCCGTCGTGTGCAGCTTGTCGATCGCCTCGATGGCGGTGTTGACCGCCGTGTCGAAGCCGAAGGTGGTGATCGTGCACGCGACGTCGTTGTCGATCGTCTTCGGCACGCCGACCATCCGCAGCCCCTTGTCGCAGAAGCGCTGGGCGATGGACAGCGACCCGTCGCCGCCGATGGTGATGATCGCCTCGATGCCAAGCGCGCGCGCGTTCGCGATCACCTCGTCGGAGCGGTCGATGTGGTCGAACGCCCCATCGCCGCGCGGCACCGGGTAACCGAACGGGTCGCCGTAGTTGGTGGTGCGCAGGATGGTGCCGCCGAGGTGCGCGATGCCGCGGACCGAATCGCGCGTCAGGGGAACGACTTCGTCCTCGCCCATGAGGCCGGCGAAGCCACGCTTGATGCCGAGAACGTCCCAGCCGCGCCCGACGGCCGACAGGACTGCGGCGCGGATCACCGCGTTGAGCCCGGGCGCGTCTCCGCCGCCAGTGGAAAGTGCGATGCGCATAAGATCAGTGAGAAGTGGCGAGTGGCGAGTGGCGAGGATTGCGCGTTTTCCGGACGCGGAGCCCTAGCCCTGTGGCCATCTCGCCACTCGCCGCTCGTCACTCATTTCGCTAGTAGTTGAACGATCTCACCCGGTCGCGGATGACGGCCGAGCTTGGATTTCTGGAAGACGGGGGTGCCGTCACGCGTCACTTCGAAACGCCCACCGCCCGAGGGGACGAGCTCCACTTGGGCGTCGGGGAAATGCTGCCGAACCTCAGCCGCCAAACTGGTGGCCCGCGGCTCGTAGTTTCAGACGGTGCAATATTCGATGGAAATGCGCATCACAGCCGGAGGCCGGGAGTCGGGAGACGGAAGTTCGAAGTCGGGTGTCGACGGCAGCAGAACGATGGCACCGCGCGGCCGTGCAAACCAGTGGCCAGGCACTCACACCGGGTGTCGTGTTCGGGTCATCACGTCCCGCCGATGCGCCGCCGAATGGCGTCCACGGCGGCGTCGATCTCGTTGATCACGCGGCTCTCCGCTTCCACCTTTCGCCGCGCCGCGAGCGCCGCGAGCGCCGGGCCGCTGGCGGCCTGCCCGAGCTGGCCGAGGGCGTTCGCGGCCGTCTGCCGCACGAAGAGGTCGTCGGCGTCGAGCAGCGGGGCGAGGGCCGGAACGAGGGCCACGGCGCGGGCGGTGTCCGCCATGGCGAAGGCGAGCAGCGTGCGCACCGCCGCCTGGCGCGTCTCGCGGCTCGTACCGGGCGCGAGGAAGCGGAGGGCGGTCGCCCATCCCTCTCCCGCGCCGACGGGCTCCAGCGCGGCCACCGCCTTCGTCCGCTCCAGGTCGAGCCACGAGTCGCGGCCGAGCGCGGCGGTGATCGCCGGGAGGGCCGCCTCTTTCTCCAGCGCGGCGTACGAGCCGAGCGCCGCGCCGCGGACGTAGAGCGACGAGTCGGCGCTCGCCAGCTCGCGCAGCCGGCCGGCGACGTCCGGCCCCGGGAAGTTGCGGAGCGACATGGCCGCCGCCTGGCGCACGCGCGCGTCCGCATCCCGCGACGCGGCGAGCAGGGCGCGCGAGGCCGTGCTGTCGCCGGCCAAGCGCGCGAGGGCCCCCGCGGCTCTGGTGCGCACCCCCCAGAACGCGTCCTCACCGGCGGCCTTCGCGACGGCGATGGCGGCGAGCCGGTCGCCGGCGCGCTCGCTCAGGAGCTCCGCCGCCTCGATGCGCCCGAGCACGTCGTCGTCGTGCGCGAGCTGGTGGGCGAGCATGGCTGTGGAGCGGGGGAAGTCGGCGACGTCGAGTAGCCAGCCGCCCTTGTCCCAGCGCACGGAGCGGGGTGGCGCGGGGACGCGAATGGTCGCCGTCGCGCGCTCGCCCCGCATCGGCACGACCGCGCGCACGGCCCCGCTGTCGGTGAGGACTTCGACGTCCACGTCGACCTCGAACAGGCCGGTGAGCGAATCGCGCGGCTGCGCTTGCCGGGCGTCGAGCACCACGCTTTTCGCGGCGTCGTCGTAGCGCAGCGCGACTTGGAAGGCGGGGAACCCGGCGCCGTACACCCACTGCCGGAAGAAGGCCGAGAGGTCGCGCCCCGCTGCCTCCTCCATGGCGCGTCGGAAGTCGTCGCTCAGCACGCTCGCGAAGGCGTGCCGGGTGGTGTAGAGCCGCATCCCCTTCCAGAACAGCGCGTCGCCGAGCTGGCGGCGGAGCATCTGTAGCACCGAGGCGCCGCGCTCGTACACGTGCGCGTCGAACAGCTCGAGCGGGTCGGTGGCCCACCGGTCGAACACCATGGGGCGCCGCGCGGTGAGATCGGCCGCGAGCGCCTTCTCCTGCGCCTCGAGCCGCGTCATCGCGCCGTCGTCGCGGCCGCGCTCCGCCTCGACGAACACCGCCTCCAGGAAGGTCGCGAAGCCCTCGTTGAGCCAGACGTGCGACCACGCGCGCGCCGTGAGCAGGTCACCGTACCACTGGTGCCCGAGCTCGTGGGCGACGAGCGCGTCGGCGTTCGCCTGCGGCTCGGCCCACGCGGGGTGAAGGACGCGGTCGTCGGCCTGCGTGGTGGCGGTGACGTTCTCCATGCCGCCGAAGATGTAGTCGGGGGCGACCACCTGGTCGTACTTGGCCCACGGGTACGGCGTGCCGGTCTTCGCGGAGAACACCTCGACCATGCGCGGCGTCTTGCCGAAGCCGCGCCAGGCCGCCTGCACCGAGTCGGCGTACGTCCAGTAGCCCACCGGCACGGTGCGCCACCGGTCCTCGAGCACGATGTAATCGCCGGTGACTGCGGTCATGAGGTAGGTGGAGGCCGGTCGGTCCAGCACCCAGTGCCACTCCACGTCGCCGCCGACCGGCCGGGTGCCGGCGAGACGCCCGTTCGAGAGCGCCTTCTCCCCCTTGGGAGCGCGGATGTAGAACTCCCAGGTGGTCTTGTCGTTCATGGCGTCGTAGGTCGGCACCCAGTAGCGGGTGTCCTCCATCTCGCCCTGCGTCCACACGACGTGGCGGCGGTCGATGAAGTACGCCCCCTTGCGCGGGCGGACCGCCTCGTAGTCGACCGTGACGGTGACCGCGGCGCCGGCGCGGAGCGGAGTGGGAAGGGTGATGGCGAGCGTCCGCCCATCGTACTCGTGCGGCAGCGCCTCCCCGCGGGCGCCGCGCACGCCACCGATCTGCATCTCGACGGCGTCGAGCTGCACCTGCGCGAGCGCCGCGGCGCCCGGCAGCCCACCCACGCGCAGCGTCGTCGAGCCGACCACGGCGCGACGAGCCCAGTCGAAGCGCACGCGCACCACCTGATGCTGCAGGTCGTAGCTCCGCGCGCGCTCGGCCCGCGGCGTGCCCGGCGGCAAGGCGCCCCATCGCACGAGGGGCGCGGTACGGAACGCGGGCACCTGGACCGAGCGGAGCGAGTCCGCCGCCGCGCTCGCCTGGCCGGCCGACGCCGGCGGAACGGCGGCTGGGGCCGGCGCCGGGCTTGGCGCGGGGGCACACGCGGGGGCACACGCGGCGACCGCCGCCGCGGCGAGTAGGGATCGCACGCGGGCGGTGAGCACGAGCTGGGTGGGCGGGCGGCGCATGGGTGGAGGTCGGAGTGGCGGCGAGCGTTCGGTTCGACCGGCGTGGGTTCGGTGCGGATCCGGAACGGCGGAGCGCTACGATCGGAGGTCGATGCCCAACGGCCGGCTCCTCGGGAGGGGAAATCTATGCGGCGCGCGACGACGCTGTTCGAGCTGCTGCTCGTGCTCGCGATCCTCGGCATCCTCGGCGCGATGGTCGTGCCGAGCGCGGCACGGCTGCTCGACCGCATCGAGGTGAACGGCGCGGCCACCGAGCTCTCCGCCCTGTTCGCCGTCGCCCGCCACACCGCCGCCTTCCGGTCGACCCGCGCCGCCGTTCACCTCGACAGCGCCCACGCGACGGCATCGATCACCGTCGGGCTCGACACCGTGCGCGCCGTGGAGCTCCTGCACTCGCGCGGCGTCCGCCTGCGGGCGACGCGCGATTCGGTGGCCTACGGACCCACCGGCCTCGGCTTCGGCGCGTCGACCGCGACCATCATCGTCGAGCGCGGCCACGAGGCGGAAACGTTGTACGTGTCGAGGTTGGGGAGGGTGAGACGGTGAGTGACGAGGGAAGAGTGGCGAGTGGCGAGGTGCCTCTCCGTCGACCGGTTCGCGGATACCGCGACCTCCTCGTGTGGCAGCGAGCGATGGACTTGCTCGTCGCAGTCTACGGGTTGACACGTCAACTGCCCCGCACGGAAGCGTTCGGCCTGACTGGACAGCTTCAGCGCGCAGTCGTGTCGATTCCGGGCAACATCGCCGAAGGCCAGGGACGGCTGCACCGGGGTGACTTCGTTCATCACTTATCGATCGCCCGCGGGTCGCTCCTCGAAGTCGAGACCTATCTCGTGGCCATTGTCAGGCTTGGTTTCCTGCCCTCACGCGAGGTGGATCCGGTGATCGCAGCGTGTGAGGAGGTCAGCCGCCTCTTGGCTGGACTGTTAAAGAGCCTGGGCGAGCTCCGCCTGCACCGGCGCGGGCGCGACAACCGCTGACGCAACGTTCCTCGCCACTCGCCACTCACCACTCGCCCTTACGGCGGCGGCCCCTCTTCCGCGGTGAGCCGGGAGAACAGCACCGCCATGTCGCCGCGCATGCACGTGCGCGAGTCGGGGCACTCGCCCCAGAGCTCGAGCAGCACGCGAGTCGAGTCGCGCGAGGGCATGGTGTAGCGGAAGCGGGCGGCGATCTGGTCGGTGCGGCGCCAGGCCCAGGTCGAGTCGCCGCTGAAGCGCTTCGTCACGAAGCCGTAATCCTGCAGCGCGCGCGCGGCGCGGGCGGCGATCGTGATCGGGACGCCGGGCACCACTACCTCCTGCGCCGTGGCGGGTGGGCTGGACGGCGGGGGCGGCGCGATCACGCCGCCGCACGCGCCGGCGCCGGTGAGGGCGAGGAGAACGGTCGGGAGTGAGCGTCGCATGCACCCGAAACTACAGGGAGCAGCGAACAGGGAGTAGGGAGTAGACCTACTCCCTACTCCCTACTCCCTACTCCCTGCCGTGCGGCTCCCTGCCCTTCTCAGTCCGCCGCGATCGTGCCGAAGTCGTAGCCGGCCACCGAGATCCGCGGGATCTGCTGGCCGATGATGCGCTCGATCGTGCGCACCATGCCGATCTCGTCGGCGTCCATGAAGGTGAAGGCGTCGCCGGTGGCCGCAGCGCGCCCCGTCCGGCCGATGCGGTGCACGTAGTCCTCGGGCTGCTGCGGCACGTCGTAGTTGATGACGTGGCTGATCCCCGAGATGTCGAGCCCGCGCTGTGCGATGTCGGTCGCCACGAGCACGCGCACCGAGCCGTCCTTGAACCCCTGGAGCGCCTGCATGCGCTGCGCCTGGGTCTTGTCGGCGTGCATGGCCGTCGCCGGGATGCCCGCGCGCTCGAGGTGACGCACGACGCGGTCGGCGCCGTGCTTCGTGCGCGTGAATACCAGCACCGAGTCCATCGCGTCCTGCTTGAGCAGCTCCACCAGGAGCGCGCTCTTCTTGTCCTTCGGCACTGGGTAGACGGCGTGCGTCACGGTGCTCGCCGCCATCGAGCGGCGGCCCACCTGCACGACGATGGGACGGCGCAGGTACTTGCGCGCCAGCGCCTCCACCTCGGGGGGCATCGTGGCGCTGAAGAGCAGCGTCTGGCGGAAGCGCGGCACCTGGTCCACCACGCGGTTGATCTGCGGGGCGAAGCCCATGTCTAGCATCCGGTCGGCCTCGTCGAGCACGAGCACCTCGAGGTCGTCGAACACCACGTTCCCGCGCTCGAGATGGTCGAGCAGGCGCCCGGGCGTGGCGACGACGACGTCGACCCCGCGGCGCAGCGCGCTCTCCTGCGGCTCGAGCGGGACGCCGCCGTACACGGCGGCCGCCGACAGGCCGGAGTGGCGTCCGTACTTGATGAAGCTCTCCTCGACCTGCACGCACAGCTCGCGCGTCGGCGTCAGCACGAGCGCCCGCGTGCGCCGCGGGCCGCCGAGGAGGCGCTGAATGATGGGCAGGGTGAACGCGGCCGTCTTGCCCGTCCCCGTCTGCGCGAGCCCCATGATGTCCCGCCCCTTGAGTGCCAGCGGGATCGCCTCGGCCTGGATGGGGGTCGGGTGCTCGTAGCCGGCATCGCGCACGGCGTCGAGCAACTCGGGTTCGAGCCCGAGTTCGGCGAACGTGATGCGCTGCTCGACCGGCGTCTCTGTCGGAACAGCGCTCGCCGGCCTGCTCGCCGGCGTTGCTTCGATTGTGGGTGTCATGCCTACGAAAGCTGCGCGTCGGGGCCGCTTGCCCGGTGCTGCCCGCCACGCTCGGCGAGCCTGGGACCGACACAGGTGCGACTCTGCGAGCGACCCGCGCGCCTGGCAGCAAGCCGGTCGCGGCGGTCGCATCGAGAGCGAGGAGTTTCGACGAAGATCGTCGGAAGAGTTGGAGCCCGTCGGGCGCCTGTGGCTCTCACAAGTCTTCGGTGAGCCAACGTCCCAAGCGGTAGGAATCGGCTCCACGGGGAGGGGGCGGCAGTCGCGCCCCGCATCGGATTCCCGTGTTTGCAATGTAACTCATTGGGCTGCTGTCTGCTACGCCGCGCCCTTCCATGCGGTCAGGCCTTCCCGACCCGGAGCACGACGTCCCGTGCCTCGCCACGCATGTCGACGCGCAGGTCGGCGAAGTGCGCGAGCAGCGCCGCGTTCACCTGGCCGGGCGCCTCTTCGGGAATCGTGTGGCCGCCGCCTTCCACCAGTTCGAACCGGCCGCGCGGGAGGCACCCCACCACCGTCTCGAGGGCGCGCGGGTGCACGACCCGATCGCGCGTACCGAACATGACCAGCGTCGGCTGCTCGATTCGCGACAGCTCGCTGCGCTCTCCAGGGTCCCAGTAGAACGCGTGCAACAGCTCGCGCATCGCGTGCACGAACTCCGGGAACTGGGTCGGCGCCCAGTACTCGTCCACGTCGCGCGCGTCGAACGTACCGATGCCACCGTAGACGAGGTGCAGTCCCGCCGCGACCGTCCACCTCGGCGCCATGTACGGAAGGAGCGGGGCAATGACGCGGGGCGTGAGGAGCTGCAACAATCGCATCAGGCTGACCACGCCGATGCCGACCGGTGCGAGCAGCGCCAGGCGGCTCACGCGCTCCGGCGCCTGGAGCGCGGTTCGCACGGCGAGCGCGCCGCCCAGCGAATGCCCGACGAGAGCCGCCCTCCTCAACGCCAGCGCGTCCATGATCTCGAGTACGTGCCGTCCCATCGCGTCGAGCGTGTACTCGGCCGTGTCGAGCGGCTTGTCGGAGAGCCCGTGCCCCTTGAGGTCCGCGGCGACCACCCGGTAGCCGGCATCGGCGAGCGCTGCGTAGTTCCGCCGAAACACGTAAATCGAGCATGCCCACCCGTGCACGAAGAAGACGGGCACGCCGTGCGCCGGCCCGGCCTCCAGCACGCGCACGCGGAGGCCGCTCCGCAGAGCGACGAACCGGGCGGTCACGTCGGACCGCCCGGCGGGGTACATGGCGGCGGGGGGAA
>Ga0307415_100001359_pt1 | contig 11644 bp, 10 predicted proteins | sample DK1Cmetagenome_FD_204524 | JGI IMG/M metagenome (GOLD analysis project Ga0307415, IMG submission 204524) | Maize rhizosphere microbial communities from greenhouse at UC Davis, California, United States - DK15-C-2 | ecosystem: Host-associated > Plants > Roots > Rhizosphere > Soil | place: USA...
TCACGAACGTCGAGGCGCCAGTCGCCGCCGCCGCTCGCGCCGTTGAACCACGCGAGTCGATAGGCCGTTTCGGGCATGTAGTTGATACCGGCGTTTATCTCGTTCGCGCCTAGTGAACCGATCGGTGATCCTGCTTCATCGCCTAGTGTCGAGTTTATCTGGACGACCTGTCCGGCCGCCGTCGCGACGTCGGAGTAAAGACCATTGTCGTTTCCGGCGGGCGAGACGAGGTGGACGTCGAGGTCGGCCGTACTCGTGTGCGTGATGTTCGTGGTCACGCGAACGCGGGCGACGATCGGGTTTCCGGGGACGTTGATCGTTGAGGAGGTAAGACCCGCATCCGTGATCGGCGTCGGAGTGTTGTTCGTGAAAGTCGTGCAACTGGCCGACGCCGGAACGACCGTAACATTAAGGGCATACGTGTCGGTCGCAGCACCGCTGCCTGCGGCCTCGTCGACGTAAACCAAAAACGTCCCGCCCGCCTGCGGCGTCAAAATGAAAGTTTCGGACAATGGATTTGCCGCCGTGCCGGTACTCGCGTCGTTGATCACCTGAACCGACGTCGGATTCCCGAACGTTCCGATACCGATCCGACCGTTCCACTGCACGTTGTCGCGTTCAGGGTCGGTGTCGAGGCTTACAAATATCGTATCGCCCGCGCCCGCGGCGAAGCTGAATGTGTCGTTGTCCGCGGCCGGGTTTATGGCGCCGCTCATCAAGCCCGAAACGCCAATGGGATTGGGCGTACCGTTGAGATTGTTAGGTTCGGTCTCCGCGGTCGGCGTCGCACTCTTGACCGCGAAATACAAATAATAGGGTGCGATCGGGGTGCTGGCCGACCCGCTCGTCACACGCAGGTAATAAACCCCTGGTGTAGCCAGGTTCGTGCCGGCGACGTTGCCTGACGACGCGGCGAAGGTGCCGTCCGCGGTGTCCGTCTCAATGACGGTCGTTCCGTCACTGGCGATCACCTCGAGGGTCGAGTCCGTGCCGTTGCCGAACGAGGTCATCGTACCGGCGTAGAGTCTTGAATTCGGCGCGGTCGTCGTAACGGAGTAAACGTCAACGTCGGCGCCGTCCGTCGTAATGGTCGCGAGCTGGGTCAGAATGTTCCCTTTGATGCGGCCTTCAGAGGCCGTCAGCGCGGTCGCGGTCGCCGGCGTGCCGTTTGGCTCCTGCTCTGTGCCGAGATCAGTTCCTACTTCCGGCCTGATCGCCCGCGGAGCGCGCCGGCTGTCCAGGAAATTAGAGAAGTTGAATCCCGGGAGCACGTCGGAGAACCCGGGAGCCGGTAATTCTTGATACTCGTATTTTTCAGGGTTGGGACGATCGTTGTTCGCTATCTGGGCCCCCACCCGCGATAGCGGCAGCGAAGCGGTGAGCATGGCGAATATCAGGGTAAAACAGAAAACAATCGAGATTCGGTGTTTTGGGTGGGTCAGCTTAAAGTTCAGGTCGTTCATGTATCCCTCCAGTAAAGTCGGCAGTTCAAGCGAACCTGCTTTCCGTCGGGCCGGCCAGTGCGTGGGATGGCCGGCTGTCGCGAAGGCAAGATCCAAACGTGCCAGTTAACGCGTCTCGGGGAATCCCGGAGCCGCAAAAGCAAGAATTAATTGGTCGAGTTGCACATGGCTGTGCGTTCAAACGGTTGGAGATTTAACAATTTTCTGCGTAATGTTTAAAGCAAAACGCGTCTGAAAGCAAGGGAAATCGCGCACTTCGGCCCGGCGCCGGCACTCGGAGCCGGGCGGCGGGCCCTTAGACCGACGGGGCCCAAATCGCCTAATATGTGTAGTTGCCAATTTTAAATAACCCGAGGAGTAAGGCCGGATGTTGAAAATACCTGGAAAATCGATCGTTCTAATCATTCTAGCTTTTGTGCTAACCGGCGCAGGGCACGCGCAAATCGATATGAAACCACCTACAGCGAAAAAGGACCCGAAGACGCTGAAGATTCACGGTTACGAGATCGTGGACAATTACGCCTGGCTGCGCGACCGCAATAAGGATAAAAACCCAGAGATCATCAAGTTTCTCGAAGAGAACAACGCCTACACCGAGTCGTTCGTCGGGCAGCATAAGGGCTTTGTGGACGCGCTTTACAAGGAAATGCTCGGCCGCATCAAGCAGACCGATCTGAGCGTGCCTTACCGGCTCGGCGAATACTGGTACTTCAACCGGACCGAAGAGGGCAAACAGTACCCTGTCTACCTGCGCAGCAAGACCAAGGACGGCGCCTCGCCGGATGTTCTGCTGGACCAGAACGAGATGGCGAAGGGCTTTAAATACTTTTCGATCTCGGCCATGGAACCGAGCGACGACGGAAACATGCTGGCGTTCTCCATCGATACGACCGGGTACCGCCAATACACGCTTCAATTCAAAGATCTTCGGACCGGACAGATCCTGCCGGACCGCATCGAGCGGGTGACATCTCAGGAATGGTCGCCGGACGGGAAATACATCTTCTACGTTCAGGAAGACGCCGTCTCGAAGCGTTCCGACAAGGTCTGGCGGCACGAGGTCGGGACCAACAAGAACGAGCTCGTTTACGAGGACAAGGACCTGCTTTTCAATGTCGGCGTCGGCCGGTCCCGCGACAGGAAGATGTTTTTCATCAATTCCGGGGCGAAGACGATGAGCGAGACCCGTTATTTGCCGGCCGCGGACGTGATGGGCGACTGGAGGGTGCTTTCGCCGCGGCGCGAAGGCCACGAATACTCGGCCGACTTTGACCAGGGCGAGTTTTACATCGTCACGAACAAGGACGCCGAGAACTTTAAGGTCATGCGTGCCCCGGCTAATGACCCGAGCGAGAAAAACTGGACCGACTTTATCCCCGCGAACGCGGCTGTAAAGGTCGAGGACATCAATTTCTTCAAGGATTACGCCATCGTATCCGAAAGGGAGAACGGGCTTGAATACCTTCGCGTGATGGACCGCAAGACGCGGCGGGCACCGGTGCGCATCGAGACCGCCGAGGACAACTATACGATGGGGCTCAGCGGCAACCCCGAATACGACACCCCGATCGTCAGGTATCGATATTCGTCCATGATCACGCCGAATTCGGTGTACGAGTTCGACCTTAAGACGCGCAAAAGCACACTGCTCAAGCAGGACGAGATCCCAAGCGGGTACGATAAATCGCAATACGAGACGACCCGCGTTTGGGCAACGGCTCGCGACGGCGTAAAGGTGCCGATCTCGCTTGTAATGAAAAAGGGCACGAAGCTCGACGGCTCGGCCCCGACGCTGCTATATGCTTACGGTTCCTACGGGATCTCGATGACGCCGGGATTCAACAGCAACCGATTCAGCCTTATCGACCGAGGGATGATCTACGCGATCGCGCACATCCGCGGCGGCAGCGAGCTCGGTGAGAAGTGGCGTTTAGAGGGGAGAATGTTCAAAAAGCAGAACACCTTCAACGACTTCGTCGATTCGGCCAAGTGGCTGGTAGATAACAAATACACGTCGTCCGATCGGCTCATAATCCAGGGCGGCAGTGCGGGCGGCCTTCTAATGGGTGCGGTCGTCAATCAGGCGCCGCAGCTTTTCAAAGCGTCGATCGCCCAGGTGCCGTTCGTCGACGTTATGAACACGATGATCGACGAGACGCTCCCGCTCACCACGGAAGAGTGGATCGAATGGGGCAACCCGCGCGACGACAAAAAAGCGTGGGATTATATGTACTCGTACTCCCCGTACGAGAACGTAAAAGCCCAGCCCTACCCGAACATGCTGATCGAGATATCGCTGAATGACAGCCAGGTACCGTATTGGGAAGGTGCCAAGTTTGCGGCGAAGATACGCGAAATGAAAACCAACGACAGCGTGATCTTGCTCAAGGCGAACATGGGAGCCGGACACGGCGGTTCGTCGGGAAGATACGATCGGCTGAAAGAGGTCGCGTTCGACTATGCGTACGCCCTTTCGCAGGTCGGGATCACGAAATAGTCAGACTGGACCGGCGTCATCCTTTCCTGCATGAGTGCATCAAGCACGAAAGCGGCGCTTACAGTTTCGATCTGTAAGCGCCGCTTTCGCGTCCGCGGCGGACGCTCATTGCAGGCAGGGATGCCTGCGGTCCAGTCATGCAGCGTAAATTCTCGGTCTGGCGTTCAACGGGTGCGCGGCTTCGTATTTGTGGGCGAGGTTGAGCAAGAGGCCCTCGCTCCAGAAATTGCCGACGAGCTGCACGCCGATCGGAAGGCCATCGGACGAAAGCCCGCAGGGAACACTGATCGCCGGAACTCCGGCCAGGTTGGCCGACACGGTGTAGATGTCGTTGAGGTACATCGCCAGCGGGTCGTCAGTCTTTTCGCCGATCTTGAACGCGACGGAAGGCGACGTGGGCGTAAGGATCGCGTCGCAATTCGCGAACGCCTTGGCGTAATCCGCTTTCACCAGCGCCCGAACTTTCTGGGCTTTCGAGTAATACGCGTCGTAATAGCCGCTCGACAGCACGTAAGTGCCGAGCATGATGCGACGTTTCACCTCGGCACCGAAGCCTTCCTCGCGCGTCTTGAAATACATCTGCCTCAGCTCGGGGGCTTCTTCGGCACGAAAACCATAACGCACGCCGTCGTAGCGGGCAAGGTTGGACGACGCCTCGGCGGTCGCGATGATGTAGTAAACGGCGATGCCGTATTTCGCGTACGGCAGCTCAACGTCGATGATCTCCGCCCCGAGCTCGCGGAAATCGTGGATGGCCGTTTCGACCGCATCGCGGACCTCATCGTCGAGCCCTTCGCCCAGCAGAGCACGCGGCACGCCGATCCGGCGACCTTTGATGTCCTTTTCGAGGCCGGCGGCGTAGTCGGGGACCGGAACGTCGGCCGATGTAGCGTCGAACGGGTCGCGGCCGGCGATAACGCCGAGCACGCTTGCGGCATCGCTGACGGTCGCGCCGAAGACGCCGATATTGTCGAGCGACGATGCGAACGCGACCAGGCCGTATCGCGAGATGCGGCCGTATGTAGGCTTAACCCCGACGATCCCGCAGAGAGATGCCGGCTGACGCACCGAGCCTCCCGTTTCCGATCCCAACGCCGCCCGAACGATGCCCGCCGCGACCGCCACCGCCGACCCGCCCGAGCTGCCGCCCGGCACGCGCGTCGTGTCCCATGGATTCTTTGCCGGACCGAAAGCCGAGCTTTCATTCGACGAGCCCATCGCAAACTCGTCCATGTTGGTCTTGCCGATCACGATCGCGCCGGCCTTATTCAGACGATCGATCGCGGTCGCATTGTATTGGGCTTTGTAATTGTGCAGGATACGCGAGCCGCAGGTCGTCTGCAGGCTCTCAGTACAGATGTTGTCCTTAACGGCGATGCCGAGACCGGCAACCGGCGATGTGTCGCCGGCGTCGACCTCATCGTAGCGACCGGACGCATGCTCCCTTTCGATCGATAGAAAAGCGTTCAGCTCGGGGTTGAGCTTTTCGGCGGCGTCGAGCGATCTTTTGATGTCGTCTTTTACTGGCATCTTAAAATTCCGGTCCCGGCTGCTGTCCCACTTCGATCCGTTCGATCAGCCATGAGTCGCCGCTTTTAACCAAATTTACGGAATCCTTCCTCTCGCTGTTTTTACCTTCCTGCCGCCAAATAACGACCGTCTCGACCATAACGCGGCCATCCGGCGAAAGTGAACACTCGCCAGCCCGATACGAAGTAGGTCTGATCCGGCTGAAATAGAACTGATCGCTTGCGTCTACGCTTTCCCTGTGAGAGAAGGTCGAGGTCCGCATACGCTCGAGCTTTTCAAATACTTCCGGATGCGACGACGGCTCGCCGCCGATCGCCAAAGAGTAATACTCGCGGGCCACATCGCGGGCCGCGGAGCAGTCCGGTGACTCTAGCTTAGGAATGCTGCACGCGCCAAGGCAAAGAGACAATGGAAAAAGGCAAAAGAGAACGAGCGCCTTCATCCTATAGCACCTTTGGCACCTGGAAGTGGCCTTCGACGGCCGAAGGCGCCTGCTCGAGCGCTTTCTGCTGTCCGAGCGAGGGGCGAACTTCATCCTCTCGGATAGTCGGTGTCGCTTTTCCCTCATCGGTCAGGCCGCCGAGCATCGGTTCGACCGATTCCGTCTCGAGCGCGTTCAGCTGTTCAACGTACTTGACGATCTCGGCCATCTGCGGCGTGTATAGGTCGACCTCTTCGTCGGTGATCTCTAGATGGGCCAGTGCGGCTACTTTTCTTACGTCCATTTTTCGTTATGGCGTTTTCGCTTCGGAGTATTTAGCTCGCCGGGCGAGACAGCGTCCCGCGGCAAGCAGGAAAGCGTTTCGCAAGCTTTCGTCGTCTATCGCATTCGCCGATTCGGTCACCGCTCCGGCCGACTCCGACTCGGCGAGTTCGATGAATTCGTTGTCGGGAATACGATCTCCGCCATTTCGGCGTTGCCCGATGACATACTCCTCATCGATGTCAAATTCGATACGCCGAACGCTGCCGCTGCCGAGGATCGCGTTGAGCTTGAACACCATCTGCGCGCTCAGATCGGCAAGATGCCTTTGCCACGCGAAACTCGAGACCGCCACATGAACGAGGTCGCCTTCGACACGCGCCGGAGCGGCGTGCTCGCAAAGCAGACCGCCGGCGACCCGCCGCCAGGCGGCAAAAATGAACGCCTCGCGGATCTCGGGGTCGGGCGGCAGCGACCTCATTACGGCCGCGAATGCGTCGAAAACCTCGTGCATTATTCTTCTCGGGCACTAATCAATTATCATTTTATTCGACCCAATGCTTAATTGCTAAACGCCGCTATTAAATGATTCAACTACCTGACATCGTGCTCGCGTCGGGCAGCCCTCGCCGCTCGGAGATACTCAGTTCCGTGGGGTGGCGCTACACCAAAGATGTGCCCGACGTCGACGAATCTGTGGTCGGCGGCGAACCGGCCGAGGAATACGTCGTCCGACTCGCGAAGGAAAAGGCGAGTGTCGTGTCGGCGCGTCATCCCGGAAAGCTGGTACTCGCGGCGGACACGACGGTCGTGATCGACGGCGAAATAATCGGCAAGCCAGACGACGATGAGGACGCTCGCCGGATGCTGAAGCTGCTGTCCGGAGCGTGGCATCAAGTTTTGACGGGCGTGGCCGTGACCGACGGCGGCGAAATACGGTCGGGCCTCGAGAGAACTGGCGTCAAATTCGTCGAGATATCGGATGCTGAGATCGAATTTCTCGTGCGGGAAGGAAATCCGCTAGACAAGGCGGGCGCCTACGCCGTCCAAGCCCAGGCGGCCCTGTTCATCGAACGCATCGAGGGCGACTACTGGAACGTGGTCGGGTTGCCGGTGCAGCTCGTTTACCGGTTGTTGGTCGGCGACCGCAATTTCAAGCCCTAAAACACAGATAATGATGAAGCAGACGACAGCAGATGGAATAAATGAAAAAGCCGGAGACACTCTGATCTCCGGCTCATCAATTTGTTTTCGGTCGGTTTACAACAACTTATCGACCGCCTTCGAGATCGTGATCGTGACGTCGTATTTGGGGTCGATCCCCCCGAACGCTTCGCCGGCCTGTTTACCGGTTTTGTCCAGGATCACGAATGACGGAAGCTGATCGAGGCTATAGCGGCGCAAGACCACTGAACCTTCGGAATCACGCAGCACCGGGACGGCCAGCTTGCTCGAGGCGACGAACTTGGCGATCGAATCGTTGGTCGCATAGTTCTTCGACCGGGCGTTGGTGGAGTCGGTCGCTATGAAATACACCACGACGGGTTTGCCCGAATAACGTTTCGAGAGCACGTTCGTGAACTCGGCCTGCTTGTCCGAAAGCGGCAGCCAACTCGCCCCGACGGCGAGAATGACAACCTTTCCGGGCTGCGCTTCGACGTTCACGCGAGTGCCGTCGAGCGTCGTAAAGCTCGCCTGTGCGAGGGACGCGATCGCGAACATCCCAACAAAGGCCGAGACCGCAAATAAGTTCTTTAATAGCTTCATTTTCGTATGAAACGCAAGCTGCTGCGTTTCGTACAACTTAGATGCAAGTTTGAGGCCACCTACTGTCCCCGGTTCAGGAGGACATTGTCGATCAGCCGAACTTTGCCGAAACGCACCGCGGCCGCGATCAGAACCTCCTTATCCCCAATCTTTTCAACGGGTTCCAGCGTTTGGCCGTCGACCACGGCGATGTAGTCTATTCTGGCCAGAGGCTCCGTGTCGATCTGCTCCTGCACGATTTGAGCGAGCCTTGCGGCATTGCGTTCGCCCCCCTTAAAGGCGGCCTTGGCCGACCGCAAGCCCTGAAAAACTACCGCCGCCCGCTGACGCTCTTCATCGTTCAGATGAGCGTTTCTTGAAGACAACGCCAGGCCCGATTCCTCGCGGACGGTCGGCAGCACTACGATCTCGGTCTCGAACCCAAGGTCACGCGTCAAACGTTTGACGAGGGCGACCTGCTGGGCGTCTTTTTGCCCGAAGACGGCGAAGTCGGGACGCACCGCATTGAAGAGTATCGTCACCACGGTCGCGACACCGCGGAAATGGCCGGGTCGGGAGGCTCCTTCCAAACTTTCGGAGAGGCCCTCGACGTATACGTAGGTCGAAAAACCTGCGGGATATATCTCATCGGCGTCAGGGGCGAAAACGTAATCGACATCGTACTCAGCCAACCGGGAGGAATCGGCGGTGAGGTCGCGTGGGTAACGGTCGAAATCCTCGTTTTCGCCGAATTGGGTCGGGTTGACGAAGATCGAGACGACAACGACGTCCGCGAGGCTGCGAGCCTCTTTGACCAGGGCAAGGTGCCCTTCATGCAGGGCTCCCATCGTGGGCACGAATGCGACCGTTTTGCTTTCACGCCGCAGCTTACGGGCGATAGAGCTCATTCGCTGGCGGCGGTTGATGATCTCCATTAGCCCTTGCTCTGCCTGGCGGTGCGCCGCTGCTCAAGTTCGAGCATCGTTTCGTCGGTCAGACCGTAGGATTCCTTCTCGTTCGGGTATTCGCCGGCCTTAACGTCGCTCGACCACCGCTGTATCGCGTCGGTCATCACCTCGCGGAGATTGACATACTGCCGCACGAAACGCGGCTGCCTGCCAAAGGTCATCCCGATCAGATCGTGCAGCACCAGGACCTGGATGTCGCATTCGAGGCCGGCACCTATCCCAATCGTCGAGATCTTCAATTCTTTGGTGATCATCGCCGCGACCTCTCGCGGGACGAGCTCGAGCACGATCGCAAATGCACCGGCTTCCTCTAGCAACTTCGCGTCCTCGATCAGACGCTTCGCCTGGTCGGCGGTGCGGCCCTGGACGCGGTAGCCGCCGAGCTTGTAGACCGACTGCGGCGTGAGACCGATATGCGCTACGACCGGGATCTCTTCGTCGACGAGTCGCTTGACCAATTCGACCCGGTGCCGGCCGCCTTCGAGCTTTACGGCCTCGGCACCGCCGTATTTCATCAATCGGAGGGCATTTTGCACACTCGTGTCCGCGTTCACGTGGTAGCTGCCGTACGGCATATCGGCGACGACCATGGCCCGCTCGGTGCCTCGCTTGACCGCGATGCAGGCCGACGTGATCTCGTCCAGCGAGACGGGGATCGTGTTGCCGTAACCGTGGATGACGTTGCCGATGCTGTCGCCGACAAGGATCATATCGACGCCGGACTCATCGACGATCCGTGCCGTCGGGTAATCGTAGGCGGTCAGGCAGACGAGCTTCTCGCCATTCTCCTTCGCGTTGCGGATGAAAGGGAGATAAACCTTTTCGGGTTTGTCGGGCTGAAGATAGGCCATAAATTGCTACAAGTCTATGACTTTGCAGTTTTTAAGTCTAGGCGGTGTATGCCCGGTCAGGGGTATTGGCGGAACCGGGATTCCAACGCGCTACGCGGGAGTTGTCCGGGCTCTCGGCGAGCAGCGTGCGGACGTCTTTGTGAAGCACCGGGTGAACGAATCCGGGTGCGACCTCGGCCAATGGGACAAGGACGAAATTGCGAACGTGCAGGCGCGGATGCGGCAGCGTCAGGAAGGCCGATTCGCTGCGGTCGCTGCCGTAGAAGAGAAGGTCGAGGTCGATCGTCCGGGGCTTTTTCTCGGTTTTGTCGCGGCGGCCGAGGAGGTATTCGATTCGCAGGAGGCGGGCCATCATCTGCGACCCCGTGACGTGCGATGAACGGATCTCCGCGACCATGTTGAGGAAGTCGTCGGCGCCTGGTACACCGATCGGCTCGGTCTCGTAAACGCCGGACAATTTGGCGACGTGGAAACTGGCCTCCATCAGCCCGCGGACGGCGAGCAGGAGATTACCCGCACGGTCGCCGAGGTTCGACCCGATACCGATGTAGGCTGTGACGGTTTCGTTATCCACGAGACGTGCCGGGGCGAGGACGAAAAGGGAAGCGCCTCGTTTCGCGGCTATTTAGTAAGTAAACAAAAGCCTTTTGGTTGTCAACGGGGTGCGGCCGGCCGGCCGGGCGAAATTCGCATACAGGTCGTTTATTTTGCGGTCGGATATGCGTCCATATTTACTTTTGACCGATTCGGTGTTTCAATAGAAACAGGTCTTAAGTGACAAATCCAGAAGTGCTTTTTCGTTTGAAAATTCACTCGGGCGGATGGCAGGTGTGATCCGTCTTGACAAAAAATTCACGCCGGACGCCGATGCCACGACGAAAGTTCCGACACACTCACAGATACGACAGCCCGGCCGAGTTTTCCCATAACGAATACCTCATCAACCAGTCTCAGTTGACGACCCGGTCAGAGCTTTTGCGACTGATCCGCGGCGGCGAAGACACCTTTCTCGAGCTCAAGGTAAAACTTTCCAATTCCGAAAAGATCGCACAGGGTATTGTCGCGCTCGCGAACACGGCGGGCGGGACGATCATTTTCGGCGTCAACGATCAGTTGCGCATCGAAGGCGTCAGCAACCCCGAGTGGATACAGGACGAGCTGCGCCGCATTTGCCGTGACGAGATCGTGCCCCCGCTCGTGCCGCTGATCGACAATATCGCCTTCGACAGCGGAAAACGGATCGTCGCGCTGGACGTCGACGGCCGCAAAAAGCCGTACAGGACCCGCGATGGGCGTTTTTACATGCGGTTCGGGGCGGAAAAGAGGGAAGTCTCGCGCGAGCAGCTTTCGATGTGGCTCGACGAGCTGCGGCCGCTCGGGTACGAGAACATACCGCTTTTCGACACTGACGAAAGCGATTTTGACGACGGCATTTTGTGGACCTTCGCCTCGGCATTTTCAGACACAAACCCGACGCTTAACCTTTATCAAACGGCCGAGTTTCTAAAGAAGGACCTGCTTCTGGCGGTGGGCGGGGCGGATGAATTTTTCCCGACCGTTGCGGCGGTGGTCTTATTTGGAAAGAACGAACGCGTTGCCGAGATGTTTCCCCGCTCGGTCGTGACGGTCTCTAAATTCTCCGGCGACAACGGGTCCGCACAACTTGTCGAGCGGGCGCAGATCGGCGGAAATCTGCTGTACCAGTCGGAGGCCGTCGTCCGCTTCATCGAGCGGTATTGCGATCTCGATAACCAGCGCGGCAAGCGGCAGGCGAAGGCCGATGGCGTGGCGTATTCAGAAAGATCGGCCGGCGCCGTATTGGCCGAGCTCCCGATCCGGCGGCGTGCGACCTTTCACGTTTATTCGGTCCGCGAGGCGGTCGCGAA
>Ga0307415_100001360_pt1 | contig 11642 bp, 9 predicted proteins | sample DK1Cmetagenome_FD_204524 | JGI IMG/M metagenome (GOLD analysis project Ga0307415, IMG submission 204524) | Maize rhizosphere microbial communities from greenhouse at UC Davis, California, United States - DK15-C-2 | ecosystem: Host-associated > Plants > Roots > Rhizosphere > Soil | place: USA...
CGGTTGCGGGTGAGCGGGGCCATCACGAGGCGGCTGCGCAGGAGCCAGGCCGGGGTGGGAAGTTCTTCGAACAGGTCGGTCATCAGCAAGGAGCTCCGATCGGTCGTTCCACGAGTGGTTGAACTCCGGAGTAAGCGACGCGACCCGGCGCGCCATTCCGTTCGGGAGCGGTGAGGAGTCTCACTCCGGTGTCAAGGGCGGGTCAGGCGGAGGCTGTGCCGTGGTCACGGGGGTGCCCGACCCGGACCGGACCACCGCACCGAAGTGGGGAAGAATCGCCGCGATGAACGCCTCGCTCCTGCCCCTGCACCTCGGGTCGCTGCACCCCGTCGAGCAGGTGCTCGTCTACGCCCTGGCGTTCGGCCCGTTCCTGGTGCTCGGCGCCGTCGTGGTCGTACGGCGCCGCCAGGACCGCCGCCAGGACCGCCCGCCCGACCCGGGTCAGCGCGACAGGTAGTCGCGCCCGACCTTGTTCTCGGCGCGAAGCGCCTTGAGCAGCAGCTCGGAGATCAGCCCCTCGATCTTGCCGCCCACCAGCGGGATGCCGATCTTGATGTCCATGGCGACGCTCTCGGTGGTGGTGCCGCCGGACTCGTGCAGCCGGGCGGTGCCGCTCATGTCGCCGGGCTTGCCGGGGATCGCCACCTGGATGTGGCCCTCCGCGGGGGAGGTCCAGCGCTCGGTCTGCACGATCCGGATCTCGTCGCCTACGAACTTCCGGGCGAAGGACGGCACCCCGTCGGCCGCCTGCACCTGGTCGAGGACCACCTCGAGGGTGCCGTCGGCGGCGTCACCGGTGACCGTGACGGTCTTGCGCAGCATCCCCAGCTGGTCGCACACCTCCGCCCGGAAGTCCGGGTCGGCCAGCATCGCGGCGACCTCGGCCAGCGGGGCGTCGTACGTCAGGTCGTGCTCGAGTCGTCTGGTCATCGGTTGCCCTCCAGCCAGGTCACGCCGACGCCGTGCTCGGCGTCCATGCCGGCCCGGATCCTGTCGGCCAGCAGCTTCTCCAGCTTCCCGCCGACCAGCGGCACCTTGACCGCGATGTCGAGCTCGACGATCTCGACGGTCCCACTGCCCTCGGGGCGCAGCGTGACCGTGCCGTTGACCCCGGACGGCTTGCCGGGGGACTCGAACTTGAGCGTCCCGCCCGTCGTGTCCGCCCACACCTCGCGCTGGACCACGCGGGTCGAGTCGCCGGCGATACTGCGGGCGAACGATGGCAGGTCGTCGGTCTTCTGGAGCTGGTCGATGGTCAACGAGAAGCCGTTGCCGTTGCGCTGCAGGTCGACCTCGGCCGAGAGAAGGCCCTGGGCGTCACAGACCGCCTTCCGGAAGGCCGGGTCGGCCAGCATCGCGAAGACCCGGTCGGGGCTCGCGGCGTAGGACACCTCGTGTTGGAACTTCATGGCGCTCATTCTGGCCGAGCCGCGGCGCACTGGCGAACGGACCCCGCGCCGGCGAGCCGCGACCCGACGCGGCGCTACGGTCCCTGCATGACCGAATCCTTCGTGTCCTTCGGCGAGCAGGGCGCGCAGCTGACCTACGGCAGCTACCTGCGCCTGCCTCAGCTGCTCGACTCCCAGCACCTCGAGTCCGACCCACCGGCGCACGACGAGCTGCTCTTCATCACCATCCACCAGGTCTACGAGCTCTGGTTCAAGCAGCTGCTGCACGAGGTCGCGGCCGCGCGCGACGCGATGAGCGGCGCGACCGCCGGGCGCAGCCTCTGGTGGGCCCAACACCTGCTCGCCCGGGTCCACGTGATCGAGCGGGTCCTCGTCCAGCAGGTCGACGTGCTCGAGACGATGACGCCCCAGGACTTCATGGAGTTCCGGCAACGGCTCGCGCCGGCCAGCGGCTTCCAGTCGGTCCAGTTCCGCGAGCTGGAGTTCCTCTCCGGCGCCAAGGACCCGTCGTACCTCCAGCGCTTCAAGGGGATCACCGGGGACGAGCGGGAGCGGCTCGATGCTCGGCTCGAGGAGCCGACGCTCTGGGACGCCTTCGTCCAGGTGCTGCGCCACGAGGGACTGCCCGCCGACAGCGACGCGGAGATCTCCGCCTCGCTGCGCCGCGTCGCCCACGGCCGTTCGGAGTACGCCGTGGTGTGGGCGCTGGCCGAGGCCCTGCTGCAGCACGACGAGCTCGCCGCGAGCTGGCGCGCCCGGCACGTCGTCATGGTGGAGCGGATGATCGGCGACAAGTCCGGGACGGGCGGTTCCAGCGGCGCCCACTACCTGCGCTCGCGCCTCTCGATGAAGTACTACCCGCTGCTCTGGGACCTGCGCTCCGAGCTCTGAGACGCGGGCGCCGCCGTCGGCCGCGTCACGGTGTTGTGCACGTCACGTCGGGGACTAGGGTCGGAGTGTGTCAACGACGACGCTTGATGTGGACAAGTCCGAACTGCTCGCCAAGGCCACCGACCTCGCCGTGGCGGGGAAGGGGACGGGTGGGCCGCCGCACGGGACGGTGGGCGCGCTGCTCAACGCCTACTACCGTCACGTCGCGCCCGAGGACGTCGTCGACCGCAGCGAGGTCGACGTGTACGGCGCGCTGGCGTCGCAGTTCAAGCTAGCCCGCAGCCGGCCCCAGGGCACCGCGCAGGTCCGCGCCTTCACCCCGAGCCTGAGCGAGCACGGCTGGTCGGCGGGCGGCCACTCGGTGGTCGAGGTGGTCACCGACGACATGCCCTTCCTCGTCGACTCGCTGACCATGGAGCTCTCGCGCCAGCTGCGGGGCGTGCACGTGGTCATCCACCCGCACTTCGACGTCGTCCGCGACATCACCGGCGCGCTGCAGAGCGTGCTGCCGGTCGAGGACGGCTCGCTCGAACCACCCGAGGGGGCGGTCCGCGAGTCCTGGATGCACGTCGAGATCGACCGGATGCGGGAGGGGGACGAGGACCCCACAGAGATCGAGGAGGGCGTGCAGCGGGTGCTGCGCGACGTCCGGGAGTCGGTCGAGGACTGGGAGAAGATGCACACCCAGGTGCAGCGCATCGTCGACGAGCTGGAGAAGGACCCGCCGCCGCTCGACCCGGACGAGGTCCGCCAGGGCCGCGAGCTGCTGCAGTGGCTGGCCGAGGACCACTTCACGTTCCTCGGGTACCGCGAGTACCGCCTCGAACGCGACGGCGAGGACGAGCTGCTCCGCGCGGTCGCCGGCACGGGCTACGGCATCCTCCGGGCCGACCAGGACATGTCGGCGTCGTTCGGCAAGCTCCCCGCGCTGGTCAAGGCCAAGGCCCGTGAGAAGACCCTGCTCGTGCTGGCGAAGGCGAACTCCCGCGCCACCGTGCACCGGCCGGCGTACCTCGACTACGTCGGCGTCAAGAGGTTCGAGAACGGCGAGGTCGTCGGGGAGCGGCGTTTCCTCGGCCTGTTCTCCAGTGCCGCCTACACCGAGTCGCTGACCCGGATCCCGCTGCTGCGGGAGAAGGCGGCCGCGATCCTCAAGCACAGCGGCTTCGACCCGCGCAGCCACGCCGGCAAGGCGCTGATGGACACGCTCGAGACCTATCCGCGCGACGAGCTGTTCCACACCCCCGTCGACGAGCTGGCCCCGATGGCCGAGGCCGCGATGCTCGCCCGCGAGCGCCGCCAGGTCCGGATGTTCGTCCGCCGCGACACCTACGGGCGCTACGTCTCGGTCCTCGTCTACCTGCCCCGCGACCGCTACAACACCACCGTCCGGGAGCGGTTCTCCCATATCCTCAAGGAACGCCTCGGCGGCGAGTCAGTGGAGTTCAACGTCAGCGTCAACGAGTCCACCACCGCCCGGGTCCACTTCGTCGTGCACCCGCCGCGCGGCGGGCACATCATCGACATCGACACGGTCGACCTCGAGCGCCGCCTCACGGACGCCTCGCGCTCGTGGCGGGACGACTTCCAGAGCGCCGTGATCGCGGAGTACGGCGAGGAGGTCGGGGCCCGGCTGGCGCGCAACTACGTCGACTCCTTCCCCGAGGCGTACAAGGAGGACTTCTCGCCCCGGACCGCGGCGGTCGACCTCGGCCGGCTGGAGGCGGTCGCCGCGGACGAGGAGAAGGCCGGCATCGACCTCTCGCTCTACGAGCAGATGGACGCCGGCCGTGGTGAGGCGCGGCTCAAGGTCTTCCGCGTGGGCCCGCCGCTGTCGCTGTCGGAGATCCTGCCGATGCTCTCCTCGATGGGCGTCGAGGTCGTCGACGAGCGCCCCTACGGGCTCGAGGGCCTGGACCGGCCGACGTACATCTACGAGTTCGGCCTGCGCTACGGGCGGGCGCTGCCCGCCCATGCCCGCGAGCTGTTCCAGGACGCGCTGCGCGCGGTGTGGGACGGCTACAACGAGATCGACGGGTTCAACGCGCTGGTGCTGGGGGCGAGCATCACCTGGCGACAGGCGACCGTGCTCCGCGCCTACGCGAAGTACATGAAGCAGGGGAACTCGCCGTTCGCCCTCGACTACATCGAGGGCGCGCTGCGCAACAACACCGACATCACCCGGCTCCTCGTGCAGCTGTTCGAGGCCCGGTTCAACCCGGGCAGCAACAACCTCGCGGCCGACGCCGAAGCACGGACCGCGCGGGTCCACGAGCTCGAGGGCCGGATCACCCGGGCCCTCGACGATGTGGCCAGCCTGGATCACGACCGGATCCTGCGCTCGTTCCTCACGCACATCCGGGCGACGTTGCGCACGAACTACTTCCAGCCGGTCGCCGACGGCACCGGTCGGCACCATCCCTACATGTCGTTCAAGCTCGAGCCGTCGGCGATCCCCGACCTGCCCGAGCCCCGGCCGCGGTTCGAGATCTTCGTGTACTCGCCGCGGGTGGAGGGCGTCCACCTGCGGTTCGGTCCGGTCGCCCGGGGTGGGCTGCGCTGGTCGGACCGTCGCGACGACTTCCGGACCGAGGTGCTCGGGCTGGTCAAGGCGCAGATGGTGAAGAACGCCGTGATCGTGCCCGTCGGCGCCAAGGGCGGGTTCTTCGCCAAGCAACTGCCCGACTCCTCCGACCGGGAGGCGTGGATGGCCGAGGGGATCGCCAGTTACACGACGTTCATCTCCGGCCTGCTCGACATCACCGACAACCTGGTCGATGGCGAGACCCTCCCGCCCCCGTCGGTCGTCCGGCACGACGCCGACGACACCTACCTGGTGGTCGCCGCCGACAAGGGGACCGCCGCGTTCTCCGACATCGCCAACGGGGTGGCCAAGGACTACGGCTTCTGGCTGGGCGACGCGTTCGCCAGCGGCGGGTCGGTGGGCTACGACCACAAGGCGATGGGCATCACCGCCCGCGGCGCCTGGGTCTCGGTGCAGCGGCACTTCCGGGAGATGGGCGTCGACTGCCAGACGGAGGACTTCACCGCTGTCGGCATCGGGGACATGTCCGGCGACGTCTTCGGCAACGGCATGCTGTGCTCCGAGCACATCCGGCTGGTCGCCGCCTTCGACCACCGCGACATCTTCCTCGACCCCACCCCGGACGCCCCATCGTCGTACGTCGAGCGGAGGCGGCTCTTCGATCTGCCCCGGTCCAGCTGGCAGGACTACGACCAGTCGCTGATCTCCGAGGGCGGCGGCGTCTACCCGCGGTCGCTCAAGTCGATCCCGATCACCGACCAGGTGCACGCGGCGCTCGGGCTGGCGGACGGCGTCAAGGCGATGACCCCGGCCGAGCTGATGAAGGCGATCCTGCAGGCGCCCGCCGACCTGCTCTGGAACGGCGGCATCGGCACCTACGTCAAGGGCGAGAACGAGACCCACACCGCTGCCGGCGACAAGGCCAACGACGCGATCCGGATCGACGGCCCGGACCTGCGGGTCAAGGCCGTCGGCGAGGGTGGCAACCTCGGGCTCACCCAGAAGGGTCGGGTCGAGTACGCCATGCGCGGCGGCCGGATCAACACCGACTTCATCGACAACTCCGCCGGCGTCGACACCTCCGACCACGAGGTCAACATCAAGATCCTGCTCGACCGGGTGGTCAAGGACGGTGACCTCACCGGGAAGCAGCGCAACAAGCTCCTCGTCGAGATGACGGACGAGGTCGGGTCGCTGGTCCTGCGCGACAACTACGAGCAGAACCTCGCGCTGGCCAACGCGGCCGCGTTCGCGCGCGGCCTCCTGCACGTGCACGAGGACTGGATGAAGAAGCTGGAGCGCGACGGGGTGCTCAACCGCGAGCTCGAGGGCCTGCCCGCCAGCCGCGAGGTGCGCCGTCGTCTCGAGAACCGCGAGGGGCTCACCGTCCCGGAGCTGTCGGTGCTGCTCGCCTGGACCAAGATCCTGCTGGCCGAGGAGCTGCTCGACTCGGACCTGCCCGACGACCCCTATCTCGCCGGCGACCTGCGGTCGTACTTCCCGACGCTGATGCAGCAGGGATTCCAGGAGCAGATCGGCGCCCACCCGCTGCGGCGGGAGATCATCGTGACCCAGGTCGTCAACGACCTCGTCAACGGCGCCGGCATGACCTACTGGCCCCGCCTGGCCGGGGAGACCGGGGCGAGCCCGGCCGACCTGACCCGCGCTAACTTCGTCGCCCGGGAGATCTTCGGCTCGCTGCCGCTGCGCCAGGAGCTGACGACCTACGACAACGTGCTCGACGCGGCGGTCCAGACCCGCGTGCGGGTCGAGATGCGCACGCTGGTCGAGCGGGCCTCCCGCTGGCTGGTGACCAACCGTCGACCGCCGCTCGACAGCCGGGCCACGGTGGACTACTTCGCCCCCAGCGTCGAGCGGGTCATGGCCGCGCTGCCGGACCTGATGACGGGGCGGGAGCAGGCGGCGTTCCGGGAGCGGCGCGACGCGCTCGTCGCCAAGGGAGTACCCGAGGACTTCGCCACGCGGGTGGCGGTCTTCCCGCCGGCGTACATGCTGCTCGGGATCATCGAGATCGCGAACGGGGAGAACCTCGACGCCACCGAGGTGGCCCGGCTCCACTTCGCGCTCGGCGAGCGGCTGGGGCTGCCCGCGCTGGTCGGCCGCATCCTGGCGCTGCCGCGCCAGGACCGCTGGCAGACGATGGCCCGGGCCGCGCTGCGCGACGACCTGCACTCCGTCCACGCCCAGCTGACCCGGAAGGTGCTGCTCCAGACGTCGTCGGAGGAATCGATCCAGGCGCGGGTGGCCGCCTGGGAGGCGGGGGACAGCGAACGCGTCTCCCGCGCGGCCGCCACGCTGGAGGAGATCTGCGCCGACGAGGTGGCCGACCTGGCGCGGGTGTCGGTGGGGCTGCGGGTCGTCCGCGGGTTGTTGTCCGCTGGTTGAGCCGCGGCGGCCCGGAGGAACTGCGGGTCGCGGGACAACCCGGCGCGCCCTCGGGGGCGTCTTGAGAATGTGGATGCCGTGACCGACCGGACCGGGCGCCGGACCGAACCCCTGGGCGCGGGGGTGGAGACCGACGCGGCGTTCGCGGAGTTCTTCGCCGCGACCTGGCCACGCATGTTCCGCACCGCGGTCGCCATCGTCGGCGACGCCGCCGCGGCCGAGGACTGCCTGCAGTCGGCGTACGCGCGGGCCTACGCCTCCTGGCGCCGGGTCTCCTCCGCCGACCACCCCGAGGCCTACGTCCGCCGGATGGTCGTCAACGAGATCACGTCCACCCGCCGCCACGGGTGGTGGCGGCGCGAGCGCCCCAGCGCGACGGTGGAACCGGCCGGCGCCGTGCCGTCGCCCGAGGCGGACGTCGTCCGGCACGGAGTCGTCTGGGCCGCCGTGCAGGAGCTGCCGGTCCGGCAGCGGGCGGTCGTCGTGCTCCGGTACTACGAGGACCTGTCCGAGCAGGAGATCGCCGCGACCCTGGGCTGCAGCCGTGGCACCGTGAAGTCGCAGGCGTCCGCGGCCCTGGCCAACCTGCGCCGCTACGGCGCCCTCCGGGACGGAGCAGAGGCATGACGTCCGACTTCCGCCGCGCGCTCTCCGACGACCTCCAGCGGCTCACGCCCCCGCCGGGAGATCTGGCCCGCGCCGTCAGCGAGGGACGCCGCCTCCGGCGTCGCCGGCGCGGCGCCGTCGCGGCCGGGGTGGCGGCTGCCGTCGCCGTTCTCGCGGTGGTCGCCGGGCAGCTCGGCGGCGGCTCGTCGACGTCGGACGTCAGCAGGATCGACCCGATCGGTCGGCTCGACTTCTCCGGTGGCCTGCGTGCCTACGCCGCCCCCGGCGCGGAGATCCACCTCGGCGGGCGAACCTTCCCTGGCCGGCAGCTCGAGTACCTCGACACCGACGCGGTCGCAACCCCGGTCGGCGTGGTCTTCTACGACCGCGGGCTGCCCCAGCTGCTCCGGGAGAGCGGCGAGATCACGCCCCTGGAGCCAGGTCCGGCGGTCGCCGCGGACGAGTTCCGACCGACCGCGAAGGCCGACGCCGCAGGCGCGCTCGTCGCCTACGCCGTGGCGCGCGACGGTGGCGGGGCGACCGTGACGGTGCGCGACCTCGCCTCGGGGGAGGTCGTCTCCCGCCGACAGGTCCCGGGTGACGTCGTCATCGACGCGCTGGATGGGGGAGTCGCCTTCCTGAGGACCGACAGCGGCACGGCCGCCTGGGACACTGCGAGCGACGACTACCGCCTGCTGGCCGGTCCGGACACGCGCGTGGCCGACGTGCGCCACGGGGTCGTCCTGTACGACGGACCCGAGCCCGATGGCCCGGCCGCCTCGGACTACCGGCTGGTCCCGGGCGCGATCGACGCCCAGCTCACGTTCGACGGTCGCCACGTGCTGTATTGGTCCAGCGCCCTCCAGGCCACCGACGGCGGCCGCCCGATCGTGCTCGACCAGGGCCCGACCACGGAGGGTGGCTACGCCTTCTGGGCGATGGACACGGACGGCTCCGTGCTGGTCGCCGTGCCGGGGCGCGGGGCGCACAGCACGGTCTACGACTGCGAGGTGCCCTCGGGCGCCTGCACCAAGCTCGGCCCGCTGGAGACGCTGCACGGCGACCCGATGTTCATCGGCGTCGACATGTAGGACGCGCGGACCCGACCGCGGGCGGTCAGGCCAGCATCGTGACCGCGGCGGTTATGCCGGCGAGCACGACCAGCACCCGGAACAGGGTCGGCGGCAGCCGGCGGCCGATGCGCGCCCCGACGTACCCGCCGAAGACCGACCCCAGGGCCAGCAGGCCGATCGCTGGCCAGTCGAGGTCCGCGACGACGATGAAGATCGCGCCCGCGACCAGGTTGCCCGCCAGCACGGCGAGGGTCTTGAGCGCGTTCACGACGCGCAGCTCGAGGTCGGTGCCGAACCCCAGGACGGCGACCATCATCACGCCGGAGCCGGCCCCGAAGTAGCCGCCGTACACGCCGGTGAGGGTGGCGAAGACCGTCGTGAGGGGGGACATCAGGTGCCGTGGCCGGTGGGCGTCCGGGTCGGTCCGACGGCGCCGCACCCAGGCGGAGATCGTGGGCTGGGCACCGACCAGCAGGCAGGTGAACAGGATCAGCCACGGCACGATGGCCTCGAACACGCCGGGCGGCAGGCCGAGCAGGAGCGCGGCCCCGGCCACGGCTCCACAGCCGCAGGCGACGAGCACCACCACCGTGACGCGGGGATGCTCGCGCAGCTCGGCCCGGTAGCCGAACGAGCCGCTCAGTCCCGCGGGGATCAGTCCGACGGTGTTCGAGGCGTTGGCGACCACCGGCGGGATCCCGAGCGCGACCAGGATCGGGAAGCTGAGCAGCGACGCGACCCCGACCGTCGAGGTGAGGATGCCGGCTCCCAGGCCGGCCGCCAGGATCGTCAGCTGCTCGAGCCCGGTCACGCGCGCTCGCAGTCGGTCACGGGGAGCAGCCTATTGACAGGGGAACCGTTTGCCCTATCGGGTGGCAGGTGACCGCCGTGCGACGGCAGTCACACGGAAGGAGAGCTGATGGGACCGGAATGGGTTGCGATCATCGCGCTGATCGCGCTCTTCGTCGTCGGCACGGTGCTGCCGATCAACATGGGAGCGCTGGCCTACGTCGCCGCCTGGCTCGTCGGGATGTACTCCCTGAACATGGACGAGCGGGACATCCTGGCCGGGGTCAGCGGGGACCTGGTCCTCACGCTGATCGGCGTCACCTACCTCTTCGCGATCGCCCGTAACAACGGCACGGTCGACCTCATCGTCAGATCCGCGGTCAAGGCCGTGGGGGGCCGGGTCGCCCTCATCCCGTGGGTGATGTTCGGGGTCACCGCGCTGCTGACCGCGATCGGCGCGGCCAGCCCCGCCGCCTGCGCGATCATCGGCCCCATCGCGCTCGGCTTCGCCGGCCGCTACCGGATCAACCCGCTGATGATGGGCATGATGGTGGTCCACGGCGCCCAGGGCGGCGGGTTCTCGCCGATCAGCATCTACGGGATCATCACGAACTCCGTCATGGAGGACAGTGGCCTGCCCTCCAGTGAGATCACGATCTTCCTCGCCAGCCTCGTCGTGAACCTGATCCTGGCCGCGATCCTGTTCGTCGTCTTCGGCGGCCGCGAGCTGATGTCGCGGCGGGTCGACGCGGACGAGCCGGACACCCTCGACGAGGACCTGCACCGCGGCGGCGCGACCGTTCCGGCCCGCGGGACCGGGGCCTCGGCGCCCACCGGCACCCAGGCCGTCGGCGTCCGTCACGACCAGATCCTCACGTTGATCGCGTTCGTCGGGGTCGCGCTCATCGCGCTGGTCTTCGACAAGAACATCGGCTTCGTCTCGATCACCGCGGCGGTCATCCTGGCCATGCTCGCCCCGCAGCAGCACAAGGACGCGGTCAAGCAGATCGCCTGGCCGACCGTCCTGCTCGTGGCCGGGGTCAGCACCTACGCGACGATCCTGACCGAGGCCGGCTCGCCGGAGTTCGTGGGCAACTGGGCCGCAGGCCTCGGCGCGGTCGCCATCGGCGCGCTGATCCTCTGCTACGTCGGCGGCGTCGTGTCGGCGTTCGCCTCATCGACCGCGCTGCTGCCGGTGATCATCCCGATCGCGATCCCGCTGATCGAGCAGGGCGGGATCAACCCCGGCCTCTTCGTCGCGGCGCTGGCCATCTCGTCCACGATCGTGGACGTGAGCCCGTTCTCCACCAACGGAGCCCTCATGCTGGCCAACCGTCCCGACACGATCGAGGAGACGGTCTACTACAAGCAGATCCTGACCTACAGCGTGATCGTCGTCCTCGTCGGACCGCTGCTGGTCTGGGCCGCCCTCGTCCTGCCGGGCTGGTGACGCGGCGATGAGTGGACCGTTGCAGGACGTTTTGGTCGTCGACCTGTCCCGGGCTCTGGCCGGGCCGCACGCCACGATGATGCTCGGCGACCTCGGCGCCCGGGTGATCAAGGTCGAGGCACCCGGGCACGGGGACGACACCCGGGGCTGGGGCCCGCCGTTCGTGGGCGAGGCCGACGCCCGCGAGTCGACGTACTTCCTCTCGGCGAACCGCAACAAGGAGTCGATCACGCTCGACCTCAAGGACGAAGGCGACCGTGCCGTCCTCCTGCGCCTGGTCGAGCGCGCCGACGTCCTCGTCGAGAACTTCCGCACCGGGGTCCTCGAACGGCTCGGCCTCGGGATCGCCGAGCTGCACGAGCGCAACCCGCGGCTGGTCGTGCTGTCGATCACCGGGTTCGGCCATGACGGCCCGGAGGGCGGGCGCGCGGGCTACGACCAGATCGCGCAGGGCGAGGCCGGCCTGATGTCGC
>Ga0307415_100001364_pt1 | contig 11622 bp, 9 predicted proteins | sample DK1Cmetagenome_FD_204524 | JGI IMG/M metagenome (GOLD analysis project Ga0307415, IMG submission 204524) | Maize rhizosphere microbial communities from greenhouse at UC Davis, California, United States - DK15-C-2 | ecosystem: Host-associated > Plants > Roots > Rhizosphere > Soil | place: USA...
CCTACGGTATCGGCCGCGTCACGGGCGGGTCAACGCGCTTATCCACGAACATCGGACCGATCTCGGGACCGCTGTCCACGGCTTCCGACGGGCTGTGGTCGGGGTGTGGATAACCTTGTGGATGAGCGCTGGTCGGGGCGCCGACGGCGTGGGTCGGAGGCTCAGCCACCCATCGCGAACATCTCGATCTTCGGCAGATCGGACGTCGACTCGGAGCGCATCTCGGAATAGCGGTCCTCGCGCGATCGCCACGTGTCGGCAAGGAACGCCAGCAGCTCCTCGTCGGTGGACCCGTCGCGGAGCACCGCCCGGACATCACGCCCGGCGACTGCGAAGAGACAGGTATACAGCTTGCCGTCGGCCGACAGCCGAGCCCGCGTGCAGTCGCGGCAGAACGGCCGGGTGACCGACGAGATGATCCCGAACTCCCCCGCCCCATCGAGATACCGATAGCGGCCGGCGACCTCACCGCGATACGCCGGCTCGGCGGCCTCTGCCGGCCATTCGGCCGTCACCATGTCGATCAGCTCGGTGGCCGGGACGACCTCGTCGAGCCGCCAGCCATTCGAGTGGCCGACATCCATGTATTCGATGAAGCGCAGCGTCACGCCGGTCTCTCGCGCCCAGCGGGCCATCGGCACGATCGACGTTTCGTTGATCCCGCGACGGACGACCATGTTGACCTTGACCGGGGCCAGACCGGCCTCGAGCGCAGCATCGATCCCATCGAGCACTCGGACCACCGGGAAGTCGACCCCGTTCATCGCGCCGAAGACGGCGTCATCGAGCGAATCCAGGCTGACGGTGACGCGTCCCAGTCCGGCGTCAGCGAGGGGGCCGGCCAATGCCCGCAAGGCGGCACCGTTCGTCGTGAGCGTCAGGTCGAGCGATCGTTCATCGGGTGTGCGAAGGTCCGCCAGCATCCGGATCAGCTGGGGCAACCCACGGCGGACCAGGGGTTCGCCGCCCGTGATGCGCAGCTTCTCGACGCCGAGCTCGACGAACGCGCGGGCGGCCCGCTCGATCTCCTCGAACGACAGCACCTGGTCCTTGGGCAGGAACGCGTAGTCGCGCCCGAAGATCTCCTTGGGCATGCAGTAGGTGCACCGGAAGTTGCACCGGTCGGTGACCGAGATCCGCAGGTCGTGCAGCGGCCGGCCGAGTCGGTCGAGCGGCTGACTCGGTGAGGAGCCCGGGGCGGCGACGTTGGCGGGTGTCGAGAGGGCGTCCATGGACGGTCCATCGTACCGCCGAACTCCGTTGCACCAGCACAACGCCACGAGGTACGGGCCGTTCGGCGGTACGACCGGCGTACACCGGTGGTACCACTAGCCGACTCCACCACACCAAACCCCGCTGGCACGATGCCGTCACGCCCCGAAGCGCCATATCTCCGACGAGGATCATTCATGGCATCGACCGACGCGAAGAGCGGCTTCCGTCTCCCATGGAGCACGGATCGGAACGACTCCGACGACCCGAATACGTCAGCCGAGACCCCGGCCGTGGATCCCAGCAAACCCCAGAACGCCGACGAGAGTGAGACGCCCACCATGATCGATAGCGCGGCCACGACCGCCGGGCCGACCGAGACGGGCGATGCCGCGACGGCCGACAGCCCCGTCCCCCCAGCCACGTCGTGGGTCACGCCCGCGTCGGCCGCGCCTGCCCCCTCGCGCAGGCCGAACAAGTTCATGGCCGACCTCACCAAGGCCATGCAGGCTGCCGCGGAGTCCGCGCGGGCGGACACGATCGAGCGCTTCTCGACCGAGGCGAAGGCCCACATCGAGAACATCCACACGAGCACCGCCGACGAGGCCACCGAGCTGCGCAAGAAGGCCGACGACGACATCGCGGGGATCCGCGATTGGTCGAAGGCCGAGGTCGCCCGGATCCGCGAGGAGACCGACGAGCGCATCGCGCATCGCAAGGAGGTCCTCGAGCGCGAGGTCGAGGCGCATGCCGCGCAGATCGAGGCGCGCATCGAGCGCGTCCAGTCGCGCGTGACGTCGTTCGAGGGCGAGATGGCCGCGTTCTTCGAGCGCCTCCTGTCCGAGGAGGACCCGACCCGGTTCGCCGCCATGGCCGAGACCATGCCCGAGCCGCCGTCCTTCGACGCCAGCGACACGACCGTGTCGTGGACGCCGGTCGAGACACCCGCTGCCGTCGACGAGCCGGCCGCTCCCGTGGTCGACACGTGGGCCACCGAGCCGCACCCCGTCACTCCGCCGTCCGAGGCGACCGACGAGCCGACCGAGCCCGCTGCCGAGCGCAGCGGCTGGGAGGACGTCGGAACGCCGGCCGCGTTCGCCGAGCCCACCACCGAGACGTGGTCGACCGAGAGCGCCGGCGAGACCGCCGATGAGGCGCCGGCCGAGACATCGGCCGAGACGACCGAGATGTCCGACACCCCTGCGGTTCACGAGGCCTCCGAGGCGACCCAGGACTCCGGCGACCTGTTCGGTATCGCCGCGGACGAACCGACCGCCGAGACCGATCCGCGGCTGTCCGCCCTGGGCATGGCCCGGGACTTCGCGGCCGCCGAGGCCGAGGCCGCCGCGTTCCCCGCCGAGACCGAGGACCCGGAGATCCCGACGATCGCCGAGGACGCCCTCGCCGCCCGCCTCGCCGGGCTCGTTGCGGAGGAGCCGGCCCAGACGAGCGCGACCGCGTCGACACGGGTCGTCGTGACCGGACTCGTCAGCGTCGCGAGCATCGCCGGGTTCAAGCGCAACCTCGCCCGCGTCAATGGCGTTCGCTCCGTCGGCGTGTCGTCCGGGCCCGACGGTGAGTTCGTCTTCGCCGTCACGCACGAGCCGGGTCTCGACCTGACCGATGGCATCGCGACCCTGCCGGGCTTCGGCGCGCGGGTCACCAACGAGGTCCAGGGCGAGCTGACCGTCGCGGCACGCGACCCCGAATCGGAGGGCTGACACCGTGGCCCGTCCGGCCATCGCCGTCGCCCTCCCGTCGAGCGAAGGGGCACCCGTCAGCGCGGAGCTGCGGGCGGCGGGCTTCACCGTCGCGACCGTCAATCACCCCGACGAGCTCGAGGCGCTCCTCGTCAGCCGTCGTGATGTCGCCGTCGCGATCCTCGACGGCGAGACCGACCTCGACCAGTCGCTCGAGTACTACACGCTGCTGCGCGAGAACGGTCGGCAGATCCCCGCATTGATGGTCCTGTCCGAGCGGGCGCTCGGCCGGCTCGAGTCGGGCTCCGGCGATGTCGAGGACGAGTACTTCACTCGCCCGTACTCGGCGGAATCGCTGCGCTGGCGCGTCGAGGCGATGTGCATCCGCAGCCAGACCGTCGACGACGGGTCCGGACCGGTCCTGCAGGGCGGCCCGATCGAGACCGACGGCTGGTCACAGCGAGCGACGATCATCGCGGTCTTCAACCCGAAGGGCGGCGTCGGCAAGACGACGATCGCCACGAACCTCGCCTCGGTCCTCCAGACGCGACGCGGGCACAACGTCCTGCTCATCGACGCCGACACCGTCACCGGGCACGTGACCACGTCGCTCGGTATCGACGGTGTGCGTACGCTCGCCGACAGCTGGCGCGACCAGGAGGAGGGTGGTCCTCGCGAGGGCCTGGCTGACATCGTGTCTGCGCATCCATCCGGCATGAAGGTCGTGTCCCTGACGACGTCACCGCTGGACACCGAGATCCTCGAGCCGGAGCGCGTGTCGCAGGCCATCCAGGTGGCGCGCCGCGGCTTCGACTTCGTCGTCGTCGATCTCCACCCGTCCTACACCGAGGTCAACCTCGCGGTCTTCGCGATCGCCGATCGGATCCTCGTCCCCGTGACGCCGGACGTACCGGCCATCCGCGCGGCGGTCCAGCTGACCGACTACGCGATGGAGCTCGGCGTGCGCGACCGTTTGGCGCTCGTCATCAACCGAGCCAACAGCGGCGTCGCGGTGGCCGACCTCGAGCGGACCGTCGGGATGCCGTCGATCGCCCTGATCCGATCCGGTGGCCTGCTGTTCGTCCGTGCGGCGAACGAGGGCCGGACGGTCATCGAGATGTTTCCCAAGGAGCGGATCACCGAGGACTTCGACGCCCTGGCCGACCGCGTGCTGGGCACGCCGGTCGCGCCGCCACCGGTGAAAGTCCCGTTCGCCCTGTTCAACCGCGCGAAGACGATCGCCCGCGCCTGATCCGCGTCGAAGCGCCCGCGTTTGCGGCGCCGGCGCCGGCGCCTTGATGCATATTCTTGGCAGCCCGGAGCGGCCGTTGCGCGCTGATGCAGATTGACTGCATCGCTTAGCCCTCGCCGCGCGCTCTCCTCCACATGATGCAGCCGATATGCATCGCCGAGGACACCCACGCCCCGCTGAGGAATGTATGCATCATCCCGAGGGGCGGCGACCTCATGCAGGCGGCTACCTCGAGCGGTCCTGCCAGGAGACGCCGCCGAGCGGCGCGCCCGGCAGCTTCTGGTGCCGTTCCCCGGTCCGCCTATCGACCTGTTCGATGCCGCGCAGGTAGAAACGGTTGACGAGGATGGCATCCATCTCGGGCCCGACCGGATGGTCGCCCAGGTACGCGGTCGCGTCGACGACCGGCAGGAACATCTCGGTCGCGCGATCGAGCAGGCGCTCAGGCTCGGACCCCGGGTGCAGCAGCACGGTGCCGATCACGCGGAATGGCGACACCTCGAGAGCGACGTCGTACGACACCTTGTGGACACGGTGGGCGTTCCGCTCGGCGTCGTCATGAGGCGGTAGTGTCGCCTCACCGGCCAGTACGATGATCAGGTCGTATGGGTCGACAGCCTTGAGTCCGGGCGCCGGCGCGAGGGGCTCGGAGCCGTCGATCGGCGCCCATTGGACGTCGCCGATCGTCACGGACTCGCGTTTGTTGAGCGCGTCCAACAGGCGACCGGTCACGTCCATGTTGCCGACGATCCGCCACTCCTCGGTCAGCCCGTCGAACGGGATGCCGCGGCTGGGGCCACGCTTCTGGACACGCCCGTCGGTGGACGACGAGTCCGCGTCGGGTTTCTTGCGCCTGAGGAAATCGAAGGGCACCCGTCAGTCCTCGGCCTTCCAGCTCTCGGCTCGGATCGTCTCGACGACGGCCGCGTCGGCCAGCGTCGTCGTGTCTCCCAGCTTGTTACCCTGGGCGATATCGCGCAGGAGCCGGCGCATGATCTTGCCCGATCTGGTCTTGGGGAGGTCGGGCGTGAACATCAGCGACTTCGGCTTGGCGATCGGGCTGATTTTCGTCGCGACGTGCTTGCGCAGCTCCTCGCCGAGCTCCTTCGTCGGCTCGTTGCCGAGGCGCAGGATGACGAAGGCGTTGATCGCCTCGCCGGTGATCGGGTCGGGAGCGCCGACGACCGCCGCCTCCGCGACCGCCGGGTGCGACACGAGCGCGCTCTCGATCTCGGTCGTCGACAGGCGGTGGCCGGAGATGTTCATGACGTCGTCGACCCGGCCGAGCAGCCAGAAGTAGCCCTCGGCGTCGCGCTTTGCGCCATCGCCCGCGAAGTACATCCCCGGGAACCGGCTCCAGTACGTCTCCTTGTAGCGCTCCGGGTCGCCGTAGATGCCGCGCAACATCCCCGGCCAGGGCCGCTTCAGCACGAGATAGCCGCCGCCACCGAAGGGCACGCTGTTGCCGTCGCCATCGACCACGTCCGCCTCGATGCCGGGGAAGGGGAACGTGGCACTTCCCGGTTTCGTGGTGGTCACCCCGGGGAGCGGCGAGATGAGGATCTGGCCCGTCTCGGTCTGCCACCACGTATCGACGATCGGGGTCCGCTCGCCGCCGATGTTCACGTGGTACCACAGCCACGCTTCAGGGTTGATCGGCTCACCGACCGAGCCGAGCACGCGCAGCGATGACAGATCGTGCTTGGACGGGTACTCCTCACCCTGCTTCATGAACGCGCGGATGGCGGTCGGGGCGCAGTACAGGATGTTGACCTTGTACTCCTCGATGATCGACCACCAGCGGTCCCACGCCGGTGTGTCCGGCGAGCCCTCGTAGAGCACGCTGGTCGTGGCGTTCGCGAGCGGCCCGTAGACGATGTAGCTGTGGCCGGTCACCCAACCGATGTCGGCCGCGCACCAGTACACGTCGTCGGGCTTGACGTCGAAGATCATCTCGTGGGTGTAGCTCGTGCCCAGCAGATAGCCCGCCGTCGTGTGCATGATCCCCTTGGGCTTCGCCGTCGTCCCCGAGGTGTACAGCAGGTAGAGCATGTGCTCCGAATCGAGCGGGACGGGCGGGCAGTCGGCCTCCTGCCGATCGACGATGTCGTGCCACCAGACATCCCGACCGTCCTGGACCGTGGTATCGGGAGCGGCGTCGCCGAGGCGGCGGACCATCAGCACGTGCTCGACCGTCGGGCTGTTCGCGAGGGCGTCGTCGACCGCGGCCTTGAGCGGCATCGCCTTGCCGCGGCGGTAGCTACCGTCGGCGGTGATGACGAGCTTCGCTTCGGCGTCGTTGATGCGGCCGCCAAGGGCCTCGGCCGAGAACCCGGCGAACACCACGGTATGCGGCGCGCCGATCCGCGCGCAGGCCAGCATCGCGATCGGCAGCTCGGGGATCATCGGCATGTAGATCGCGACACGGTCGCCCGTCCCCACGCCGAGCTCCTTGAGGGCGTTGGCGGTCTTCTGGATCTCGCGATGGAGGTCGGCGTAGGTGATCGTGCGTGTCTCGCCGGGCTCGGCGATCCAGTGGTAGGCGACCTTGTCCCCGAGCCCGTTCTTGACGTGCCGGTCGACGCAGTTGTAGGCGATGTTCAGCTTGCCGCCGATGAACCACTTCGCGAACGGCAGGTCCCATTCGAGCGTCTTGGTGAACGGCTCATCCCAATCGAGGCGCTCGCGTGCCAGCCGCGCCCAGAACTCGACGGGATCGGCCTCAGCTTCGGCGTAGAGATCGGCCTTGGCATTGGCCTGCGCCGTGAAGGCGGGGTCAGGCGGGAAGGTGCGGTCCTCCGCGAGCAGGTTCTCGATCGCGGCGGTAGAGGTCGGGTTCGAGGTCGTTTCGGGGCTCACGGACACACACCTCCGGAGTCATGCTGGCCGGGTCATCCTACCGCGCTGCGTCGGGGACCGAGCGTCGCTCGACCCTAGGAGCCGCCGTCGGTCGAACCGTCTCCGTCCGTGGACGCGCCGAGGCTGGTGGCTGCGATGGCTGCCGGATCGACCGGGTCGCGGGACAGCACGACCCGCTGCGGTCGCGGGATCTCGATGCCGTTCGCCTCGAGCGCGGTGAGGAGTCGCTTGCGGAACTCGCCGGCCGCCGCCCACTGCTCCGGGGCGCGCACCGAGCCGAGGATCTTGAGCGTGACGCCGTATTCGCCAAGGGCCTCGACGCGTTCGACGCGCGGCGGCTCAAGGACCCGCCGCTTCCACACCGGATCCTCCTCCATGGCCTGGCCGACGCCGTCGACGACATCGATCGCCCGGTCGATATCGGTGCCGTAGGCGACGGTCACGTCCTGGTTGATGCGGGCCCACACGCGCGTCAGGTTGGAGGCGACCTTGATCTCGCCGTTCGGGATCGTATGGACGACGCCATCGATGTCGCGGACGGTCGTACGCCTGAGGTTGAAGTCCTCGACGGTCCCGGCAACGCCGGCGAGGCGCACGACATCGCCGACACTGAACTGGTTCTCGACGAGGATCAGCGCGCCGTTCAGGTAGTCGCGGACGAGCGTCTGGGCACCGAACCCGACGGCGATGCCGATGACCCCGAGGCCCGCCACGGCCGGCCCGATGTCGAGTCCGAGCTTGCCGAGGACCATCAGCGCGGCGATGACCACGATGAAGAACTGGATGGCATGGGCGCCCAGGTCGTCGAGCGTGTCCATGCGCTTCTTGAGCTCGACCGCGGTCAGCTCTTGGGCGGTGCCCTCGCTGGCCTCGCGATCGAGCAGCGCCTTGACGATGCCGTGCACGAAGAGGCTGGCGAGCCGCGACGCCACGACGGCGACCACGAGCACAAGCAGGACAGGCAGCAGCGTGTTCCGGAAGAGGTCGGCGACCTCGGCGGAGGTGAATTCGGGCATGGGCTACAGCCTATCGAGTAAGTGATAGGTAAGGGACGATTGCTTGAATCGGGGCGTGCCGACGCCCTTGCGGATCTCGTTCGCCCGCCTCTGCCGCGATACGCGCGTGATGCTCGACATCACGCAGGCCGAGTTGGCGGCCGTGGTCGGGGTGTCGAGGTCACACCTCGCCGAGATCGAGACGGAGAAGGCCGACGCTTCGCTCGACCTGGCCTGGGCTATCGCGGATCGGCTCGGCATCGATCTGCAGCTCGTCGGGCATACGCCGATCGTCCACGAACGGCGGCATGGCGATCTCGTCCACGCCCGCTGCTCGGGGCATGTCGACCGTCGGTTCCGTCGAGCGGCGTGGCTTACGGGTCGGGAGCTGGAGACGATCGCCGGACGCGCGCACGGGTGGATCGATCTGATGGCTTTCGAGCCACGCACGCGAACCCTCGTGATCGTCGAGGTCAAGACACGGCTCGATGACATCGGCGCGATGGAACGTCAGGTGTCGTGGTACGAACGCGACGCGCACCGGCTCGCAAGACAACTCGGCTGGCGTCCGCGATTCACGGCGACCTGGTTGCTCTTGCTCGCATCGGAGGAGGTCGAACGGCAGATCTCAGTCCATCGGGAGCTGCTCCGCCGGACGTTCCCCGATCGAGCGCGAACCATGCGCGGCATCCTCGATCAAGGAGGCCCGCCCGTCGCCGGACGGGGCCTGGCATTGCTCGACCCGACAAGTCGGCGGCAACAGTGGCTGATCCCAAGCCATAGCGACGGGCGGCGATCACCCAGTCCGTTCCGAGATTACGCCGATGCAGCGCGCCGACTCGGAGGTGTGTCGGCCCTGGCGACATGATTCGAACGAACGTGCACGGCCGTGCGCTCAAACAACGGTCTCGACGTCGAATCTGCCAAGGGCGATGAACGACCTGTGCGAAACGTGTCGCCCCCAGCGACATCGGGCCCGGAACTACGTTGCGCGCCGGGCACGGATCAGGCCGTGGCGTGCACCGGGGCGGGCGCCTGGCGCTCGGGGACGGTGCCGCCGAGGCGGACGGAGATGGCGGCCGCGGCCTCGCGCGCTTGCGCCGCGAGCTCGGGGATGCGGCGCGGGGTCAGCCGGAATGCCGGGCCCCAGATGTCGACCGCAGCGATGACGTTGCCCCTGGCATCGTGGATGGGCGCCGCCACAGCGTTCAACCCCAGCTCGTACTCGCCGATGGCTGTCGCGTAGCCGCGCCGGCGGATGCGTGCCAGTTCCTCGAGGAGTGGCTCGAGCTCCACGATCGTCCGCTCCGTGTATTGGACCAGCCCGCGGCGGACCATCCGCAGCACCTCGCGCTCCGCGAGCGACGACATCAGGACCTTGCCGGAGGCGACGCAATGCAGCGGCGTCGAGCGGCCCGTCCAGTCACCGACGGCGATCAGATTCGGCCCATCGACCTGGGCGACGGTCAGCAGCGACTCCCCGTCGAGGATCCCGACACCGGTCGTCTCGTGCGTCAGCCGCGCGAGCCGTTCCAGCTCCGGCATCGCGATCCCGCGCAGGTCGAGCGTGCGCTCGGCCCGCTCGGCCAGACGGATCACCACCAAGCCCAACCGGTACTTGCCGGTCTCGTCGTCCTGTTCGACCAGGCCTCGCTTCTGGAGCGTGGCCAGCAACCGGGACGCGGTCGACTTGTGCAAGCCCAGCCGCCGAGCCAGCTCGGTCACACCCGCCTCGCCCTGCGAGTCGCCGAGGGCCAGCAGCAGTGCGGCCGCGCGATCGACCGACCGGACCGCGTTGCCGTCGAGGACCATCGTCCGCGCCTCGGTCAGCCTGCCGCCGGGGTGGCCATGCCGCCGTGCGGCGTCGGCGCCGACCCGCCGTGGGCTCGGTCCTCGAGGGCGGCGTCGAGCGACTCCTGGAAGGCGGTGAGGACCCGGTCGATGATGTCCGCGTCGGCATGCGCCTCGCACACGAACCACGGCTCGCGCGAGTCGGGCTCCGGCATCGCGCCACGGGCGTGCATCCCGATCGCGATCGCGTCGTACAACTCGTGGTCGCTGCTCGCCCAGTCGCGGTACTCGGTCGGGACCTTCTCCCGGAACATGATCCCGAACATCGACGGGTGGCCGGTGAAGTGGTATGGGATGCCGACCGGATCGAGGATCTCCTTGAGCCCATCCTGGATCGTCCGGCCCGTGGCGTGGATCGTGTCGAGCGCGTTGGTGTCGCGGATGATCTGGAGCGTCGCGACGGCGGCCGCAGCCGCCACCCGGTTACCCGCGTACGTGCCGCCGTGGCTGACCTTCTCCGGCAGCAGCTCCATGATCTCGCGCCGCCCACCGAACGCGGCGGCCGGGTACCCGTTGCCCATCGCCTTGGCGAAGGACCCCAGGTCGGGCCGGATGCCGAAGTACTCGGCGGCGCCGCCCTTGGCGAAACGGAAGCCGGTCTTGACCTCGTCGAAGATCAGCAGGATGCCGAACTCCTCGGTCAACGCGCGCATCTGCTGATGGAAGCCGGGCTCCGGGAGGATGCCCTGGGCGTTCCCGAGCACCGGCTCCACGATGATCGCGGCGATCTCCTCACCGCGCTGCTCGAAGAGCTGCCGCAGCCTGTCGATCCGGTTGTAGCGAGCGGGGATGATCGTCTCGGCGACAGCGCCGGGGATGCCGCGACCCCACGCGAGGGCCACCGGGGCGTCCGGGTCGCCGAGCTCCGACATGTCGTCCGGCCCGACGCTGATCAGCGCGTAGTCATGGACGCCGTGGTACTGCCCCTCGAACTTCACGATGCGCTCGCGGCCGGTGTAGGCACGCGCGAGCCGCATCAGGTGCATCGTCGCCTCGGTCCCCGAGACGGTCATGCGCGCCATGTCCACCCAGCCGGTGAGCTCGCTGATGAGCTCGATCGTGCGGATCTCGTCCTCGCTGGTCAGGCTGAAGCTCACGCCCTCGCGCATCCGCTCGTTGACGTAGTCATCGACGCGCGCGTCAGCGTGGCCGAGGATGACCGGCCCGTAGCCCAGCCGCAGGTCTACGTACTCGTTGCCGTCGGCGTCCCACACGAGACCGCCCTTGCCACGGTCGACGTAGACCGTGCTGTCGCCCCAGGCCCGGAAGTTCGAGTCCGTGCCACCGGGCATGTGCTCCAGGGCGCGTCGATACAGCGCCATCTGGCGATCGCGGCGAAGGCGAGGCGTCACTCGGGCGGCGGGCTCGGTGGCCATGAGGTCCTCATGTGGCGGGTTCGGGCGGCCCGGTGTGCGGGACGGGCGTTGCGCGATACGGGACGAGGGGAGCCCATGCTGACACAGCCCCCGTCGCGGCGTCAATGCGAGATTCGTGGCGATCCCGGCGCTGCGGTGCGAATGTCCGTCGTGCCGCGGTGCCCAGTCGAGCGACCCGCAGCCTAGCCGGTCACCGCCAGGCGCCGATGATCATGCCGACGATGACCAGCGAGACCACGTGGTAGGCGCCACTGATCGCGAACCATGTCCACGGCCTGGGCTTGTTCGGGTCGAAGACCGCGTCGGTCGCCGTGACCACGAGCGCATAGCCGACCCCGACGACGAGCCCGAGGATCGCGCCCTCACCGAGCGTATCG
>Ga0307415_100001366_pt1 | contig 11620 bp, 6 predicted proteins | sample DK1Cmetagenome_FD_204524 | JGI IMG/M metagenome (GOLD analysis project Ga0307415, IMG submission 204524) | Maize rhizosphere microbial communities from greenhouse at UC Davis, California, United States - DK15-C-2 | ecosystem: Host-associated > Plants > Roots > Rhizosphere > Soil | place: USA...
GAAATCCGCGATACGGAGAACCTCGGCAAGCATGTCGTGCGCTTCGGGGAATTCGTCGGCCCGCTGCCGAAGCTCGCGCCAAAGCGAGACCTTCCGTCCATAGGCAAGCGCTCGCAACTGGTCCTGGTCCCACCCGATCAGAGGCGACACGAGCAGGCATGCAAGGCTGAGATCGTCATTCGGCTGGACCGCGAATTTCACTGCTGCGAGCAAGTCCTGCACCGCGAGCGGCTCGTGCAGGTGAAGGCGGTCGACGCCCGCGACCGGAACTCCGGCCGAGAACAGCCTCGCAACGATCAGAGAGGCAAGCTCGCCACGGCTGCGTACCAGGATGAGGACATCACCGGGCGTCACCGGGCGCTTGGTGGAGGCAAGTACCGGTGCTTCCGCCAGCATCTGCTTGATCCGGTCGGCCAGCTCTTCGGCATATCGCCGGTCGCGCAGGCTGACCCACCGTTCCTCGCCCTCATCGCTCTCATCTTCCGATTCCTCGATCGCGAAGGGATGCCAAAGCTCGACCGAGCCGGGACGATCCTCATGGTGGGCGCGATGTCGCGGCGGCAATTCGCTGAGCGCCATCGCCTGGTGACCGACGGTGCCGATGACCGCATCGACGACATCCAGAACGGGCTGCGCCGAGCGAAAGCTCGCCGCAATCGACAGATCACGGAATTCGCGCGCCGCTCGCTGGTAGCTGAAGAGATCGTCGCCGGCGCTGAGCGAAGCGGCTCGTTCCTTGAAAGCCTCCAGCGCGACCTGGAACCGGCGCGGATCGGTTCCCTGAAATCCGTAGATCGCCTGCTTGAAGTCGCCGACCATGAACAAGGTGCGCGCGCGACCTTCGCTCTCGCTCGAACCGCTAAAGAACTCATCGACTAGATGCCCGATGATCTCCCACTGCGCGGTGTTCGTGTCCTGCGCTTCGTCGACGAGCACGTGATCGACTTGTCGGTCGAGCTTGTAGCGCACCCAATCGCCCATCCCCGGTTGCCTCAAGAGCTGTCGCGACCATTCGATCAAATCGTTGAAGTCGGCCACGCCAGCAGCCCGTTTCGCGCTGGCATAAGCCGTGGCGAACGCCTGCCCCGCCCGAAGTCCAGCAGCCATGTCGGCGGCCAACCGTGCGCCGTTCTGAAGCCGCAACAGCTCGCCGATCAAATTAGCGAGGCGTCCGGCGTGTTCCTCGTAGTTCGGTTCAGCCCTGGCCTGACCCGCCGAAACCTTGGGCGTGCCCTTTTCGGTCAGGACCACCTTGCGCAGATTATCCAATGAAGCGGCGCGTTCGATGGGAGTGAGGGAAAGCCACTCTTCAATGATCTCAGCGTGGCCAAGGCCGGTCGAAGTTCCCCACTTCCGGTTTGCATTTGCGACGGCCCGCAACAGGTCACAGTCGAACCCTTCATCTCCGCACCGATCGGAGATGTAATCCTCAAAGGATTCTTCGGGGAGATTGATGAGATCGCGGATTAGCGGCTCGATCCCGACGGGTGGCCCCAATGCCTTCATGGCCTCCGGGCGACGCGCGCAAGCCTGCAGATATTCAACCGCGCCCGCCTCGCCGAGGCGCTTGCTCAGCACCTGCACGTCGCGGATCAGCGCATCGTCGCCACTGGCTTCGGAATGGGCCATGAGGTCGGCGAGCGTTCGCCGAACCAGCTCCTGCTCAGCCCGCCCCTCAATCGGCTGAAAGCCGGGGACGATCCCCGCCTCCGCCGGAAATGCCGCAAGCAACGACTGCGCGAAACTATGGATCGTCTGGATCTTCAGGCCGCCGGGGCAATCAAGCACCTTGGCAAACAGCTGCCTCGCGCGCTGACGCGCCCTCGGATCGTTGGATTCGCCAAGGGCCAGGAGGTCGGCGGCAAGCTCGCTGTCCTTCAGCCGGACCCAGGCCGCAAGCCTTGCGCCAATGCGGTTCGCCATCTCAGCCGCCGCAGCCTTGGTGAAGGTTAGGCAAAGGATCGACTCAGGCCGCGCACCCTTGAGCAGCAGCCGGAGGACGCGCGCCGTTAGGACCTGTGTCTTCCCGGTTCCGGCCGACGCCGACAACGACGCGTGCACCGTCGGATCGGACGCCTGCGCCTGCTCCTTCTGAAGCTCGGGGAAGGTCTTGAAGCGCGCGCTCATGCAGCTTTCCATCCCGCGACGAACGCCATAGAGAACCCTGGATGGACGACAACAACGACGACACCGACCGCGCCACCGAGCAGCGCCGGGCCAAGCTGGTGAAAGCCGGAGTCGCTGTAGGCATCGGCTCGGCCGCGATCGTCGCCGCTCTGCTCTACGCCTCGAAGGTCAAGAAGAAGCCACGCCGCTAGCCTCACTTGCGGCCGTACCATTCTTCCAGCCGCATCAGCTGGTCGTAATCGCCGTAAGGCGCGAACGCCGGGTTGAGCTTGGCAGTAAAGGGTTCGCTGCCCGTCAGCCATCGCTGCACCGCCTCCGCGAAGTTCGCATAAGCGTGATCCAGGAACTCGTCGGGCTGCATGTCCTTGTCGGGACGCATCAGCCGGCCGAACCTGCCCCGGTACCGCGCCAGCGACCAATATTCGAACGCCTCAGGATCGCCGCTGACACCCTCGAAACCGCCGGCTCGCCCGATCAAGCCCAACAGGCCCAGTTGTAGCGCGAAGCCCTCGTTGACGGTTTTCTGCGATGGTGGCTGGCCGGTCTTATAGTCGATGATGGCCAGGCCGCCGTCAGGCAACCGATCGATCCGATCGACACGCCCGTGCGCGGTTACTCCGGCGAGAATGGCTTCACCCGTCACTTCGGCCTTCAGCGGGCGGCGCCCATTGGCCTGGTTCTGCCGCTCCACCCCCGCCATCCAGTCGATCGCTTCGAGCAGCCGTGGGGCCCAAAGCGCTCGAAGCATCGGATGGATTCCCTCATCCTCGAGCAGTCGCTCGGCCCGCGGCTTCAATCTGTCCGGATCGCATTCGTCGTGCTGCAACCAATCCTGAAGCGCATTGTGGACCGCATCGCCTTTCCACCGGGCCGTATGCTCAGCATCGACAGGATCGATCGAGCGCAGCTTCAGGACGGCTTGCGCATAAAACGCGAATGGGTCGGCCTTCAGGCGATCGACCGCAGTCACGCTAATCTTATCCGGGCGCTGCTCCGCAGGCGGCGAAGGTGCCGGACGATCAGCAGGCATCGGCGTACCCGGATCGTCGAGCGCCCGGGTAAGTCGTTCCAGCTGCAAGTCCCGCGGAAGGCCGCCGCTAATCGCGTTCAGGCGCAGGAGGAACCGTGAGGCGACCGTCGGTGATTTCGAGTCTCGCCGAGCGCGCGTGATCAGCACCTCGGGAGCCCCGAGGGCACTCGCGAAATCGTGAGCCGCTAATCCGATGCGATTGTCGAGCGTCGGCATTCCGAGCGTCGCCCTGACCTTCGGCGGGAGCCACGGATCGGGTGCCGGTAACGCAGGCCAGACGCCTTCATTCAGTCCGCCTAGGACCAGGAGGTCCGCACGCTGCAGCCGCGCTTCGAGCAACCCCCAGATGAAGATGCGCGGATGCTTGCCATAGGGCGGGCGAACCGCCCGTTCGTCGAGCAACTGGCGGAGAAGCGGCACAACGTCGGCGGCGGTCACATTCAATTGCTCCGCCGCCTTCGATGTCAGCAGTTCCGCGAACAATTCCGCCGCCATGCGCCCATCCGGTCCACGCCACGCGCGGTCGCCCGCCAACGCCTGTGCCGCGCCCGACAGCACGTTGGCAAAGTTCGCCAACGACAAAGGTTCGGTGAAGGCGCCGTCGATGGGTTCGACGTGTCGACGCACCTTCTCCCATTCGCGCGACGATCCGAAATGGCCATCGAGACCGCTCAAGCCCGCAGGTGGACGAGGACCGCGCAGCTTGAGATCGAGCCCACGCACGGCGTCCAGCCAGGCAATACGCTCCTCACCTTCGCCTCCCACCAGGGGATGCTTTAGCAACGCAAGCAGAGGGACAGGCGCCAGCTCCTCGGCCGCTGCGCTGGCGATCGCGAGCAGCAGCGTCCCGGCCGGCGTCGCCGACAGCGGCTTGCCGGCGCTGTCGTCGGCCTCGATGCTCCAGCGGGCCAGCAGCGCCGCGACCCGCGCTGCCATTGGGCGGTCGGGAGTGACGAGGGCAGCCGTCTTGCCCGGCGTCTCCAGCGCCTCGCGGAGGGCAAGCGCAATGGCCTGCGCTTCGGCAGCGGGATCGGGAAGCTCGGCTAAGCGGATTCCGCTCAGTCGCCGATCTCCGGGACGAAGCGTCTCCCATTTGTGCGAGAAATCGGGCGCTGCCATGGCGTTCGCAACCGCACGCCCGCGACCCGGCGATGAGGCTGAAAGTCCCGACCAACGCCACGCCTGCACCTCTTCGCGACCGACTCCGAGACGATCGAGCAGGGCCTTCAGATGATATTGCGGATGGGTCGGCTCGCCGCGTCCATTTTCATCGGGTCCCAGCGCCTCCCACTCTTCGTCGGGGAGCAGATTGGGCAGCCAGAGGCCGGGAACGACGACCATGCCGCCCGTCATCCGGGCAACGCGCGCGACCAAGGCGGCAACCGCGGGCGCGGCCGTCGTGATCCCGGCAGCAATGGTGTATCCGGGTGGCGGCTGGTTCTTCCAGCGCGCGGCGAGGCGATTGAGCAGCCGATTGCGCCGCTCGGTCAGATCGATCGCCCCTTGTTCGGCGAGCAAATGCGGCCACGCTTCGTAAATCAGCTGAAGCTTCTCCAGGGACTTCTCCCAATGTCGCGCGAGATCGCTGCTTGCGCTGACCGCGTCCTTCAGGCGGCGGGGTTCAATTTCCTCGACCAGCAGCGCATCGAGCGTCCTCGCGAGGTCGCGGGCCAGCCGCAGGCTCTCCGCCGACGCTTCGCCCCTGACGATAGACGCCAGCTTCAGTAGCCGTTCCAGGGGATCCATCGCGGGTGGGACGAACTCTCCGCTCTCGGCGGGATCAAGCGCGCCGCCGATCCTTTCGTCGAGCTCCGGATCGCCGATCGGGATCAACCGCGGCAACAGGAGTCCGGAGCCGCTTGCTCGAACAAACGCCTCGGTCATGGTCCGCACGGCACGGTTGTTGGGAAGCAGGATCCGTCCACCAGCGAGTGTCAGGGGATCGGATCCGAACTTGGCGATCAGTCCGGCGGCAAGCGAATCTGCAAACGAACGATGGATGGGGATAGTGAAGACCGCCGGACTCACGGCGAGAGTTTCAGGCATCTGCCAGGAAGGATTCCGTCTGCCGGATTGCGGCGGGCGTTCCGACATCGAACCACAGGCCCTGGTGAACGGCGCCAAAGCAGCGCCCAGCTTCGATCGCTTTGTCCCACAAAATATTCGTCGAGAACGGCCCCTCGGGCGCTCCTTCGAGCAACCGCTTCGAGACCATCTGGATACCGGTGTAGACGAACGGCGCGACGCGCGATTTCTCGCGCCTGCGGAGGCGTCCGGAGCGATCCATGTGGAAGTCCCCCCTACCCCGATTATTCTGGGCGCGCGCCTGCGGGACGAGCAAGAGCAGCGCGTCCATTCTCCTGTCATCCCAATGCGACGCGAGCAGCTTCAGGGTGTCGGCAGGCCCGTCCACCCACAGATTGTCGCTGTTCACGACCAGGAACGGGTCGGCGTCGATCAGCGGCTCCGCCCTGACCATCCCGCCACCCGTCTCGAGAAGCACGTCGCGCTCGTCCGAGATGACGACTTCGAGCCCGTTCGCTTTGGCTGCGAGGTGCGCTTCAAGTGCGCCGGGCAGATAATGAACGTTGACAACGATCTTCTGAACGCCCGCGGCCCGCAGGCGATCGAGCACGTGGTCGAGCAGCGCCCGTCCTGCCACCTCAATCAGCGGCTTGGGGCGCGTTGCCGTCAACGGTCGCATGCGCTTTCCGAGGCCGGCAGCCATGACCATGGCCGTCTTCGGTACGTCAGCAGTGACTTCGGCTCGGAGCCTCAGGGCACGGCGTGGGACGCTCACGCGGCCTGCTTCCAGGGAGCAGCGCGATGCTCGGGGCGAACATTTGCGTCGAACCAGTCGCGAACCGGTTCCAGTCCCGGCTGGGCGAGATCGCGCTCGAGCAGACCCCACATGCGCGGCTGGAACTGCCTGTAGCTCGGCTTATTGTCGCGTTTCCAAAGACGCGTGAACACGCCAAGTATGCGTGTGTTTCTTTGGGCTGCTAGCGCCCAATAGGCCCGCTCCAGCGCTTCACTGCTGCCCGTCGCGGCGACATAGCGGTCGATCATCGCTCGCTCGACGTCCGGCGAAACGTCGCGCCGCGCATCCTCGAGCACGGACGCTAGGTCGTAAGCGGGGTGGCCGGCCAGCGCGTCCTGAAAATCGAGGAGTCCAAAACGCGCGACACCCTCCCGTCCCTGCACCAGCATCACGTTCTCGGCATGATAATCGCGAAGAACCGTAACCGGACCAAGCCGGTCGTTGGAAACCGGTTCGAGTACCTTCGTCCAGGCGGCCAGGTAAGCGCCTTCATCCACCGACAGACCGACAGCCGGACAATACCATTGAGTGAAGAGCTTGAGTTCTTCCAACCACTGATCGAGGCCATGCTCCGGAAGGCCGTCCATCGGCGAATGCTGGTGCAAGTGGACCAGCACGTCGGTCGCGAGTTCGTACAGCTCCCGCTCGCGTGAGGGATCCTCGTCCAGAAACTCGCGGAGCCGCCAATCTCCGAAGTCGCCGAGCAGCAGTAATCCTCTCTCCATGTCGCGCGCGAGGATTTCAGGCGCGCTCAGCCCCTTGTCCGCGAGCCATTCTGCGACCGCGACGAACGGGCCCGGATCCTCATGTGGCGGCGGAGCATCCATCAGCACGGCCGTACGGTCGCCGTGGCGTACCCGGAAATAACGACGGAACGACGCGTCACCGGCAAGCGGAAGAATCTCCGCGCCTTCCCATCCGCAGGCCGCAAGGAACTCGGGCGCGGCGGAGGGCGGAATCATGCTGGGGGCCATCGGCCCTGCCATGAAGCCGGAACCTCCGCTGTCAAGCGCCGCGCGCCGCCTTCGGCGAATTCCAGGGTGAGTCCAAGCGCGTGCGGCCAGCCCGAAGCGCCCGCCATCTCCGGCCATTCGACCAGCAACACACCCTCGTCCGCGGCTTCGAGGCCCAGCTCGTCGAGCTCGGACGGATCCTCGATGCGGAACAGGTCGACGTGCCATACCGGAAGATCGAGCTCGTCGTAGGGCTGCACGATGGTAAAGCTCGGGCTCGGAACTTCGCCGAGATGCCCCAACGCCTCGATCAATCCGCGGGCGAGAGCGGTCTTCCCGACGCCGAGGGGGCCCGAAAGCGTGATCGCGTCGCCCGGCCTAAGCGCCTTGGCGAGCCCGGCCCCCAACGCCAACGTTGCCTGTTCGTCCTCAAGGATCATTTCGAATTACGCGGGACCGTCAGGGTCACCGTCGTGCCCTTCCCCTTTTTCGACACGAGCTCGATGGTCCCGCCATGCGCCTCGATGAACTGGCGGGTCAGCGGCAAGCCTAGCCCAAGTGCGGCTTCGCCCCGAACACCGGCTTCGTCGATCCGATCGAAACGGTCGAACACGCGCGGCAAGTCCTCCTTGGCGATCCCGATGCCGTTGTCGCTGATCCGTATCGTTGCGAAGTTTTCGTCACCACCGGCCTCGAGCCGGATGCGGCCCCGTTTGTCGGTATAGGCAACGGCATTGTCCAGAACGTGCTCGATCGATTCTCTCAGCCTTCGCGCGTCGGCGAATGCGAAGCCGGCGCTTTCGTCAATATCCTCATCGACTTTCTGGCTCTTCTCGCCCGCGCGAGGCTGGACCGCCTCGATCGCCATCCGGCAAAGACCAGCAATGTCGACGCGCTCCCGTTCGAGAACGATTCCGCGAGTATCGCCCTGGGTTAGATCAAGCACGTCGTCGATGAGCTTCGACAGCCGCGCGACGGCCTCCAGGATAGCGTCCACATAGTCCGATGCGGAAGAGCTAAGCTTCCCGGCATATCCACCTGCAAGCATCTCCGCGAACCCGCCGATCGACGTGAGCGGAGTGCGCAATTCATAGCTCATGTTGGCAACAAAATCGGTCTTGACCTTGTCAGCCGCTTCGAGAGCCTCCGCACGTTCGCGGAGGGCCGCCTGAATCCGGGTCGAATCCGTCACGTCGACCATCGTGAACAGTGCGTTACCGTCCGGTAGAGGAACCGCCGCAAATTCGAAATGGCGGCCGTCGGTCAACGAGATCCGGCCGCTCGATGACTGGCGGTCGCTGGTCGTCTGGCGGACCATCTCCCGTATTTGGGCAGCGGCGGTCGGGTTGACGAGCTTGCGGGCCATGGCCGGAATCAACTCATCCACGCGGGGATGTTCGGTGAGCCTCTCTTCTTCAATGTCCCAGACATCGCAGAAGCGTCGGTTCCACAAGTAGAGACGCCCGTCGCTTGCGAAGACGCTGATCGCCTCGAACAGGTTATCGAACGTCGCCGTCCGGACGCGAAGCAAGGTATCCCGCGCGGACGCCAGCCTCACTTGCTCGGTGCGGTCCTCCATGAACATTCGCAGACCCCCGTCAGGCAGGGGTTGCGCGACGACACGTAAATGGTCCCCGTCGGCCAGGATCCAGTCTTCCTCGATCACTTCCTGAGTGCTCGTGAACCAGGCCCGCCGGTCCGCCTTCCACACGGGGAAATCGCGGACTTCGGGAAGGCGATTTTTTTCCCTCATGCGCTCTAGCACCCGGTCGAATTCCGGGCGTTCGGCAAGCCATTCGGGATCAAGATGGGTCATGACCGCGAAGGGCAAGTTGAAGAAGGTCACGCCCTGCTCGGAATCGAACTGGATCGTGCCCGCGGTCATGCGGTCCGCGAGGTCGCGCTGAGACTGGACGTGCCTCATCAGCTCCGCACGGGCGTCTTCGAGTTCCTGGACGTCGATCGCAAAGCCGGCGACCGCTCCTGTCGGCAGAGGCACGTTGACGATATGCATCATTCGCCGTTCGCCGCGCACGGTGGCCGGCTGCATCTGCGCGATCGGCTTGCCGCCCTCGAGCGCCGCTTCGGCCGAAGCGCGCGCACTGTCGGGCCCGGTCGCATCGATCAGTTCGGTGGAACGGGCGATAACGTCGGATGCGTCGCGCGCTTCGACCGCCTTCACGAAGGCGCTGTTGACGAGACCTAGGCTGAGGTCGGGGCCGCGATACCACATCGGAAATGGCGCCGCCTCGATCAGGTGGGTAAGGGAATCCAGCGCGGACTCCGTCTGATGGATTCGCTGGGCGAGCTTCGCCCGCTCCGCCTCGGAGGCGCTGGTATCGGAAAGCCAGAGCAGCATTGCGCCCGCTCCCTCCGAGGCCGGCGCAGGCCCGCCGCGGACTTCGAAGACGCGATCCGATCCCGAAACGCGCACCTGCGCCTGGACCGGCGATCCGGACAAGGCGGCGCCGGCCACGGCCTCCCGAAGCGCCTGCACGTCGTCACCGACCAGCCCGTGATCGTATCCTGCAAGTTCATCCCAGGACCGCGGCTTCCGCTCGAGGCCGAGTTCGCGCGCGAGCCGGACATCGGCATCTATCGACCCATCCGCGCGTACCAGGAGAGGCCGTGCCGGCGCCACCTCGAGCAGCGCTGCCAGCGAGCGAGCCGAACCGACCAGGGCGCTTGCGTCCCGCATCCGCCGGACGGCAACCACCAGCAATGAGGCGGCAATCGCCAGCCACAAGCCCGCGATCGCCAGCACAATCCACGATGAGCCCCCCAGCTCGCCCATTCAGCCCCGGTACCTCGCGAAATTCACACGACTCGGTAGTCCCCACGACCTTCGTCGAAAAGGGCTTTCGAACGCAGGCGATGCCCTTGTCGCCAAGATACCACCTCCCAGGCCGCAAGCGACCAGGTCGCCAGTCAGCCGGTTCCCGATGCCGTGTCATTAATGTGACAGGGCATGATCAAATTCGGCAAACCACTCAGAGATAATTGAAAATTTCACGGGTTGCGGCTGAATTCACGAATCTGCGGCTGTGCCTAACGGGGAATGAGTATCCGATGACAAAGAAAAGCTTGTTGGAAGCGACTGCGCTTCGTTCGGTGGCTATCGGCCTGGCCTTCGCTTTTACGACCCCTGCCTTGGCACAGGAGACGCAGGAGGATCAGGCGCAGAATCCACCTGAGACGTTATCGACCGAGCAGGAAGTCGAGTCCGGACAGAACGCGACTACCGATCAGGCGATCGTCGTAACCGGTTCGCGCATCCGCCGTCCGAATTTGGAGTCGGTCGTGCCGGTCACCTCGGTCGGCGGCGAGGAATTCTTCGAGACCGGCCAGACGTCCGTCGGCGACACTCTGAATGAACTTCCAGCCCTTCGGAGCACGTTCAGCCAGGCGAACTCGACTCGCTTCCTCGGCACCGCAGGACTCAACCTGCTCGATCTTCGGGGCTTGGGCACGCAGCGCACCCTCGTGCTCGTCAACGGTCGCCGGCACATTGCTTCGAACGTCCTCGGCAACGCCGTGGAAGTCGACGTCAACACGATCCCGACCGACCTGATCGAACGGGTCGATATCGTGACGGGCGGCAACTCCGCCATCTACGGATCGGACGCCATCGCCGGTGTCGTGAACTTCGTGCTGAAGCAGGACTACGAAGGTATTCAGGTCCGGGGCCAGGGCGGCATCAGCAAGTATGGGGACGCGGGCAGCTATTATGTCAGCGCGCTTGGCGGCAAGAACTTCGCCGACGGTCGCGGCAATATCGCGGTGAACCTCGAATTTGCCAAGCAGGACGCCTTCTACGCGTCGCAGCGCGGCAAATGCTTCAGCACTGTATGCGCGTTCCTCATCGTCGATGACGATGCCGACAATCCTACAGGAGCCGATGGGGTCCCCGATCGGCGCTTCTTCGAAGACGTTCGATTCCCCTATTTTGCCAACGGGGGCAGCCTTTGGGTGGGGTTCCCATACCTCGATGGCGTGCCCGGACGGCGGGCACCAGGGTATTTCGCGAATTCGTACCTGTTCCAGCCCGACGGGACATTGATTCAGCAGACGGGCGAACGCATCGGCACGCCTTACTTCGGCTATTTCCTCGGCGGGAACGGCAGCAACTTCCGCGAAGGGAAGCAGTTCGGCTTCCAGCCCAATCTCAAACGGTATAGCGCCAATCTCCTGGCGCACTTCGACGTGTCCGATGCCGTCAAGCCGTTTATCGAAGCCAAGTTCGTTCGCACCGACTCGCTCGGCAATGCCTCGGGCCCGTTCTTCGGCCCATCCATCGGTGAACTGTACCCGTCCAACTGCTTCGACGACGACAATGATCCGACGACTCCTGACTCCTGCCCGGCGGGCCCGAACCAGGGGGGCACCGGGATTTATCCGACCCGGTTCAGCAATGCTCTTGGGGCATTCGTCCCGCTCAGCCGCGAGAATGTCTTCACCAGTAACCCGTTCCTGAATCCTCAGGCGCGCACGCTGCTGGAGAATAATTACTACACCTACTTTTCGGTTTACCGGAACTATCTGGACCTCGGAAACCGCGAGGAGAAGGCGCGGCGTGACACGTACCAGATCGTCGCCGGCGTTCGGGGCGACTTCAATGACGACTGGTCGTACGAAGTTTCGGCGAACTACGGCAAGCTGAAGGAAAACACCCGGATTCTCGGCAACGTG
>Ga0307415_100001370_pt1 | contig 11608 bp, 13 predicted proteins | sample DK1Cmetagenome_FD_204524 | JGI IMG/M metagenome (GOLD analysis project Ga0307415, IMG submission 204524) | Maize rhizosphere microbial communities from greenhouse at UC Davis, California, United States - DK15-C-2 | ecosystem: Host-associated > Plants > Roots > Rhizosphere > Soil | place: USA...
TCGTCGGCGGCCGCGGCCGCCGGTCGGGGACGTCGCCAGGACCACGGCGGGGACCGTCGCGATGACCTGTTACTCCCCCGGCGCGCGGCCGCCGAACAGTCGGCGCAGCCATGCCCCGCGCGGTCGTGGAGGCGGGGGCGTGACCTCCAGGATCTCGCCGTCGTCGTAGTGGCTGACGACCTTCACCTGGTAGCCGTGCGCGGTCAGCGTCTCCGCGTGCTGGCGCATCAACGGCGGCCACACCCGGAACGGGTCGTAGTGGAACCCGCCGACGAGATGGGGGCGCCCGCCTTCCCCAACGGAGACCTTGAAGCCGCCCTCATAGTGGTCGTCTTCGCGCTGGGAGTCGTAGTCGCGGCCGCCGTTCTGTCGGAGCAAGATCCGGATGCGTTCCGCCTCGCGGTAGGCAGCTTCCCGCTGCCGCCGCTGCTGCTGTTGAGCCTTGTCGCTCATGGCGGTCACAGTAGCCGGGCAGTGACGCCCGGTGCATCACGCACGTCGATCGCACGAGGCGGTCGCCGGGGGCCCGCTGTCCGCCGATGGACGCCCCTCCTGGGGAGAAGAGTGTCCCTCCCTACCGGGAGGGTGTCGGGGTTCCCCGACGCCGCTGCCGGCCGCTCTCCCGGTCTGACAAACCGGAGTCCACCTGCACTGTCAGACTCCCGGGCGGCGCCTCTGCCGGGTGATCGCCGAGCTGGGGCAGGGAAGGGCGGGTGAAGCCCAAGGGGAAGGGCTGCCGGCGGCTACCGATCAGATGCTCACCGACCCCGTGCCTCGTGGCGCGATCGCGCCCGGAGCAGGGCGGTGACCTGCACTGCCAGACCTTCCGGGCCGCCGGATGCGAATCGCGGCGAACGGCCCGCAGATCGTGCCCGCCGCGGCGCCACCGGCCAGTAGGCGCACGCCCTCAAACCGGGTTCTGTCAGCTCAGGTGAACACCTGCCGGTCTGACACGGATCTCACGGTTTTCTGACAGTGCAGGTCAAGGCAGGTTCTGTCGATCATGGACGGCGTCGGCCGGGCCGGGCAGCTGGGCGTCGAGGTACAGCGAGACGCCGTCGCCGGACCGGCGCGGCACCGGCCGACTGGCCCGGGTGACGGTGAGCGCCGCCTCGATCGCGGCGGCCGCGGCGTGCAGCTCGTCGACGTCTCCGGCGACCAGCCGCACCCGGATCACGACGCCACCGCCGCGGCGGTCACGCCGGCGCGGCCTCGGCCGGTCAGCTTCACGGTGAGCCAAGCGGGCAGCGGCGCGATCGCCACGTCGCGGGCGACGGTGTACGGCAGCCCGTCGACGACCGAGCCGGGGCCCACCAGGTAGCCGCCGAGCCGGGCGCCGGGGGCGCGGACGTCGACGCCGGGCCACCAGCCGATCGAGCTGGGCACGACCACACCGGCCGGGGCCCGGAAGTACAGGTGCAGCCCGCCGTGCGCGGTCGCCACGGTGAACGTGAGCGGCCACCGCTGGCGAGCGTGCGCGCACAGCGCCCGGAGCGTGTCGACGCCGTCGACGCCGTCCTTGCGGTCTAGGTCCAGGCCGACCACGTTCGAGGCGCGGCAGGCCACGCCGATGTTCGCGTCCGCCGGCCATCCGGCCACGGCGGCCGGATCCGTGGTGACGTCGCGCTGCCAGCCCGGCTCGGCACGCTTCGCGCCGAGCGGCAGCGGGAACACGGCCAGGCCGGCGGCCAGGGCGAGGCCCGGGTCAGTCCTCACGGTTCTCCCAGCAGCGACAGTCGTAGTGGTTCTGCATGTCGCCGCCGCACTCCGGGCACTCGTTGCGCAGCTGCTCACGCTCGCGGCGCTCGTCCTCGTGCATGAACTCCTCGTGGCGCCAGCCGGAGCAGCTGCCGTTGTAGCAGCCACAGCCGGGGCACTCCGGGCACACCATCCCGACGGTCCACCCGCACTTCTCGCACAGGATCTCGTTGCGGGGGTCGTCGTACTCGGCCTGGGCCTCGGCGAAGGTCACGCCGTCACCGAGCGCGCGATCCCGGATCGCCTCGACAGCCGTGGTCGCGGTGGCCTCGTCCTCGCCGGCGTGGGCCATGCGCAGCCGGACGGCCGCGGCGAACGCGTGCTTGTCCCGCTCGGCGTCCGGCAGCGTCATCGTGGCCAGCACGCCCTCGCGGGCCTGGGTGTAGGTCTCGCCGGTGCTGTCACGGCGCTCGATCACGGCGCGGGCCAGCTTGCGGTTGGTCTTCGGCATCGTCAACTCGTTCCTCGGCGGGATACGCCCACGCCCGACCCCACCGACACGTGATCATGCCGACCGACAACTTGGTGGAGGGTGGGCGCTGAGTCTGAGGACGTCTTCTCCGCTCGGGCGCCCGGCCCGGCGTGGCGGGTTCGAGCTCGCGGATCGGCTGGCGCGACAGCCGTACCGAGAAAGCTACAACAGGGGTCCGACAAAAGGCGTCCCTCGCGCGAGGGCGTGTTCGTCATTTGGCCGGTGCGGGCAGCTCGCCGCGGCGGCCGGCGTCGCGGAGTTCCTGGAGGTCGGGGATGTGGTTGTAAAGGGTGCCGGGGCTGACGCCGAGCAACTTGGCGATCGAGGTCACGGACGCGTCCGGGTTCGGGAGCATGTCGCGGGCGGCGCGGATGATGTCCGCGTTGACGACGGTGGGGCGTCCGCCGACGCGGCCGCGGGCGCGGGCGGCGGCCAGGCCCTCGCGGGTGCCGGAGACGATCAGCTCGCGGATGAACTCCGCCAGGGCGGCGAAGACGTGGAACACGAGCCGGCCGCCGGGCGTGGTGGTGTCCAGGGACTCGCGCAGCGACGTGAAGCCGACGCCGCGGCCGCGGAGGTCACCGACGATCGTGATGAGGTCGTTGAGGCCGCGGCCGAGCCGGTCCAGGGCGGGCACCACGAGGGTGTCGCCCGGGGCAAGGAAGTCCAGGCACGCGGCGAGCTCGGGCCGGTCGGCGTTCTTGCCCGACAGCTTTTCAGCGAAGATCCGTCGACAGCCGGCGGCGCGCAACGCGTCGAGCTGGCTCTCCAGCTTCTGCCCGCCGGTGGACACCCGGGCGTAGCCGATCCGGATCTCGGTGAGGACGGCCGGCTCGGCGGCCAGCAGCTCGGTGGGTTCCAGTGTCGTTTTTCGAACTCGGCTGCACGGGGAGAGGCCCTTCTTCCTGGGCTCGTGCAGTTGAGTACGAGCAGCTTCCGTGACCGAACTCGTGTGCACTACGGTCGATCTTTACTCGTACTCCTGTGCACGACGGTGAGGTTCGACGGTGGGCGACGACGTGCACGAGGTGCCCGAACGAGGCGTGGTGACCGCGTCGGCCGAGGTCTGGAACTTGGCGGTGCGTCGTGCTGAGGTGATCGGCCGTCTCGCGCAGCTCGACGAGGTGGGGTTACGGTCTGCCGACGCGGCGGCCGCCGAGCTGGACCTGTCCCGGCGGCAGGTGTACGCGCTGCTGCGCCGGTGGCGTCAGGGCGATGGGGTCGTCTCGGACATGATGCCCGGCCGGTCCAGCGGTGGCCGCGGCCGCGACCGTCTGCCTGACGCGGTGGAGACCGTGATCCGCGAGGTCCTGCAGAACCGCTACCTGACCAAGCAGCGACGCACGGTGTCGGCCGTCCATCGGGAGGTCGCGCGGGTGTGCCGGGCGCGGGGGTTGTCGGTGCCGTCGCGTGGGGTGTTGCAACGTCGCGTCGAGCGCCTGGCCCCGGTGGACACCGTCGTGGCGCGCGAGGGCGCCGACGCCGCCAGGCCGCTGCGGTCGGCCGGCGGGACGCCGCCGCCGATCACCGGCCTGCTGGAGCAGGTGCAGATGGATCACACGGTGGTCGACGTGACGGTGGTCAACGAGCAGCACCGGTTGCCGATCGGCCGGCCCTACATCACCGTGGCGATCGACGTGTTCAGCCGGGCGATCGTCGGCATGGTCGTGACGCTGGAGCCGCCCTCGGCGCTATCGGTGGGCCTGTGCCTGACCCACATGGCGACCGGCAAGCGGGCCTGGCTGGAACGCCTCGGCGTGGACGTCGCCTGGCCGATGAGCGGCAAGCCGGCTGAGCTGTACCTGGACAACGCGGCCGAGTTCAAGAGCGAGGCCTTGCGCCGCGGCTGTGAGCAGCACGGGGTGAAGCTGCGGTGGCGGCCGCCGGGCCAGCCGCACTACGGCGGGATCGTCGAGCGGGTCATCGGCACGATGATGCAGATGGTCCACGAGCTGCCCGGCACCACGTTCTCCAACCCGCAGCAGCGCGGCGGGTACGACTCCGAGCGGCGGGCGGTGCTGACCGTCCGCGAGCTGGAGCGGTGGCTGACGCTGGCGGTGGCCGGGTATCACGGCCAGATCCATTCCACGCTCGGACAGACCCCGGCGGGCCGGTGGGCCGCCGCGGTGGCGGCAGGGGCCGCGCCGGCGACGGTGACGAACGAGACCGCGTTCTTGGTCGACTTTCTGCCGATCTTCAAGCGGAGCCTGCACACGACCGGCTTCCGAATCGATCACGTCTGGTACCACTGCAACGCGCTCAAGCCGTGGATCGCCCGCCGGGACCGGCTGGGCAAGTTCGTGCTGCGCCGCGACCCGCGCGACATCAGCCGGATCTGGGCGTTGGATCCGGAGGGCCAGCACTACCTGGAGGTGCCGTACCGGACACTCTCGCATCCTCCGGTCGGCCTGTTTGAGCACCGCGCGGCACGGGCGGTGCTGCGCGAGCAGGGCCGCAGCGAGGTCGACGAGGACGAGCTGTTCCGGGTGGTCGAACAGCAACGTGCGATCACCGAAGCGGCCGCCCGCACGACCCGCAAGGCCCGACGCGACGCGGCACGCCGCTCGGCCACGCCGGCGGCGCGCACACCCGACCGGCCGGGCCCGCCTCCGGCCGATGTCCCGGCCGGGCCGGCTGCTCAGCCGTTCGCCGAGGTTGAGGAGTGGTGAGCGCGGAGCTGCTGGACCTGGCGCACCTGCATCCGGCCGCCCGGCTGGTCGCCGCGTTGCCCGACGCCGAGAGGATGCGGCGCATCCGCGCCGACCGGTGGATCGGCTATCCCCGCGCCGTCGACGCGCTCGAGCGGCTGGAGAACCTGCTGGCCTGGCCGGACAAGCAGCGGATGCCGAACCTGCTGCTGCTCGGGCCGACCAACAACGGCAAGTCGATGATCGTGGAGAAGTTCCGGCGGGAGCACGCACCGGTGTCGCACCCTGACCACGAGCAGATTCCGGTCCTGGTCATGCAGATGCCGTCTGAGCCCTCGGTGATCCGATTCTACGTCTCGCTGCTGGCTGCCCTCGGCGCCCCGCTGCGTCCCCGGCAACGCCTCGCCGAGCTGGAACAGGTCGCGCTGTCGCTGCTGCGCGCCACCGGCGTGCGGGTCTTGGTGATCGACGAGCTGCACAACGTCCTGGCCGGGCGCACCGACACCCGGCGCGAATTCCTGAACCTGCTGCGCTTCCTGGGCAACGAGCTGCGCATCCCGCTGGTCGGGGTCGGCACCCGGGAGGCGTACCTGGCGATCCGCTCCGACGCCCAGCTGGAGAACCGGTTCCAGCCGTTCACGCTGCCGCTGTGGACCCCCGACGAGGAGGCATGCTCACTGCTGGCCAGCTTCGCGACGTCGTACCCACTGAGGAGGCCCTCGCCACTGGCGTCGCCGGAGATGGCCGCCTACCTGCTGACACGCTGCGAAGGCACCATCGGGGAGCTGGCCACGCTGCTGACCGACGCGGCGATCATCGCCATCGAGTCCGGGGAAGAGGCGATCAACCAGCGCACCCTGCTCATGTCGCAGTACGCGGGCCCGTCCGAACGCCGTCGGCTGTTCGAGCGCGAGCTGGCGTGAGCGTTCCCCGCTGGCCGCTGCATTCGGCACCGCGGCCCGGCGAGGCGTTGTCGTCGTGGCTGACCCGCGTCGCCGCGTTGTACGGGATGCAGCTGGAGGAGCTGGCCGACATCGATCTCGGGCTGCCCGGCCTCGGCAGCAAGCCCTGGGAGAGCACCGGCGTGGACCGGCTCGACATCGATCCGCCCGCGGCCGTCCTGGATCGCCTGCACCGGCGAAGCGGTGTGCCGCGGGCGCAGCTGGAGCTGATGAGCGTCGCGGGCTGGACGCCCTGGTTGATGGACTCCCTGCATCCCGGCCTGCCCGGGGCATTCACCACCTACGTCGGCCAGGACTCCGTGCTCTTCGCCGCGCACGACCTGAAGAAGCCGGAACCTCGCCATCATCCGTGGCGGCCCTGGTTGCCGACCGAACCGCGGCCGCGACTGCGGCGGGCGTGCCTGCCGTGCGTGAAGGCCGACGGCTGGTGGTCGCTGCTGATGTGCAACATGCCGGTCATGCTCAGCTGCCCGCTCCACGAGACCCGCTTGGTGCCCGAAGGCCAGGTCGGGGTCGTCGCCGCCGGATACGGGAGCGAGGACGACGTGCCGGAGCAGGCCAGCGAGGCGGTCGCCGTGATGGACCGGCGTACCCACGAGGGCGTCACCACCGGCGTGGTCATCCTGCCGCGTCGGAGGGTGCACGCCGGCGTGTGGTTCAGGCTGCTGCGCCGGGTGCTGCACGAGGTGACCACGCCGGTCTCCTACCTGCGCACGATCGCGGCCCAGCAGACGCTGTCGCTTATCTGGGACACCGCCGGCCGACCACAGCGCGCTGGGCAAGGCCGCTGGTCACCGTTCGAGGCGATGGACTGGAACCGGCAGGTCGCGATGCTTGAAGGCGCTGCGGTGGCCATGCGCCTGGCCGAGACCGGCGCCATCACCGCCCGCGGAACACTGGGCCTCCTGCTGCTGCCTGAGTCCGACGAGCCGGTCGCCAGTTCGCCGACACGGCCCGATCCGAGTTCGCCGGCTCGGCCCGATCCGTGGGATGTGTTCTTCAGCGACTACCACGCGATCCTGGACGCCGCGATCAACGACCGTGCCGCCTCCATCGAACTGCTGCGCCTGTTCACCGGCCGCTGCCGCACGCGAGGCAGCTACGAGCGCGGCCGCAGCGACCTCATCAAGTGCGGCCTGCGCGCCCAGTTCCTACCGTCCTGGCCCAGCGACGGTGACCGGCCCGATCTCGACGCCGCCATGGCCGCGGCTGTAGACGGCCCTTGAGGGGCATCGGGCGGACTACGCTGGCCGTTTCGGGTGCCCAGGGGCGCACAGACGCGGCTCAGCGAGCATCAAGGTCGTCGCGAAGACGATCGCACCGCTGCAGGTAGTCAAAGAGATCTGAGGCGAACGCACCCAGGTCCGTATTGCGCAGCGGCACATTGCCCAGCTGGGTGATCGTACGCAGGTATTGCGCGTTGGCGTGTTCGCGAAGCAGTGCCACCAGATCGAGCGGAAGGGCGACGTACAACGCGGCGATCCGCTCATGAAGGCGAATGGTTTGGGCGACGTCCCAGCGAAGGTACTCCCACCAGGTCATCTGTTGGAGTCCATTGTTTCGCCAAGTTGTGGCACTTGGGCGCGTCGCTTGAACATCGACACGGTTACAGATCGCTGTCACGTCGTTCAGGGTCGCGTGTGTGGGTAAAGCCGGTGCGCCGGAGACGCTGCTCATCATGCCAAGGACGCGACGGGCTGTAGCGGAGACCTCGGCCAGGTCCGGGGCTACCTTCTGGAGGATGAGATCCTCGTCGCGCTGGCGGGGGACCTCTACCACGGTCGTTCTCATAAACGGTCCATTGTGAGAACGAGCCTGCGAGTCGGCCGCGGCTCGCGATTTCGGGCAGGTTTTGTTCTCAAAACTCATTCTCACGCAAGAGTGTCGTAGTGAGGTTTTGAGAAATGTTTGTGCGAGTATCTAGGCATGACTGTCGATGGGAATCGTGAAGCTGACTCGCGTGATGCCGACGACGTCGAGCGGCACCCGTGTCCGCGGTGCCAGGCGCAGCCCGGCTCGCCGTGCCGGTCACGGTCCGGGGTGGTTGCGACCTCGTACCACACCGGCCGGTTCACTAAGGTCGGCCGGCTGAGCAAGTCGCTGCGGGTGCTCACCCCCGTTGACCGGTGCCCGGGCCAGCCGTGGCGGCCGGGCACCCCGCCGCCGGCGCCGCTGGCTCCCGACACCCCGGCCGCGGACATCCGGATCGGGTACGCCCGGTGCAGCACCCTGACCCAGGAACTCCAGTCACAACTGGACGCGCTCGCCGCGCACGGCATCCCCCGCGACAAGATCTTCTCCGAGAAGATCTCCACCCGGATGCGGGTCCGGCCCCAGTTCGAGGCGGCCCTCGCGCTGGCGCGCGAGGTCAAGGCCCACGCCCCGCACTGCCGGGTCATCTTCACCGTCAACGAGATGAAGCGCCTCGGCCGCGACGCCGCCGAACTCACCGCACTGGCCGACCACCTGGTCGCGCACGGCCTGGTCCTGGAGATGCTCGCCGGCCCGCTGCCGGGCATCTACGACCCGACTGGCCCGGGGAGGATCCTGTTCGCGTTCTTCGCCGCCCTCGCCGAGACCGAACGCGACAACATCCGCGAGGGCACCCTCGAAGGCCTCGACGCCGCCGCCCGCCAGGGCAAGCACGGCGGCCGGCCGCCGGTCATCACCGACGACATGCTGCACACCGTGCTGCGCCGCCGCGCCAACGGTGAGACCGTCGAGCAAATCCAACCCGACCTAATCATCCCGACCGGCAAACGCAAGGGCCGCAACCCGAGCGTGGCCAGCATCTACCGCGCGCTCGCCGCACACCAACAGACCCAGGCCTACCCGGACGCCGTCGAGCAGGCCCATGCTGAACACGCCCAGCAGACCGGCGCCGCCGCGGTGATCCCTCGCCCCGACCACGGCGATGAGCCTACCGACGAAGCGCTACGGCACCGGCTCGCTCAACTGCCAGCTGATTCCCGGCCCGGCCCGCCGACGCTGGAGAAGTACGACGCCCTGCTCACCACGACCGGCCGGTGACGAGGCCGTGGCACGCCTGACCCGCTGGTCCTGGCCGCCCGGGTCACCCCGATTCCCGCTCACCATCGCCGGGCACGGCCAGCTCAGGTCGGCGGCCGCGGGCGTCGAGGACGAACAGCAGTCCCCACACGGCCGGCGTGGCTCATGGTCGTTAGCGTAAACGTCGTCTACTTCCCGTACCGCCCACGCCCACGCTGGCTTCAGGCGGTAGCGGGACGGTAGTCCAAGCCTTCGGGAGACGGCAGGAGGACGGCGGCATACCGCCGGTCGGCGGCTATGTCGTCATCCTCGTCTACTTCGAAGCCGATCGAAGCACGCTGCAAAGGCACCTCACCGTGTACGACGGCTGCCACGTCGGCGAGCCAACGGTCGAGCGGGGCGCGCCATGAGAGCGACTCCACGCCGCTGTGCTCGTCGAAGGGGTAGCCGCCGATTCTGCGGTCAACTCGGGCCAGAGCGCCGAGTGGCAGGTAGAGGTCCAGCCTGTCGACGTCCTCGTATCGAGAAGAAAATCCACCGCAGACGACGCGGTCGCCGGACGGCAGCGTCAGCGTCCCTCGTAGGTGACCGTGCTCGAGCAGCGCGGCCGCGCCGGGCTGGACGTCCACGAGTCCAGAAACGTCGACTCCGGCGACACTACAGCCGTCGACGCCTGCGGCACGCCAGAGCGTCCGCACGGCTCGGTCGAGGTTGTCATCGCTGGCGGGACCGAGAATCAGGTACAGCTCGTAGAAGCCGCCGGTCCAGTTCTCGCCGTCATTCATGTCGTCTGCCTTCACGCCATCAAGATCTACGACCTGGCGGTCAGCGTCACGTCTATTTTTCGGGCTTCCCGCGGTCGCGGTGAAGCGGACCACGGTTCCGCTGAGGCGCATGGGGAAGGTCAGGACTGGTGGGCCGGTGAACCACGCCGGCGAGACATTTTTAGGGTCCTCGCATGGCCATACCGGACTTCGAGCTCGTGGCCCTGTCCGGGACACGCGCCGGACAGGGCCACGAGCAGGCCGGACAGTGTCCTCGGTGTCCGGGACAACCGATGGCCTTGTGGCGGCCCGGTAAGCCCCGCAATATCGGCGTCAAGCGATTGGTGAGCCCGTTCGGCGGCATGGCGAACTGTGCTGCTGAATGGCTCCCGCTGCTGATCGGAGTCAACCGAAAGACAGGAAGGCGGAGAAGCGGATGAACATCCTCACCAAGCGGAAAACGGCCACGGTCTTGATGGGTCTGGCGGTCATGGGCATGGCGATCGCTCCGGCCGCACCGGCGATGGCGAGTCACGACGCCATTTCCGCGAACGTGGCGGACGAGCCGCCGAACTGGACACCGTCGAACATCGGCGCCATGGCGGCAACCTGCGACTGGTCACCGGGCGATAACGGTAGCGGCGGCGCCACTGTGAAGAACTCCATCTGGCTCAGGACCGGGCCGGGCGCGGGCTGCGCCAATGCGAGTGGCTACTCGATCCCGGTAGGGGCGCGACTCGGTGGCTGGTGCTACGGGTACAGCTCGGCGGGAAACCTGTGGTACTACGTCAGCGTGGGGGGCACGTCGCCACACGGCTGGATCTACTCCGGGAACGTCAAGAACGTGACTGTTTTCGACACGCCCTGCTCGTAAACACGCCTGCGCGTGAGACGAACAACTCACCTTCGAGGTGACGGCGGCTCGCACGGTGCGGCCTGTTCACGGTCGCCGTGATCGGCCCGATTCGGCGGGCCGATAGCGCAAGCTCATGTCCCCTGCTCCATTTTTCACGAATGGACAGGGGACATGAGCTGAACCGGTACGGGCCGACAACAGATGAGAAGACTTGATTGCAAGTGAAGCCCAGCCGATCAACAGTGGCGTGACTCTGGGCTGGCGAGCACCGGCTCCTGCCGTGGGGTTGATCCGGCGGATCGTGCCGCCGGTGCGGCGGGGGCAGAACGGGCGGAGATTTCCTTGGCTTCGGCGAACGCCCGTCGCGCGGCGGCCGGGTCCACGCCGGTGTAGGCGTGTCCGAGGCTAACCATCGCCGCGGCCTGGAAGGAATGCCAACCGCGGTCGCGCCATCGCCGCACGGACTCCTCGAGCAAAGGGACGGCGCGGTCGTGGTGGCCGGCGGCGAGTTCGATCTCGCCGAGGATCTGCAGCGCTTCGGCGAGGTGGTGGCCCATCCGATATTCCCGGCTGAGGGCCAGCGCCAATTCGGCGGTGCTGCGGGCCGCCGGGTCCCCGCGGCGCAGGTGCAGCCGGGCCAGCGCGAGCAAGGTGAGCACTTCGGTGTAGGTGTCCCGGTATCGGCGGGAGATGGCCAGCGATCGGTCCAGCATTTCGCGGCTGGTGGTGAGGTCGCCCATCTCCCGCAGGCCGATCCCGGCGAACTGCAGCGCGGTCGCCTCCCACCTGGCGTTGCCCAGCACGCGGGCCCGTTCAAGGGCCGCGCCGGTGTGGGCGACCGCGATGTCGAACTGCCCCTGCTCGAATGTCGTGATCGCGAGCGCCAGGCGGGCGCGGGCCTCGCCGCCGACATGCACGGACTTCTGCGCCAGTTCCAAAGCCTGTTCGGCCATGCCGACGGCCTGTGCGTGGGCGCCTGCGGCCGTTAGCGACCACGCGCACATGACCAACGCGTCGGACATTCCGGGCAGGTGCCCTAGGGCGGTGAACATCTTCAGCAGCCGTGACGCTTCGGCGTGCTGGCGAGCCATCGCGGAGCCGTTGCGGTCCTGGTCGATCCAGGTCGAGACGTCGATGAG
>Ga0307415_100001371_pt1 | contig 11607 bp, 10 predicted proteins | sample DK1Cmetagenome_FD_204524 | JGI IMG/M metagenome (GOLD analysis project Ga0307415, IMG submission 204524) | Maize rhizosphere microbial communities from greenhouse at UC Davis, California, United States - DK15-C-2 | ecosystem: Host-associated > Plants > Roots > Rhizosphere > Soil | place: USA...
CCGGCCTACCGGAAAAAAACGGGGCGCGTTGCGGGCGCGCCCCGAATAGCCACTGAGGAGAAACACAAGAAGCGCGGAACGCTTCTCCTGCTGCGCGGAAGTCGCCTTCCGCTTCGCCGCACGCCGCCGGGAGGAGAGTCGTCGGCGTGCGGACGAGACCGCTAGAACCGGTACGCCGATTCGCCGTGCGACGCGATGTCGAGGCCCTCCCGCTCGTCTTCCTCCGCCACGCGCAAGCCGACGACCAGGTCGACGACCTTGTAGGCGATGAACGCGACGACACCCGACCAGACGATCGTCACGCCGACCGCCTTCGCCTGCGTGAGCACCTGCGCGGCGATCGAATAGTCGGCGGCCTTGATGATCTCGCCTGTCACCCAGTTGCTGACGTAGCCCGGGCCACCGAGCGACGGATCGTTGAACACACCGGTCAGGAGGGCGCCGAGGATGCCGCCGACCGCGTGCACGCCGAACACGTCGAGCGAGTCGTCCGCGCCGAGGATGCGCTTCAGTCCGTTGACGCCCCACAGGCAGACGAGGCCCGCGGCGATGCCGATCACGAACGCACCCGGAATGCCGACGTTGCCGGCGGCGGGCGTGATCGCGACCAGGCCCGCGACCGCACCCGATGCCGCGCCGAGCATCGACGGCTTGCCCTTCAGCATCCATTCCCCGAGCGTCCACGCGAGGACCGCGCACGCCGTGGCGAGGAACGTGTTCATGAACGCGAGGATCGCGGAATTGTTCGCTTCCAGCGCCGACCCGGCGTTGAACCCGAACCAGCCCACCCACAGCAGCGACGCGCCGATCATCGTCATCGGCACGTTGTGCGGCGCCATCGCTTCCTTGCCGTAGCCGACACGCTTGCCGAGCACGTATGCGCCGACGAGCCCCGCGATGCCGGCGTTGATGTGGACGACGGTGCCGCCGGCGAAGTCCAGCGCGCCCCATTGCCAGATCAGGCCCGCCTTGGCGTTGAGCGCGTCGACAACCTTCGGATCGGTGTAGGCATCGGGCCCCATCCAGAACCACACCATGTGCGCGATCGGCGCGTAGGCGAACGTGAACCAGAGCACGGCGAACAGCAGCACCGCCGAGAACTTGATGCGCTCGGCGAACGCGCCGAGGATCAGGCACACGGTGATCGCGGCGAACGTCGCCTGGAAAGCGGCGAACAGCATCTCCGGCAGCGGCGTCGCCTTGCTGAACGTCGCCCCCATCGCGAACTCGCCCTTGGCCGCGTCGAACATGCCGGACAGGAACAGTCGATCGAAGCCGCCGATGAACGCATTCCCCTCGGTGAACGCGAGGCTGTAGCCGTAGACGCACCACAGCACCACGACCAGCGAGAACACGACGAACACCTGCATCAGCACGGACAGCATGTTCTTCGCGCGCACCATCCCGCCGTAGAACAGCGCCAGCGCGGGGATGCTCATCATGATGACGAGCGCCGTCGAAACGAGCATCCACGCGACGTCGCCCTTGTTCGGCGTCGGTGCGGGTGCGGCCGTCGCGGCCGGTGCCGCTGCCGCGGTGGCGGGCGCCGCTGCCGCGGACGGCGCACTCGCAGCGGGTGCGGCCGCGGCGGGCGCGGCCTTGTCCTGCGCGATCGAGGGTGCGGCCAGGCCGAGCGCGCCCAGCATGGCGATCAGTACCAGAAGACGTTTCATGGCATTCCCCTTACAGCGCTTCCGCGCCGGTCTCGCCGGTGCGGATGCGCACGACCTCGAGGAGGTCGAACACGAAGATCTTTCCGTCGCCGATCTTGCCGGTGTTGGCCGACTTCTCGATCGCCTCGATCGTCCGCTCGACGAGATCGTCGCGGATCGCGGCTTCGATCTTCACCTTCGGCAGGAAATCGACGACGTACTCGGCGCCGCGGTAGAGCTCGGTGTGCCCCTTCTGGCGCCCGAATCCCTTCACCTCGGTGACGGTGATTCCCTGCACGCCGATCGACGACAGCGCTTCGCGCACCTCGTCGAGCTTGAACGGCTTGATGACTGCAGTGACCATTTTCATCTGCGTCTCCTGTGCAGGCGTCAGAACGTCTTCTTCACGTAGACGACGCCGCGGTCCTTGCCGGTGTCGTAGCCGGTGAGGTCGGTGTAGAAGCGCGACTTCGCGTTGTTGCCGCTGTAGTACGCGCCGACCTCGAGGCCCTTCACGACGCCCTCCGGCACCGTGTACGACACGCCGAGCTTCCAGTCGGTGTAGCCGACCTTGCCGCCGGTCGACAGGTCGTCGTCGCTGCCGTCGTGCCGCACGTCGAGATAGCCGACATGCCCGATCACGGAAAGGCCGGTGTCGGCGACCGGATAGGTCGCGGACAGGTCGAGGTACCAGGTGCCGTCGGTCTTGCGCCCCGTGGGGCGCGCGCCGAAATAGTCGTCGACGCTGTAGCTGTACTTGAGGCTCACCCACTTCCAGCCGATCGCGGCGTAGACCTCCCAGGTGTCGGCGTCGACGACACCGGAGAACCGCTTGCCCGGGTAGTAGTAGTAGAGCGTGCCGATGTCGTAGAAGAAATCGGTGTCGCCGATCGCGGCCTTGTAGCCGCCGTAGAAATCCCACTCGAGCGAGCTGCGCGAGTACGCGCCGAAGTCCTCGAGCCAGCTGATATTGCTCGCCCAGGTACCGAGGTAGACACCGCTCGAGTGCGCGTAGTCGAACCCGCCCTGCACGGCCGGCTTGCCGCCGGTCTGCGCGATGCCGCGAAAGATGTACTCGGAGAACAACCCGACATTGGCGGTGACCGTGTGTTCGGGCGCCGGTGGCGCGGCGGCCGGGGTTTGGGCCTGCGCGGTGCCCGCGAGCGCCGCGAGGGCGAGCGTGACGGCGCCGATGGCCGGGAGACGATGCATGGAGTTCCCTCTTCTGGTGGATGGACGTGAACGAGCGCTACCGGGAGCACAGGCAGCATTTCGTGTGCCATCGCACAAAAATCATCCTATTCAAAACGTTACGAAGGGGCTGACGCCGATCGCGAACGCTCTCGCGCACGCCGCGCACCGCGGCGGTGCGCTTCCCGCGTGCGGTGCACGAAATCGGCGCGCGCGAGCCACGCGCCGACGCGCCTCGGCCGGACGTCCGATCCGTCGTCGCATAGCGCTTTGCTAGACTCGCCGTCACTCGCGTGCGCCGTCGCGCGCCGCATCCACAGGAGCTCGCGATGCTCAACCTCAACAGCCAGACGCTCGACGACCTCGCGCACCGCATCGGGCAGGCGTTCGAGAACTCGCCGGCGAAGGACATCGAGCGCAACGTGAAGGCGCTGCTGACGAGCGGCCTCGCGCGGCTCGACGTCGTGACCCGCGCCGATTTCGACGTGCAGGCACAGGTGCTGGCGCGCACGCGGGAAAAGCTCGAGCGGCTCGAAGCCCGCGTCGCCGAGCTCGAACTTCGCGCACCGCCGCCGATGCCGGCCTCGCCGATTCCCGAACCCGAGATCTAGCACTTCAAAGAACGCGGGTCGGGACGACGCGGCGATGCCGGTCGCGATCGTCCATTCGCGCGCCCTGGCCGGTTCCGCGGCGCCGCGCGTCGCGGTCGAGGTGCATCTGGCGGGAGGCCTTCCCGCGTTCAACCTCGTGGGACTCGCGGAGGCGGAAGTGCGTGAGTCGCGCGATCGCGTTCGCGCCGCGCTGCAGAACGCGCAATTCGAGTTTCCCGCCCGCAAGGTCACGGTGAGCCTGGCACCGGCGGACCTGCCGAAGGACTCGGGCCGCTTCGATCTGCCGATCGCGCTCGGCGTGTTGGCCGCCTCCGGCCAGCTTCCACAGCCGGCGCTCGACCCCTACGAGTTCGCCGGCGAGCTCGGCCTTACCGGGCAACTGCGTCCGATTCGGGGCGCGCTCGCGATGGTGCTCGCGGCGCGCCGTGACGGCCGGGCGTTCATCGTGCCCGCCGCCTCCGCCGCCGAAGCGGCACTGGTTCGCGAGGCGATCGTCCATCCGGCGCAGACGCTGCTCGAGGTGTGCGCCCACCTGACCGGGCGCGCGCTGCTGCCGCGGGCCACCGCGACAGAGCCGGGCGTTTCAGCGAAGGCCGAGCTCGACCTTGCCGACGTTCGGGGGCAGGCGCACGCGAAGCGGGCATTGGCGATCGCCGCGGCCGGCGAGCATTCGCTGCTTTTCGTCGGCCCGCCGGGAACCGGCAAGTCGATGCTCGCCCAGCGTCTCCCCGGGCTGTTACCCGACCTCGACGAGGAGGAGGCGCTCGATGTCGCATCGCTCGCGTCGCTCGCCGGCCGCTTCGATGCGACGCGTTTTCGCGAGCGACCGTTTCGCGCGCCGCACCACACGGCGAGCGCGGTGGCGATCGTCGGTGGAGGCAGCGTCCCCCGTCCCGGCGAGATCTCGCTCGCGCATCGTGGCGTGCTGTTCCTCGACGAGCTGCCTGAGTGGGACCGGCACGTGCTCGAGGTGCTGCGCGAGCCGCTCGAAGCCGGCGTCGTCAACATCGCGCGCGCGGCGCGGCACGTGCGCTTTCCCGCCTCGTTCCAGCTCGTTGCGGCGATGAACCCGTGTCCGTGCGGCTGGCGCGGCGATCCGTCCGGCCGCTGCCAATGCACGCCCGACCAGGTGTCGCGCTACCGCGGACGCGTGTCGGGACCGTTGCTCGACCGCATCGATCTCGCCATCGACGTGCCGCCGCCCAGCGCGACGCAGCTCGTGCTCGACGGTGCGGCCGTCGCGCCCGAATCGGCCGTCGTGCGCGAGGCGGTCGTGCGCGCGCGCGCACGCCAGCAGCGGCGCCAGGGCGTCACGAACGGACGCCTCGACGCTGCCGGAACCGCCCGCCACTGCGTCCCGACGTCCGCGGCGCAACAACTGTTCGCGACCGCGTCGGCGCGTCTCGGTTTATCGGCGCGCGCCTATCACCGCGTCGCGCGCATTGCGCGCACGGTGGCCGACCTTGCCGACAGCGACGTCATCGAGGCGGCCCACGTCGCCGAGGCGGTCGGCTACCGGCGCCTGCCCGCGGAGCAGCCGGCACGCGCCCGCGCCTGATGCGTCGGGCGGGCATCGTTGTGATCGTTCGCGGGCGATGGCGTCCCGCATGGACGGGCGTCCGGCGACACGCGGCGCGCTCAGCGTCGTACCGATGTCGCTCGCCGTCGCGCGCTCGTCGCGAGGCGACATGCGGCAGGGACGGGCGGCGTCCACGCCCGCCATGCGTGCGATAATCGCGCGCAGCGACGCGGCCGGACGTCTACGAGGAAGCATGGAGAAGCTCGGACGGTATCAGCTGATGGAGATCATCGGCGAAGGCGCGATGGCCCGGGTGTACAAGGCCTTCGATCCGGAGATCAACCGCAGCATCGCGGTCAAGCTCCTGAAGCCGCAGCTCGCGAACGACGACCAGTACCGCGTGCGCTTCCTGCGCGAGGCGCGCGGCGCCGGGATCCTCTCGCATCCCAACATCGTCACGATCTACGACGTCGGCGTCGACGGCGACAAGCCGTACATCGCCGAGGAGCTCGTCGACGGCATGACGCTCGCCGACATGATGCGCTCCGAGCGCAAGATCTCGCCGGCGGAGATCGTCGACATCGGCATCCAGCTCGCGCGCGCGCTCGATTACGCGCACAAGCGCGGCATCATCCACCGCGACGTGAAGCCCGGCAACATCATGCTGGTGGCGAACACGACGACGGTGAAGGTGGCCGACTTCGGCATCTGCCGCATCGACGCCGGCGACTCCGCCGAGCTCACGCAACACACGGCGCTCGGCGACGTGCTCGGGACACCGAATTACATGTCGCCCGAGCAGGTGATGGGACAGAAGGTGGACGCGCGGTCCGACCTCTACTCGGCGGGCGTCGTGCTCTACAAGCTCCTCACCGGATCGCTTCCGTTCGAGGGCGACTCGATCATCACCGTCGCCGTGAAGATCGCGCAGACCGAGGCGCCGAACATCGAGAAGCTGCGCGGCGACGTGCCGCTCGCGCTGCGGCGCGTGGTCGAGCGGGCGTTGCGGAAGCAGCCCGACAAGCGCTTCCAGACCGGCGAGGAGATGGCGCAGGCGCTGTCCGCGGTCGCGCGCGAGCTGGTCGAGGCGGAGGAGCGGCGTATCGCCGGCCGCCGGATTCCGATCGGCGTGCGGTGGGCGCTGATCATGGCCACGCTCGTCGCGCTGACGATGAGCGCCACGGCGACGATCCTCTACCAGCGCCAGTACCAGGCGATGATGGACCAGGTGATGGGCTACGGCGAGTCGCTCGCGAAGTTCATGGCGACGCAAAGCGCCGTGCCGCTGCTCGCCGAGGACTGGGCGGCGATCGACGTGTTCATCCAGGAGACGATGTCGCGGCAGAGCTTCCCGTACGTGCAGGTCGTCGACGACGAGGGAACGGTGCGCGGGAGCAACGACTCGCAGAAGGTCGGCAGCAAGTACGCGCGGCCGAGCGGCAACGTCGTCGCCAATCCGGACAAGACGGTCGCCGTGCAGTCGCTCAACGCCAACGACGGCCGGAAGGTGCTCGACTTCAACGCGCCCGTGCTGTTCCAGGACAAGAAGATCGGCGAGCTGCACCTCGGCCTCTACGAGGAGCCCCTCTCGCGGCTCGCGCGGCTCATCCTCTATCTCCTCGCCGTGCTGACGCTGGTGACGATCGCGGCGGTCGCCGTCGGCACGTGGCTTCTGGCGCGCCGTCTCGTCGCGCCGTTGCGCGTGGTCAGGAACGGCCTGGACGAGCTCGCGGCCGGGCGCTACGACATCCGCACCGGCGAGCACCGCCGCGACGAATTCGGCGAGGTCTTCCGTGCGTTCGATCGGGCCGCCGCGGCGCTGGAGGCGCGTTACGACGCGCCACCGCCGACGATCGTGCCGCCGGGCGAGGGAACGATCGTCGTGCCGTCGACGCGGCCCGCGGGCACGCAGGTCCCGTCGTAGTGGGCGGGCTTCGTCATCTCGCGCTCGGTGCGTCGCTGGCCGCGGCGCTGCTGGCGGGGTGCGTGCAGGCACCGCCGCGCGAACCGGTCGTCGCCCCGCCGCCGGTCGCCGTGCCGCCGTCCGCCGAGGAGCCCGTCGTCGCGCGCGATGGCGAGTTCGCCGTCGTGACCGCGCAGGCGGGCGAATCGCTCGCGACGCTCGCCGAGCGCTGGCTCGGCGACCGCTCGCAGCGCACGGTGATCGCCGAGTTCAACGGCATCGACGAAGTGCGCGGCGGCCAGGTCGTCGCGATTCCGCTGCGGAAGAAGAGTCCGCTCGGCGTCAGCGCGAACGGCGTGCAGGCGCTGACGATTCTCTGTTATCACCGCTTCGGTTCGCGTGCGAATCCGCTGACCGTCACGCCGGCGGCGTTCGAGGCGCAGATGAGCTATCTCGCGCGGAACGGCTACCAGGTGGTGCCGCTGGCCCGCGTCGCCGCGTTCCTCGAAGGGCGCGAAAGCCTGCCGCCGAAATCGGTCGTGATCACCATCGACGATGGTTACCGGTCGATGTACGACATCGCGTTTCCGATCCTTCGCCGGCACCGCTTCCCGTCGACCGTATTCCTCTACAGCGATTTCGTCGGCGCCCCGGACGCCCTCACCTGGCCGCAGATGCGCGAGATGGTGGCGTCCGGCCTGGTCGAGATCCAGCCGCACAGCAAGACGCACGCGAACCTCACCGTTCGGCTTCCCGACGAGTCGGAGGCGCGCTATCGCGACCGCGCGAAGCGCGAGGTCGAGGCGCCGGTCGACGTCCTGCGCACACAGCTCGGCGTGTCGGCGCACGCGTTCGCGTTTCCTTACGGCGACGTGAACGAGACGGTGATGGGCGAGCTCCGCGCGCGCAACATCAAGCTCGGGGTCACGGTCACGCCCGGCGGCAACGCGTTCTATGCGCCGCCGTACATGCTGCGCCGGACGATGATCTTCGGCGGGGACGATCTCGACGCGTTCCGCGCCAAGCTCGTCACGACGCTGCCACTGGCGCGCAACTGATGAACGGGCGCTCGTTCCGCGTCGGGATCGCGCTGGGATGCATAGCGCTGTCCGCATGCGCGCCTTCGCCTGTGGAGCCGGACACGGAGCCCGCGCGTCCCGTGCTGCGCCTGGATCCGCCCCCGCGCACATCGCGCGCGGGCTTCGTCGCGCGCCACATCGAGCTGGCCAAGCGCGCGCACGAGTCGGGCGATCTCGCCGCGGCCGAGGACCATTGGCAGGTGCTCACGTTGATCGAGCCGGACAACGCGTCGTATCGCGCGTCGCTCGAAGGCGCGCGCGAAGCGATCCGGCGGGCGGTGCGCGAGCAGTACCAGGCCGCCGTCAATGCGCGGCGCGGCGGCGATACGACGCGAGCGCGCGACGCCTTCCTGCACGTGCTGGCGCTCGATCCCTCGCACGCCGACGCCGCGCGCGCGCTGCGCGAGATCGAGCAGCAGGCGATGGCGCGAACGCAGGGCGACCGCGCCGCCCGCGCGCGGGCCGTGGACGACATCGTGGCCGGCGCGCGCGCGCGGGCAGCGGCGCCGGCGCCCGCGGACCCCTACGATCTCGAGCAGCGGCTCGAGATCATGCGCGCCGGCGACGCGCAGGCAGGGGTGCGCGAGCTGCGGGCGTGGGTCGACGCCAATCCCGGCGACAAGGCCGGACGCCTGCGGGCGGGAACCGCGGTGGCCGAGCGCGCGCGAGACGCGGAGTCGAAAGGCCAGCGCGAGAGCGCGCTGTCGCTCTACGAGCAGGCCGCTCTGCTCGCCGGCGCGTCGCAGTCCGACTGGGCGGCGCGTGTGCAATCGCTGCGGAAATCGCTCGGCGACCAGTATTACGCCGAGGGAATGAAGATGTACCGCACCGACCTCGGCGCGGCGATTCGCCATTGGGAGGCCGGGGTCAAGTTCGATCCCAACAATGCGAACCTGCAGATGCGCCTGCGCGAAGCGAAGCTCGCCCAGCAGAAGCTGCAGAAGATCGGGGACAGGCAGTGACGCCCGGCGACCGCCGAGGGGCGATCGGAGCGGGGCCCGCCGCCGCAGATCGGCGGCACGAGGGTTGAGCGAGCGCCCGGGCGACGGGCAATCTCAGGCGCCGGCCTGACCCGACCGGATCGCGCGCCGGCGCGCGATTCACGACGTCAGCGCTGGCGACGCGTCGGCCGCACGGGCCGGTCGATCACTTCGTGCCGAACTTCTGCGCCATGCGCTTCTTGAGGTCGAGCGCACGCTCGCGCTCGAGGCGCGCCTTGCGATTTTGCGGATCGAGCTCGAGGATGCGGTCCCATTTCGAGATCGCGAGGTCGAGGTTCTGCCGCTGGAACGCCTGCGTCGCCTCGCGATCGTAGGTGCTCACGAGCCGCAACCGGACCGAGTCGCGCCGCTTGCCGAGCTCGGCATGGCCGGGATTGCGCTGCGCGGCGTCGACGTAGTAGCTGTAGGCGCCTTCGAGGTTGCCGGCCTTCTCGAGATCCGAGCCTTTCGCGAGCACGTCGACGAATTCGTCGCGCGGCCGCTGCTCGGGCTCGGCGACTTTCGGCGGCGTCGGTGCGGCGGGCGGCTCGGGCTTGGCGACGACGGCAGGCTCGCGTCCCGGGATGCGGATCACCTGGCCCGCTGCCAGGCGCGACGGGTTCGCGATGTCGTTGTACTTCGCGAGGATGTAGAAGCGGTAGCGGTCACCGAGGTACTGCTGCGCGAGCTTCGACAGCGTGTCGTCCTTCTGGACCGTGTAGCGGAAGAACGTCGTGCCGAGCTCCTTCTGCGCGTCGGCGCGGATCTGCTCGGAGAGCTTTCGCGCCAGCTCGTTGGCCGGGTCGAGCGCCATCGCCCGCTCGAGCGTGCCCCGCGCGGAGGTCTCGTCGCCGTTCTGCAGCTGGTCGACCGCTTCGAGCGCGAGCTTCGCGGCCTGCGGGCGCGCGACCGCGGGATCGACCGGGGCGGTCGCGACCGCCGGGGCCGACGGCGCGCCTGCGGCGGCCGGCGGTGCACCCGCTGACGCCGGTGCCGACGTCGAGGCGCCGGGCTGCGCGGCGCCCGTCGTCCCGGGCGTCGTCGCGGGAGGCGTCGCGCACGCGGCGATCACGAGCACCGACGCGACGGTCATCGCATGACGCAACGCTGCTCGGGACGGGACGGTCATGGCGGGAAGCCTAAACGAGTCGGGCGACGGGAACCCTGAATATTGCCTTCAACGGCGCGGCGTGGCCAGCCGAGCGGGCGCCCCGGCTGCCGGCGCGAACGCTTGGTCAGCCGGCGCCGGCGTCGAACTCGATCGCGTCGGCGTTCGGATCCTCGACCGACGGGTGGCCGAAGAAGATGCGACCGCGTCCGCGCAGCAGCAGCTCCTCGCGGCGAAGCTCGACCTCCTGCTCGCCCTGCACCGTGCAGAACGTGCCGTTGGTCGAGTGATCGATGAGGACGAACTTGTCGCGCCGGCGCTCGATGCGCGCATGCAGCCGCGACGCCTTGCGGTCGAGGATGACGAAGTCGTTGTTGCCGTCGCGGCCGAACGTGAGCACGTTCGCGTCCTCGAGCGCCACTTCGCGATCACGGCAGCGAAGCGTGAGCCGGGCATGGCGGCCGGATCGCCGCGGGGCGAGCGTGGTCAGGTCGTCCTCGGAATCCTGCCAGAGCAGCTCGAACAACTCGATGTCGGCCGACTTGCCGCGCACGGCGTGCACGTCCTGGCTGCGCGTGCGCGCACGAAGCGGCGCGGGCAGCTGCTGCACCGTCTGCGCCGCCATGAGCGTCTGGTCGCGCTTCGCAAGCGAGCACAGTCGCGCCGCCACGTTGACGGTGTCGCCGAAGGCGTCCGACTGGTCCTCGAGCACGGGACCGAAATGAAAACCGGAATGCACGGCGAGCGTCGGCCCGCCGTCGTCGTTCAGCGCGGCGATCCGCTTGTGCACCTCGATCGCGGCGTAGCCGGCGTTGCCCGCGCCGGGGAACAGCGCCATCACCTCGTCGCCGATCGTCTTGACGACGCGGCCGTCGTGCTCGTGGCAGACGTCGCCCATGACTTCGAGGCAGCGGCCGATCATGAGCTGCGCGGCGCTGTCGCCGGCGGTCTCGTACAGCCGCGTGCTGCCGGCGACGTCCGCGAACAGGACGGCGGCATGGCGGGTGGCGGCGGCTTCCATCGGCTCCGGCGGGTCGAAAATCGGGCCAAGTATAGACCGCGACTTCCGGGGTGCGAAGGCCGCTCGGGAGGCGAATATTCCCCCGCCCGGGCTTCGGCCGGCTTCAGCGGTCCTGCAGGCGGCGGGCCACTTTCCGGAGCACGCGGCCGACGGCGCGAAGGTCGGCGAGATCACCGGAGAACGCCGAGAGCTCCGCCTGCGCGCGCTCCCAATGCGGGAATGCCCGGATCAGCAGCTCGCGACCGCGGGGCGTGAGCCGAACCAGCCGCTGGCGCCGGTCGTCGGGCGCCGGCGAGGCGGTCACGAGGCCTCGGCCTTCGAGGACGGCGAGGTTGCGGCTCGCGGTCGACTGGTCGATACCGGCCGCATAGGCGAGCTCGCTGGCGGGCATGCGGTCGGATTCGTGCGCGACCCACAGCATGATCATCTGATTCGCCTCGATGCCCACGGGCCGCAGCGCCGCGTCGTAGAAGGCCGTCACCAGGCGTGCCGCCATGCGGAGGTTGCCGCAGATGCACTGGCCACCGAGCGCGCCGAGCGCTG
>Ga0307415_100001372_pt1 | contig 11604 bp, 9 predicted proteins | sample DK1Cmetagenome_FD_204524 | JGI IMG/M metagenome (GOLD analysis project Ga0307415, IMG submission 204524) | Maize rhizosphere microbial communities from greenhouse at UC Davis, California, United States - DK15-C-2 | ecosystem: Host-associated > Plants > Roots > Rhizosphere > Soil | place: USA...
CCGATGACCGCGGGCGTCTGGGGCGCCCTGAAGGGCAGCCTCCTGACCATCCTCGTGACGATGGCGCTGGCGTTCCCCGTCGGTGTCCTGTCGGCGATTTATCTTGAGGAATACGCGCCTCGCAATTGCTGGACGGACCTGATCGAGGTCTCGATCAACAACCTCGCGGCCGTGCCGTCGATCATCTTCGGCCTCCTCGGCCTTGCCGTGTTCCTCAATACGATGAACCTGCCGCGCTCCGCGCCTTTGGTTGGCGGGCTTACGCTGGCGCTGATGACCATGCCGGTCATCGTCATCGCCGGTCGCAATGCGATCACATCCGTGCCGCCGTCGATCCGCGAGGCAGCGCTCGGCGTCGGTGCGTCGAAGATGCAGGTGGTCTTCCACCACGTGCTTCCGCTAGCACTCCCCGGAATTCTCACGGGCACGATCATCGGAATGGCGCGCGCCTTGGGGGAGACCGCACCGCTGCTGATGATCGGCATGCGCGCCTTCATCGCCGTGCCGCCGTCGGGGATGACCGATCCCGCCTCGGTGCTTCCGGTTCAGATCTTCCTTTGGTCCGACGAAGTCGACCGCGCGTTCATCGAGAAAACGAGCGCGGCGATCATCGTCCTCCTGGTGTTCATGCTGATGATGAATGCCCTCGCCATCTATCTCCGCAACCGCTTCGAGCAACGCTGGTAGGCCCATGCTTATGACCACGACGCACGCCCCCAAGATCAAGGTGACGGCCCGGCCCCAGGAGGAGGCGGAGCCCCACGTCACCTCCGCGCCCGTGCCGAAGATGCGAGCGCAACACATCAGCGTTCACTATGGCGAAAAACAGGCGCTCAAGGACGTCTCGATCGAGGTCCACGACGATCGGGTCACCGCCTTCATCGGCCCGTCGGGCTGCGGCAAATCGACGTTCCTGCGCTGCCTGAACCGGATGAACGACACGATCTCGGCGGCCCGTGTGACCGGCAAGATCGAACTTGACGGGCATGACATCAACGCGCCGACGATGGACGTCGTCCAGCTGCGGGCCCGGGTAGGGATGGTGTTCCAGAAGCCGAACCCGTTCCCGAAGTCGATCTACGAGAATGTCGCCTACGGACCGCGCATCCATGGCCTCGCGGCTTCGCGAGCCGAGATGGACGAAACAGTCGAGAAGTCGCTGAAGCGCGCGGGTCTCTGGGAAGAAGTGAAGGATCGGCTTCACGAGAGCGGTACGGCCTTGTCGGGCGGCCAGCAGCAGCGGCTGTGCATCGCGCGAGCAATTGCCGTCGACCCCGAAGTGATCCTGATGGACGAGCCCTGCTCGGCGCTCGACCCGATCGCGACGGCGCGTATCGAGGAGCTGATCCATGAGCTCCGCGGCCGCTATGCCATCGCGATCGTCACGCACAACATGCAGCAGGCGGCGCGCGTGTCCCAGCGCACGGCCTTCTTCCACCTGGGTGAACTCGTCGAATACGGGAAGACCAGCGAGATCTTCACGAACCCTCGCGAGCAGCGCACCCAAGACTATATCACCGGCCGTTACGGCTGATCGGAGCAGACCCATGCAACAGCATTCCGGCCACACGATCAAAGCCTTCGACGAAGACATCGAGCGGCTGCGCGGGCTCATCGGCGAGATGGGCCAGCTCGCGCATCAGGCAATCCGGGAAGCGATGCGCTGTCTCGTCGAGCGTGACATTGAAGGCGCTCTTCGTGTCGTCGAACGTGACAAGCAGATCGATACCCTGGAGATTGAGACCGAGAAGCGCGTCGTGCAATTGATCGCGCTTCGGGCGCCGATGGCCGGCGACCTTCGCGACGCCGTCGCGGCGCTCAAGATCTCAGGCGTCGTCGAGCGCATCGGCGACTATGCGAAGAACATCGCCAAGCGCGTTCCGCTGCTCAATGGCGCTAGCGACATCGAGCCGCTGTCGCTGCTGCCGGAGATGGCGCGGATCGCGACTGACATGGTGACCGACGTTCTCCGCGCCTTCGTGGAACGCGACGCGGACGCGGCCGTCCGGGTCTGCCAGCGCGATCAGGCGGTCGACGACTTTTACGATTCCATCTTCCGTGCGCTGCTCACGCACATGATGGAGAACCCGCACAATATCGGGCAGTCCGCGCACCTCCTGTTCGTCGCCAAGAATTTGGAGCGGGTCGGCGATCATGCGACCAACATCGCCGAAATGGTCTATTACGCGGCGACGGGCGACCACATGGTTGAGCCGCCCAAGCGGAAGAAGCGGCGAGGTACGGCATGAGCCGCAAGAAACTTCTCCTCGTCGAAGACGATCGCGCGCTCGCGGAGTTGCTCGTCTGGCATTTTGAACGAGAAGATTTCGAGGTTCGCCGCACCGGGAACGGGGAAGAAGCCTTGCTTCTTGCCTTGGAGAACGTGCCGGACGTCGTGGTGCTGGACTGGATGATCGAAGGCGTTCTCGGCCTCGAAGTTTGTCGCCGGCTGCGACGCCGTTCCGAAACGGCGAACGTGCCGATCATAATGTTAACGGCGCGAGGTGAGGAAAGCGACCGGATCCGCGGTCTTGAGACCGGTGCAGACGATTACGTCACCAAGCCCTTCAGCCCACGTGAGCTGGTTGCGCGCGTCGGAGCCGTTCTTCGACGCGTCCGGCCCGCACTCGTCGCTGAGCATCTCACCTACGAAGACATTGAGATGGACACCAAGGCCCATCGCGTGAGGCGCGCCGGCCAATACGTGCCGCTCGGGCCCACCGAATACCGGCTCCTCAGGCACTTCCTCGAGAATCCCGGTCGGGTTTTCTCGCGCGAGCGGCTTGTCGATTCGGTCTGGGCGCACGATCCCGACATCGATTTGCGAACCGTCGATGTGCACATCCGACGACTGCGCAAGGCGCTGAATGTCGGGGACCGACCGGACATCATCAGAACAGTGCGTTCGGCCGGATATTCTCTCGACTCGGAAGGGTGAGCGAACCGGAAGCGGGCGTCGCCTAGCGTAATCGCTCCCGTTCGTCGTCGCTCAGCCGGACAGCGAAAGTCCTCTACCCATAAGGAAAAGCCCCCTCGCCGTACATCCGGGCGAGGGGGCCGAGCCTTTCTTCCGGGGAGTGGAGCGGAAAGGCTTGAGACTGGCGCCTAGAATTCGACCTGGGCGCGGGCGGACAAGCTCTTCACTCCGAAGTTGCGCTTGTTCGCCGGCTTGAGCGGGTCAACGAGGCCCAGCGCCTTCGGTCCGCCGGTCACCTCGAGGTGACCGAACTGGGCCATGAACCGGACCCAGTCGACCGGATTCCAGATCACGCTGGCCTGGAGGCCGAGCTGCTTGCCGCCGTTGACGTAATAGGGCGCCGAGAAGGCGAGACCGGTGGTCGGAGCATCGTCGACGCGATCGCTGAGGTCGACATAGTCGACACGGCCGTTGACCTGGAACGCGCCCCAACCGCCGTCGCTCCAGGGCTTGAGGACCTTGGTGCGGTCCCACTTGCCCCCTTTGTAGGCGCGGGTTTCGCCGGTGAGGAAGTATCCGACCTCGAAATAGCCGCCCCAGAAGGATGGATCCCCATTGTAGAGGGTCCCCGTCGGGGTGTCGTTATTGTCCGGATCCAGCGCGACGGAACTGAAGGCATCGCGCACCCAGACCTTCTGCGCTTCCGCCGCAACGTGAAGGCTCTTGTGGATCGCCGCGAACTCGACGCCGACGGTCGTGTCGCCCTTCGACGCAAGCGCGCCGGTATCGATAAAGCGCTGATCGGTGACCTGCGTGAGCGGCCGGGTGCGATATTGCTGACCCATCGCCTCCTTGTTGTTGGTCCGATACTGCAGGTTGGCGCCGATGTGCAGGCGGGTCGAACCGAGGGCCGGAGAATAGAGGCCGCGAAGCGAAGCCTGCCAGCCGGTGCGGTTGAAGCTCGCGTCGTTGATCGGCGTCGAGAAGATGCCGGCCTGGACGAGGTAGCTGTCGGTCTTCTTGTCCGACCATTGGACGCCGACGCCGAGGCGGCGGTTGTAGTTGAATGCGTCGGTGAACGAGGCGCGCTCCATGAAGCTGCCGAGGCGCGAGCTCGTCATCGTCTCAAGGCTCGAATAGGGGTAGAAATTGCCGATCGCGACTTGCAGCGGCGCCTTCTCGAAATCGTAGGTGAGGACAATGTCTTCGTAGTCGACCGTGCCCTGGGCGAGGTTGAACTCGACCTTGTACCCGAAGCGGCCGGGCAGGGTTCCTTCCGCACCGATGACCAGGCGGCGGGCGCGGGTGTTGAAGCCGAGGTTGGCGAAGTTGAGGCCGCTGACCGTGCCGCGCTGCTCGCCGCCGGGGAAACCGACATAGCCGGCGTCGAACTGGGCGAAGCCCTTCGGCTTGAAGGTGAAGCCCGCAACCTTGTCCGCGAATTCCGGTCCGCCCTTCCAGCTGGGGACGGCCTTGGCCTGCTGCGCCTTCACCCCCTCGAGCGCTTCCTGAAGAGCTTCGACCTGAGCCTGCAGAAGCTCGATCTTGGCCTGGAGGGCGTCGACTTGGGCTGCGCCCTGGATCGTGGCGTCGGCCGTGGCGTCCGACTGATCCGGCTGCGCGGTGTCCTGCGCCTGCGCGGGCGCCGACATGATGAACGCGCTTCCCGCAAGGAGCGCAGCGACAGTGAACTTCTTACGCATTCTTATTCCCTTCCCCCCGGGCCTCGGCTGGCAGCCGTAACAGGCGCGGCATAGTCGTCACGACGGATGTGAGTATTTCGCGTGCCTATTTGAGGCTCGCGAGATTGAGCGGAGCGAGGCTCCGCGAAGCCTGCTGGCTGCGAGCTCGAACCGGCGTTGGCGACGCGATCATCCCGGCCTTGCGAAGATAGCCGTTCGGACCGAACGAGCTTTCCTTGGTGAACTCGGCGACGAAGGCGCGGATCGCGGGGATCGCACCGACGTGGGCATTCTTCACGTAGACGTAGAGCGGGCGCGCGCCCGGATATTTGAACGAGCTGATCGTTTCGTAGCTCGGGGCGACGCCGTTGATCAGGAGGCCTTTGAGCTTGTCCGTATTCTCTTCGAGATAGGAGTAGCCGAAGATCCCGACGGTGCCCGGGTTCGCCTCGAGCTTCTGGACGATGAGGTTGTCATTCTCACCCGCTTCGATGAAGGCGCCGTCCTCGCGCATTCCGGTGCAGATCGCCTTGTACTTGTTCTCGTTGGCCTTCTTCACCGCGGTCACGCCGGGATTGGTTTCGCAGCCGGCGGTCATGATCAGCTCGCCGAGCGCGTCGCGCGTTCCCGACGTCGGCGGCGGGCCATAGACGCGGATCGGAATGGCGGGAAGCTTGCCGTTGACGTCCTTCCAGGTCTTCGCCCGGTTCGGCTCGCCGAACGGGGTTTTGGCGAGCGCGAGATAGATGTCGCGGGTGGTGACGTTGGCGAGCGGCGTGCGCTTCGAAGTCGCGAGCGAAATGCCGTCGATGCCGACCTGGATCTCGGTGACCTTGGTCACGCCGTTGGCGGCGCATTGCTTGGCTTCGGACGCCTTCATCCGGCGCGAGGCGTTCTCGACGTCGGGGAAGCGCTCGCCGACGCCGGCGCAGAACAACTTCATCCCGGCGCCCGTTCCCGTCGATTCGATGATCGGGGCTCCGAGGCGGGGATTGGCGCGAGCGACGCGCTCCGCGACCTGCTTGGCAAAGGGATAGACGGTGGACGAGCCGACAGCACGCATTTGCGTGCGGGCTTCGGCCTGGGTGCTCACGGTAGTTGCGGCGAGTGCAACTCCCGTCAGTGCGAGAAGCTTGAAAGACATTGCGGATACCCCTTGGATTCGGCGGCGGCCCAGCCTCCGCACAAGTCCTCTTAGGGTTCATCCACGACGCGGCTGTGACCGCCTCATTGCACTTCTGTGACGCATTCCAATCGGCGAGATTGGCATGATTGGCCTCTTCGGGTGGTGTTCACTGGGGCAGCAGAGCCGTCAGGGGCTGGCTGAAAATCGCGCCAACGATCACCGCTGCTTTTGCTGGTCCAGCGAGCCATACTGGCTAGGCGGGAGGAGCGAGGCGGCGACAAGCCGTCCCCGCGTGGCCGCACGTTCAAGGATCTCCTGTCTCGCCCTAGCGAGGCTGACGCGTTGGCTTGGACCCGGCGCCCGCATCTCTCGCCGCGATCGGGAAGATGTCAGTGATGTCGGGCTCGCCAGGACGTTTCGAAGCCTTTGTTCCGAGCAACGTGAAGTGCTTCTCGTCATCGCGCAGCAGCCAGGTGGTACTCGAAACCGGGGCGCCTGCGCGCAGGAACTTCTCGATCTGCAATTTAAGCCAGGCGAAAGCAGGCGATGCTCTCAGCCCCAATTGGCCGGCGTCGGTTCGGAACGGCTTCTCGGCAACGTACCGCCGAGTCCCATGATAATCAGCGTGCTTGCCAAACATATCCAATCTCCCTTCCGCCCGCGGAACTGGGGATTTCGGACGCTCCACGAGCATGGCTAAGATGGCGCGTCATTAGCTAGCAGACAAACGCATATTATTCATACTTCATATAACAATTCTTGCTTGGTGAACCTTGCTCAGCGTCAGGATCCCGGGGAACAGGGGGCAAGGACATAGGTTCCGCAAAGGTAAGGACCGATCAGGGGAGAGCTATTGGGGACCGACGCGGCTAGTCAAAGGCTCGACCCTCCTTTCGATCCCGACAAGGATCATGTTCTCGGCGCATCCGACGCCCCCGTCGAGCTGGTGGAATATGGGAGCTACGCGTGCCCGCATTGCCGTGCAGCGCATGACCGTATCGTCGAATTGCGGGACCAGCTGGGCGATCGACTAGCGCACGTCTTCCGGCACCGGCCGCTGCGAGGGAGCGCTCTTGCGGTCCGGGCCGCGGAACTGGCCGAACGGGCTGCGGAGGCCGGAAAATTCTGGAAGGCGCATGTCGCATTGATGACGCGCTCCGAAGATCTCCGAGAGGAGGATCTGGAGGCGATTTCGGAAGAGCTGGGCTTGCCACCGCCGTCCAGTGAGGCAGGCAAGCGAGCGATCCGCCGCGTTCGGGAGGACACGAGAAGCGCGGAAGCAAGCGGCGTCCTGTTCACTCCGACCTTCTTCATCAACGGCCGCCGCTACGACGGGCCGTGGGACGACGTGTCCTTTGCGGATGCCCTGCTCGGGTCGCTCGGATATCGCGTACGGGCAGCGGCGCTCGACTTCATGAACTGGAAGCCTTCATCTGGCATCCTTCTGCTCGCCGCCACACTTCTTGCGGTCGTCCTGAGCAATACGGCGCTGGCCCCGTCGTTCGTTGGTTTCTGGCAGAGCGAGTTCGGCCTGACGTGGGAAGGCGGCGGCTTTACGCTGCCTCTCATTCAGTGGGTGAACGATGGCCTGTTGACCATCTTCTTCCTCGTGGTGGGCCTCGAGATCAAGCGCGAATTCACCATTGGACACCTCGCCAAGCGGCGTCTGGCGGCCATGCCGATCGCCGCCTCGATCGGCGGGATGGTCGTTCCGGCCAGCATCTATCTCATCCTGATTCCGGCCGGACCCTGGACTCAGGGCTGGGGCATACCGATTGGGACGGACACTGCATTCGCAGTGGCGCTGATCGCCGCAATGGGTCAGCGCGTTCCCATCGAGCTTCGAATATTCCTGACCGCGGCGGCAATCGTGGACGACCTTGGGGCCATCCTCATCATAGCTTTATTCTATTCCCAGGGGCTGCACGTCGAGTTCCTTGCCGCGGCGGCGCTGATCGTCGTCATCCTGGCGGCGCTTAACCGCACGGCGGTGTACCGTGTGACTCCCTATGCGCTTCTCGGCCTGGCGCTGTGGTTCTGCATCCACGAAGGGGGAGTGCACGCCACTCTGGCCGGAGTGATCCTGGCGCTGTTCATCCCCACAAGGCCGCCGCCCAATTACCAGGCACTCATAACCCAGGCCGACGCGATCGTCGCGAACGAGACGGAGCGAGGCCCGGAGGAGATGCGTCATGTCCTGTCTACCGGCGCTCTCAGGGCGATCGATTCGATTTTCGATCGTCTGGAATCGCCGGCCGGTCGGCTTCTCCGGCACGTCGAGATTCGGTCCAGCTATCTGGTGCTACCGATCTTCGCCTTTGCAAATGCGGGCGTGGCATTCGTGCCGGGTTTGCTCGAGGGCCGAGGTGGACTTGTCGTCGCAATCGTAGCGGGCCTGGTCGTCGGCAAGCCCGCAGGATTGCTCGCCGCGTCCTATGTGGCCGTCAAGTCAGGTCTGGCCACCAAGCCGGAGGCCTACAGCTGGAGCCAGGTGCTCGGCGCCGGGTGCCTCGCCGGCATCGGATTTACAATGTCGCTGTTCATCGCCAGCCAGTCCTTCGACAACCCCGCCGACTATGACGCCGCGAAGATTGCAATCTTTCTGGCTTCTTCGGCGGCCGCACTCCTTGGAGGCGGAATCCTGTGGTGGGCATCAGGCCGAACCGAAGCCGCCCAACCGGAAGAACGGTAGGCCGACTCGTCGATCGGAACGACCGGGTAGAGGCGAAAGGGCCAAACTTACCGCCGCAGGGTTCGAACGCGCGGGAGTTCGTGGGTGGTGGGGCTTGTATGCCCTTCGACCGGCTCATGCATTTGCATGAGCGAGTTCATCAGAGCTTCGTCGTCACTCGAGCAGACGCCCAGCACCAGCGCCTCGTCGCAGTCGTCGGTCGCTACGTAGGCGTGACCCATGTTGGAATCGATGTAGATCGCTTCTCCGGCCTTGAGGGTCACCGGATCGTAGAATTCAGTGTGAACGACGATCGTGCCCTCGAGCACGTGGATATATTCCTCGCCATGATGTGACACGAGGTCGCCGAACTCGTCCAGGGACTTGGCGCGGATGCGGGTCAGGATCGGCACCATCCGCTTCCGCCGCAACTCGGTGCACAGATAATAATAATCGTAGTTCGGAGTCGTAACCCGGATCGAATCTTCCAGTCGTCCGATGCTACGGCGGGCCGTAACGCCTTCCTCGGCGGGCTCGGCTTCCGCAAACAATTCTCCAATCGGGACATGAAGCCTCTCGCTGAGCTGGAGAAGCTTGTCGTAGGTCAAGGTCAGCCGGTCGTTCTCGACCTTGGAGAGGGTTGAGACCGGAATCCCACTGAGCTCGCTCATCTCGCGCAGCGTCCAATTCTTGTGGCTTCTCAATTCCTTGAGAATCCGTCCGAGTGTGGGCCTGCTGCTCACGAAAGGCGCTCCCGAAACGAGTTTGACATTTTTCCGATCAGGACCATTATGGCCTCATCCGACACAGGCTGGCATGATAAGGCGATTTGGCTCGATTGAGCAACTTGCCAAAAAGGGGAGAGAAAAATGCGGAGAGCGGCGGCATTCTGTGCGGCGATCCTTGGGCTCGCGATGCTATCCAGCGCGTCGGCCCAGAGCGTTGCACCGACACTCGTTCCCAAACCGGCGCCGGCCGTCGCTCCCAAGCTGGACATCGCACCGACTACTAGCGACGCGACGCAAGCGACGCCGCAACTGACGGCAGCCGACGTCAATGCCTGGCTCGACGGGTACATGCCCATCGCCATCGGAAGGGCCGACATTCCCGGCGCCGTCGTGGTGATCGTCAAGGACGGTCAGATCCTCACCAGTCGCGGGTACGGATATTCGGACGTCAAGAAGCGCAAGGCGGTCGATCCGCACAGTACGCTCTTCCGGCCCGGCTCGATCTCAAAGCTCTTCACCTGGACGGCCGTGATGCAGCAGGTCCAGCAGGGCAAGCTCAACCTCGACGAAGACGTCAACAAATATCTCGATTTCAAGATTCCGCCGCGGGGCGGCAAGCCGATCACGCTGCGCAACATCATGACGCATACGTCCGGCTTCGAAGAGCAGGTCATGGACCTGATCGCGGTCGACCAGGACAAATATGTCCCGTACGACCAGATCCTCAAGCGCTGGGTGCCGAAGCGGGTCTACGATCCGGGCACGACACCGGCCTATTCGAACTGGGCGACTGCGCTCGCCGGCTATATCGTCAGCCGCGTCTCGGGCGAGCCGTTCGAAGCCTATATCGAGCGCCACGTCTTCGCTCCGGCGGGGATGAGGCTAGCGACTTTCCGGCAACCGCTCCCAGCCAATCTCAAGCCATACATGGCCGAGGGGTATCAACCCGGAAGCGACAAGCCCTACGGCTATGAATATGTCGGCGTCGCTCCGGCCGGCAGTCTCGCTGCGAGCGGCGACGACATGGGCCGTTTCATGATCGCGCACCTCGCCAATCCCAGTCCGCTGCTCAACCCGCAGACCAAGACGCTGATGCACACGACAGCAAACGACCCGATCCCGGGTCTGCAAAAGATGTCGCTCGGCTTCTACCAGTCCGACATCAACGGGCACCGCGTGGATTCGCATGGCGGCGACACGGTCGCCTTCCACAGCGACCTGCACCTTTTCCTGAACGATGGCGTCGGGCTGTACGTGTCCTTCAACAGCCCCGGCAAGGAGGGCGCGGCGCACGCGCTCCGCGCCACGCTGCTCGAAGAATTCGCCGACCGTTATTTCCCGGCGGCCGACAATTACAAGGCGCTCGATCCCAAGACCGCCCGCGCCAATGCGGAGAAGCTGGCCGGCACCTGGTCGACGACGCGGCGGTCTTTCTCCAGCTTCATCAGCGTCACCGACTTCATCAGCCAGACCAAGATCGCGGTGGATGAAGACGGCCGCCCCGTCGTTGGCGGTGGCCTGTTCGCCGGGCTCGGTGGCCAGGCCCGCAAGTGGGTCGCGGTCGGTCCGATGCTGTGGCGCGATCCGGACAGCCACGAAATGCTCGGCGCCAAAGTCGTGGACGGTCAGGCCGTGCGCTTCAGCCTCGGCAGCGTTGCTCCGATCATCGATTGGGATCGGACGCCCTGGTACCAGAATTCGTCGTGGCTGCTGCCGCTATCCTACCTCAGTCTTGCGGTCCTGTTCCTGACGACGATCCTGTGGCCGGTGCGAGCGATCGTCCGCAAGCGCTACGCCGGGAACCTCGGCCTCGAGGGACGTGATCTGAAGGCCTATCGCTGGAGCCGGATCGCGGCGGTCGCGATCTTCGCGGGCGTCATTGCCTGGATGGTCCTGATCACCACCATGTTCGGCGATCTGAATTACCTTAGCGCCAGCTTCCTGCCGGCCGTCTGGATAGTCCAGGTGTTGAGCTCGATCGCCTTCATCGGCGGCTTCCTGGCGATGCTCTGGTACGCGATCACCGTCTGGCGCCGGGGCGGAGGCTGGAAGGCGACGTGGAAAGCGAAGGCGTGGAGCGCGCTGCTCCTGCTGTCAGCCGCCACGTTCCTGTGGATCGGCCTTGTCTACCACCTCATCGGCTTCGCGACGGATTACTGATGGGTGTGAAGCTCGACTACCGCGTCGAGACTCATCGTCTCGCCGCTCCGTTCCGGATCTCGGGCTATGTGTTCGAGGCTTCGGAACTGGTCGTGGTCGAGCTTTCCGAGGGTAAGCATTTCGGGCGGGGGGAGGCGGGTGGCGTCTACTATCTAAAGGACGACGCTCCCCACATCGTCGAGCTGCTGGAATCGAACCGCGCTGCAATCGAGGCGTGCGGGAGCCGGGAGGAGCTGAGGCAGATGCTCCCTCCCGGCGGTTCCCGCAATGCGGTCGATTGCGCCATGTGGGAGCTTGAAGCGAGCCGGTTGGGGGTGGCG